>OCTW011544381.1_pt1 | contig 28595 bp, 23 predicted proteins | sample 1539671 | NCBI WGS metagenome assembly OCTW01 (sample SAMN02144230, study PRJEB22623) | gut metagenome | biome: sheep rumen | host: Ovis aries | place: New Zealand | reverse complement strand
ATGTATAATAATGAAGCGTTCTCCATTTACAATGATGAGGATGGAAGCTATACATATTATCGTGCGCAGGACAACGGTGCACTCTATCGGAATGAGTGGTATGCGGACAACTATGACGGGGAGACAAACTGGTATTACTATAAAGCGGATGGAACTGCTGCCAGCGGTCCACTGACTGTCAGCGGGAAATTGTATGTCTTTGATGAGGAAGGCAGGATGATGAAGGATTTAGACTATTCCGATGAATCCGGTTCATACCTGATCGGGCAAAGCGGCGTTGCAGTGAAAGTGGGCAGTGGCTGGCTGCAGGTTGACAGTACATGGTACTATGGCGATGCAGACGGTCATTTAGTGACAGACACAGTGACCCGGATCAATGGTAACTATTATGGATTCGACTATAATGGCAAGATGTATGATAATACATCTTTTGGTGACTATAATGAAGAAAGCGATCAGTATCTCCAGTATCGTGCAAAAGCCGGGGGTAGGCTGTATGTTGCGGAATGGTTTAAGGATTCCTGGGGAAATTGGTATTATTACGGAAGCGATGCTGCTGCTGTAAGTGGAAAACAAACCATCAGTGGAAAAGACTATTTCTTTGACTACGATGGTGAGATGGTCGACGATGACTATATCCTGGTCGACGGAGTAGTTTATCACGCTGATCGGAACGGATACCTCAGTAAAGCGCAGGATGGAACGTATACGAATGGCTACAATTTTACAGCTGTCTCGGTGAAAAATGGTTCAGTCGTCGAGAACAGCTGGGTGAAAAATGGAAGCGATTGGTATTACTTCGGCTCAGATGGCCATGCATATACAGAACTGAACAAGATCGGATCCGACTGGTACTATTTTAATGACAATGGTGTCATGCAAAGCAATGGATGGATCTATACTGGTGATTACTATGACAGTAGTATGGTTGTATATGCTGATTCCGCCGGGCATCTGAAAACCGGAGAACAGAAGATCAACGGCAAGTGGTACTATTTCGATGACACTGGTGTCCTGCAGACGGGTATTGTGGAATATAACGGAAAGACATATCTCTGCGGGAAAGATGGCGCGTATATCAAGACAATCGTCAAAGACGGCTGGGAAGATATTCAAGGAACGTGGTATTACTGGGAAAATGGAGAGCACCTCACCGGGACCGAGAAAACCATCAACGGGAAGACATATTATTTTGACTATGACGGAATGATGGTAAAGAACCGTAAGGTTCACGGAAAGATCTTTGATGCCAACGGCTGTCAGGTAAAGAGCGGCTGGTATCAGCTCGGGGACGTATGGACATATGTGGATCCGGAAACCGGAGAATATTTTGATTACGGGGAAAAGACCATCAGTGGAAAACAGTATTTCTTTGAGGATGGGGAAATGGTTGTCGGAGAATTCGTCTATGGTGACGAACTTCGCACATACGGACCGCAGGGAAATCTGATCAGCCGGCAGAATCTGAACACTCTGAACGGGTGGAAACTGTTTGATGGAACATATTATTACTATAAGAACGGAGAACCTTTTAGCGGATGGGTCGGCAATTACTATGTTGAAGGCGGAAGAATGCAGACCGATACGGTGATTGACGGGTATTATGTGAATGACCATGGCCTCTGGGTGAAGAATCAGGGATGGATCAGCCGTTATCATGGCTCGGAGTACAGCTATGTGAAGGCAAATGGAAAAGTCGCTGATGATGAATGGGTTTCCATTGGCGGTTCATGGTATTATTTCAGCGGCTACACCATGTTAGACTCTACGGTCAGAAATATTTCCGGCAAAGAGTATGTGTTTGCATCCTCCGGGAAACTTGCGCTCACGGTTGATCCTGCCAAAAAAGAGTCAAAGTGGGTTTCTGTTGACGGAAGCTGGTATTACATTGACAACGGAGAACTTGTAGAAGACGGAGAACTCACCATTGGTGGAAAGACTTACCTGTTCGAAAGCTACAGGATGTGCAACAACGAATTCGCGTGGACAAGTAATGGCTACAAGTACGCAGATGCAAATGGCATTGTCCAGAACTATACCGGTTGGAAAATGATCAATGGCAAGTGGTTCTGGTTCAATCAGAATCATGCGAGGGAGTATGGATGGATCCATATCGGTGATAGAACCTATTATATCAATGGCTCCAGTGGGATGCTGACAGGGGCACAGCTGATCGATGGAGATATATATCATTTCAGCTCGAGCGGGGCACTGGAACAGAAGGATACTATCGAGAACGGCTGGGTACAGGCAGGCGGCGAATGGTATTATTACGTGAATAATTCTCTTGTCAGAGGTAAGATCCGTAATATCGGAGGTGTATATTATGGATTTGACGGGGGTGGCAGCATGGTCAGGAACGGCCTGGTAGAAGCAGAAGAAGGCTACCAGGAATATGAATACTACGTCGATGCAAGCGGCAAAGTCTCCTTCAGTTCCGGCTGGAGAAAGATTGACGGAAGGTGGTATTACTTTGGAACCGGCGGCAGACGTCTTCGCGGACTCCAGATGATTAACGGCAAGATGTACAATCTCGATACCTATTATTGATGTCGATACATGATCCGGCCTAAAATCGATCACTGTATTGTATAAGTAAAAGCTGACGGAAATACACCTGATAAGCATTAAAGTCCGGGGTGTTTCTCTCTGATTCATATGCTGTATCAGAAGAAGAGAGGGCAGTCGTCTGGCTGCTCTCTTTTCCTTTTGGAGGCTTACAGAGGAGTGCTCAGGATCAATTTCAATGGAAGCGGTGCAATGACGACCGGCTGGCAGTCCATCGGCGGCAAGTGGTATTACTTCACTTCCAGTGGAGCAATGGCGACCGGCTGGCAGACCATCGGCGGAAAGTATTATTATTTCGAGAGCAGTGGTGTTATGGCGGCCAACAAATGGGTCGGGAACTACTATCTCACCTCCAGCGGTGTCATGGCTACCAATACATGGATCGGCAATTATTATGTTGATGGTACAGGAAAGTGGGTCCGTTCAAGATAATTCATTTTTGCAGTGAACCGTTTATGAGCATAACTTGACGAAAGCAGACTTAGATGTTAATGTATTATGCGAAAAAACAAAGTGCTTATAAAAAGCTTATCTGCAATTGTACATGAAGATATCAGCAACATAAGGCAGGCCTGATTATTATTATAATCCCTCTGCTGCTGGACAGGCGCAGAGGGATTATTTCAACATTCGCGTTCATGCAAATAGATACATGGAGAAATCATGAACATACAAGAAATGGATATTATGAACGTTCTTGCTGCTAAGCCTTACACGAATCAAAGACTTCTGGCAGAGCATTCGGGACACTCCCTTGGAATTGTTAACCGATCCGTAAAAACATTGATGGAAAATGGCTATCTGGATGAAGATATGCAGCTGACAGCAAAAGCTAAGGAACTACTGGCCGACAGGAAACCACGCAACGCAATTATCCTCGCGGCTGGCTTCGGCATGCGAATGGTTCCGATCAACCTGTCAGTACCCAAGGCTTTACTGGAAGTAAAGGGAGAGCCGCTGGTTGAACGCCTGATCCGGCAGCTACGTGAAGCAGGAATCAGGAAGATAACAATCGTAGTCGGGTTCATGAAGGAATCTTTTGAATATTTGATTGACAAATATGATATAGACCTTGTGGTGAACTCTGCCTATGCTTCGAAAAATAATCTTGCATCTCTTGCGCTCGTAGCAGATAAAATCAGCAATACCTATATTGTCCCTTCGGATCTGTGGTGTTCCGGAAATCCATTTCATAGCAGGGAAATGTATTCGTGGTATATGATCGCTGACGAGGCAGATGCGGACTCTGAAGTGCGATTGAACCGGAAAATGGAACTGGTTAAGATTGGCGGCCATAGTACAGGTAACCGAATGGTTGGGATTGCATACCTGCAGGAAACAGATGCCTTAAACGTACGCAGACGTATCCGGGAGCTGACAGACAGTGGCGCTCATGATGAAGACTTCTGGGAAACAGCGCTCTATAAGGCTGACAGGATGATCATTCCGGCAAAGGTTGTACCTTCATCAGAGGTGGTGGAGATCAATACATATGAGCAGCTGAGGGAATTGGACGGGGAATCCGCACATTTAAAATCAGATGCCCTGGATGTGATTGCATCTGTATTTCATATTACGTCCGGACAGATTACTGATATATCTGTACTGAAAAAAGGGATGACAAATAGGTCCTTTCTTTTCTCCGTCAAGGGAGAAAAGTATATCATGCGTATCCCCGGGGAGGGAACTGACCGACTGATCAACCGGGAGCAGGAAGCTTCCGTATATGATGCAATCAGCGGCCTCGGCCTCTGTGATGATCCTGTCTATATCAACCCTGCAAACGGTTATAAGATCACCAAGTTTCTGGATGGAATCCGCACCTGTGATCCGGAGAATACAGAGGATCTCAGCCGGTGTATGAAAAAACTGCGCGAATTCCATCAAATGAAACTTCAGGTCGGGCATACCTTTGATATATTCGGACAGATTGATTTTTACGAATCACTGTGGAAGGGTCAGAAGTCAGTATATAGGGACTATGCACAGACAAAGGACAATGTCTTCAGTCTGCGCGCATATATCAATGGCCTTGAGAAGGACTGGTGCCTGACCCATATCGATGCGGTTCCGGATAATTTCCTTTTCTATTCTCCCGGTACATCTTCGGAAAAAGACACTGACCGGCAGTACGGGGATGACAGAAGGCAAAACAGAGGCGGCGATAAACAGGATCAGAACATCGTAGAGCTTGAAGAACAGCTGCAGCTGACGGATTGGGAATATGCAGGAATGCAGGATCCTCACGTTGATATTGCAATGTTCTGCATCTACAGCATGTACGATAAAGAACAGGTGGATCGTCTGATAGATATCTATTTCGATGGACAGTGTGAACGGATGACGAGGGCAAAGATCTACGCATACATCTCCGCCTGCGGTCTTCTCTGGTCAAATTGGTGCGAATTCAAGCGGAATCTGGGCGTGGAATTCGGAGAGTATTCGCTGCGGCAATATCGTTTTGCCAAAGACTATTACAGATTTGCAATCAGGGAATTCAACAGCGAACAAACAGTAGACACTGAGGAATAAAAGGACATGACAGAAGAAACACATATAGTCAAGCGCGCCATTATCATGGCAGCGGGAACAGGAAATCGAATGCATCCGCTGACCTTTACAACCCCTAAACCCCTCGTGAAGGTCAATGGGGTGCGGATGATCGACACGGTGATCAGCGGACTGCATCAGAATGGAATCAGGGAAATTTATGTTGTGGTCGGCTATCTGAAGGAGAAGTTTTATGACCTTCCCCGCCAGTATGAGGGACTGCGGCTGATTGAAAACCCCTACTATGCCACATGCAATAATATCAGTTCTCTTTATGTGGCAAGAGAACATCTGGGAGATTGTATTATTCTGGATGGAGACCAGATTATCTATCATCCGGAGATCCTTGACCCGCATTTTACGCTTTCCGGCTACAATGCTGTCTGGAGTGAAGGTGAGACAAACGAGTGGCTGATGCGGGTGAAAAACGGCATTGTACAGAGCTGTTCACGTACCGGAGGCGCGCACGGGTGGCAGCTCTATTCCATCTCAAGGTGGAGCCGGGAAGATGGAAATCGTCTGAGAAAAGATCTTGAGTATGAATTTGAGAAAAAGAAAAACACGGATATCTACTGGGATGATGTGGCGATGTTCTGTCACTTTCAGAATTACAGGCTGGGAATTCGGGAGATGAAACCAGGTGACATCATTGAGGTCGATGATCTGCAGGAGCTTGCGGAAATAGACAGCAGTTACCGGTATCTGATTCGGGATGCAGGTAGTGCAGAACGAAAAAAAGAAATAATGACAGGCATTACGCCGTCTGAATAATTCCAATTGGATCTGTTTTTTGAACCATAAAACAGATTGATAAGCAACAAGACGGAACCACATGATAACAGGAGGTAAATATAATGAGCGGAGAAAAGAACAGAACTGCGGACAGCAGCAGAATCGACTGGCTGGTTACGCTTGTCCCCTTTGCCCTGATCATGGGGCTTGCAACGTATCTGTTTATCTTTCCCGAACAGGCAAACGAGGTAATTGCACAGGTCCGCTTTTTCTTTGGGGACACGGTCGGAATCTATTATCTGATCATAGGTCTGGGAGTCCTGATCGTGTCAATTTACCTGTCCTTTTCAAAATACGGTGACATCGTTCTGGGAGAACCGGGAGAAAAACCGCAGTTTTCCTTCTTTACCTGGGGAAGCATGATGTTTACCTGCGGACTTGCGGCAGATATTCTCTTCTATTCTTTCGCTGAATGGGTAATGTATGCGACCAACCCCCATATCGCAGAAATGGGCTCGATCACAGAATGGGCCGGCGTTTTTCCTCTCTTCCACTGGAGCTTTATCCCGTGGGCTTTTTATCTGGTTCTGGCGGTTGCCTTCGGCTTCATGCTGCATGTGCGAAGAAGAAACAGACAGCGCTATTCTGAAGCATGCCGTCCAATCATCGGGGACAGGAATGCCAATGGACTCTTGGGGCGTGTGATTGACCTCTTTGCGCTGTTCGCGCTGCTTGCCGGAACAGCAACGACCTTTTCCGTTGCAACCCCTCTGATGGCAAGTATCATCGTAAAGCTTTTTCATGTCAGTATCAGCAGGACTGCAGTGACCATCATCATTCTCCTGATTACCTGTGTTGTATATACCTATGCAGTCCTACACGGATTCAAAGGGATCAGTTTCCTTGCCAAGTTATGTATTTACCTTTTCTTCGGTTTGCTGATCCTTGTCCTCGTGATAGGCGGGCAGGGGCAGTTTATTGTAGAAAATGGTGTCCAGAGTATGGGTAAAATGATTCAGCATTTTGTGGAATTGTCCACGTATACAGACCCTGTCAGGACTAACAATTTCCCGCAGGACTGGACAATATACTACTGGGCTTACTGGATGGTCTGGTGTATTGCTGCTCCGTTTTTCATTGGCAATATCAGTCGTGGTAGAACGATCCGCCAGACGATTCTGGGTGGATACTTGTTTGGAGTGGGGTCTACAATCGTTTCCTTTGTAGTACTTGGAAATTACAGCCTTGGACTGCAGGTGACCGGAGCGGCAGATTTTATTACAATGTACAGTGAGAACGGCGACATGTATCAGCTTATTCTGAATATTGTCGACACCATGCCAGCAGACAGTCTGATCCTTGTGTGGACACTTCTCTGCATGATTGCGTTCTATGCGACAAGCTTTGATTCCATTGCCTATACGGCGGCGTGCTATAGCTATAAAACGTTGGATGAAAATGAAAAACCCCACACGCTGATCACTCTCCTCTGGTGTCTGCTCCTGATCGTACTTCCCATTGCTCTTGTCTTCTCTGAGAGCAGTATGAACAATATTCAGAGCGTATCTATTATCAGCGCATTTCCCATTGGAATCATTATGATCCTGATGATCTGGAGTTTTATTAAGGATGCAGAAAAATATATAATGGAAAGAACAGACAAAACGGTGCTGTAGACTGCTGAAATAGCAAAAAGTGATCGAGTTTTCGGACTGGTTTGGCAACATTGGATTCTTTTACGAAGTTGAAGGACAGGCTGTATGATGAAAAGAGTGGCTGCCGTACGTATGCCTTTCTTAATTGTAACCGGCAGTTTCTTAATAGTGACGGTTCCAGTTGCTGAGAGCAGTGAATACAATGAAGAGCTTATACAGAAGGAACTGAGCGGAAATCTGAAGAAGAATTTGAGAGTGCTTTCACAGAGGAATTGCTGGGTGAAGATATTAATGATATACCTGTTGCGCCGCAAGAATCAGTACAGGAGACAGTTGAACCTACAGATATTGAAATATAAGATTTTGAGTATCTGGATGAAGTAGGTAAGGAAAATGAGACAGTGATAGTAGAATCTGGTATTGCAAGCGACGGTATAGAAATCTATGTAAAACCACAAGATGCAACGGAAATAGAAACAGAGTTAAACGATAAAAATGCTAACGAAACTCTAGATGACAAATCAGCTGTTAATTCAGAAGAGATAGTACTAACAGAATCTACTTTGGAGGAAAACGCTTTTTATATAAATGCCACTGCTGCGCACTTAAACAGTGATGCGGGGCATTAGGGACATGCGGGGAATGCGACATGAGAAGTTGTTTTGTAATTCAGCTAAAAGTGAAGGATAATTGCGACAGAAAAGACTACGGTCAGTCAGACTGAGAAGTGGTTATGGCTAAATATGAAGATAGCTATCGCGAGCGCGATTTGATATAATAAATTAATTATTACCAAAGGTGATGATAGTTGCAAATATTTCTATAGAACAGTTTGCGATATGCCTTCTTAATGAGCAATTTAAAAGATGGTGATAAGGAGCATAAATTACAAAGTACGTTATACAGGTGAAAAATATGAAAGGTATTATTTTAGCAGGCGGCGCGGGAACGCGCCTTTACCCCCTTACAATGGTAACAAGCAAACAGCTCCTGCCGGTTTATGACAAACCCATGATCTATTATCCCCTGTCTACCCTGATGCTGGCAGGAATCAAAGATATTCTGATCATCAGCACTCCGGAAGATACGCCCAGGTTTGAAAACCTTCTGGGAGATGGGAGCCAGTTCGGTGTCAGCCTCAGTTACAAGGTACAGCCTTCTCCGGATGGACTTGCGCAGGCATTTATTCTTGGCGAGGAGTTTATTGGAGAGGACGCCTGTGCCATGGTTCTGGGTGATAATATCTTCTATGGGAATGGCTTCAGGAGAATTCTTCACGCGGCAGTTGAGGATGCGGAAACCAGTCGACGCGCGACTGTGTTCGGGTATTATGTCCCGGATCCGGAGCGGTTCGGCGTTGTTGCCTTCGATGAAAACGGGCAGGCAACAAGCATCGAGGAAAAACCTGCACAGCCAAAATCCAACTATGCAGTTACCGGATTGTATTTTTATCCTGCCGGTGTAAGTGCAAGAGCAAACCAGGTTAAGCCTTCCGCGCGTGGAGAACTTGAAATCACGACTTTAAACGATATGTACCTGAAAGATGGACTGCTCGACGTACAACTTCTGGGGCGCGGTTTCGCCTGGCTGGATACCGGTACGATGGACAGTCTTGTGGAAGCTGCAGACTTTGTGCGCATGATTTCGCAGCGGCAGGGAATCACGATCTCTGCACCTGAAGAGATTGCATACATCAACCGTTGGATCGATAAAGAAAAGTTGATGGAATCGGCCGAAAGATATGGCAAGAGTCCTTATGGATCTCATCTTAAGGCTGTAGCAGAAGGAAAAGTCAGATATTGATCACCCGGAGGTGATGAAGGATATGAAAGTTTTTGTGACAGGCGTCGGTGGTCAGTTGGGACATGATGTGGTAAATGAACTGGTCTCTCGTGGATATGAGGCTGTAGGGTCTGATATTCAGCCTTCTTATGCCGGCATTCAGGACCATACGGCGGTTACCAAGGTACTGTACGTCCAACTGGATATAACAGATCAGACCGCTGTGGAGAAAATAGTGAAAGACATTCATCCGGATGTGATCATCCATTGTGCTGCCTGGACAGCAGTGGACGCTGCGGAGGAAGAGTCCAATAAAGACAAGGTCCATGCAATCAATGCTCTGGGAACACGGTATATTGCTGAAGCCGCACGGGCAGTAGATGCAAAGATGGTATATATTTCTACTGACTATGTTTTTGACGGTCAGGGAGAACGGCCCTGGGAACCGGATGACAAATGCTATGCCCCGCTCAATGTGTATGGCCAGAGTAAGCTTGACGGGGAACTGGCGGTCAGTTCGATTCTTTCCAAATACTTTATTGTTCGTATTGCCTGGGTTTTCGGCTTAAACGGAAAGAATTTCATCAAGACGATGATCAATGTCGGAAAGACCCACGATACCGTGCGGGTCGTAAATGATCAGATTGGGACGCCGACCTATACACTGGACCTTGCCAGGCTTCTGGTTGATATGATCGAAACCGAAAAATATGGTTATTATCATGCAACGAACGAAGGCGGCTATATCAGTTGGTTTGATTTTTGCTGTGAGTTCTATAGACAGTACGGCCTTAATACGACAGTAATTCCTGTAACAACCAAGGAGTATGGCCTGAGCAAAGCTGCCCGCCCCTTTAATTCCAGACTTGATAAGTCAAAGCTTATATCTGCAGGTTTTACACCGCTTCCAGTATGGCAGGATGCAGTTCGTCGATACTTGAAGGAAGCTGATTTATAACATGGGATAAATTGTGGTTTTTAAAAAACTAGATGCTGTCAAAGGATTATTGTTAAAGCCGGACCGGATTGTCCGGAAATAGACGGTGACATTTGTCATCAGATTGACGAAAAACCTGCCGGCAGCAGTCTGCCACCGGTAGGGCTGGTTCATGAAAATTCGCATTCTAATACAACATTCACCGCATGATCATCGATAAGTTGCAGCCCAGGGACCTTGTTCCAGATCCGGCCGGAGCCGGAGAGGGCTTCCATGCTTGTCATTTCGGCCGCGATTTCCCTGGTGGAGCGGCACAGGGCTGCCATGCAGAAGGCTCTGTGCACGATGGCCGCCTCGCGGGGGACGACCTGCCAGATATGTTCTTTCCCGACGGAGATGTAGCCGTAGCGGGCCTTCTCCCAGGGCTGGTTCTTTTCCAGGTGTTTTTTGCGGCTCCACTGGATGTTGGAGGAAATTGAGGTGCTCTCCTCCTGGGCGATTGCGGTCAGGATCCCCAATATGAGCTCGCCATCCATGCTGCCGGTATCGAGGCCCTCCCGCTCGAAACGGACGGTGACGCCGAGGTCCGACAGACGGCGGGTCATCTCCACACATTCCTGGAGGTTGCGGGCAAAGCGTGAGACACTCTTGGTCAGGATCAGGTCGATCCTGACCTCTTCGCAGTCCTTGAGCAGCTGCTGCAGGGCGGGCCGGCTGCGGATGGAGCGGCCGCTCTTGCCCTGGTTGCCGTAGATGCCGGCGCAGACCAGGGCGGGATTCTCCTGGATCCGTCTCTGATAGTAGCTGCATTGGGTTTCGAAAGATCCGTCCTGAAGGTCTGTCCCGGTACTGACCCGGCAGTACGCGGCGGCGCGGAGCTTTCTTTTTTCCATGTGGTAAGTGGTGCCTCCTTTCCGGAATGTGCCCGGATCACGAGATGCCGGTCAAATCGTGGATCTCTCTGGCTGCCGGGTCTGATGATATAGGGATACAGAGCCCCGGCGAAGCTGTCATTTATAAATTGTACCACATGAAAGTGAATTGTATGGTAAGCGTCAAATAGTTAGTGTCTAGATTTTCCTGTCAGAGATGATCTTGCCGATCATTTCTGACAGATCGTATCGCCACATTCAGAGTCTACAAAAAATGTCATCATTTTTTGTAGACTCTGTCAAAGCCTTCACTTAATGGCGGATCAGGATACCCGCCTTTTCACACGATTTGGCATAAGAGGCTTTTCCTGATCCCCGCCAACTGATCTGGCGGAGATCAGGCGGATCTGTGCTTCTTCGTATTTCCGGTAGCTATCGCACCAGGGCACCATGTCCTCCAGAAAGCTGCGCCCTTTTTCCTCCATGTGTTTTGGCATTTCTTCCAGAAGGTACTTCAGGTAGTAGTAAGGATTGGCGTCATTGGCTTTTGCTGTCTCGATCAGGGAATACACGATGACCGTGGCTTGGGCTCCGTCCGGTGTGTTGCAGAATAGCCAGTTGCGGCGCCCCACGCACAGATTTTTGAAGCTGCGTTCACAGAATCCGTTGTCGATGGGGATATGCGGGTCTTCAAGAAACTGCCGGAGATAAGTCTCCTGGTTGACCGAGTAGCTGACCGCGTCCCTGAATGTGGCGGAGAGTGAAGGATCCTCGAGATCGAAACTGTGTATAAAGTCGAAGTATGCGTCCACTTTCGGACGTACGTCAGACTGGCGGCGCAGATGCCGTTCATCCGGCGACAATCCTTTCAGCGGGTTTTCCTGCATATAGATCTCTGCGATCAGCTGTATCGCCCTGGTTTCAGGAAGGCTGTTCACAGCCTCTTCAGTCATCTCGCTGATATCGACGACCTGAAGGGCATTTGCAAACCGCCGTCTCGCATGCATGAAGCAGCCACTGATGATGACCGATCCATCCATCTCCTTTTCATAGGTATGATACGAAGTATACGCATCGCATGAGATGAAGCGTTTCCCCTGGTCTTTGGAATAGTAGGAACGGAGATGGTCCGTGTGGCGGGTCATCTCATAGCAGTAGATGAAGATCTTCCTTTCTTCCGACAGCTCGCTTGTGACATGTGCCCAGATATAGCTGACAGTACCTGCGCTCCGGCCGTCCCGGATGACGGTAAGGGTCGTTTCATCGCACTGATGGTATGGCTGGCTTTTATTCAGGGCTGACAGAAAGTCATATACCGGGGCCAGAAGGCCGAGGCTGAGATTTACGCACCAGTTGGACATGGTCTGCCTGGATATGATCACACCTTCTCTGGCCATGTCCTGTGACTGCCGGTAGAAAGGGAGAGAGAGGCAGAACTTATTATAGAGGATCTCCGCGAGCAGGGACGGGGACACATAGCTGTTCCCGAGCAGCACGTTCCGGTGGGGGACAGACTTCAGCATATGTTCCAGCCCGATGGAAATGACCGGGGCATAAGCTTCCCTGACATAACGGACGGTCTTCTGGCTCTCTATGGTCCGGCGGCACCGCCAGAACGCAATGCGCCAGTTTCCCTCGCCGTAGGTCTCATTGAGTTCCTCAATGTTCAGTTCAAACTCTTTCACGTGCGGAAGACTGGAAAAGTTTGCGGAACGGGTGCCCTTCTTTTTACCGGTCCCATTCTTTCTGCCAGGACAGGAAGACCTGCCGTGCGCATCCTCTGTCCCATCCCCTCTGGAGCTGTCCTTTTTCCCGTCGGATGCGTCTTCATCCAGCGGATCATCCGGGCAGCCCTGGAGACATGATCTCAGGATGTCATCCGCCTTCTCAGTGCTGCGTCCGAAGACATCCTTTGTCCTGAGGGTGGACTTTGCAGTCAGACGCCCGTTTTCCTCTTTCAGGAAACGGTTCTCTGATTCCAGACCCCTGACGGTATCCTTCATCTGGCTGAACTGGAGTGACATCTCCGTGATCCCGCGCGATGTTTCCTCCAGACGGATCTGCGCGGCGCGCAGTTCCCCCATGAGGCGGCAGGCAGTCTCTATGAGCTCTTCGCGGCTTTTTGTCTGCAGCTCCTCACGGAACAGGATCTCATCAGCAGTCACGGCGGCCCCCCCTTACAGCACGATCAGCCCTGTGCCGGACTCTCGTCCGCACAGAGCATCTGTACTTTGTGGATGATCCTCTGGAGCCTGCCGTTCTGTTCCCTGAGGGAACGGATCTCGGCATTCTGGCTGCTGATAACGGCTTCCTTTTCCAGGATGCGCTGCTGCAGGTCGCTGATCTGTGCTGTCAGTGCAGACAGGGCCTGGTCCTGCCGGACATCCTGGTCCGGATCCTTTTTCTTCCTTCCGCGCTTTCCGGTCGGGATGATCTCTCCTGTCTCCGGATCGAGTTTCCCGATCACCCTGCGCTTTGAGCGGGACTGCCCCTTTTCCGCGTCCCAGTAACTCGTTGACTCATAGACATAAGTAGTATCTGTATCTTTGTGGTACTGTTTGATGATCGCCATAATTCACCTCCGTGTGACATTTTAACTATCTCTATTATATCACTTGTTGGAGAATTATGCAATAGTAAAGTGACATTTATTTTTAGATATATGTCACGCTCTGAGGGGGATATTCCTGGAGATCCTCTCCGTTGTCACTTGTGTTTTCTGCCGGACTTTCCCGTTTTGGGACTGCGTCTGACAGTTCCTTCCAATGTAAATCCGCTCATCAGGAGACGGTACTGCTCCGGCGTTATGTCACGTGCTTCAGCGGAATCCCTTGGCCACTGGAAACGGCCGTCAAAGGAAAGGCGTTTATAAATGAGTACAAAACCGTCACCTTCCCACAAAAGTCCTTTAAATCTGTCGGCCCGTGTGCCGCAGAAGAGAAAAAGCGTGCCTTCTTCCATGGGGTCCAGTCCGTAGTGAAGGCTGACGATGGACTTCAGTCCATCGATCCCCTTGCGAAGGTCCGTCCGACCGCACCGAAGTATGATCTTTTTGATACCGGAAGCTTCCTTAAGCATTTCTCACGGCCCTCAGGACTGTGGAAAGAGTGGATTCACTTACCCCTTCTGTGATAAAGATCCTGCAGTCACTGCATTGAAGGACAAGACCTGGTCCCGTCTGGCGGTAAGCTGAAGAGTCTGCCATATCTCCGACTGACTGGAGATCCACCTCTACAAACCTGTTATCTGGCAGGGATCCGGAGTTGCTTACTGAGAGCTCCTGTTTCCCGGACAGGTGATGCCCGGTGCTTTCAGTCTGCCAGATACGATGCTGCCAGTAATAGAGTTGACGTTCGGAGATCCCGTTGGCCTTACACCAGGCACGTTTGCTCATGCCGCTCGTATTGGCTTCGGCCAGGATCTTTTTCCACTCCGCAAGGCGGAATTCCTTCGTTTTCTTTAACATCTCCATGCCTCCATTGATAGAATCATAGGTCAATTGATTCTATCAGAGACAGGGGGCTAGAAACAGACAACAACTATTTGACGCTTACATTGTATGTCTGTTATCTGTGAATACAGCCGGGACGCTTCCGAAAATCATACAAAAACAGCAGGGACGTGAAAATACGTTCCTGCTGGTATTTCTGTTGGTTTTTCTGCGGTGTGATCTACATCGTTTTTCAGGGATGGTCAGGAGGTGCGGTCCTCCTTCATCAGCCGTTTGTAGTGGTCGTTGACCCTGTGCAGGTGCATCTCGAAGTCCTGGCGGTTTTTCTGGACCATGATCTGGAGCTGGAGTCCGGCAAAGAAGGACTGGATGGCGGCGATCATGGTGAAACCGCAGACCATGAGGGTGGGGATCCTGGGGACGAGGCCGGTGTGGAGATACTGGCTCATGACCGGGATGAAGAAGGCGATGGAGATGACGGCCATGACGGCAGCGATGAGGCTGAAAAAGGCCAAGGGATTGTAGGTGCAGTAGAGCCTGGCGATGGTGCCCAGGACGCGCAGGCCGTCTGAGTAGGTGTTGAGCTTGGACTCGCTCCCCTCGGGGCGGTCGCGGTAGTCGATGACGACATTGCCGATGGACATGTTCTTGTCCACGGCGTGGATGCTCATCTCGGTCTCGATCTCAAAGCCCTTGGACATGATGGGGAAGGTCTTGACAAAATTGTAGCTGAAGGCGCGGTAGCCGGTCATGATGTCCCGGATATCGTTGTGAAAGAGAATATTGATGCTGTTGCGCACAAGGCTGTTCCCGAAGTTGTGGAAGGGCCTTTTGTTTTGCTGAAAGTAGGTGGAGGAGAGGCGGTCGCCGACGACCATGTCGACGTTTTTGTCCAGGACAAGTCCGGCCATCTCCGGGGCGCTCTCCGCGGGGTAGGTGTCGTCGCCGTCGGTCATGATGTAGCATTGTGCGTCGATGTCGCGGAACATGCGGCGGATGACGTTGCCCTTGCCCTGCATGTATTCGTGGCGGACGACGGCGCCCGCTTCGCGGGCGATTTCGGCCGTGCGGTCGGTAGAGTTGTTGTCGTAGACATAGATGACCGCCTCGGGAAGGACTCTGCGGAAGTCCGCGCAGACCTTCCCGATCGTTTTTTCTTCATTGTAGCAGGGGATGAGAACGGCGATTTTGTCCATGGAAGATGATATCCTGTTTTTTTGGCTGATCGTTCTGAAGCTGTTTTCTGTGTGTCAGGCCGGCGGCAGTTCAGATGCTTATGGGCTGAAGCTGTGCAAATGTTTTCCTGCTTTTTTACGTGCATGGATCGTCAGGTTCTTACCACAGGTCTGCGATAAAGTGGGCGGCGATGTCCAGCACTGCAATGCCGTTGTAAAAGAGGACCAGCAGGTAGCAGAAGGTCCCCCTCTGGGACAGGGCGTCCGCCGCAGGGTCGATGCCGCCATGTTTCCTCCGGCTCTGGAGGGTGAAGACGACGAAGTAGGCCAGCAGGGGCAGGAGGGGGGTGAAGTAGCGCCCCTGGATGCCGCGGATGACGGGGCTCCTGTAAGGAGTCCACTGGGCGTAGAGGCTGGCCATGATCAGGGCGCAGCCGCCCAGGAAGGTCAGGATCAGCAGGAGCATATCCCACCTGTGGACGTCCTGACGGTTCTCCCGGCAGGTGGTGATCTCGGCGACGAAGAGGATCGTGGCGGTGAGCCAGACGATTGGGGTGACGCTGATGTTGAGGGTCCCCAGGGTGGAACCGGTCATGGTGGAGGTCCAGGAGGCAAAGCTGTTGATCAGGGTTCTGGCGCAGACCTCGTAGAAGACGGGGATGTGCGACAGGACGTAGTCGATCTGAGCCGGCGTGTCGACGCCGGGCTGGAATTCCACGAGGAAACCGGACGAGGTGCTCAGCCACAGGAGGTTGAGCGCGAGCGCGAAGACTGCCGTGACCCCCTTGAAGATTAGGGCGGTGCGCTTTGTCCGGAAGCGGCTGCCCGGGATCATAAAGAGGAGCAGGAGCAGGATCACGTAGACGATCTTGATCTGTGAGAGGACCACGGAGCTGACGGCCAGCGCGGCCATATCCAGCGGGGTCACCTTCCTGATCCGGGGATTTTCCGGGTCACCGCTGGTCCCATAGGAGAGACGCAGAATGTAGGCCAGGAAAAAGAGGCAGATGGAAATTGTGAAGCCGTCCGGAGTCAGGGAGACCATTTCCTGCAGTGTCATGGGGAAGGTCATGATCAGGAAGAGGATCCGCTTCCCGAAGGGAGCCAGGCGCAGGGCAAATATGCACAGGAGGAAGTTGGCGATGACATTGCCCCAGCGGCCTCCGTAGAAGAGTGTGGCGACCTGATCCGAGAAGACGTTGGCGACCCGGATGCCGGCTGACAGGGGCAGGTAGCTGACGGGAGAGTAGAGGGCGGTGTTGCCGAACTCCATCTCTTTGGTCTGGTTCCAGTCGAGCAGGATGACCGGTTTTTCCTTTGATCCGGTCTCCATTTCTGTCATGGCTGGATTGGCGCCAGTGCCGGCGGTCCCGTCTTCACTGTTCTGTGGCTTATCGCCGTTCAGGCTGTCTGCATCGGATGATTCGCTGTCGGTGTTTTCTCCTTCCATGCTTTCGTCATTCATACTCTCATCGTCGTAGGAGGAAGCTTCGTCATAGGAGGCTCCATCCACGGATTCTCCATTTTCATAGGTGTCTGTGCCCTCGCTTTCGTAATAATCTGTATCGCCGGTACCGGTGCCGGCTGCAGAGGACATCGGTTTTACGATTCCCGGGCCGTAGGTCGCGTCCTCCGGCAGGAAGGAGGCCGGGGAGATAAAGACAGGGGCTGCGTCTGCCGCTTCTGTTTCCCTTTCAGAGGCCTCTGCCGCGGCAGCTTCCGCGAGCAGCTCTTCCTCGGGCTTGTCCAGGTAGAGCCACACGTAGTCATCGATGGCGGCGGGCATGATATTGCCGCCCACACCGGTCTCGCCCATGTGCCTGGAGACATAACTGATCTCGGCGACCTCAAAGGCCCGCTTGAAGTGGTTTTCCTCGTCGGGGGCCATGAAGGGCGGGCAGATCTGCATGAAGACCAGCATGAGGATGGCGAGGACGACGGTCATGACGGCCGTCTCCTCGATGTCCAGCAGGATGATCAGGGCCACAAGGATGCCCAGGAGGACGCCGCCCAGGGTGTAGATGTTTTTCAGCTCCAGATTCCGGTAGGTGAGGGTGTAGCAGAGGCAGCAGGTGTGGGGCTCACCGTCGCGCTCATAGCCCTCCCCGCCCTCGGCGTAGACGTAGACGCTGATGGGGGTGGGCTCAAGAGCGGTTTCCTGTGTGCTGCTGCTTTCCATGCCCTCAGCGTTTTCCGTTGTATAGATATCTCCGGACTCTGTCCCGTCAGAATCTCCGGTGTTTTCCTGCACGCTGCCTTCGGTGTTTTCGCTGACGGACCCTTCTGTGTATCCATCCGCGTTTTTCTTTTTTTCTTCCTCATACTCCTCGCCGTATTTCTCCCTGATGCGGAGGTAGTAGTGGGAATCGCTCTGCATTTTCAGCAGAGAGTTGAGCTCCAGCTTCTGATAGGATTCTGTTTCGAACATGGCGAAGGGCAGGTCCCAGGACTGGATCTTGTCATCGTCCTTATAGAGGCTGATGTGGACGTTGCCGTCATTGGTCTGCCCGGGGATCTGTGCGTTGGCGCCGAAACGGACGTTGATGGCAGCCAGGGGTTCATTTTCAAATCCGATGATCTCCTGCTGGAGGAGTTCACTGCTGAGGAGAGCAACCTCCTTCTGGGCCGACAGACGCTCCGTGGTCCGGTCAAAGCGGTAGGTCGTGTGCACACAGAAAAGGGTGATCCCGCACATGGCAAGGAGGCCCAGCAGGGCCTTTCTGGTGATGACCTGCGGTGTCAGGGGTTCCTTCTTGTACAGACGCAGGACGGACAGGAGGAGCCGCCTCCTGAATTTGGGGTCGACCAGGCGCAGGATCAGCTCACCGATGAGGAAGATGATCAGCGTGAGCGTGAGGATGTCCTGAAGGGGGCTGTGCATGGACCGGCCGAAGAGGAGGCGGATCAGCTGGACGACCAGCGAGACGGCCAGAGAAATGATCAGGATCTGAAGGTGCCGGACGGGCCCGGCGGTGCGGCGGAATATCTTGTATCCCTTGCGTTCAAAATTCATTATTTTAATCCTTTGGAAGTGTTGTCTTCTATATTAATCCTGAAATCCTGCCTGCGTATTGTCTGATGAAAGACGACAAACGGATATACAGTGCATATAGGAATAATAGTACTGGTTAGATGTATTGATACATAAAATGTATGGATATATAAATAGGAAGACATGCGGCGCATGTCATGTCTATCCGTAAAAGTGCGACTCTTTCATAGTAACCGAATGCTGTGCTTTTTTCAAGCACCGTGAAACAAGCATATGCGAGAATAGGCTACAGAAAAAGTAGCAGGGGCGAAAGTTGCTGCAGGGAATGAATGAATTGTCCTAATCCCCCAGCTATGCTGGGGAGAATGGAATGAGCAGTAGCGTTGTGACGATCAGCAAAAAGCCTCCTTTGCTATAATGATGATGGTCTCGCAAGCCACATCATATAGCAAAGGAGGCGGTCCAAATGGACAACCAAAGTCTATCACATACGAAGTGGAAATGCCAATACCATGTGGTGTTTATTCCAAAATATCGTAGAAAGGTTATGTATGGGAAAGTCAAGCAAGACGTCCGGGAGATAATCAAGACACTGTGCGAGTACAAGAAGGTCAAGATTACCGCTGGGGCTGTTTGCGTTGATCACGTACACCTTTGCATCGAGTTGCCACCAAAATACAGTATCTCCAGCTTTATGGGTTACCTCAAAGGCAAGAGTGCGTTGATGGTTTTTGACAGACACCCAGAGTTTAAGACTCGGGGAGACAAGGAATTCTGGGCACGAGGCTACTATGTGGAGACAATTGGCAATATAGATGAAGCAACAGTAAAAAAGTATATTCAAAAACAGATTGATGAGTCTAAGAAAGGGAACGATTAACCCTTTCTAAGGGTAGCCAAGTATCAGGCTTGCGAGATCGCCCTTTCAGGGCAGCCACGCAATCGCCCTTATAGGGCTTATCAGACCACCACTTGAAGTGGTGGTTCGTGATTAGCGTTTGGATTATGTTTGCTCCTAATATTTTGAGGTGTCAAACTTAATCCGGAATAGAAGCAGTAATGAGTAGAATACAGCATAGTGCAGAAATTGCAAAATCGATTTCAACTGGAAAGGCGAGACAGACCGAATGGGGTTTCACCCTTAAAATACTGTCCATAAAATGGGGAGGCCCAAAAATATCGGTGTCCATTCTACAGGGTACAGTTTACCCCGGGGGACGTTCTCGACAGTAAAATACCACGATGTTAAAAAAAAACACCTGGAACAGTTCTCGATGGTACAGAATCACGAAGAGGTTTTGCAATTATAACGGAGAGAACCGTCACAGGTGGTTCGAGGCAGACTCCCGAGACTCCCGGAGCCTGATAAACTATGTAGTCGATAGGCGAAAAATATGGTATACTTTTCTCCACACGTGCTTTGTGTGCTGGGATCGTGAAGCCGTCAGAGCGCATTGACAAAACACATCACAGCAGTCATGAGACCCCCTGACAGCCGGCACATATCCCGGAACATAGCATTGGCAGTAAAACAGTTTAAAAAGATGGAGTAAATATATGGGCGGAACGAGCAATGACATCAACGACCGCATTCAGGAGGTGGCGGGCCTGATCCTGGCGGACTACAAGAACGGACGCGATATCGACAACATGGATGTCTTCAACCAGCCGGACAGCGATATGGTCATCGACATCCTGAACAAGCTGCTGAACATCCTGTTCCCGGGCTATTACCGGGAAAAATCCTATCGGAGCTACAGCTACGACAGCCGGATCACGGTCCTGATCGAGGATGTTCTCTACAACCTGCAGAAGCAGATCGCGATCGCCCTCCGCTTCAAAGAGGAATACGCGGATGCTCCCTACGAGACGATCCGCGCGGAGGCGGAGGAGCTGGGTATTGAGTTCCTGGAGAGGATCCCCCACATCCGGGCCCTGGTCAACACGGATATGCAGGCGTCCTTTGAGGGCGATCCCGCGGCCTTCAGTAAGGATGAGATCGTCCTGTGCTATCCGGGCCTTCTGGCCAGCACGGTCAACCGCCTGGCCCACGAGCTCTTCCTGCTGGGAGTGCCGCTGATCCCCCGTATGATGACCGAGTACGCCCACAGCCGGACCGGTATCGATATCCATCCGGGCGCGACCATCGGCGAGTACTTCTTCATGGACCACGGTACGGGCATCGTCGTCGGCGAGACCTCGATCATCGGAAAACACGTTAAGGTCTACCAGGGCGTCACGATCGGCGCGCTCTCGACCCGCGGCGGTCAGCGCCTGCGTGGCGCCAAGCGCCATCCCACGATCGAGGACAATGTCACGATCTACGCCGGCGCGTCCATCCTGGGCGGCGAGACCACCATCGGCGAGGGCTCTGTCATCGGCTCCAACGTTTTCATTACCAGCTCGGTCCGGCCGGGCACCCGCATCAGTGTCAAGACCCAGGAGCTGGTCATCATGAATAAGGACGATGACGTCGAGTTGGCGGGAACGCCGGAACTGGTCGCCACGCCGGATAATCTCAGGAATTTCCACGACTCGGAGGCCGACAGTACCTGGTTCTATACGATCTGAATCGTGAAACAAACGTAAGAAATCGCCGTTTATGCGCTTTATCACGGCTTTTTCATCTGAGTTCGGTAAAAACTATCAAAAACAGGAGAATCATTATGGCACTACAGGCAGGGATCAGAGGAGAAAAGAAGTTTGTCGTCAGTGCGGACCAGCTGGCTTCCCGCGTCGGGAGCGGTCTGGTAAACGTGTTTGCGACGCCGGCCATGATTGCCGGGATTGAGAACACGGCGGCCATGTCCGTGCAGCCGGAGCTGGACGAGGGAAAGACGACGGTCGGGATCTCCATCAATGTCTCCCATGTCGCGGCGACGCCCGAGGGAATGGAGGTCCGCATCGAGACAGAACTTGTCGAGCTGGCAGCCAACGGCAAGGTGATGACATTCAAAGTGACCTGCTATGATGAAGCCGGCCTCATCGGCGAAGGAACCCACCAGCGCGCCGTCGTGGATACTGCCCGGTTCGAGGCAAAGGCAGAGGCAAAAAAGGAAAAGGGCTGATCAGAGTCAATTTACACTGAGATCTATCAAAAATATGTCGATTGTAAGAAAGCTGAAAATCCGGCAGCCTTAGGAATTATAAACGGGAGACACACATGAACTATACGATCCGCCACCAGACTTCATCCTATATGCGCCTGCGGCTTGACAGGGGGCGCTTCAGCCCCGCGGAGGCGGAGGTCCTTCAGTACGCGCTGAGCGGCCTGAAGGGCGTTTCGGACGTACAGCTTTATCCCTCCTCGGGCGGGATATCCTTTTCCTATCGCGGGAACAGGGACCAGATCCTGCGCAAGCTCAATTCCCTGCAGTTTGGCAATGTAAAAATGTTTGCAGAGAAGATTGATGATACCATCAGCTCCGAGGAACTGTCCCGCAGGAAGCTCAGCCCCGAGGTCAAGGCCAGGATGCGCAGAAAGGTGATCGTGGAAGCAGCCGCGGATATCCTGATGCCCATGCCGGTCCAGGTCGGATACCACCTGTACCAGCTGGTGACATTGCGGGACCTGTAAGACGGCAGGTCGCAGAAACAGGCATCCTGCAGGGGATGCGTCTGTCGTACGTTTTACGGTCATGGCAGGATCTGCAGGTCGTTTTCAGATATGAATGTATGAATGAGAAAAACGGGCAAAAAGGCCATAAAATGCCTTTCTGTCCGTTTTTTGCTATGTTCTGTGGATTTTTCAAACGTAAAACCATACGCCCGATGGACGCTTTTTTATGGGGCGGATGGCGAGGTAAAATCTGCGAATCAGGCTTGGCATGGCGGTGCTCCTGTTTTCTGTCTGATGTGTTCGGATCTACCAGATTTCCAGCCTTCACGGACGAACATCCGGATAGAGCATGGATGTTGCTTATATTCAGGTTTACCAGATTTCCAGCCTTCACGGACGAACATCCGGATAGAGCATGGATGTTGCTTATATTCGGGTTTACCAGATCTCCAGCCTGTATTCGGGGGCCAGGTACATGCCGTCGCCCTCCTTTGTGCCGTAGGTCCGGTGGAACTCCTCGAACTGCACGACGACGGCGTTGGTGCGCAGGTAGGGGAGGGGGTGGACATCCTGCTCGATGGCGTAGGCCTCGGTCTCCAGGGTGGTCAGGGTGCGCCAGTTGGCTGCGAGCGCGCGGAAGAAGCGGTCGTAGTCAAAGTCCTCTTCGCCTGCGGCGATGCGCAGCATGCATTTGACGCCGGTCAGGTCGGCGATGGCCTCGGTGTCCAGCATGGCGCCGTTGACCTGGATGTCCTCCACGGGCTCAAAGCCGCAGTAGTAGTCGACTAGTTTCTGGGCGCGCTCGTGGAAGCGGCGGTAGTCCTCCTCGGTCCACCAGTTGCGCAGGTTCCCCCGCTCGTCATACTGGCGGCCGGAGGTGTCGAAGGCATGGGAGATCTCGTGGGCAACGACGACGCCGACATGGCCCAGCTTCTCCTCGTAGGACATTTTGTCGTTGTAGAATTCTCCGCCCAGGATGCCTGCGGGTATGTTGATGGAGTTGTCGAGCGAGTAGTAGTAGGCGTTGACCTCCTGGGGATTGGCGATCCAGGCCTCGCGGTCGACGGGCTGGTTGACCTCCTCCGCGTTCAGGCGGCAGGTCTCCGCCGAGATGGCGATGCGGGCATCGACCAGGGAGCCTCCCTCGTCGGGGCCGGCGAAATCGAGCAGGTCCTCGAGATCGGCATCCTCTTCGTCGAAGTCCTCCTGGCTGGCGACGCGGATGGTGAGGCTGTCCAGCTTTTTGATGGCCTCCGCGCGGGTCCCGTCGGACAAAAAGTCGGCGGACTGGAGCATGGCGTGATACTCGTCCAGGACGTCATCGATGAGTTCTGTGACGTCTCTGCGGGTCCTGTCGGTGATGTAGGTCTCGGCGTAGACATCGCCCAGCTCGGGGCCCAGGACGCTGTCGACGGCATCGCAGGCGGCCTTTTTGTCCTCGACCTGGCCGGAGGAGCCGGAGAGGACGTTCTGGACCATGATCTTGCGGTTGTAGCAGTCGTGATCGAGCAGGTCCATGAACTGGAGGACATCGGAGACCAGGAGGTAGGCCTTCATCTTGTCCAGATGTTCTTCGTCGTAGAGCTCGCTCATGCAGGCCAGCCACTCGGGCTCCTGGAGGATAAAGACCTCGGATTCCTCGAGGCCGGCGCCCTCGAGCATGCCGGTCAGGGGAAAATCGCCCTGCTCCGTGACCAGGTCTGCATAGGAGCGTGGATTGTTGGTCCGGATGGAGGAATCCTCGGCGCTGTGTTCCTCGGTCGTCATCATGTGGGCGGCCATTTCGCACTCAAAGGCATAGCTGTCCTTGAGGATCTGGTCCCGCTCCTCATCGAGATAGCCCAGGCGCTCCAGCATGTAGCCGGCGGCCTGCATATAGCGGGGCTGGGTCTCCCAGCTGTCGGCCTCCAGGTAGTCGTAGTACGTGGGATCCGAGAAGACCAGGGACGGGGGTGTGATGTAGACGGCGTTGTTGTCCGCGTCGTTGGGGTTGGCCGCCGTAAAGGCGCCGCAGAGGGGCAGGGCCCGGATGGTCGTGTCGGGATCGGACAGATAGTAGGTCATCTGGTCCAGGTTATGTACGTCGAGTAGGGGCTGGACGACATCCCGCAGGGGCTCGATGCCCGCGGCGTCGCGCGCGTCCCAGTCCAGCCACATCCTGTAGTAGTCCTGCACCAGCTTCTGGCAGTGGGCGATATAGGGGTCGGAGAAGGACACCCTGCTCTCCAGGATCCGGACCAGCTCGTCGTCCACCTCCAGCTGCCGCTCGGCGAAGGTGTCGTAGGAGTAGTAGCCGGTCGGGATCTCGTTGGAGGTCAGCCAGTCGCGGTTGACCGCTGCGTGGAAGTCGTCTGTCTCCGTGAGTCCGCCCAGCTTGTCGACATTTTCCACGATATCGGAGCAGAGCCAGGGGTAGGCACTCGCCTTCTCATCCGGATCCGGATCGTCGTAGGGGAGGGTGAAGAGTTCGGCGGAGAGGCCTGCGTTTTCCCCGTCCGCGCCGGACTGGCCTGTGCCTGCACTCTGTCCGCCTGCGCCGGCAGATCCGGTGCCGGCTCCGCTCTGGCCGGATTTGGGGGCGTCCGTGACCTGCCCGATTTTAGGGATCAGCCTGCCGCAGCCGGAGATGGTTGTGGCGGCCAGCACGAAGGCAAGCAGGAGAGCGAGCAGTTTTTTGTTCTGATGGTCATTTTTGTTGGGGAAAGAAATCATACTTTACATTCCTCGTATGCGCTGTGAAAAGTTATTACAATCGTTATTTGAAACTTACGCTGTTATTCTGAAAATCTGACAGGAATGGTATCCAGAATCTGCTTCAGCTCTTTTTCCTGCAGATATACCGGGTTGAGACGGCTTTTTTGATACTGGAGATAGGTATTGTGTGTCTGTTCTTCGAGCAGTCTGGTGAAGAACTGTTCCCAGCTGAAGTATTCTGTGCTGTCAATGAAGTCCTCCGGATGTTCCAGGATATCCTGCACGTACTTTCCGTCGATCAGACCTGAGCGCAGGATCAGCCATTCGAAAGACTCGGGCAGATAAAGGCGGATATTTCCTTTTTTCACGATTAACTGGTAGAGTTCATTCATTTCAGGGCCGATGGCTGCCCCGTCTGCAATTCCAAGAATCACATTTCCCTGAGTGGCGGCAAGCTCTTTTCGAAGGCTGGACTTGCCACCGGCACTTTGGCATTGTATATGATTCTGACGGCAGACATGGTCAAAGAAGGTGAACCCGGAATGGGAATCCTCTGTGACCACAGCATCAGGGATCATTCCAACAGAAACTGCTCCGGAAGCGGGATGGTGATTGCTTTCAGAATATACCGGAGGAGCAGTCTGAGTAGTCTGATCGATATTCTTTGAGGGTTCATAAATACGATACAATTCATTATAAGTCCGCTTCAGGTCATGATATTTTCCGGATGCATGGATTCCGTAGATCTCATCCACAGAATATGGAAGGTTAGGGAGGTCCTCCCGGGTGACGATCACAAAATAATTGTCTGACTGTCTGACAGCTCTGGCAAAGTCCTCGGATTTGATAAAAACACTGTCTTCGTCTAAAAAGATGATCTGGTCATGCAGAAGGGGCAGAATGATCTGCCAGTCAGCGGCAGGGAGTGTGCGGCAGTTTTTGCTGCAGGAAATCTCTATGCCCGAACTGGTGCCGCGGCTGGTCAGAAGATCGATCATATTGATCAGAGTTGTCTTTCCTGAACCGCTGTCACCGCGGATGATGGTGATATTGCGTCGCAGATCAAACTCGTAATGAACGCGGTTGTTCTGGATGATAATGTGATATTTGCCTTTCATTCCAACCTCTGTGAACAGTGGTCTGCTCCGGAAAGAACTTCCGGAAGCGGAGAAGTAATGGTATTACCGCTCGTCGATATTGAATGCCTCATCCAGGTATTCTGCATAGCCGTGAACGATCTTTGCGGTATTGTCGATGCAGGCAGTGAAATCCCCCGCACGGGAAAAATCCATGACATGATGCAGGACGATTCGGAGGTCTTTTTCCTGCGCAATCCTGACAATCCATTTCGCGCAGTTGTCGCCGCACGCGGAAGCGTTAAAAATTTTCCCTGACGAGTCGTATGCCATCAGGATCAGTGTCTTGACTCCGCCGGAGATTTCTTTGGGAGAGATAGGTCCCAGCACTGGACTCTCGACCAGGTGCGCGCTGATCACCTCGGACTTGTCGATATCCAGAATCATTTCTTTCGTCAGAGGTGTTGTCATCCATGCATCATCATATTGATTGTCAAAAAAAGTCGGTGGATGGTAGATCTCCTGATCCAGGGATCCGAAGTGGATGGTCAGCATATCCAATCCTTTCCAAAGCAAGATGGCGGCTGCATGCTATTTGGATTATGTAAAAAATAATCATTCCTATTCTACCACAGAAAAAAGAGAATGAAAAAGGAAGCAGAAAATATCCGCGTCCTGCTTGACCAGTGCCATCAAGCGTGTTATATAATAAGTATAACAGAATGATAACAATCAGCTTTCCTGTGCCGCGAAAAGCATAGGCGGCGGGAACAGGAGGTGTATGATGGCAGGATATAGAGAGAACAGAAACAGAAGAACAAATACCGGAAACAGCGGAAATACCGCAGGTCGTGGAAAGGATCTCTACGCGGTCCTGGGTGTGGCCCGGAATGCGGATGCAAACCAGATCAAAAAAGCCTACCGGAAACTGGCCAAGAAGTATCACCCGGATTCCAATGCGGGCAATGCGGAGGCGGAGAAGAAGTTCAAGGATATCTCCGAGGCGAATGCCATCCTGGGAGACGCGGAAAAGCGGAAGATCTACGATGAATTCGGCTACGAGGCCTTTGCCTCGGGCATGGATCCCAAGGAGTATGCAAAGCGCATGCATGAGGCACAGCAGGCCGGTTTCGGCGGCTTTGCCGGCGGCGGACCGGGCGGTTTCAGTGGATTCGGAGGCTTTGGCGGCTTTGGTAAAAATGGAGCAGGGGCCGGTAACAGTCGCAGCGGCTTCTTCAGGAACGGCGACGGGAGCTACACCAGCTTTCATTTCTCCGGCGACGGAGCCGGGGCGGGCGGCGATTACAGTGACCTGTTTGAGAACCTCTTCCGGGGCGCAGGAGCAGCCGGCGCCGGTTCCGCAGGTGGTACAGGCGGCAGCGCGCGATTTTTCCGCGGAGAGGGACCGGGCAGCGGAGGTTTCGCCGGCGGCCGCGGTTTCACACAGGCCGGCGCAGGCAGCGCAGGAGCCGGCGGTTTTGGCGGCCCGTCCGGCGGTATGAACCTGGACGCGGAGGTTCCTGTCCGGATTTCCTTTATCGAGGCGGTTCTGGGATGTGACCGGGATATCCGTCTGCAGAAGGAGGACGGGACCGGCACGCAGACGCTCCGGGTCCACATTCCGGCCGGTATCGACAGCGGCAAGAGCGTCCGCCTGCGGGGCAGAGGGCATTCGACTGCGGACGGTTCCCGCAAGGGTGACCTGCTGCTCAAGGTGACGGTCGAAGAGAGCAAGGCTTTTTCCAGAAAGGGAAATGACCTCTACACGACGGCGAGTGTGCCCTTCACGACGGCTGTCCTGGGCGGCGAGGCGGAGGTCTCTCTGCCGGATGGCAAAAAGGTCTTCTGCAAAGTGCCGCGCGGAACGGACGCAGGAAAGAAGATCCGGCTCCGCGGCAAGGGCATCCAGCCGGAGAAGAGCGGATCGCAGGCGGGCGACCTGTATGTGACGGTTCAGGTGCAGGTGCCGAAAGACCTCACAGAAGCGGAGATGAAAAAACTCCGCGAATTCGAGAGCATGTACCGCACGCGGACCGGAACGGGCGCGGGTGGTAAAAATGGATACGGCGGAAGAAATGCCGGATGATGCCGGAAAGACCGGCAGAAACGCCGGATGATATTGTAAAGCGGAAGAGAAGAAGACAGGAGGACAAAAGCGATTGAGCGCTGATGTCCGCCTGTCTTTTTAGGATGAGAGAATGCACCGCTTTTTTGCAAAGAAGAAAAGCAACCGCCCGGATCAGATGACCACGGACGGCTGCCTTTTCAGCTCTTATAGGAGTTTTCCGGTATTTTGTCCGCCCCGGCCGGAAGCGGGGTGTGTCAGGCGGCTAAGCCGCGATGATCACGGATGGACATTTTTCGCAAGTCTGCGGATGGTCTTCGATTAGCGAAGCATGTTGCCGGACATGACCATCTTCTGGACTTCGCTGGTGCCTTCGTAGATCTCAGTGATCTTGACATCACGGAGAAGACGCTCAACACCGTACTCACGGCAGTAGCCGTAGCCGCCCATGTACTGAACAGCGTGACGGCAGACATCGTTCGCGATG
>OCTW013395706.1_pt1 | contig 28603 bp, 15 predicted proteins | sample 1539671 | NCBI WGS metagenome assembly OCTW01 (sample SAMN02144230, study PRJEB22623) | gut metagenome | biome: sheep rumen | host: Ovis aries | place: New Zealand | reverse complement strand
ATTCGTTCGCATTTTCTTACTTGCTGTTATTCAAGTCTTTACAACGTTCTTTTTAGAAATGCAATGCTATAGAGACATGATAAAGATATCCCAATCGGCAGCTCCACCCTGTTTACCAAACACATTTTTGTACAGACGGCTCTTAATAGAACTGACATTTGACTTGCTTGTGTTGAGCATTTTGGCAATCATACGAGTGTCCATCCTAATTTTAATAAGCAAAGAGGTGTGATATTTTACCTCTGACATTTTGCAAAGACTACGTAGCTTATAACAAAAATGGTCATATTCTTTATCCAAAAATGATTCCAATTGATTCCAGTCATTCGTTGTCGGATGTAAAATAGGATTGTCATTTTCTGTTTGAAGGAAACGTTGGCATATCGGGGAAAACATTATGGAATCGTCGGCTTTCGCATGTGCCTCACTTTTTAATCTGGCAAGTGCCGTAAGAGATACCAGACGCTCTCTTTCATGCTCAAGTTCTTTTCTGAGCTGTGTGTTCTCATAGTCAACAGATAATAACTTATTTTCCAATTCGACTATACATCTTTCATTCTCATGAATCGCCTGAATAGATTGTCTGTTACTTTCTTCCCGTAATTGTTCAGAACGCATATATCGCAGTGAGAGTGCTTGCTTTTGTTTACGATAGTAAAAAAGATAAATTGTCAGCACAAATATTAATGTTATAATGCCAACAATCACATAGCCCATGTTTCTGTTTTTCTGTTTTAACAGAACATTATCTTTCTCACGCAGCTGGTAATTGTATAGTGCATTTACTCGTGCCATGACATCCGTCTGGGTTATCTTCTTAATTGAATCATCCATCATGAGAAACTCGTCAAGATATTGCATAGCTTTGTCAGTTTGACCACTCTTTATGGATGATTTCAGTAGAAACCTGCTGATACTATCTTTTGCATGAATCTGGTGATAGTCATTAAGCTTAGAACAATAATACCTGAGCGAATCGTCTTTACCTTCACGATTGTAGAGTTTGGCCAGTATATAGTAGACCCTGTTACTATCTAATAAAACAATATTATCCAAACATATTTTTCCAAAATGATGAGCTTCAGAATAGTTGTTCATGATGGTGTGTTGTGTGACAAGCGACTGACATATACTGACTGCCAGTTTATGATCCTTTCGTTGAAGTGCAAATTCATAAGCTTTATTCATATTTTTCAACGCATCGTGATGATGTTCTTCCGCCTCTTCTGCGAAAGCCAGATCGTTCAGACTGTATATCATACCAAGAGTATCATTTGTTTGTAAAGCAACATCATATCCCTTTTTAAAAATATCTTTTCCATAACTATACAGTCCTTGATACATAAAAAGATTCCCCATCTGACTATAGATTTTACTCTTTAGTCCGTAGTCATCTCCTGCCACCTCTGCCGCTTTTTGGAAATAATCGAGTGCCTGCGGTGCATCATGCAGCTCGTAATAAGTGCGGCCAGCATAGTAATAAGCGGTGGGGAGCAGACGCTTGTCGCCTCTTCCTTCATAGTATTTTACTATTGGGAGGATGGAGTCTGGCACGGGCTGTAGCTGGTCGGCCTTGTCAGCCGCCTTGACGGTAAGCAGTCGCTGGTACATTCGAACGGCCTTTCGTTCATGCTGCATCTGTGGGCTCAGTTGTCGCAGCAATGCTACGGCACTGTCGGGGTTCACCTCAGTAAGACTGTCGGCGGTAAGCAACTGCTGCGGATAACGATGGCCGCCACATGAGAATATCATGCAGAGAATAACGGAGATATAGAAAGAATGCAGTATCTTCCTTCTTTTGCTATTATGCGTTGTCATCATTCTCATATTGGTTGGTATCTTTTGCAAAGATACAAAATTACTTTATCATCACCAAATGAAAATGTAAACATCATCAACGGAACAGGCAATAACTCGTTCGATCAAATATGATCCTTACTTTCTCACCCCTGCCCTACTCTTGATACTGTCGGCAACCATCGGACCGTTGTTCTCCCAGGTGTTGCCCGGGCCATTGGCATTCTTGAGGAATTTCTCTGCCGGTGTCCAGTTGTTGCGCACGGTGATATACGAGGAGCCCTCATCGGTATAGAGATAGAACCAATGGTTGGGATCATGGGCATATCCGGGATGATAGATATCCCTCACCACGTTCTCCTCAACGAAGGTATGCGGCTGACAACTGAGCGTATAGATACCTGCCGTGTCATACATGTGTCGGGCATAGTGGTGGATGAGATTACCTTTCACGAGGTTGTTCTTCATGCCGTTGACCTGCTGGTTCCATCCCCATCCCATACTGATGCCTGTATATGACACGTCAGAAATCTCATTATGCAAGATACGGATGCCACGCACATAACCGGCCGCTATACCGATACATCCCCAGTCTTCATTCGCCACATCATGAATCACGTTGTCAGAGATCTGCAGGTCGGAACACAGCTCATTCAGATCTGTCGGTGTGTAGGAGATATGTGCCTCGAAGCCCTCCGGACCGAAGCTGCCGGCACTGATACCACTGCCGCCGACATCCTCAAACACACAGTGATCAATGATGCCGCCCTTGGTATATTGATGATAGTCTAACCCTGTGGCTGCGAGATGCTCAAAACGACAACGACGGAAGCACACATCCGTAGCGGCATTGACAGCTACGGCAGCAGCCGGGCGACCCACCCATCCCTGGTTATCCAACTTATGATCACCGTTCTTACGGTCAAGCTTCGGGGTCAGTCGGTAAGCCTCTATCATATACTGTCCGGCCTGCAAGGGGGCATGACCGCTATACGAGGGGCGCATCCATGTACTGTGACGGAAGGTTATTCCCTCGAAAGAAACGTTCTCTACAGGCATCGCAGGGGTTCCCTCCACCTGCAGCAACGTCTCTAAGGCCGGTGCTTCCACCTCCGCATCAGTCATATTCTCGCCTGCCAGGGGGATATAGTACACCTTACGGTTGACGACATCAAGGAACCACTCCCCCGCATGATCTAAGAATGCTTTGTCATTGGTGAGATAGAAGGCGGAGTTACGCCCGTTCTTCGTAATCATCGGCGACGGCCACGGGTGCATGAAGTGGATGTGACTCTCGGGTTGTTGGAAAGAGATAACAGCCGTTTCACCCTGTCGCTGTATCGCCTTGATACGTAGATTGGCTAAGCACCACATCTCGTGCAAGCCCATCTCCGGTTGCGGATAGGTATATTCCACCTGCTGCTTCTTTCCCAACAACAATTTTACCGCCTTGTAGGGAACGGTGATGGTCTCGTTCACCTTATCCACGGCAAGGATCTTATTCATCTGTTCTAAGTCGGAGACATCACGGGCACGGACAGTCTTACGACCGTTGACCCACAACTGTCGGAACTCCAAAGGACGACCATTGAACACTGGCACATCCGCCACATAACAGTTGCCTTGTCGTTTCCAACCAGTTATCCTTACACCCCCACTGATGATCACCTCACCATCGGCAACCAGGCGCGTGCCGTTATCCTCCGGACGGATGATGACCGGTTGTGTCAGTCGATAGGTGCCTGCCTGCAGGTGAAGCGTAGCATCGGTAACACCCTTATGCAGACGGTCCATACGAATCTCCTGCAGGGCCTTCTCGATGGTGAAGGCGCCGGGAGACACCCTGTAATCAGCAGACTGCGATGATAAGGTCACCCCAATCATCGCAGTCATCATTATAGTACGCAGATATTTCATATTATAAAGCTACCGGTATCCATACACTCATCTCACTCTTACCACGGTTACCCCAAGCGTAATACGGGATCAGACGGATCGTAGCCGTGCGCTTTGTCGTATCCACCGTACGATACAACTGGTTCTCCCAGGTCTTGGCATCACGCACGTAAGCCTGCGTCTCCAAAGCCATCATCCTACTGCCCTCGATCGTTACTTCCTTCGGAGTAAACTGGGCATTAATAGGCAGGGCGATATTGTCGATGTTCTGGCCATTCAGATCCTGACTCTCAATACAATAGATGATCGGTCCACGCTGTACGGCCACCTGTCCGCGGGCTTCCTCCACCAAGGGATTCGCCTCAATGAGCTTAGCTTGCATCGGCATATCGAGAGCGATGAAGTCACCCTTCTTCCAGTTACCAGTCACGACGGCATAGCCGTTTTCCACCTTGGCCTCGTACTTCTTGTCATTAACCGACAGACTATACACTTCGCACCATGACGGGATACGCAGTTTGAAAGTCATCGGGGTGTTCTTCTTCACCTGCTGTATCTCGAGGATCACACGACCATCCCACGGATAATCGGTGTGCTGCGCCACGACGAGCTGGTTCTTCTTATCGAGCATCACCTTCATCTGGTTCTCTCCGTAAAGGATCACATAGACCTCCTGACGACCCATAGAATAGGCATAGTCTTGTGTCTCACAGAGGGTACGCAGGGTATTCGGCGGACAGCAGAAGCAACTGATATACTCTTTTCTCTCTTTCGGCCAGCGCAGGGTATACGGCAGTTCGTCGCTCATACGCAGCGGGTTGGTATAGAAATAGCGCTTACCGTCGAGGGAGATACCACAGAGGATGCTGTTGAAGAAACAGTTCTCCACGATATCCGCATACTTACTATCGCCTGTAGCCTCGAGCATACGCCAGTTGAAGAGCATATTACCGATATTGGCACAGGTCTCGTTGTGGGCTGTCGACTGTGGCAACTGATACGGACGACCATAACTCTGGTGTACCTTCTGGATGTTCGCCGGTTTATAGTCGGTTCCATCGGGTGATGTGCCATCATACAAGGCACCACAGGCACCGTTGATATACATCTTACGGGTAACGATATCATTCCAGATAGAGGTGAGGTTTTTCATCAACTGTTCCTCACCCGACTCCAGATACAGGTCGGCCACACCGGCATACAGATAGTTGGCACGTACGGCATGTCCCATGGCGTTGTACTGGTCGCGGAATGGGATACGGTCCTGGTTATCATCAGTACCTTCCTTCACCATCCCACGGATATCGATGAACTTCTTGGAGAGTTCTAAGTATTTCGGGTCACCCGTCTCACGGTAGATCTCTGCGATGGCCATATAGTGAGAGGGACAGATAGCATTGCCTGCCAACTCCTCCGGAGCGGTCATACAGAAATTATACAGGAAGTCGGCCGCCTTGATGGCTGCATTGAAGAGTGTCGTCTTGCCAGTAGCACGCTTATGCACGATACCGGCAGTGATGAGATGACCGAGGTTGTAGGTCTCGAAGTTCAGACGGTTACCGAAGGCACCGTCCTTGCCAGTACCTACCGCTGTACCCACCACGGTATTATCGGCACCCTCTTCCTTGGCTGCCAGTTTCTTGTTCAGTTCCTCGATAATCACCGGTGTATGGATATAACCGTCTGCACGCTGTGATTTCACGACACATCCAATGAAACGGTCCATAATCGCATCCAACTCCGGGTCTTTGTTGATGGCATAGACGGCAGCCACACTCTCCAACCACTTGTACATATCACCGTCGTGGAAGGGAGGACCGTGGTGCTTGCCCCTTATCTCACCGGAAGCCACCAGGAAGTTATTAAATCCTTTTCCTTCTTCTGTCTGCCACGTCTTCCACATGTTCTTCACAGAGGTTCCTGCGAAGACATTGAAGCGCTCGCCCCAGAAACCGCCGGTCCAACGTACAGCGTCGATCGGGGTGTCCGTCATTACGGCAAACTTACTGTTACGTGTATCGGTGAGTCCGTTCTGCTGGGCACTGACCGTAAAGGGCAGACAGGCCAGCATACCGATAAGTATCCACTGATTTCTTTTCATACTCATATAGACTATTAATGTTTTCTTTTTTATGGCGGGGCTATCTATTAACTATTAACTATTAACTTTTAACTATTAACTTTTAACTATTAACTATCACAGCGTTCCGCCACGTGCTTTCACACGCTTGCCCCACTCCTCACGCTCTTTGGTCAGGTTATAGCCACGCTTAGAGAGATAGTTGTTGATACGACCCTTGTATTTGCCGAACACCTCGTGCTTCTTCTTGCTGCTCTCCGCATCAACGGCATACTCACGGGCTTCCTTGAGCCAGGTCATGATCTGTGCCTTCTCCTCTTCTGTCAGGGTGGGGATCATATCGCACTGGGCATCATAGGTCACTTTCACCACATTATAGGTCATCACGTCCTTCACGATCTCTATCTGATAGGGCTTGAGATACTTGCTGAGGTTGGAGTCGAATGCGAAATGACTACGATACAGTTTCTGGTCGCACTGAGCCTCAGCCAACTGTTTGTTGGTCTTCTTGAGTTCATCACGCTCCTCATAGATATCGTTCAACTCGAAATACTTATTGGCAACGATATTACGGATATTAGCGCCCTTCGGGATATACGACTGTCCCAAGGCATCGATCACCTTCTGTGAACGACCGAGAATCGTATTGACATACTCCGGATTGCGACCCTCTGATTTCAGTGCCACCTCAGGTTCCGGCAGACTGTTGAAGATACTCTTCAGATAGTTGGCATTGTTACTGAAGTTAGCCAGCACGTTGCGCGGTTCATTGGCATTACGGCTACGCTCAATGAAGAGCCATCCGCTCCAACCCATCTTATCCAAGGTTGCCTTGATGGCTGGTACGTCGAGTGCCTTATCGTCGCGCAGACAGACACCGTCGGTATTGCTGGAATGGATCGCACAGATATTCTTTGCACCGAGCTTCTTCATATCCTCACAGATATCCACACCGTTCTCAATAGCTGTCTGCCACTTGTAGAAGATCTTTATACCGTCGCTCTTGATCTCTTTCAAGAACTTGAGGTTACCCTTGGCGTCAAACGGGGTGTCGATACCGATCACCTTACCACGTTTCTTAGCCATCTCACCAACCTCGCGCAGACGCTTCACAACCTCCTTACGCACGGCAGGAGTAGTAGCCCAGTCTTTGCCACAACCGCCCAACGGCAGGAAGCATACCTTTACACCACCCATCTTATCCATGGTGTCGAAGCAGTCGGTCAACAATTCCTTGTAGGTTTCCTTGGTGCTGAAGTTCTGTCCATAGAAGCCACTCATCGCCACGGATCCGATCTTCAGATTAGAAGAGTCGGCCACATGCTTGAACTGTGCAGCTACCTTATCGTCGCGTAACTGATTATCAAAGGCTTCCCGTTTACCCAGGCCACCCATGTCGAGCTCAACACCGTCAGCACCGATATCACGAGCCCACTTAAACTCACCGAGCTTCTGGCGCTTCAGGATCATCCAGTCGCATACTCCTACCTGATAACTCTGGGCACTGACAACCTCTGAGATTGCCAACACCAATAACAATAATAATACTTTAATCTTCTTCATAACAATCAATAGACGGACGGCTTGCTCATTTGTAACTATTCTATGGAATAGGATTCCATACATACCCTCAAGGGTAGAACAGGGATTGCGCCATGTGCGGTTTAACCTTACTTTCAAGTAAGGTAGTAACTTCCGCATCAAGCGTGGTCTATCACCATCACCAGTCATAGTAGTTAAAACAAAAGCAAAAACAAGTTGTTATGGTCTTATGAAGGCATATGAAGGCAAAAATTTTGCCTTCATACACATATCGTTTTGATTATAAATTGATTAGGCGAAATATGAAGGCAAACTCTATTTTTCAAACTTTTCGTGAATGTGTGTTTTGTTTTACAGATTAAAGCCTACCTACAGCATCGGTTCCGTGAAAGCATCATCCCATTGATACCTCTGAGAAATAACCTTTGCATTCTTGTTCGCAATAACTCATAAGGATTATTCGCTTATGTTAAGGGTAATGTCAAAGAAAAGAAGATATTCTTAGCAACGGCAGAAAATACGCAGGAATAATTTGCAAATTCAAGTATTTATCTTTATTTTTGCAACACGATTTTTAAACAACTAAGACTATGGGAAAAAGTAAAATTTTAAACAAGGAAACAGTTATGGGCAGGTATCTTGATCCAAAGGCAGACATTACATTTAAGAAAGTATTCGGTGAGCATCCAGACTTACTGATGAGTCTGCTCAACGCCTTGCTGCCGTTGGAACCAGGACAGGAGATCGTTGATTTGGAATATCTGCCTGCAGATCTTATTCCAGAAACGCCACTGACAAAGTACAGCATCGTGGATGTGCGATGCAGGGATCGTGTCGGAAGACAGTTTATCGTAGAGATGCAGATGGAGTTTAACTCCGAGTTCACCCGTCGTGTGCTATACAACACCTCCAAGGCTTTTGTCAAGCAGTTGGACAAGGGGATGCACTATGATTCGATACAACCCGTCTATTCTCTAAACCTGGTGAACGACATCTACGTGAAGGATGAGGAAGACTACTATCACCATTACCAGATGGCTGAGAAGAACCATCCTGACCATATCATCGAGGGCATGCACATCTTATTCTTTGAACTGCCGAAATTCAAGCCACAGACGATAACGGAGAAGAAAATGGAGGTACTCTGGCTGCGGTTCCTGACAGAGATAGATGAGAAAACAAAGAGAGCTCCTGCGGAACTTCTTGAGAATGCCGAGCTAAACAAGGCGTTGGAGATTGTTGAGGAGGCAGCCTACTCTGAGGCAGAGATGAACTCTTACGACAAGTTCTGGGATGCCGTGAGTTGGGAGAACACCATGGAGAATATAATCAAAAGAAGAGAAGAAAAGGCGCTTCAAGAAGGGGAAGCCCGAGGATTATCAAAAGGCGAGGCTATTGGTCTGGAGAAAGGAGAAGCCATTGGTCTGGAGAAAGGAGAGGCCATTGGTCTGGAGAAAGGAGAGGCCATTGGTCTGGAGAAAGGAGAGGCTATCGGACTTGAGAAAGGTATGACTAAGGGGATTCATACTGTTGCCAAGAACATGAAGAAGAAAGGTATAGACCCCACTCTTATTGCTGAAGCCACCGGTCTTTCATTATCTGAAATAGAAGAACTATAGATAAAAAAGAAAAGGGGACGTGCCATGATTTGACACATCCCCAAATGAAATATAGAAGAAAATCTTAGAGAGTTACTTAATTATTTTCTTGCCACCAATGATATAAACACCCTTCGGTAAGGTATTCAGATCTGTGCCCATATAGCGTCCGTGGAGGTCGTAGATGGATGAATTGTCTTTTTGTTGATCGACAATCATGGAGGAGATACCTGCCGGGATCCTGTTCTTCACCTCGTTCTTGAAGTTGAAAGAGATAAGTCCGTCGGTCAGGGTAATGTCCGTGATGGGTTTGCTCATGTATTTCTTCCCATCTGAATTCTTGTTATTCAGGTAGGCACGTGGGGTCGAACTATCCGTCAACTTGTTATTGCCATTATACGGATAGGGGTCAGTAGCGACGAACTCCTGTCCGGATGCATACTCACCATCTGCGGCAATAATCGTACAGCGCTGGAATTTATTATATCCGTTATAGGCAGTCGTGTTGTTCACCAGGTTATACTGCCACAGTTCCTCATCGTAGTCCACATGGATGACCAACAGTCCGGCACCAGGCAGACCGGCATCCCAGCCCGTCTTCTGACGGTTCTCCAAGAGGAAGAACTCATCCTGATGGGCATCGTTATAGAGGATATATGCCTCACCATTCTCTGATAGTGCCTTCATGCCCGTGATCGTGGTGTCATTCTCTAAGATAATGGGAGTGAGCCATCCACAACTCATCTTCTCAAAGCTGGTATAGCCGGCAGGTATGAAGGAACCGCTGTTATAACTACCCTGATCCATCAGATCCCAACGATTCATGCCATAGTTAGGACTACCGCTATTACCGTTGTAAGCCGTATCGTACATATCGGGGATACCCAAGCAATGGGTGAACTCATGACAGATCGTACCGATACCCTCGATACCGACAACAGATTGTATTCCACTTCCTCTCCTCATCAGTTCCGGACCGCAGGCATAGGTGTCGATCACTGTTTCATCGAGCGTCAGCTTCTTCTCGTAACCCGTCGCATACTGCAGATGCCACTCATGCGGCCAGATGGTATTCGCGCCACCACCGGCAGCCTCACCCTCACCGGCAAAGATGATAAACACCTGGTCTACCTCTCCATCACCATCCCAGTCGTAGTCTTTATAGTTGACATACTCATCGGCCATCTCACAGGCCGTAGCTGTCATCAGTCCGGGATTACTGTCATCGCCTTCAGAATCGTTGGCACCATAGTAGCCATAGGTCTTTGGCAGGGTCAACGGTCCCACGATATCAAAGTCGAGTTCAAACTGACCGTTGCTCTGTGCCAGGAAATAATCCTTCACACTGCCTTTGAAACCCAACTCGTCATTAACGTAATTTTCCTTGTTCAGGATATCATTATACAACTCCTTGGTATGTGATTCTTGGAATGAGAGGTTTGAGAACTGTACGAGGATGATCAATCCCTTCTTCTTTCCTGTATAAGGAGTATGGTTAACTCTCAGTTTGGCTCTTGTCTGGTTTCGTACGCTTCGTTGCTGTCTTTTTGCCGAGGAACGCTCTGAGATAGTAGTGACATCACAGCGTTCGAAAAAGCCTTCTTGTTGACTCTCTCTGTAACAGAGGCCATCCTCTGATTTCCAATAGTGGGTAAACTCATCTCCACACAATTCAGCACGTACTTCAGTACCGTCGAGAAGGGTGAGTACGCGCCACAGGCCCGGCTTGGCAGGGATTGCCATGACAGAGAAAAACACAAAAGAAGTAAAAAACAGTAATAATGCTCGTTTCATATAAATGATTATGAATAGAAATGATAAAATGCCGGGCACCACGTCACGTGGCACCCAGCACTGAGTGTATAAGAGTAATTTATGGTAATTTCACATAGATAACACCGTCGTAGCTCGTGTAGTTCCATCCACCGACGCCATCAATATAGTAATATGGTGCGAACTGGACGGTCTTGGCATCAATCCACTTATTATTCGGGTTATTGCCTCTCAGTGATGACCATCCGTTCGGGTGGCATACATAGACTGGTTGCTCTGAGTCACCCTGGTAGTTCAAACCGGTGTAGTAGTCATCGAAGTAAACAATACCATCCACAGTCCAGAACTCAATGAAGTCAGTACCCTTGCCGGTATTCCATGGATCCCAGTTAGCATGACCTGCATCAGAGTTGAGGTAATCATCGTATGGTTTCATCACACGGTAGCGGTCGAAACCGTCAGCCTTAAGGATCTCTACAGATGTCTCACACTCTACCCAGTTGTCGATATAAGTACCCTTGCCCAGTGATACCCACTCGTAGGCCTTAGAAGCCTTCAGGGTAGCTGTCTTATTGCCACTGATCGCTACATTATTCGCATCATCAATAGTCAGCTTCAGTGTCAGGACATATCCTACAGGTAACGGAGATACATCCACAGTTACCATCGTAGTACCCTCACCTGCTGCGAAAGAGTAGTTAGATACCTTAATACCCTCCACATTCTGCGTGATATCCTCACCTTCGGCATCTTGTCCGACAACAATGGTACCTGATGCGGAGATAGTACCCGTCTGTGCATTGGAGACATCACCACGAACCAGTTCTACTGTAAACACGGGATTAGAGGCAGGAACCTCCACTGCCGGTAAGGCAGAAGATGCGAAGGTAACGCCCTGGTTCTCGGCATTATAGATAACGCCCTCATTGTCCGTATTACATGATGCGAACAACGCTGCCACCATGACTGACAGTCCGAAAATATATTTATTGATTCTCATATTCTTAATCTTTTTTGGTTGTTACTGTTTATTCATCACCAAGCGGATTCTGATCCTTAGAAGCATCCATGTTGACATTTCCGTCAAACTCTGTCTGCGGGATGGTCATCACCCACATGTAGTTATTTGGATTGTCAGTAGGACGGTTTGCCAACAGTGCGGTCTCGCACCATCCCTGAGCGGTAGTACGGCGGAAGCCCTGCTTCAGTCGCTTCAGATCATACATACGTCCGGCCTCTCCCCAGAGCTCAATACGGCGCTGGATGATGATCTCCTCCAAGAGAGAACCTGTCTCGTCAGCAACAGCAGAGGTCTTACCAAGGGCAGTACCAGTCTTGTCGCATACATAGTCGGGATTACGCTTGCTCATCAGTGCCATCAGATCTTCCTGTGCAGCAGCATCGTTACCTAAGCGGCACTCTGCCTCAGCAGCATTCAGGTACATCTCCTCAACACGCATGAAGATATAGTCACCCATCCAGGTAGAAGCGTTAGAGAAGTGGAATTTCTCCTGCAGCAAACCAGAGGTAGCCACACCATCCTGATCCTTATAGGTAAAGCCTGTCTTCACCCACTGGCGACGCTCGTCGGTCGGCTCCATCTTTGCATACAACTCCTTGTTCCACAGTTTTGGAGCAGTATTTGAATAAGAGATACCACTCTCATAGTCCATGTGTGAATAGAGGCTGGCGTACATACCTACATGGTCGGTAATAATCTCTGCACCCCAGATCACATTGTTGACGCCAACATTGTTCATACCGATAAAACTGGCAACAGGCTGAACGGTACATCCACTGGCTTCGATAGCCTCATGAGCAGCATCACGAGCCTCAGCCCACTTGTTCTCTACCAAGGCAACACGTGACTTGATACCGAGTACCACTGGGTAGCTCAGATGACTCTTATGTTTTGGCTTGATACCCTTAAGCATTGACAGTGCCTTCTCAAGGTCGGCATCGATCTGTGCATAAACCTCAGCATTGGTAGAACGCGGATTACCCTTTGTCTCAGGTGTGGTAGGCTCTGTGTAGATAGGCACACAAGCCTCGTTCTCATGACCTACAAGTGTACGGGCAAACCACTGTGCCAGCATAAAGTAGCTGTATGCACGGATGGCGTATGCCTGTCCGATTGCGTAGTTCTTATCCTCAGTAGATCCACCCATTGTCTCCTCAGCGGCAATGATATAGTTGGCATTGGCAATCCAGCTAAAGTAAGCATTCCACAAATCATAGTTACGCCAAGTTGTACGGGTGTACATATCCTTTACGTCATAGATACAGTCAAACCAGAACCAACCTGATCCCATAGCACCCATAATAAAGTCCTCACCCATCACCTCAGAGGCTAAGTTATAAGCGGTGATACCGAAGCACTGGTGGGTATTACCAGTGGTAGACCATCCTGCAGTGTACATCTCACGGTATACACCATTCAGTGCAACCTGGGCAGCATTACCTGTGGCAAGCAACCCTTCTCCGGACATTGACGATGTGGGCGACGTGATCAGGCTATCCTCAGAACAAGAAGTAGTCATCAGCATACCACCGGCCAATAGTCCTACGAATGTATATTTGAATATTTTTTTCATATCTTTTCTTCTTTAATAGTTATAAATCAGTCAACCCATTAGAACTTAATCTCGAATCCAAGTGTCCAAGTCTTGTTAGGAGCATAAGCGTAGTCTGTACCTCCAGAGAAGTTATACTGCGGATCCATACCGTCGAGGTGTGACCACAACTTAAGGTTATCAACAGAGGTGAAGACACGTACGTTGCTCAGTCCGATGCTGCGCATCCAGTTTCTTGGCAGGGTGTAACCCAAGGTGATGTTCTTGATTGCGAAGTAAGAAGCATCGATCAGGAAACGGTCGTTAGCAGCGAAAGAGGCATTCAGTTCTGCACGAGGCACGTCTGTGATGTCACCTGGCTTCTGCCAACGGCGCAGTGCATGCTTGTGCCATGTGCTGGAAGGATAGGTAACGTTCATTGTTCCACTGTAAGAACTATCGTATACATTACCGCCGATAGAATAGGTTGTAAGAACAGACAGGTCGAGACCCTTATAACTCAGGTTAGTAGAGATACTACCGTAGAGATCCGGGATACGGCTATCGAAATAGTACTTGTGGTTATTGGCATCAGAATAGTTGGATGTGATGAAGTCAGATCCCTCTATCTTGTCACCATTATCATCTGTCTTGTAAGACCAGTACAGCTGTGCACCTGTTGCAGGATCCACACCGGCGCTCTTGGCCATGTAGAAGGTGTTCAGTGCATAACCCTCCTTGATGATACGTACACCGTTGATGATCTCAGGAGACTCGCTGGTCAGGTGAAGCACCTTATTCTTAACGGTTGATCCCATGAAAGTGATATCCCAACGGAAGTCACCCTTTCTGAATGGAGCAACTGTCACCTCAGCCTCAACACCAGTATTACGCATGTCACCTACGTTAGCGAGGTATCCATTGAAACCAGAAGAGGTAGGCATCGGGTAGTCGAGCAACATATCAACAGTCTTCTTGTTGTAGTACTCTACGCTGAAGCGGATGAGCTGATCGAAGAGGGCGCCCTCAAGACCGATATTCAGGTTCTGGTTCTTCTCCCAAGATACGTCCTTGGTCTCCAGTGTACTGATTACGGCACCGATATTGTCGGCGTTGTTCCAACCCAAAGAGTAGAGGCTCTGCCAAGCATACAGACGCTCGAGGTTATCATTACCCTGTTCACCATAACTGATCTTGAATGAGAGGTTGTCTACCCAGTTTACATTCTGCATGAAGGCCTCCTTAGAGATACGCCAGTTACCACCTAATGACCAGAAGGTACCGGTCCAGTTGTCTTTGTAGAAGCGTGAAGAAGAGTCTGAACGCAGAGATGCAGACAGATAGTATTTGTCATCATAGTTATAGTTAACACGGCTCAACAGTGAGTTGATGCGGTAGTTATCTGTATAAGAGTCTGACTCCAGTGTATTGGCACCAGGACCGATCTCAAAGATACCCTCCACGAGGTTGGTCTTACCAGCATACAGATACTCATACTTGTAAGCGTACCACTCGTGACCGGCCAGGATATCGATATTGTGCTTACCGAACTGGCGGTTCCAAGTGAGCAACTGGTTGAAGGTATAGCTCTGTGTACGGCCATTTCTCTTTTCGATCAAACCACCAGAAGAAGCCTGGTTACCATGATACATATTCATATAGCGCATATTCAGAGAGTTGTGATAGTCCATACCGAAGTTGAGAGAGAGCTTCAAGCCCTGCAGCCAACCGGCATTCTTGCTATCGGTACCGAATACCATACCGGTACGAACACCTGCGATATCACCCTTTGTCCAAGCCTTATCGTCTACCAGACCACCTAATGGGTTGTAGTCGTTATAAGAACCCGGACGCTTGCCTAAAGCACTGTCACCATAGTCGAACTGCAGGTTACCCTGATCATCCAGACGATTTGTACCATCGAGGTTCTTAGCATACAATGGGAACAACGGTGAGATAAACTGTGAAGAATACCATACGTTAGAGGTAGATGTTCCGTCGTAGTCGCTGAAGTTTGACATTGTATGAGCCAATGTAGCGTTCAGATTAGCAGAGAACCAGTCTGTTACCTGACTGTCGACAGATACACGGGCGTTGTAACGCTCAAAGTTGGTGGTCTGCAGGATACCATCCTCATTCAGGTAACCTAAAGACATAACGTACTTGGTCTTGTCAGTACCACCGTTGATATTGAACTGATGCTCATGACGGAAAGCATTGTCGCGCTTCACCTGATCGAACCAGTTCTCATTCCATGCTGACTGAGCATCTGGGCGAACCATACCTGTTGCAGGATCGATGATCTGATCCCAAGTGTAGTTCTTAAACGGGTTATAGAGCTCTCCACCGAGGTTACCGGTCAAGGTAGCGCGTGCTGCAGACTCAGCTGTTGCCCAGTCGTAACCACTCTTGAATACATATCCATTGCGGAGTGCCTCGTAGAACAACTGTACATACTCTTTCTGATCTACCAAGTCGTACTTCGGCAGTGCACGGCTTGACCAACCGGCGGTAGAACGCCAGGTTACCTGTGCCTTACCTTCCTTACCCTTCTTCGTGGTGATCATCACAACACCGTTAGCACCACGGGCACCGTACAAAGCACCTGCAGAAGCATCCTTCAAGATGGTCATCGACTCGATATCCGATGGGTTAATAGATGCCAGTGATCCATCATAAGGAATACCATCCACTACATAAAGCGGAGTGGAATAAGCGTTGATAGAACCGAAACCACGGATACGGATAGAAGGAGAACTACCCGGCTGTCCGGAAGCAGAAGTTACCTGTACACCAGATACATTACCTTCGATACCCTTGGCAACATTCGAGATAGGACGAAGCTCAAGCTTCTCATTGTCGATGTTGTCAGCAGATCCCGTGAAGGATGATTTCTTCTGTGTACCATAAGCCACAACGATCACCTCATCTAGGTCTCTCTCGTCGTGCTGAAGCACGATGCGCATGTTCTGCTTAAGAGTAAGTGTCTGACTCGCATAACCGATGTAAGTGACCTCAATCTTGTTGTGGCCCTCACGAGGAGTAAGTGAGAACTTACCATTAACATCCGTTACTGCACCGAAATTAGTACCTACCAAACGGATGGAAGCACCGATAATCGGCTCTCCATCATCAGCAGAAACAACGGTTCCAGAGACTGTGTTTTGTGCCAAGGCCATTCCTAAACTTAGAAATAGACCGGCAATGAACATTGTTAGTCTTTTTTCCATAAATCTCTCTCGTTTTTAAAGTTTATAATAAAATCAAAATCTCTCTTCTCACAGACCCTGTTTTAGGGTTAATATTTTACAACGTTATGTAAATTAACCACAAATATACAATATTTTTCTTTAGGTACAAATATTTTGTAAATAACGGCGAAAATATTTACATTATTTAACTATTTTCTTTGTAATATACCATTTCATATAATAAATATAGGGACACATTTGCTAATAGTTGTAAACACATGCATGATTAATCGTTTTTTCATATTCATGATTACAAAAGACATGAAACAGAGTCTTATTAATTAGCTATATTATAAATAATGTATATAAAGCCAAAGCACATGAAAAGATATATCCTCCTTGCCTTGTTATGCACGGTCCTGCTACCCATGAAGGCACAACCATCGTGGATCAGGGACTTCCAGCAACCCACAAAAGACTACCAGCCATGGACTTTCTGGTACTGGATGTACGGTTGTGTATCTGACGAGGGAATACGGGCTGACCTGAAAGCTATGAAGCAGGCTGGCATTGCCGGTACGTACCTGATGCCAATCAAGGATATTACGGATGGTGCGCAATACAACGGCGATGCACGACAGTTGTCGGAGACCTGGTGGAAACGCATGGACACCGTATTCCAGGTAGCTGATTCCTTGAATATCGATCTGGGTATTCATATCTCCGACGGTTTTGCCTTGGCAGGCGGACCGTGGATCACCCCCGAGGAATCGATGCAGAAAGTGGTATATGCCGATACGATCATTACAGGTGGAAAGAAAAGCATTACCTTGCAGGTTCCTGCTCATCTGCAAGGATATTATAAGGATATCGCTGTTTATGCATACCCAGCCGATCAGTATGATAACAGCAAACCCACCTGTTCGGAAAAGTTTCCTTTTGGTTCGTCAAAGCCCTGCGACATCATCTTTACCTACGATAAGCCCTATACCCTTCAACAGGTGAAGATCATTACGGGTGGAAACAACATTCAGGCACATCGTTGGAAGATCTACGCTTCGAGTGATGGAAAGGAATATCAGTTGATCAAAGAGATCAGTCCTGCCCGTCAGGGATGGCAGAATACCGATGCCTATGCCACCTATTCTGTACCGAAGACGACAGCCCGCTATTATAAGTTCCATTGGGATCCGAAAGGATCAGATCCCGGATCGGAGGATTTAGATGCCGCCAAGTGGAAACCCAACCTGAAGATCGCGGAGATACAGTTAGGTAGCGAACCCATTATCGATGGCTACGAAGGGAAATCCGGACTGGTATGGCGTGTATCCAAACAATCGGATGATGAGACACAAGCCTTACCCTTAGACCGGATAATTAACCTCACGGCTATGCTGAAAGGCAATGAGGTAGAGATCAACCTGCCCGAAGGACGCTGGCATATCCTACGTATGGGACATACCAGCACCGGACATACCAATGCCACAGGTGGCGGCGGCAAAGGACTGGAGTGTGACAAGTTCTCACGCACGGCTATCCGCAAACAATACAACAACTGGTTCAGAAGGATTCTCAAGCACGATACCCATCAGGTGATCAAGCGCCTGCATGTGGACAGTTGGGAGTGCGGATCACAAAACTGGAGCAGTAACTTCGCTGAAGAATTCTCGAAACGTAGAGGCTACGACCTGTTGCCGTGGTTGCCTACCTATGCCGGCGTTCTCATGGAGAGCCGCGCAAAGAGCGACCAGGTGTTACGGGATGTGCGCCTGACCATCGCCGAACTGATCAACGAGATCTTCTTCGATGAGGTTGAGACGTTGGCCAAACAAGACGGTATGCAACTCTCTACTGAGTGTGTGGCACCTACGATGGTGAGCGACGGACTGCTTCACTACAAGCATGCCGACTACCCGATGGGAGAGTTTTGGCTCAACTCCCCCACCCATGACAAGCCCAACGATATGCTCGATGCCATCAGTGGCGCACATATCTACCGGAAGAATATCGTTCAGGCAGAGGGATTTACCGAGGTGAGAGGCACCTGGGACGAGACACCCGCCATGCTCAAGCCACTGCTCGACCGCAGTTTGTGCATGGGTATCAACGGCATGGTATACCATGTGTATACCCATAACCCATGGTTGGATAAACGTCCGGGCATGACACTCGACGGTATCGGCACCTTCTTCCAGCGAGATAACACCTGGTGGAACGAACTGCGACCCTTCTCCGACTATATCACCCGTTGTCAGGTGCTGCTGCGCTATGGCAAGCCCGTCACCGACTTAGCGGTATATATCGGTAATGAAGTGCCTCGAAGAGCTTTACTACCCGAACGACTGACTGGCGCATTGCCTGGTTTGTTTGGTGAACAACTGCTGCAACAGGAGCAAGAACGATTGGCCAACGAGGGACTGCCAATGGAGGTAAGTCCGGTAGGTGTCAACCATACGAAGAACATGACCAAGGCAGATCAGTTTACTAATCCGCTACATGGCTATAAATATGACTCTGTCAATGAAGACGCCCTGTTTGCCATCGATCACCCCGTGGTGGTTATTCCACCCAGTCATCAGCTCAACCCGCAACGGCTCGTCAACTGGGATAAGATAAAGCAGTTGAAAGAGAAAGGGAAGACCGTACTTACAGAACCATGGACCCAAGAGGATCTGTCATCATTAGGTATCCCCCGGGATGCAGACCTGCCCGATGGTGTCGACTTCATCCATCGCACCGGTGATGATGCGGATATCTATTTCTTAGCCAACCTCACGGCTGAAGAACAGTTCTTCGTGCCTGTCTTCCGTCAGCGTCGCGCCCATCGTTACCTCTTCGATGCCATGGACGGTAAGATCTATCCGTGTAATGATGAGATACAACTGAAGGGTTATCAGTCGATCTTCGTCGTCTTTACCGACCAACCCGTAGAACAGGTATCACCGGCACCGCAAGTCGACTATTATCAAGAATTTGATAATAACCGTTGGCAGATCACTTTCTCGGAGAATCAAGAACAGGTGAAGAACAGTCCACTCTTCGACTGGAGCACCTCGGAGAATCCGAAGATCAAGTACTATTCCGGACATGCCACCTATGAGACAACCTTTAAATGTGATAAGGTTGACAAAGCATTCCTCGATTTAGGTGAGGTAAAAGACATTGCGACCGTAGAGGTGAACGGCATCAACTGCGGCACATCTTGGATGGCTCCCTACCGTGTGGATATCAGCAAGGCTGTGAAAAAAGGCAAGAACACGCTGAAGATCACCGTGGTGAACACCTGGGCTAACGCACTCTTAGGAGCAGATAACGGCACACCTCCTTACGAAGGTATCTGGACAAACGGCAAATACCGCAGGGCAGAAAAGAACGTGCTGCCCGCAGGACTCCTCGGTCCGATAACATTAGAATATAATAAGAAATAGCATATGAAAAAGATTGTATTATCATTTGTAACAGTATTACTGGCACTCCCGATGAGTGCCAAAGTGACTCTCCCCAAGATATTCAGTGATGGTATGGTGATCCAACGGGAGACGAAGGTGAACTTCTGGGGAACCGCCAAGCCAAATGCGGATATCCTGCTCACCACCACATGGAATAACTACACGCAAACCGTGAAGTCCGATAAGGACGGAAAATGGAAGGTTGCTATCGACAGTCCAGGGGCCGGTGGTCCGTACAAGATTCTTTTCAACGATGGTGAACAGACTGTATTAAAGGATGTGCTCGTAGGTGAGGTATGGATCTGCAGCGGACAGAGTAATATGGAGATGCAGATGAAGGGTTTCAAGGCACAACCGGTAGCCCACGCCATAGAGGAACAACTGAATGGTGCAGACAATTTCCTGCGCTCGTTTACAGTGAAGAGGAACAGTCAGTTGCACCCTATTGACGATGTTACGGGATCATGGTCGTCGGCCAATGCACAGACCATCCGTGACTTCAGTGCTACCGCTTATTTCTTCGGCAAACAACTGCGCAAGATCTTAGGGGTGCCCGTAGGACTGATCGTGACCAGTTGGGGCGGCAGTTCTTGTGAGGCGTGGTCGAGAGCCGAATGGCTGCAAGCCTACCCCGAGACAAAGATTCCTCAAAAGGAAGAGGATATCTGGTCGAAGAACCGTTGTGCCACCGTACTATACAACGGCATGCTCCACCCGCTTCTCGGTTATACGATGCGTGGTGTCATCTGGTACCAAGGCGAGGATAATGTTCCCCGTTACAAGACGTACGCCGGGATGCTGAGCAATATGATCAAAGGTTGGCGTGCCGACTGGCAACAGGGCGACTTCCCCTTCTACTACTGTCAGATAGCACCATACGACTACTCCCTCATCGATTGGAAGGATAACAGTGCCCTCCTGCGCGAACAGCAGTTGAAGGTGGAGTCGATGGTCGACAATGCCCGTATGGCAGTATTGATGGATGCCGGTCTGGAGTATGGTATTCATCCGAGAAAGAAGAAAGAGGCCGGTGAGCGTCTGGCTATCCTGGCCCTCGCTCATACCTACGGCATCAAAGGTCTGCCTGAGTTTGCTACCTATAGCGATGTCACCTTCAAGAATGATACCGCTATCATCTCCTTCGCCCGCAGTAAGGAATGGGTATACTTCGAGCACGGCACCTCCAGCGATCTCTTCGAGGTAGCCGGAGAAGATAAGGTATTCCACCCGGCTAAGGCATGGATCGACCGTAATAAGGTATATGTGAAGAGCAAGGCCGTGAAGAAGCCTGTGGCGGTGAGATATGCTTTCAAGAACTGGGCTGAGGGTGACCTGATGCACGACGGACTGCCAGTTAGTTCTTTCCGCACGGACGACTGGGAAGTGAAATAGTTCATTCGGGGACAGGCTCTGCCCAAGGGTGTGCCTGTCCCCGCCAATGGAAAATGGATAATGGATAATTAATAATTAATAATTTGAAAAGGTTTTCTCTTCTATTGTTATTGGTGACGGCCATGACAACGATGGCTGCCGACTATCTGCCTGCCGACTATGTATGGACGACGCAGAGTAAGAATGCCAGTGAGTCGATGCCCTGCGGTGGTCATGACCTCGGCATGAACGTATGGGTGGAAGACGGGGATCTGCTCTTCTACCTGCAACAGTCGGGTTGGTTTGATGAGAACAACACCCTGTTAAAAGCCGGCAGGTGGCGCCTACATGTGGAGGGGAATCCTTTCGCACAAGACTTCGAACAACGACTCTGTCTTACCGACGGTGCCATATATATAAAAGGTACGCGCGTGAAAATACGTATCTGGGCGGATGTCTTCGAACCGATAGCCTTTGTCGAGATGGATGCCAACAAGAAAATGGCAGCCACACTGAGCTATGAGAGTTGGAGATACCAAGACCGACTGATCACAAAGGCGGCCTGTCAACAGTGTTCGTATAAGTGGAATATCCCATCCGACTGTGCCACCATCGCCGACCAGATCACCGCCAAAGGACATCAGTTGGAGGTTTTGCACATCAACAAAAAGAATACGGTCTTCGACTATACCGTCACCAGAGAGAGGCTTGATGATATCAAGTCACAACTGCATGACCCTCTGGCAGGCAGGACCATGCGGGTATCAATGGATGCTCCGGCCTTCTCATTTCAGGGAAAGCGCCAAGGACAATATGCCAGCACTGATTACCAGGCATGGGATTTCTCGGCGTCGGATATCCGCAAGACCGTTGTGCGTATCCAGACGGATAACTACGAGAAAGGAGCTGCAGCCCATACGTTCTCACGTCTCCCCCTGAAAAACTACAAGAAACGCAGTGCCCAGTGGTGGCACGACTACTGGCAGCGCAGTTGGATCATGACAGATAATGAAGAGTTAAAACCCCTCATACGCAACTATGAGCTCTTCCGGTATATGTTAGGATGCAACGCCTACAGCGAGTGGCCAACGAAGTTCAATGGCGGTATGTTCACCTTCGACCCAGTCTATGTAGACAGTGCTGCACCCTTCACGCCCGACTACCGTAAGTGGGGCGGTGGTACGATGACCGCCCAGAACCAACGGTTGGTCTATTGGCCTATGCTGAAGAGTGGCGATACCGACCTGATGAAGGCGCAGTTTGATACCTACCTGCGGATGTTGCCGAATGCCAAGGCAAGGACACGGTACTACTGGAACCACGACGGAGCCTGTTTTACCGAACAGACGGAGAACTTCGGATTGCCTAATCCTGCGGAATACGGTAAGTTCAAAGAGGGTTCTGCCCCCGGTGTAGAACGGAATGCATGGTTGGAATACGAGTGGGATACGGTATTGGAATTCTGTCTGATGATCCTGCAGGCACGACAATATGCCAACTTTGACATCACGCCCTATGAAGAACTGATAAAGGATTGTCTGACGTTCTTTGATGAACACTATCGGTATGAGTCATCCAAGAGAGGACTGAAAGCCTTGGATGGCAAAGGGAAACTCACCATCTATCCCGGTAGCGGATGCGAGACGTATAAGATGGCATACAACCCATCCAGTACCATCGCGGCACTTCAGGCACTGCATCAGGCATGGGGCAAGGACTCTGCCCAGGCTTCTCACATCCCGGAGATCCCTCTTCGTCATATCGATGGAAAGAAATGTATCGCACCGGCCGTGATATGGGAACGCATACAGAATGTAGAGACGCCCCAGTTGTACCCCGTCTTCCCCTGGAGAATATACGGTTTAGGTCGACCAGAGATTGACATCGCCCGCAATACCTACCTGTACGATCCGCATGCCATCGAGATGCGCAGCAGCAAGGGATGGAAGCAAGATGCTATCTGGGCAGCCTGCTTAGGACTCACCGATGAGGCAGCACGACTGATGAAAGAGAAGTTTGCCGACGGTCCGTACCGTTTCCCAGCCTTCTGGGAACCCGCTTTTGACTGGGCGCCCGACTGCAACCGTGGCGGTTCTGCCATGATCAGTCTGCAGGAGATGTTATTACAAGAGACACCCGACGGTCAACTGCTGCTCTTCCCCGCATGGCCAAAGTCATGGAATATCAAGTTTAAACTGCATGCCACTGGTGGAAGAACAGTTGTCGCAGAAATGAAAAACGGAAATATCATCACCCAATGAAGAAATATTGTTTATTAGTCATAGCCCTCTCGATCTGTTGTATCTCTCATGCAACGATCACCGTTACGAAGACCACCTGCAACTATCAGGCAGGGGATGCCGTGATAGAGAAGAACATACAGGTGGGTTGGCAACTGTCATCGGATATCCATAATGATATCCAGACGGCCTACCAGATAGAGGTAAAAGAACGAATCACGGGGAAAATGATCTTTGAGAGTAACAAGGTCATGTCATCCGAGAGTCAGCATATCGCCTTACCCTCCCTCACCGAGAATAAGTTCGGTTATCAGTGGCGGGTACGTGTATGGGACCGTTCGGGCAACCCTTCCGCATGGAGTGCGCCACAGAGTATCTATGTGGCACCGGCAACGATCGACGCACAATGGATCGGTGCCATCAGCAAGGCAGATGCTAAGATCCCCACGGGTCGGTGGAGCAACGCCGATTTCAAGAAGGATGTGTTTAAGAAAGCATGGGCAGAGGTGGACACCCTGTCGGCCAAGAGTATCATCCTGCGCAAAGGATTCCAGACAAAAAAGAAAAAGATTATTCATGCAACCGCTTACGTCTGCGGACTCGGTCATTACGAACTGTCTATCAACGGCCAGAAGAATGGTGACAGTGAGTTTGCTCCTCTGTGGAGTGAATACGACAAGACGGTATACTACCAGTTGTACGACGTGACCCCTTATATAAAAAGGAACGCGCGTAACGCTATCCATGTACTACTGGGTAACGGCATGTTCAACGTACAACGCTTAGGCAGGTACACCAAACTACAGACCTCTTTCGGTGCACCCAAACTGATCTTCAAGATGATTGTCAACTACAGTGATGGCAGTCAGGAGGTGCTTCGCAGTGACAACACCTGGAAATGGGACTTCAGTCCAATCACCTACAACTGTATGTATGGCGGTGAATCGTACGATGCCCGACTGGAACAGCCAGAGGCTTACCAGGGTAAGTATGATGACAAAGATTGGAAAGCGGCCGTCAACGTAGAGGCTCCTAATGGTAAACTGCGCATCCAGACCGCGCCGCCAGTGAAGATCTTGGAGCGCTACGGCATCAAGGAATGGAAGAATATCCCTGCCGACTCCTTGGCTATCGTCAGTGATAAGATGAAGCGTAAGGTGGATGCCTCTGCCTTCGTCTGCGATATGGGACAGAACCTGGCGGGATTCCCTGAGATCCGTGTATCAGGAAAGGCCGGACAGAAGGTGACGCTGATCGTAGGAGAACGACTCTTCCCACAAGGATGTGTCGATCAGCGCATGACGGGACGACAGCACTATTATGAATATACATTGAAGGGTGAGGACACCGAATACTGGCATCCACGTTTCGCTTATTATGGATACCGTTATATCCAGGTGGAGGGAGCTGTATTGGAGGGACAACCAAACCCCAAAGGATTGCCCGTGCTACACCAACTGAACAGTTGTTTCGTCTATAACAGTGCCCCCGAGGGATCATCGTTCGAGTGCTCCAACGACCTGTTCACCAAAACCCATCGTCTGATAGAACGTGCTGAACGTAGTAATATGCAGGCCGTACTGACCGACTGTCCACACCGTGAAAAACTGGGATGGCTGGAGCAAGACCACCTCAACGGTCCGTCCCTGCTCTACAACTACGATATGACCACCTATATCCCGAAGGTGATACAGGATATCGCCGACAGTCAGAAAGACAATGGTATGGTGCCGACCACCGCCCCACAGTACTGTTCGTTCGGTAATCTCTTTGACGACTCGCCCGAATGGGGATCCACCCTCATCATCCTGCCATTCATGTATTACGAGCACTATGGAGACAACTCACTCATCATCAAGCATTACCAGTCGATGAAACGGTATGTGGATTATCTCACTTCACGCTCAGACGACGGTATCGTCAGTCATGGTTTAGGCGACTGGTACGACTACGGTCCTGGTCCGGCAGGATTCTCCCGCAACACGCCTATCCCACTCGTTGCCACCGCCCATTATATCTTCGACCTGCAACTCATACAACAAGCGGCCGAGATGACAGGCAACGAGGCCGATAAGAAGAAATACCAACAGCTGACCGAGAAGGTGGTGGATGCCTTCCACCGTCATTTCTATAAAGCCGACTCTTGTTACTACGGCAATAACAGTCAGGCCAGCAACGCGCTGCCCCTCTTCTTAGGTATCACAGGAAAGAATGAGAAAGCGGTTCTGCAGAACCTGATCAACGATATCCGTCTGCATGGCGAGCGTATCACCACCGGCGATATCAGCAACCGTTATCTCTTCCAGACGCTGGCACGTCATAGCTATGACGAACTGATGTTCAGGATGTTCAACCATGATGAAGCACCTGGTTACGGTTGTCAACTGAAATACGATGCCACCACGCTGACCGAGCAGTGGGATCCGCACTACGGCAATTCATGGAATCACTTTATGTTGGGACAGATCGATGAGTGGTTGTTTAAGTCAATGGCCGGTATCCAACAGCAGCCTGGCACCGTCGGCATGCGCCATCTGTTGATTGATCCCCATCTGGTGGGTGACCTCACCTCGATAAAGGCCTCAACAGAATGTCTTTACGGAAAGATCACAGTGAGTGTGGAAGACGATAAGATAACCGTTACCCTGCCCGTGGGATGTGATGCGAAGGTACAGACCCCTCATGGATGGCAGGAAATCGGTAGCGGCACTACAACGGTTGATTACCTTCGTGCGCGGCGTCCAGAAAGAAAAGTGACTCGTTACCCATATTAAATAACAAGTCGAGAACACTCATATTTGGCAGGAATCCCAACTTCTGTTGGTATACCTGCCAATATTTTTTGGGTATAAACGAGGAATCCTCTGCAGGGTGCTTGGGCCGTATTGCTTCCCGGTAATCGTCCCATTGCTGTTGATGAATGCCTTCACCATCCGACGGGATATATTCATCCGTTAACGATATATTCGGATGGATATCCAATAACTCGCAGAGTGTCTGGGTGATCTCAAGATTGAAGTCGAAGAGATAGTCCCATCGTTTCTCAAAGAACGGTCGGATATCATCCGCGTAATATTCAAAGAAGGGTGACTCCCCATAAGCACTCATCAGCGCGTTCCAGTGCAGATGTCGCCAGTTGCCGTGATCACTGATACGGATATCTTTCATCAGACATTTCTCGCCACCGGTACGCTCCACAGGTACCGTCAGTGTCTGCACTCCTTGTGTGGTAGGTATCACACAACGGTTACGATAGGTCTGTTTGACAAAATGGTCATACCGCTCCAAACGTACCGTTGGATAGGTGTTGAGTTTCTGATACCATTGTACCGGACCGAAATAAGTGCTACTGAGTAATGCTCTCTCTGCCATCATCATTAAAAAGGTATCGGGAAGATACGGTAGGCCTTACCGATGATATCGTGATATCTCACTACGGACTTTCTCTTGCCCATATCCACAATATAACAGTTGCCTTCCACACATTTACAATCCCGGCAACCACAGGTATTAGGCAGTACATAGCGATCGGCACCAATCGCTATCGTATCACCTGGCAACGAGGTAACCTTACCGATATAGTCGGCATCGGTGTGGAACACCATCAGACTGCCTTTCGCAAAGTCTTTCTTGGATAACTTATTGACCAATACCCGGTTGTTGATATCGAGGTCAGGACTGAGGGCAGCGTCGCTCACCGTATAGATCGTGAATGCATAGGTTCGTATGGCCAGCATCACCAACGCGGCGATTGCCAGCATCAACAGAAACTTCATGACATTCTTACCGATCACCCCATCTTTTATATTTATTATTACGGGGACTTACGTACCCCCACGGGGGCTAACGCACCCCGCCTATGCTCTGTCGCACGGGGGCTTACGCACCCCGCCTATGCTCTGTCGCCCCTACGGGGCTAATCATAATAATACACCCTATATTACGGGGACTTACGTACCCCGCCTATGCTGTGTCGCCCTAACGGGCTAACGCTAAACACTACACCCTAAACTCTAAACTATTAACTATTAACTATTAACTATCAACTACTTAATGTTGTCCACCCAACGGTACAGACGGTTCCAACGGATTCCCTTGAAACCACCGCGGTCGGGATCAGAACTCCACCAGATGAAGATAGGCTTTCCTACGATATGATCCTCTGGCACAAATCCCCAATAACGGGAGTCGGCCGAGTTATGACGGTTGTCACCCATCATCCAGTAGTAGTCCATCGCAAAGGTATACTCCTTCGCCTCCTTACCATCGATAAAGATCTTATTATCCTTCACCTGCAGGTCATGACCCTCGTACGTCTTGATAGGACGCTCATAGACAGCGATATTCTGCATGTTCAGTGCGATGGTCTTACCCTTCTGCGGAATCCATATCGGACCGTAGTTATCACGCGTCCATCCAGTACGGGCGTTCAACGGATACAGATCACCTACCACCGCCTCTGTATTCAGACGTATCGACTCTACCAGATCTTTCCGCTTGGAGAGTTCGTTCTTTGCACGCTGTGTCAGCGGCATATAACCATTCTGATTCAGACTGATCAGGTCTTCCATGCTGATACCTAAGTCTTTCATCAAGGCATCCGACAGTTCACCCTTCAGTTTTACGTAATAGGTATACTGTACGTTATCCGGTTCTTTATTGGGTTTACCATCAAGATAGACCACACGGTCCTTGATCTGCAGTGTCTGACCGGGCAGACCCACACAACGTTTCACATAATTCTCCCTGCGGTCGGTCGGACGTGTGGTAATACTGCCAAAGGTTGGTTGGTTAGCCTTGACGTAATCCTTACCTACCTGATATACATATTGGTAGAAATCCCACTGTTGCTGGGGATTGAGAGAATCGATATTCGGCCGTTTAGCCTCATCCAACAACTGATAACCACAACTGTAGCACAACTGATAGAAATCCTGTGCCTGATAGACAGGACTGCTCACGAGTGTATCACCGGCAGGATAGTTGAACACGACGATATCATTCAACTGAACCTTTCCCAGTCCTTTCACACGACGGTAATCCCAGTGGGGCCACTCGATATAACTCTTGCATTGGAACACGGGCAAGGTATGTTGTGTCAACGGCATCGTCAA
>OCTW011506335.1_pt1 | contig 28630 bp, 37 predicted proteins | sample 1539671 | NCBI WGS metagenome assembly OCTW01 (sample SAMN02144230, study PRJEB22623) | gut metagenome | biome: sheep rumen | host: Ovis aries | place: New Zealand | reverse complement strand
TAGTCCGTGAGGTATTCCCCTCCGCTGATGTCGTTCTTGATGGTGTCAACCGTCATCAGCTTCTCGAAGGAAGCGCCGTTGCCGTTGGGGATCATCTTCATCTTCGACACCACGGCCTTTCCGGCGTTCTCCTCCCCTGTCACTTGTTCGCACAGCTGTTTCACCACTTCGTCGTAAAGCTCCTTGCGTCCCTTGTGGTCGTCTTTGCCGATCTTCAGCAGCTCCTCTTTCTCCTTGAAGTACTCGTCGGCGATGTAGATGATGTGGCGCACACCAAGGTTGTGCTTCAGGATGGCCTTTTTCAAGGCGGGAATGCTGGTCAGTTGGTCGTACCAGCCGCTCCGGAAGATGCTCCACCAGTTGGGATAGCTGTAGTAGGGTCGGCCAGGCGAAGTGATGTAGATGGGGAAGCACATCCTTGTGTCCTTGCCAAGCAGCAGCCGGTTGCTGATGTCGGCCACCGCGTTGTATTCGTCAATCACATAGGAATCCTGGATTTCCTCCTTCGTCGGGCTGTCGTCCCACTTGGCGCAATACAGGTGCCGACTGATCAAGTCCTTTTTCGTGAGGCCCCATCGGCTGAACATGGCTTCGCGGTGAACGATGCTACGAATGCCGACACGCTTTTTCCCGCCTTCTTCCTTAGGTCCTGCAATCAGGAGCGGGAAAGCGTTGCCGAAGTAGGAAAGGTCGGTCATAATCTCCTGCAATAGCAGCGGCACGTTGTTACGCATATACCAATCGTAGGCCTCGCCTTCAATCACCTCCTTGAAGTCCTTCACGCGGTTGGTTTCGGGGTCGCGGATGACCTCTACGAGTTTCGGCCCTAATCCGTACGCCACCTTCCAATTGAAATTGGCGTTGGTGCCCACGATTTCAGCCGCGTCAATCTTGGCCATCACACGTTGCGGCAGGGCGTTATCCACGCCCCAAGGCGCGACACGGAACCCTTGCATAGGGATAGGTTGCAGGTCTTTTTCATCGAAAAGGGTCAGCGTATCGTTGCCAAGGACAACGCAAGCTGTCTTATAGAGTGCAATCTTGTCACCCACCCAGGAGACCATCTCTTCTTCTGGAATATTCATAGGAACACCTCCTTTCCATTGAAGGCCGTGACGGTCTTACGGTTCACCGTTCGGAACAGCCCATTAGGCAGCTTTATTTTCATCGTCTTACCCGATGAATAGAAACTGGTGCAACTGCATTCGTCCACTGTAATCAGTTCCCCGCTCTCGGCCACAAAACGGAGCGAGAATAATGGATGCGTTTGCACCAATTCAAACAGTTTGCTTTCGTGGATCATTGAAGTGGTTTTTGGTTTGGTGCAAAAATATCCACCACGATATAGGCCCAAGTGACAAAAAAATTCGTCGCCTGCAAGTCCAGCCGGACGCCGCAGGCGGCGAATTTTTTATATTATCGGAGTTCACAATTGAAAGTATTCAAATCTCTATCCCTCAATCACCTAACGCGCCGATTTTGCAAAAATCGGCGCGTTTTGCGTCGTCAGACCCCGCGCTGCCCTCCCGCGCCTTTGGCAATTGCAGGCCTCGAATTGCGAAATATGCGGCGGCGGTTCGGGAAATAGGGAAAAGTGGCGGCGGCAATCGCTGCCGCCGTCACTCGCTCGCCGTGTTGTCAGCAATTCAAAAGGGGTTGCGTCTCCGTCTCAACGGCTGCCATCATATCGAAAAGGGCGGCATTGGTCGGGATTATTCGCGGCATGTCGGCGGTCGTTGGCTTGTGTACCTCGGTCGCAAGGTTCAAGAACTCCCAAGCCGTAAGGCTGTCCGACAACATTAAGCGCTCCGTCAAATGTTCGGCGAAAATGGAAAGTTGCGCTTGATTAAGGGGGGCGACTTTCACGCGGTCGCGGATGGCCTTTGTACGACTGTCGGCGGCGACTCTCATACAGTTAAGAAGGCCTAAATACATTAACGCGGTCGGGCGGTCGAAGCGTTGCGCCTTTAGTCTCTCAATCCGTTGGCGGTCGGTGTCGGTGATGGTGGCGGCGTTGTCAAGCCATCTTTCCACCGTGGCGAAAAGGTCGTTAATACTGCCTTGGTCGTTGCCCTTGCTTATCGCGGTATGTTCTGCGCCCAAAATGGTTTGGTTGCGGCAAATGGTGACGCGCTGACCAATTGCCACCTGCACGCCATCTTGGTGGAATGTGAAGGCGATATTCGTGCACTTCTCGCCATCATCGTATTTCATTAGATTGAGAGTGCAGAACACACGGCGCAAAATGTGTGCTTCCACTGCGTGGGGCATGGTCACGGCCTCCACCTGGGGCAACAACACGACACCTGGCTGGGATTTGCTGCCGTTCTGCGCTGCCCATAGGTCGGACACAATCGGCATAAGGCCACGACTTTCGGCGGCGTCCGCTATCCGTTCAATCGCTTCATAATGATAAAAGCCTTTCAGCGGTCGGCCAAAAATGTCGTTTTCCTTGTGTGTCCTCTTGAGGGTGTCAAGGGTTAATTCGATGTTCTTTTCTGCCTCAAAATCAAAAGTTTGGGCGGGTTGGATGGTGTTTAATTGTTGTAACATTGTAATAATACACGCAACTGCAGCGGCGTGTCTGCCTCTAATTATTAAATGGTTGGGTAAAGTCTTACAAGGTCTTTCCGTGTTTGGCTATTGGTCGCGGCTGCGTATGCGAACACGACACCGCCACCAATGGCGCGGACTGCGGCGGCGGCGGTTGTGCCCGTGGCCACAACATTATCTATAATGATGACGCGCTTTCCGCTTGGGATGGGCTGCGAAAGATAAAAGCCTAATTTCTTGGGCGTTGGCTTGCGGCCTTGCTTCTTCAAGCTGTAGAGGGTTTCGCGCGGTGTGCCTTTCAGATAGTCGCAAACTTCGGCGGCGGTCGCCTTGGCCAACATTCGGCAAAGTTCTAAAGTATAGGTGGCCGCTCCCGTGTGTGATGGCATGGGAACGAGTGCCGCATTACTCGGGATGTACTGCACCATTGCGGCGGCTGCCTTATGGATTGCCCATTTTTCGCCGTTCTTCATCGCGTGGGCGGTTTCGTTGCGGCGGTCGGCGCGATAGTTTCCAGTTGCAAAATATCTGGTTTCCATCGCCTTAAATGATTGAGTAGTACATTGTTTCGAGTTCTGCCATATCAAGGCCGGTTTCGGCCTGTACTTTCAAAAGGTCGTCGAAGTCCTCGACCTGAGTCGCCACCATCAAAAGGGCATTTTCGCGTGTGTTCATCGTGTTTTCCATAGCATTATTCTTTTGGGCTTGAGCCGGTAACTTTTTTATATTTAATTCGTTCACTTTCAGCATTTTTTTTAATTCATTCCCCCAGGAATCACCGTATAACTTTTGCTGCTGAAAGAGAGTAGGCGGTGGCAAGTCAAGGACGGCTCGAAAAATACTACCCCAAAGGGGATGGAGATTTTTCATGGAGCCGCTCGACTTGTGCCTTGACTTGCAGACACCGCCGAAACTATCTTTGCAGCGAAAAGTGTTACGGAATGATTTCATGGGAGGAATACCGAAGTGAAAGTGCTGAAACTGTGAACTCCGATTGAAAAACCTCGCGAAGCGTTGACAACCGCCGATTAGGCGTCAACGAATAGCGTTAGAAGGGTGGCAGACCGGAGAGGAGGAACCGCCCATGTGCGGTTGGAGAAAGACGACAGTCCTGAAAGTGTCCTTTAGGGCATTGCCATGAAAGCAATGGTCTGGCACAGACGATTGCCACGGCAACGCCCGTTAAAAAGGACTCTTTCAAGAGGACCGTCGTCTTTCGTGCGGTGGGAGATGGAACGGTTCTGGAACGTAGGGATGTCGCCGTGCGGTGGGTAACAGAAAACCCCGGCAGGATGTCAGAATGACTTCCTGTCGGGGTTTTCTTCCGCTTTGGCTGTACGGTGGCAGGGTCTTGGCGGTTGAGGCGACGGCTACATGGAGCCTGCGGAATATAGCTGGCGCAGCAATCCGACATGTCCCTGACACCGGCGGCAGACTGGCCGTTGGGTCGGCACGACTCTACGGACAGGCTGACGGGCTTTGTGAGCGGAAAGGGTGCCGATACCGTAAGAAGGTCGCAGTGGAGCGTTGGTCACCTCCTCAGAGGTGGCGCGTGCAACGGAGCACCGCCGTCGGTTTCGGCACTCTTGAAGCGTGCGTCATGTGATTGCAGTCGAGTATGAGACGAAGCCGCTTGCGAGTCGAATATGTTTGAGACGGAAAGCACGGTCGAGCTTAGGCGAGAGACGCCCTCATTACTATCAATATCATCTTATTCTACCATTTTATTCTACCATTTTATCTATCATTCTTTCTATCATTTTGCCATACTCATGAAGAAAAAGACTTATTGAAATTCAGCCTTTTACACCTGCGTCGGATTTCCCTTGCAAAAAAAATGGCAAATTAGTCACATAACAATCACATAAAAACAAAGCTATAAATCAGATAATTAACTTAATAGTCAAATAAAAGGCAAATTAAGCATGTTTAAATCTGCTTAATTTGCTTCAATGCTTTTTGCTTTGTCAAGGGGCATCGCGGCACGGGTATAATAAGATGCGGCCAAGGCCGCTCCGATTAAGGGCGGGACGCTGAGGAATGTGGGCTGAGGGAAAGTGCCGCGATGCCCCTGACGGTCTTTGCGGCGGCTGCCAGAGGCGCGTCAACGACGCAAAGCAAAAGCAAAAAGCATCATCCATAGATGAAATCGTCGTCGTAAGGGTTAGTGAGGCAGCCGAGGAAGTTGGTGTCCCAAGCATCGGTGCCGTCGGTACGTAGTTCCAAGGGCAGGTTGGTGTCGCTCTCGATGGTCTTCTCTCCGGATTTGTCCTTGCGTACACCTTTGGAACCTATCACAACTTCGGCCAGCATCATTGCCTGGATCAGTTCCTCGTTATTGTCGGCGTTGAACTGTGGCAGAAGCTTCTCTCGCCCTTCAAAGCCCTCATTGATAATCTTGTGTTTCTTGTCGTGTGCCATCGGGTTTCCCAAGGGTTTGTCCTTCACGTACCAACCATGCTTGCGGAATTCGTCGTGTACGATGTCGTAGGCTGCATGGCCGACTTCGACATAGCCGGTGGCCAAGGCAGTTGAGTCGTAATAATAAAACAACGTCTTGCATGGATGCGGTTCGTAGTATTCGCAAAACAGCTGAATCACCTCGCGGAGGCGTTGCTTGTTTTTGGTGAAGAAACTCTTCAAGGTCTTGTGTGTGTTACCCTGCACCTGTGCGGCCACCAGCCAGTTGATGAGTGCGCCATAATCGAACGAGATGGCAATGGGCTTGGTGCGCTCGATGTCACGGTCAAGGAGGCAGTCGTATTGCTGGGTCTTGTAGTCGTTGAGGCGGCTGTTGTCGGTGGCGTGGTAGGTGTGCAGTTTCTTGTCGAAGCTCTCGTAGAACATGCCTTCCACTTTGTCGATACGCTTACAGAGGATGGATGTGCGGAAAGCCAGGGCTGGCATACTTCGTTCACAGCGTTTCACATAGTCTGGTCCAACCACGGCGATATTGTCGAATATTGAGCGTTCCTGATAATAGAGAGTCTTGGAGCGTAACAGGTTGGCCGCTCGGGTCAGGTAGGCTATTCGTTGTTTGGTGTAGGTGTTTTGTGGCTCCATCATCAGACGCCGTTTTTGGAGTTCCATGCCAATAATGGTTTCATACAATTCGGGGTCGCATTCGTTTTCGAACTTGTTAATCAGCCACAAACCTTCTTTGCTGCACGGCATATCAGTCGTGTAGGTTGTGCCCCAAAGATGTGGATATTTGGCTGGGTCGTTGAAGTAGATGGAGCTGCCGCCGATGGCGGGCAGTATCTCGTTGGAAAGTTTGTCGTAGTCGAGGCCCTTGGCTTCATCGGCGACGAGCCAGTGGATGGTAAGGGAGTTGGCCGACAGCACCACCTCCTGGCTCACAATCATCATAATCGTTCCGTTGGCAAACCATATCACATCTTTCAGGTCGCTTGGGCAGAAGATGGGTTCCTTGAAGCCTAAACGCGGGTCGGGTCGATGGCCAATCACATAATGGATATCGCGCTTCCATCCAAATGCATCCATGGCCATGAGAGCCGAAGGCAGGGTGCGGGCATGGGCTTGACGGAAACTGCTGGCAACGAACACACCGAGGCTGCCAGGCATCTCCAGCACGTTGCCCATGATACGCATGGCAATGATGAAGGATTTGCCCCATCGACGGCTGCAGATGTTGACCGAATCGCGGGGATCAACCAGTTTGTAGCGGAGTTGGCCAGGATGGAGATAGAGGTTATTCATTCCTTATCCTCCTCTGGTGGAATGATTTCAGCGTCTTCAATCTCGTATTTGCGAAGCATCTTATTGATTTCCCTTTGCTTTGCTTCGCTGGTCTTGATGCCGAGTGCTGTGGGGTCGATGGTGATGTTCACCACATCGATTTCGAGATACTTCTGCGCATTGATGAGCTCACCTTCATCAATATTGGTGGCAAAGGCTTTTGCGAGCACCTTGGCCAACTTTGTCAGAGCATCAGCACGCCGGTAATCTGTAGCCTCGATGGCTTCGTAGGCTTTCTCAGATAGGAACTCAACTCGTTGTCGTATGAAGTTTTTGTGCGTTGGTTGCACGTTGCCAAGGATGACTGCTGCATACTGGATGACGCGGTATGCCTGAGTCTTAGTCAGCTTGTACTTATTAATGAGATAATCACGTAGAGACGCGCGGCTGATCATTGGTTTTTGGAGTTGTACCTGGTAGCAATCCGTCACCTCTTCAAGCAATTTGCATTGGCTTTCTGTTAAAGGTTTGCGACTCTCTTCAGGGAGGAACATATTGTTCTCGATGAGTTGTAGATTTTCATCACGCATTTTCGTCTACATTTTGTTGTGATAGATATTCTTTCATCTCTTGGCTGGCTTGTGGATTTCCTGCAGCCGCAAATTTCAGTGTGTCGAAACGAAGTAGAATTTCTGTCTTCATCTTGCCTTTCCAGTAGGCTTTTGCGAGGTCGTTACCTTCATCGTAGTTGATGATACTGCGTAGATTGTCTGGATCCATACCGATATATTGCGCTATTTGCCTTATGGTGAAGAATTGCGCGGCTAACATTTCAACGATTTCTGCGTCAGTCGATACAGAAAGCAGTTCCAAGAATTGCTGAGATGTCTGATTCGATTTGTTTGATTTCTTCGGGTCGGTCTGTTCCATAGTAGCATTCGTTTCGGTAGTTGTTGGTGGCGTTGGCTGAGGTAATCAGCGCGATGGACTTGGTTTCGCCTTGGCTGAGGTACACCTTGGCGTGGCTGTCGGTGAGGTAGCATTCATCGGCGACGCGCTCGATTTGCAGCAGCTTCTCGCGGTGCCGGATCATCACGGCGCGGTCGAGGACCAATGTGATGTGCTGCACCTGGTATTCCTGCCTCAGTTTCATCAGTTGACGAAGCCAGCCATCGGTCACTGAATAGGAAAAGATGACGAGCTTGCTGCCGTTGCCCGTCATCTGCACGATTTGCCTGAGCATCTGCATTGAGTTGGTCCGGCTGACGCGCACACCTGGTATGGTCAGCGGTTCATCCAACTGTGATTCCCTTGGCTTTGAGTTTTTCGATTGTATCAGGAGACATCTCCTCATTGGCCACAATCATGGCATTGACGCGGTGTTGCAGTTCTGCAAATTGCTCGGGAGAAAGTTCTTTCTTCCGAACGGCCTTGCAGATATAGGCACGGTAGGTCGACACATTGAAGCCGGCTTGATTATCTTTATCGGCCTTTTCATCCGCCCTTTCCTTTTCAGAGTTAAACCGCTCGATTTCAGCGTCTATCTGTTTCCAGTAGCTGTCATTTTCGGCATCGAGACGCAACACTTCAGCCCTCCATTTCGCCCTTTCCTCGTTGTGTTCCTCGCCTTCGGGCACTGCCCTCATTTTGAGGTGCGCCTGTTGCATTTCGCGGAACACGTCTTGACGTTTCTGCCAGAGGGTGCGGCACAGGTCATTGGGCATGTCTTCGAGGCGGGTGTTTTCGTGGGTGCGGACATCCTCCTTGGTAAGGATGATTTCGGTAGGGTCGGTTTCGTCAGAATCGGGTTCGTCATCGTTCGATTTTGGTTCAATTCCGTTCGATTTTGGCTCGATTTCGTTCGATTTTGACTCGTTTGCGATTGGGGAATTAGAGGAAATTTGAGGGGAATTTCCCATGTTGCGGCGAACGATTTCCTTCACACGCGGGAAGCGCAGTTGCTTGTGGATTTCGCTATGCAAGTGGCTACGGTTGTGCGTGGCTTTCAAGTGGTTAATCACGCCCAATGGGGCTTTCACCAAAACAAGGAAGGCTATACCCTCGTCGAAGGTATAGCCGTCCATGGTGTTGAATTTTGCTAAATTACTCATAGAGATAGATTTAGATTCCAAATTATGAGCCAGCGGATGGAGTCAGCACACCCGTTTCGCAGTTCAGCGTGCCGTCCGACAGGGCCAACGTGCCGGCGTAGCGCGGCAGCGGGGTGGTGTCGGGGCACTCGATTTCGAGCGTGATGCCCTTGGCTGAACCGGCGGAGTCGCCCGAAGCGCCGTTGGGGGTCACGGTGGCACGGTAATCGCGGCTGCCAATCACGAAGAATTGGCCGTCGTGCTTCACGATGAACACGAAGTCGCCGTTGGCGGCGTACTTGGCCAAGGCACGGCCTTGGTCGTTGAGCTTCGGGTACGACAGCGTGGCGTGGTTGACCACCACCTTGCAGTCGGTCTCGCCTTGGTATTCCCACGAGATGCTTCCCTTGCCTTGGGTGCTGTAGAGGCGGTTCCAGGTTTTGCCTGTGATCAGCTCGAAGTTACCTGTCAGTTTGGTATAGCCTTCCACATCCTCGGCGGTCTCAAAGTCGTCTTCGACGGTGGGCCAGGTCTTGATGTACTGCTTCGGAGCGAAGTAGACCTCATCGCTGATGCCCGAGGGGTTCACGGAACCGATAGGGAAATTGATGTCTTGCATTTGCATATCCAGTTCCTCCTATCGTTTAGACTCCCTTGCCGGAGAGCGGTATGACCATGCTCACGTTGTCGGTGGCGTTGGTCACGCGCAGGGCGGCGGCGTAGCTGCCAGCGGCTCCAGGAGTGAAGGTGATGGTGATTTCCTTGCCAGCGGAAGCGTTAGCCTCGTCGGCAGTGATGGTGTTGTCGTTCAGGCTGAACTTGGCGGCATCGGTGCCTTCAAGGGTCAGCATGGTAGCAGCGGTCAGGTTGAAGCCAAAGAGTTTCACCTTAGCAGTCTTGGTAGCGTTGGAAGCTGTGTCGGCAAACGTGACGGCGGTAGTGTCGGAATCCATGTAGACGCTGTCGTCCTTGACGGTGCGGGCACCGACCATGAGGAATTCCTTGTTGATGTTGGCAAACTCCACACCCATGTAGATTTTTGCATACATCTGGACCATGTGCGGGTTGTCGGGGACGCGGACGCTGAACTTGGTGGATTTGGACAGGAGGTCGAAGCCGACCTTCATGTTTTCATTGGTGGTGATGAAGCAGTGGTTCATGCCTTCCGTGCCGACCAAGGGCAGAATCTGAACCTTGTTGGCAGTGCCATCGAGGTAGGTCTGTTCAGGCGTGCCGGGGAAGTTGCCTGCGCCGAACTGTTGGGCATACCAGTTCTTGTACATGTCATACTCGGTTGGTGTGCAGACAAGCACCAATTTCTTGGCGTCGCCACCACGAAGTTTCTCGTCCATCTTCCGGTACATGCGTTTCCACACATCTCCGATGTTGGTTGCGTTCACTTCGCCGAGGTTGGTGAAGTTGCCATTGGCGAGGCTGATGTTGCCGGCAGCAAATTCTTTGGCAATGATGGTGTCAAAGCCATCAAAGCCATCGAGGGCACCAGTGCCAGAGGCGTTGCGCACGCCCTGGAAGATGACGTCGCAGAGGCCACGGCTGGCGTTGTTCATCTCCTCGGTGAGGATGCGGCGGACGATGTCGAGGTCGATTTTCTCAACGTCGACAGTACCTCCGAAGATGGTGGTGTAGAGGTTTTCGGGGTCGAACTCCTCAAGGATTTCGAGCGGGAAGGTCTCGAGAGTGCGGGCGATGAGGCCGCCGGTGCCGCTCACGATTTTTTCGGAGTGGTAGGGACGGAACTTGGCCTGAGGCACGATGGTGGACTCAGTCTCCTTGCCCTTCAGGTTGTTGATCACGCGCATGTGCTTCGTGACCTCTTCGACTGAGGCCATCACAATCAGCATGCACTCCTTGCGGAAGCGGTGATTGGAGTGGACTAAGGCATCAGCCAAAGATACGGTGTTGATTGGTTCAGACATTTTGGTAATGGTTTTTGGTGGTTATGTTTCTGGTTAGATTTCACCTTTGACGACTTTGCGGGCATATTCCATTGCTTCCTCGTCGGAGAGTTCCTTGAAGGTATCTTCCTTTGCAGGGTTGCCGAGGTGCATGGCAGGCAACGGGTCTTCGTCGTTGTCGGGGTTCTTATCGAGAGCTGCTTCCAGCTCGGCGATGCGGGCGTCCTTCTTCGCGTTTTCCTCTTTGAGGTTGTCGCGTTCGGTGGTGAGGGTGACGATTTCGGCTTCCTTGCCGTCCAGTTGGTCGGCCTTGGGCTTCAGTTCGTCACGCTCGGCAGTGAGGTCTTTGATGGTCTGTGCCTGTTCGGTGATGGTCTTCTGATTGGTCTCATTCAAGGCTTTCTCGGTAATACCTACTCCGACGGCGGCATCAATTTCTTCCATTTGCTCTTTGGTCAGTGTCACACAGCCATCGACGCTCTGGAGGTCTTGGCATGTGGGAAGCGTTAGGATGTTTTTGAGATCGTCCATTGGTTTAATATTGAGGGTTGATAATTCGATTACCTTTTGCACGGCACTTTCAAAGTTGCCGATAGCATCGATGAGGGTGCCGGTCACATCCTTGGCGGGATAGGTGCGGCCCCTCAATTGGTCTTCGCGGACATTGGGGCGGTTGGATTTGATGTCGGCTTTGAAGCGTTCGTTAGCCGGATTCAGCACACGTTCCTTGATCAGTTCAAAGTTGCCTTCGAGGGCAGCTTCGTACTCACTGTTTTTTTCATCTGCGCCGTCGGCATAGACGCGGATGTGCATCATGCCGTCGCTGTCGCGGACCTGTTTCGGATAGTCGGCGAGTTGGATCATCGTGCCAATACAGCCGATTTGGTCTTCCTCACGGTGGGCAATGATGTGGTCGCAGTAGCTGCCTACATACATTGCCGCGCTGCACATGTAGCCGTCCACATAGGCAATCACCGGCTTGGTACAGGCTTGGATGGCCTCGGCAAGATCAGGAACGCTGTTGGCGGCACCGCCGCCGCTGTCGATAATGAGGATATGGCCGATGATTTCCTTTTGGCTGTCGGCGTTAAGAAGGTCATTGGCAATCACACGGGTGCCAGGAATGCCGCAAACGGTACCATCACGGAACATGGTTCCCTGAAGGTAGGCCAAGTGGACTTTCTTTCCGTTGGGGATGATGTTGTTGTCGTTGTGCTTGACGGAATCAGGCAGCTTGTCATCATCATCGTCTTCAAACTCCATACCCATGAGCAAGCCATGAAGCACTTCCTTTTGGGCCACAGCAGTTTGAGGGTCAATCATCCACGGTTCGCGAAAGATGTCGTTGAACAAAGAAATAATCGGCATAGAAAAAAAATTGGTTTTTGGTTCGGAGCAAAAGTATTTTCCACGCCGTGGTGTGTGGTGACTAAAAAAGAAGTGCCCACCTTGGGAAAGGCAGGCACTTCAACAACTAAAACTAAAACTTATGGTAAAAATCAAGATGCTTACATTATTGGCGTAAGCGTTTCGTACTTCACGGTCATGGCCGTTTCAACGGCATTCATGCTGTTGCTCTTGGAGGGGATGAGATAGGCCGGATAGGTTGGTGTACCTATTTTATAATGGTCGCCGTTCACAGCCCACACGTGCACCACCAGCGGGCGGCGCTCGTATTTCTTGGCCAGCTTGCGGTCATACTCTGTACGCACCACAAACTGAACCTCTTGGCGGTACTTGTTGCCTTCCTCGCCTATATCAAGATCCTCAGTCATAGAGGAATTGTCTTGGTCGATGTTACGGAAGCGGTGGATGCCGTCGATGTAGACGTCTTGGGCCAGGCTGCGTTCGGCCTGTTGCTCTTGGGCCTGTTGGGTCCAGGTGTCGTTGACTTCGTTTTGTTCGACGAAGCCGATGGTCTTGAGGGCTACTTTGTTCATTTTTCAGGTTGGTATTTTTGCGTTAAAATCTACGACACGAGAATTGCGATTTTTTTTCTTTTCAGCTTGGAAAAACCGCGACATGAGAATTGCGTAAAATTCAGCAAACCAACGGCGAACGCTTGTTTTCATCCACCTTGTCGCGGTGGCGGTACCAGTCGCGGGCTGCAGCGGCGAGGTCCTTCTTGGTGAAGTCGATGTGGTACTGGATGAAGAAGGCCGTGATGCCCTCTTTCACCCGACTGTCCTTCCCGTTCCTGTCGCGCTCCTTACCCTTCTCGATGTAAGCGTCCACATAGGTTCGCAACTTGCTCTTGAACTCGTTCTCGAAGAAGCGTTTCACGCGGTACTGGCCTTCCTCGCTGAGGCGGTTCCTCCAAAGCGTGTTGCAAACATACACAGTCTGCCCGGAAGAGTTGTACACTTTTTTGTTGCCCAAGGGCAGTTCGATTTTGATGGTCTCGTCATCTATTTCCTCAGGTTCGCCGGTGGTCAGTTCTAGGTAGGGCATGATGATGTTGAGGAGGTTGGAGCCTCGTTCCAACGGTATGGTGTCCGACTGGTAGCATCCCATGAGGAAGCGTTTGTAGCGTTGGCCGATTCTGGCAGTCACATAGAGTCCTTTCATGTTTCGTGTTGTTTTTGCATTAATATTTTATCTCCGTTAGAGGTATATTTCCCGTGTTACAGTTGTTACAAGTGTTACACGCTGATTTATAAGTATTTGGTTGTAACAAACTGCACATTAATTGTAACAGCTGTGTTACCAACATCGAAAAAGAGGCATTTTGTAACAAACTGTTACACTTTGTAACACCTTGTAACATACTTAACTTATTGTTTTTCATAGTTGTAACATTTGTAACACTTGTAACAACCATTTTTGCCACGTGAGATTTATTAATTATTTCGGAAAATACGTATTTCATTGTAATTCAATCAATAGGGTAATTCTTCTTCTTTGTTGGTTTTCGGGTCGAGGTCTTCCAACTCCACTTCGATGGAGAGTCCGTACTTGTTGGAGAGGGCTGAGTAGTCGAAACAGAGCGGTCGTTTGCTGGTGGTGCCGGTGGCGAGTTGGCCGTTGGGCTGTTTGTTGGAGAAACGCATCACGCCATACTTGCCGAGGTATTCGGGTGAGTTTTCCAGATAGTAGATGATGGAGCTGTCGGGCAGCGGCACAATGCCGTTTTCCTTTGCCTTATAGGTGTAAGCCTGGTACCATGCGTCGGGATTGAGGAAGAGGATGGGTCGGGTTGTGGCGAAGTAGGTGCCATTCGGCATCTTGTTGGTCTTGAGGTCGGCGCGGTACTCAATGCGGTAGTCGGCGTTGATGGTGAACTTGCCTTCCATCTGCGTGCGTCCGATTTGACGCCAGAACATGCCAATCTCGTTGCTGGTGGTGGTCATCGCGTTCTGACGGCGTATGCCTTCGGTGATGATCTTGAAGATATCGGCGTAGGTAAAAGGCAGGTCAATCAACGTTTCGATGGTACGGTAGGCGGCGGCAATGGTCACCCAGTTGTTGACGATGCGGCTCTCGCAGGTGGTGTCGCCAATGGCATCCATCACCTCAGAGGCGGTGGCGGCATACATGGCCGCGAAGTTCTGCTTGAAGGTTTCGCGTTGGTTGAGGATTTCGAGGGTGAGATGGCTGAAACCCAGCTTACGCATTCGGTCGAGGTCGGCGAAGGCGTTGCGTTCGGCGGTGGTGAACTCCGTCTTGTTGAAGGTGAGGTAGACGAAACGGCTGAAGAGGGCGATGTCGGCGGTGGCCATCTCCTGGCCGCTGATGATCACGCCGGAGTCGACCTTGGTCTGTTCGCGCTTCTTGTCGCGGTCCATGTTCATGCGGGTGCGGCCTGCGCTGTCCCACAGGCCTTTCAGGAACTCGCGCTTATCCAGGTCGATGTTGTTCTTGAATTCGTCCAAGTGTACGATGGCATCGGAGCACTGTGCCACGGCCTCTGAGAGTGCCGCGATGGTGGAGTTGGACAGGTTGGGCGGGATGTTCTGGATGATAAAGAAGCTCATTAAGGTGTGACCCAGTTCCGACTTGCCGCTGCCCTTGGGACCGAAGAGGTTCAGCATGGGGAAGGCTTTCACCGTCGAGGTTATCACATCGCGGAAGAGGGTGGCCACGAGGAAACACAGGCCGACCTTGGCGTTGTCGCCAAACACCTTTATCATGGCTTCGGCCACCTGACGGAGCGGGATGCTGCTGTAGCCGTAGTGCCAGAAGCGTTTCTCGAACTGGAAGAGCTGGTCGTCTTTGTAGATCTTCGACGCGCCAGGCAGGTAGTAGTTCTGACCGTCTGGCAGGCTCACAATGCCGTAGTCGTCGGTCTTGATGAAGTTGCCTTGGTATTGCACGCCGTTGCCGAAGGCGTAGAAGCCTTGCTTCTGCCAGCCGAGCTGTGTGATTTCGACGGCGGTCTGCGTCTGTTCGTAGAGGTAGCGTTTCAGCTTGATAAGGCATTGCTCGTTGGCCTCGAAGATGTAGTTGCCCAAGCCTTCCACCCTTTGGCGGAACTTGGAGAGGCTTACCAGGTCTTCCTGTTTCAGTTCCACAATCTCGCGGCTTCCGGCTTCGTTGCGAAGCTCGTAGAGTCGCTTGGGGTTGATGGCGTCCTTGATATGGAAGAGCGGGCGCATGGTGAAGTTGGACCAACGCAGCTCCGTCTGTCCGCTCAGTGCCCAATAGCCGCCGCCGCTCTCGTAGAAGCCGTATTTGGTGAAGCCTTCCTTGCTGAAGGCCTTCTCCTCCACTTCCTTTTGCTTCTGCGCCTTGCCTGCCTTGGTGACGGCCTTGCGCCAAAGCGTCGGGTTGTTATAGACGTCTTTCAGTTTCTTCAGGTAGCCTTCGATGGTCGTCTCGTCGCCGATGCTGGCCACCATGGCGGCGATGGTCTCAATATATGAGGTGGCGGTGTCGATGTTCTCGGCGCGGTCGAGCAGCTTGTGGGCGTACCAGATGATGAAGTCGTCTTCCTTCACCTCCTTGAAGCGGCTGCGTGAGGTGAAATAAGTGTCGGGGTCTTGCTTGGTGTCGTTGTCGTCGTTGGGGATGGCCTTGATGAGGACGCTGTAGCCACGGCGCAAGGCCTCGCAGCCTATCTTGATGGCGGTGGCTTCGCCCGGGTTGGTGCCGTCTTCCTTGGTCACGTCGGCATCGGGCAGGAGGCAGAGGATGCGTTTGCCCGACTTGGGGAAGCATGATTGCATGAGGTCGAACTGGTCGTCGCCCATGGTGCCGGTGCCGAGGGGTGCCACGGTGTTGGGCACGCCGATGATCTGCATCCGCATGACATCGGGTGCGCCTTCGGCCACATACACCTTGCCCGTGGCGCGGATTTCGGGTTTGGCCACGTCGAGGCCGAAGAGCGAGGTCTTCTTGTGGTACAGCTCGCTGTCGGTGGAGTTGAGGTATTTGGCAGGGCTTTGTCCGCTGAGGTCGCGGCAAGTCCAGCCTTCTATCTGGTTGGAGCGGCTGCGTATGGGGATGGTGATGCGGTTGCGGAAGAAACTGTAGTCGTGGCCGTCTTTGGTGCCCACGATATTCAGTTCTTTGAGCATGTCGAGGCTGATGCCTTGCTGTTTGGTCCAATCAAGGAGCGCGTTGCCGGGAGGTGCGAAGCCTATGCCCGTCTCGCGGATGTAGTCCATGGGGTTGGTGTCCTTGCCACGGACCGCCCAGCGTTTCAGGGCGTAGTCCTTGGCGGGTTGGTTGGCTTCGAGCTGTGCGACGAACCAGGCGTTGACCTGCTGGGTGATCATAAGCAGGGCTTCGCGTTTGGTCTCGCGGGCAATCTCCTCGGCGGTCTTCTCGCGCTCGTTGATTTCGATGTTGGCGCGTTTGGCCAGACGGCGGACGGCTTCGGGGTAGTTGCAGCCTTCGCGTTCCATCACCCACTGGAACACGTCGCCGTGTTTGCCGCAGCCGAAGCAGTGGTAGGTCTGCCGTGCCTGGCTGACGGTGAACGAGCCGGTCTTCTCGGTATGGAAGGGGCAGCAGCCCACGAGGGTTTTGCCTTGTGGCTTCAGCTTCACTTCGGCGCTTACGAGGTCAACGATGTCGACGGCTTCGGCGATTCGGTTTATGTCGATTTTGGAGAACATGGTTCTAGTTGTTCAGTTGGGAGTTGTTCAGTTGTTCAGTTTTTCTTGCTATCGTGCTGACGTGCTATCGTTCTTTCGTAGTCCTTACGGGTTTCTTCGAGCATTTCGTCGAGGTCTCTTAATTCTTTGCCTTTCTCCGACCATGAATTGTATAACTTTCGGGTCGCTTCTTCAATCTTTTCAAGCGGCTGATGCTGCCAGCAGTATTCGCAGACGGCGGAGAAACCCATATAAGGTAGTGTTCTGTAGTTGACTCTATGATGTTCAATCACCTTCCATGGGAGGCCGCAACAACGGCAAGTGCTGTAACCAGGGTGCAATGCCCTGAACATGGCTGCCACGATGGGCTTTCTCTTCAATCGTTCTATAATCAAGTTATTCATTGTGCTGTGTTTTTGTGTGTTGTTCAGTTAATGCTTTTTGCTTTGGTAAATGTGGCATCGCGGCACGGGATTCAATGATATGCGGCCAAGGGCTGCACCTCTTTGGGCGGGATGCTGAGGCTGCGGGTTGAGGGACAGTCGCCGCGATGCCACATTGGGTTTTCGGGGGGGGTGCCGGAGGCGCAAAAAGCATTATGGGAGGTTCCCTCCCCAGAACTGGTTGGCCTGGTTGGTGTCGATGGGCGGTTGGTTGTCGTTGTTGCTGGGCTTGAGGTTGGCGATGAAGTAGTTGAGGTTGGGGTTGCGGTCGTCCTTGCGGCAGTAGGCGGTGATGGAGTGTGTGTTGCCGTGTTCGTCGGTGCGCTGCATGTCGTTGACGTTGATGGGCAGCAGCATGTGTTCGCCGTCTCTGAAGTTGGCCCTGCGGATGAGTTCAGGTTGTTGCTGGACGAGGGCTGCGATTTTGGTGAGGTCGAGTTGACCGTAGAATTGGTTTGTCATGATAATTGAGAATTGATAATTGAGAATTTTAGATTTCAAGATTTTAGGGTTATCGTGCTATCGTACTTTCGTGCTGACGTGCTAACGGGATTTCGTACTTTCGACGGGGGTTGGGGCTTCTTTTGTGGGATAGGGATTTGGCTTCCCTATGTTGAATCTAACACTAGAGATTGGTCCTCCGACATCTTGCCTTGGGATGATGGCTTCATGGTCTGTCAGGTTGGGATAGGGCTTTGGCTTTGGCATGTCGTCGCCGGAGCTGATGATGCCGCCAGGCTCGAAGGTTGGTGTGGGGTCTTCTTCGGGTTCCCGCTCTGGATCCTGCGACTCTGGAGCGGATTCCTCATGAATCAGATGCTCGATACCGTCGCCGTGGTGGTTGGGGTCGGTGATGTCTAGCAGCTGCTTGTGTAGCTTGCCGAGTCTGTCCTTCAGTGTCTCTTCCTGCCATTCTTTATCCTTTACGTTGAGGCGGAATTTGTCGAAGTCAACAGGGTTTAGTCCGTGGAGTTCGGGAGGGCGGCATGTTATCACAGTTTTTTGTTCCTCATAGTAATTGTTCAGTTCGATGACTTCATCGACGCTGATTTCGATTTGGCATTCTGGATAGGTGATTTTCATTTCAGTTGGCAGTTTGGAGTTGTTTTTCAATGATTCTCATGCTTTCGGCTTTGAGTTTCAGGCAGGCACGTTTCACCCATTTGGTGCAGGGGTATCCGTCCTTGGGGCCAAATCCAACAGTCTGTTTGAAGGCGACTCCGTTTTCTGTTTCAACGCGTTCCATTGGGGTTTTGAAGAAGCCAACATGTTTTAGGGCTTTCTTCAGTTTGCGGGGCACTTTGCTTTGTTTTCGCATCAGGCGCTTGAAGGCTTGCTGGTCTTTTTTTGTCATCTTGAAGGTGACGGAGTTGTGGAATACCATCGGCTGTGCGAGTTCTTCCTCGTCAGGTTCCGTTGGCCAAGGGTTGATGTCGGATTGCAGGTTGACTTCAAACTGCTGGCCTGTCTTCTGGTCCATCAGGATGGCACGACGTAGGACTGTCTCGTTCATGGCCTCTCTCCTTTCTTGTCTAGTTCGGCTATTAGGGCGTCGGCGTAAAAAACCGCGTTTTCTGCAAGCATTTTTGCGAATTGCTTATTGTTGTCGAATGCCATATCTCTTAAAAATTGTGCATTTCCTGGTTCCAAAAGTGCCTGCATGGCCATTCCCGCGAATTGGTAGCGGTATTCTTTTTGTTGGGTGATGTTCATAGTGGTTTGAATATGTCATTATACATTCTGGATGTGGTTCCTTGGTGCTTAATTTTTCGCACAATCGCCATTCTCTTTCTCAATAAATGCACCGCTTTCCATATCCATTTGGTGTGCGGGTAGCCTTCTTTGGGTCCGATTTCCATGTGGGCGATTGAACCTACTCCGTTTGGCATTTTGATTTCCTCAAATCTTGGCCGTTTATATTCCAAGTGTTTGAAGGCTTTCTTCAGCTTACGGGGCAGCTTCTGTTTGCCGCTTAAAGCTCTGATGAGTTTTCGCCTTTGGTTGGCCTTCATCTTTGTCTTCAGCGTGAAGGTGCCGGAGAGGGTGAGCGACTTAGGCGGTTCCGGCTCGGTCTCGGTTTCGATGTCATCTATTGGCCACGGTTTAGGGGCGATTTCAGTCAATGGTGTGGCTGCAATCATCTGTCCTGTCTCTTTGTTGATCAGGAAGCCTTGGACTATGCCAGGCTCGTAGTCGATTGGAAATTTTGTTGGCATTGGGTTATTCTCCTTTCGTTATATTTTACTTATGCAATCTTTTGGTCTCATCCAGGCTGTGATATGCAGGATGTGCTTTCCGAAACAGATTGCCCATCCACGTCTTATATTTGGCTTTTTTGACTTCTGAAGCCTATGACATCTTGGTCCTGAGCACCAACACGTCACGTTTCTTATTTCGAAAAAATCCCCCGTGGACGAGGTTCTTATCATATCGTGCAGTAGTTGCACTTCAATTATCATTCTTCCTATTTTCATGATTGTCGTTGTATTCAGTTCCGCAATATTCGCATGTGTGGCCATGGAGCGGGGCACCGCATTGGGAGCACACGCGCGGCCTCTTTTCAGGCATGGTTGCGGTACTTCCTATTATCCCTTTGACAGCATTGACCAACGCTCTTTGGGCCTCGATTACTTGATTGGGGGGAAGTATCGCTTCGTTGGCACAAACTCTTACAACTGATGGTAGTGTTAGCTTTCCCATGGCGTTATTGTTTTGGAAATTTCATGAAGGCCACCCAAAAGGTTTTGCCGCGCTTGTGGCCAAAGAGCGGCTTTTCGTCTGTTAAAGCGAGGACGGTTTTCAGCTTCAGTTGGATTTCAGCCCATTTGAAGATGAGAACGCCGTAAGGTTCTAGGACGCGAAAGCATTCCTTGAAGCCCATGGTCAATTCTTGCTGCCAGTCTTTATCGAGTTTGCCAAACCTTTTGTAGAAGTTGGCTGCTTTTCCAGCCCAAACAAGATGAGGCGGGTCGAAGACGACCATCTTGAAGCTGTTGTCCGGGAAAGGCATATTGGTAAAGTCGCCGATAGTGTTCGGGTGAACTATCACCAGTTGCCCGTCTGACAAATAGACTTCCTCATCGCGGATGTCCATAAACTCCACGAAAGGATTGTCTTTGTCAAACCAGAACATCCGGCTTCCACAACATGCGTCTAATATGGGCTTACCGTCGTTGGTCATGCTCTTACAACTTTAGCGAGTGTCTCGACTAACGCCTTGGCCATGTTGACCTCCACGGCGTTGCCGATGTACTTTTTTTGTTCGCTCTGGGTCCCGATGAGGATATAATCTGACGGGAAACCCATGATGCGTTTCAGTTCATCCACCTTCAGCATCCTCATACGGATGTCGACGATTTCATACAAGGCCATGAACTCCTTGATGCGGCGAGTCATCGGCGAGTCATCCTCGAAGATGGCAATGCCGATGCCTTCTTTCGTGGTGACGAGGTACGGCGGCATCTTATCCATGCGGGCTATCAGGGTGAAGCAAGGTTGGTCGATGCTGCCGCCATCGCTCTTGAACGAGAACGGATTGGCGAGGTATTGCTTGACCGAAACAAGTTTCTGTTTCGGGGTGGGCATTACCGTGGGATTTGGTTTGTCCAAACCGGACAACTTGCCACCTGCGCCATACTCGTTTTGATAGAACTGGGTGGTCGTCACCATGGCAAATCGGTCTTTTGCGGTCTGTGTCGGTGCAGGCTCTTCGATGGAACGGTTGAAGCCGTTGCCATAAAAAGCCGTGACAAAAGACTGGTTACATTTGCATGTGAGTGTTCCGGCTGGTTGTTCTACGCTGGTGTTTTTACTGCCAGGGTCGCCGCTGAAATGTTTGCTGAGGAACATCACCTTGGCAAATCCGAGGCGGTTCTGACAGGCCACTGTTGGTGCTGGCTCGTCAGTACCAGGCGCGACATACTTGTTCCTTTTGTTCATCGAGTTGTATTTCACAAGGAAGTTGTCTGTGCCGTGAGCCACAAACTTGATCAGTCCGGAATAGATGCGTTCAAGGGTCTTTTCGCAAAGCGGTTTCTTTCGGCCAAAGATGCTCTCACCTTCGTCTTCGAGGTCAAGCACTTCGCGCACGGGCTTCCATTTGCGGTACATCGTGTCGCCGAAGATCTCCAGACCCTCGTTGCCTTTCTTGGAATAGGTGGCCACGGGAAACACCACCGGCAGACCTTTCTTGCCGAAGATGGCAAAGAAGCGTTTGCGGCTGGTGTAGGCCCCGAAGTCGGCGGCATTAAGAATGCGGTGGTCGAAGTAGTAGCCGTAACTGCGCACACGGTTCACCCATCGCATATAGCAGCGGCCTTTGTCGCGGCTGATGGGCTTTCCTTTCTCGTCCATGTCGCCCCACGACATAAACTCTTCGACATTCTCAATCTGGATATAATCGGGATTGAGCACTTCAATATATCTAAAGAGGTGTTCGGCAAGGGTACGACTGTCGGCATCACGCGGCAAGCCTCCCTTGGCTTTCGAGAAGTTGGTACATTCGAGGCTGGCCCACAACACCACCTTGGCACCAGGATAGAGTTTGCGGCACTTGGCCAGGTGAGCGGCCAATGGCGCAATGTCGAGGGTGCGGATGTCCTCGGTGAAGTGCAGCGCGTCGGGATGGTTGGCGGCGTGGCTGGCAATAGCGTTGGCATCGTGGTTGACGCAGGCGACCACGATGGCGCATTTCTCGCCGCCAATGCGGGCGGCTTCAACGCCCGTGGTGGTGCCACCGGCACCACAGAAGAGGTCGATGTATAATAATTTAATCATGTGTCTTGGGTGGCTCTATGCCACATTCTGTTGTTAAGTGTGTCATTGAATGTCCGTCAGGGCGTGTGCAGTGTGCCGATGTAGTATTGCACCAGGTTCGTGTCAGGTGAAGGAACTCTGCAATTGGGAACTCGCGCTGTATTTCGTGTAAGGCTCTGACATCGGTCCTGGCATCAATGCCGGTGAAGGTGATATGGCAAAGGTTTGCTCGTTTCATTGTGCATATACTCCGTTTTTGACTTTCAGATTAAGTTCAAGTCTAAAATCGGATGAGATTTCAAGACTCATTTGTGCGTAAGCAGGCCTTTGGAATAAATCCTTTACGTGATCATAGGCTTCGATGCGGTTCCTCGCTTCAAGAAGAATATCTGAAGCATCGTATGGTTCAACAACGAGAACGGTGGAGTTGTCTTTTAGTTTGACGACTATTTGAGCCAATTTGTCCATCACCTCCTGATTGGTGAGGGTTGAGAATTTGGTAGGTGTCATTGGGCACCTCCTTTCATCAGCTCGGGGTTGTCGTGAATGTTGCCGATTACCCTATAGTTTTCATGGATTTGCCCGTAGAATGGGCAGAAGCCTTGTTTGTTTTTGAAGCCGAAAGCTCCTTCTTTTTGGTCAACGACGGCGATGTAGGTCGATACAGTTTCCTTGTTATGTCGCAATGTGACTTCAATAATGTCGTCCTTATAGATTTCGGTTCCTTTGCCGTCTTTTATGTCTGTGAACTGGCCGACGGTTTCGGGGTCAACGCTATAAGACTTAATTCCATCTGGCGTTTCAGTTTGAATCGCCCAAAACCCGCTGTATTCGGACTTTTTCTTTCTTCTGGTTGGAGTAAAGGCTATTTCACGGAATAAATCTCCATAAATCCAATTGCCGTTGGCAATTCGCTTCCCTCTGAATCTAATTGTTCTCATTGAGCACCTCCTTTCCGTTCCTGAAGCAGGGTGATGTCAACATGGATGTTGCCGATTCGCTTCCACTGATGTTCCATTGTGAGAAGATGATGATTCCAACGGCCGTTAGCGAAGCAGAATACATTACCATATTTATCATCCTCGTCCTCTATGCTGGCGACATTGGCCTCGTTATCAATTGTCAAATAGCCACGCCCGACAGTATAAAGCAGTCGGCGATAGGCTCCCCATAAGCACACATAAACGCCGTTTTCTCCTGGCTTGTTCCAATAGTTGTCAGTGCCATGGTTCAATAGCACAAACAAGTCGCCATCATACACATGCATTGTTGTTTTGCCGTTCATGTCGTTCATGCAATCGCGCAAGTCGCTGATGGAGTCCACCCAAGGAACGATGCATAGGATTTCCACATCATCGCGGCGTTCCATGTCGGCAATCATTGCCAAGTTCTTTGGCGAAGTGAGCCAGTATTCAAACAACTGTGGCTCTCCACCATTATACTTTGCCCATACACCGATTCGGTTTTTATCGTCGTAAGGCTCTCTTCCCAGAAACGACTCAATACTACGGTATGTGTCGGCAGGTTTCAGTTTCATCGAATGCTCCAATACTTGTTGTGCCTTGGATAGTGTCTCGATTGTCTCATCAACTTGGTCGTCATTCCAATACCATGCGCCATTGGCGATACGGTTGTACTTGGTGTAGAGCATTTGAGCCTCCTTGACGGACATACCGAAAAGTTCTCTTGCCACTTCGTTGAAAGCATCGGGCGAGTGATTGTCGCCTTCGCGTTTGAATTGCGCAAGCCTCTTGAAGAAGGCAACATCATCGGCCAAAGTGATTTTATTATTTTCCATATTTTTTTCCTTTCAGTTTTTGACTTTCAGATTAAGTTCAAGTTTAAAATCGGGTGAGACTTCAAGACTCATTTGTGCGGATGCAGGCCTTTGGAATAAATCCTTTACGTGATCATAGGCTTCGATGCGGTTCCTCGCTTCAAGAAGAATATCGGTAGCTTCGGCAGGTTCAACAATGATGACGTCGGCGTGTTCTTTTAGTTTGACGACTATTTGAGCCAATTTATCCATCAACTCCTGATTGGAGATGGTTGAGAAATTGGTAGGTGTCATTGGGCACCTCCTTTCTCTGCTATCTCAAACTCTACCATAGGGTTGTCCTTATAGAGGGTGTAGAGTGTTAGCTTGTTGCCTTTGATTTCTTTCCTTACGCAATCCGTTAGGCGGTACCTGGCGTTTCGTTTTATGAGGTGCGTTTCGTCAATGGCGCGTTCGAGCCAGGAGAAGCATTGGTCGCATGACATGTCGTTGATGTCTTCGAAGGGAAACCATTGCTTCACTTCATACAGAAGCTGAATCAGCCATGTTGGGCGTCTTGAATCAATCATGAATGTTTTTATTTTCAGTTCTTTCTCTTTCATTTCGCGTTGTTTTTGTTGGTGAATAATATGCAAGCAGGTTGGTCGACGCGGACGCGGAGATAGCCGCTCTTGGTTCGGCCGCTTTTGTGGGCCGTGCAGACCGACAGGCGGTTGCGTCCGTCGTGGCCTTGCCTGACCGTTTGGCGATTGGCGCAGTGTCGGCAGGTGTTGCCCTGCATGATGCGGCGCACTTCGGGGTCGGTGTATTCCTCTATGTCGAACAAGGTGTTTTCCATGGGTCATTCCTCCGGCTGTTTGGCAAGCCAGTCCTGACAGTCTTCAAGACCGGCTTGGCCGTGGTTCTCGCTTCGGTAGACTGCAATGCTGGTACCGCGCAATACCACGCTGTAGTTGTTTCGCATATCCATCACGATGCTGTATTTCTGTTGCTTTTTCATAGGTCAGAAGGGTATGTCAATTAGTGGGTCAACATTGCGGAAGTGTTTTATTATAGCTTCAACCATATTTGTGAATGTTGGGACACATCCACTCAGATCTATTCCGAGTTGCTGCAGCAATGGGTCAAGTTCGGAACGCTCTCCGTTATATGTACATACTGCACACCCAAATTCGTCGAAGCCAAATTGGTATCCATTGTAGCTATATATCATGGCTTTACGAAATTTAATGATGAATGTTTCGTGGTCGGGTGCGCCCCACTTGGCTTTTCCCTTGCCTCGACTTATCCCGGCCACCTCTTTTAGCATTGTCGTTTGGGTATATCCACGGTGAAGGCGGACATGGGTAATGTCGGTAGGCACTACAGCCTTGCATGATGGGAGTTGGACATTACAATCGATGTTGCAGAAGTTCTTCTTTCCGAAGCCGCGTTTCACCCGCCCATATTTGCAGATTCGACTGCACCAATGGGCGGTTTCTTCGCGGTATTCCTCTGGCTTTTCGCCGCTCTTGATCATGTCGTACCACTTGTGGCACAGAATAAGGTCAAGGATTTTCATTGGTTGCCTCCTTTTATGGTTATTCACATTTTACCAATTGGGTCTGATATTCCTGAAAACCTCTACGACGAAGGTCGGCATTTGCTTCTATGGCGAATTGAAGCGTAGGTGAGTTGCAGTACTCAACCCATTCTGAATCGTAATTCAGCAATAACACTTTCCATTTCATCACTCACCTCCATCCGTTTTGTTTGTCGATAATGAGCAACATCTTTGCACCACGGTCGGCACATGGGCGGTCGCCTTCCTTGACGTACTTGCGGGTGGCAATGATTTCGTCAAGCTGGCTTTCTTCCATTTCGCGCAGTTCGCTCATGGTGTACTTCTTTTCGGGTTCCTTCTTGGCTTTCATTGCTTGCCTCCTTCCTCTTCCAAAGGCTTGCCGCAATATGGGCAATACTTTGGGTACATGCCGACTTCGAATTTCCTCGTTTGCTTGCCGATTCTGACACGGCCGAGAACGGGATTGGTGAGAATAAGACCCGTTTTATTAGAATTTGAAAATACCAGGGTCTTGTTTTGAAATTCTACGGGTTCAATAACTTCGCCATCAGGGAAGCGCTCTTTCATCTTCTCGGTAAGCAGATCTTCAAGTCTGTGAATGCAATCGCAACTCATTTGGAACCTCCTTCCTTGATCTTGAAATTGTCAGCCATATCGTTGAGGCCGGCGACACGGAGCAAGTGCTGCAGCTCATGGACATAGTGAGCATCTATGTATATCTTCGCCGTCCATTCCCTGTTTTTCATTCGTTTGATTTCGAATGTCGAGAACTTTAGGTTGTAATCTAACTGAGCATGGTTGTCAAAATCAGCAAGGTTATGGCAGCACCTGCACGTGTAGCCTGATTTTATAAACCCATTCGCTTCGAGGATTTCTTTCGTTACATGTATTGGATGCAGCTCCTCGAAGTCAAACTGCCGCTCGGCCTCTTCCATATACACGCCGTCGGGCATTATCATTGCCACACGCGTGTACATCGTTGGAACCATGCATTGATCGGGCTCCACCCAATCGCCTATCATAACTTCATTGGCTTTCATTGCAGGCCTCCTTCCTCCATTTTGTACCAACAGCCGTTGAGATCAACCGCGTATTTGTCTGACGCACCCTCAGCCCATGCGTCAATTTGGTCGAAATCGTCGCAACTGAGATTGTAGTTTCGGCGCTTACTCATAGTGCACATCCTTTCTCAAGCACGGCCAGTTTGCTATGCTCGTTGCAGGTTGGTAGTGTGATGTAGGCCGGAATGGGCTTGCCTGTTTTGCGGCAATAGGTCGACAGATGGCCGCCTCTTCCGATGAAGAAGCCGCTATCGTCGCAGTTGTCGCATGTGAGTGTTGTTGTTGTTTTGTTCATGTTGTTGTTGATTTTGAGTTAGTGAATGATTGGTTATGATTCTTCGGTGATTTCAAACAAAGGCTCGTGATAGCCCAAAAATTTGAATCGCAGATTGTTATTCAAAGGCTTGAACCTTTGCCCTGGCATGATAAATCTCTTTTTGTTCTCGGTTTCTACGCAGCCTTTCAATTTGGGAAAGCTCATCGCAACATGCGCGATGCACCATTTCATATAGTAAAGCTTGTTCATTCCGCACCTCCTTCCTCGATGATTTCAACTTGAAAGTTGTCTCTGATGTAGGAAAAAAGGGCTTCACGGTTAAGGCCTTTCGGATTGCGTGTTTCCAGCATCCACGACCTTACGGTTTCGATGGAGTTCTGGCATTTTTCAGAAACTTCAAGGAGAATCCTGTTTTTGCGACCTGTAGTACAATCGTCCCAAAATTCCCTCAATTTCATCTTTTTCATTGCTGTAATTATTTTAATTTGTATTTTCGTTTGTATTTTCGTTTGCAAAAGTAGGAATAAAAATTGAAATCAATGATATATAATTGGAACTTTTTTATAAAAAAATTATAATTATATGGATTACAGCGAATTAAAATCACTGCTTACAAAAAACAATGTTTCTGTAAATGAAGCGGCTTCATTACTCGGCTACAAGGAAGAAAACAGTTTTAAGCCATCTTTTGTAAGTGGAAAAATGTATTTCTCTCGTGTTCCTCTGTTATGCAAACTGGCCGGTATTTCCCCAAATGAGTTATTTGGATGGGAAGTAGAAGGAGTCAGCGGTTCGGGGAACTATGCTTCACATATCAGCGGCGGGAATACACAAAATTCAAACGAAGCCATCATCGCTTTGAAGGAGGAGTTAAAGGAAAAGGGCGGCATCATCAAAGAAAAGGACAAGCAAATCAACCGGCTTTTGGGAATAATTGAGAAAGGAAAGAAGCAATGAGCAATCTTACCTTCATCGCCTTGGACTTTGAGACGGCCACCAGCCAGCGGGCTTCTGTGTGCGAGGTAGGATTAGCGTTTGTGGAGAACGGCGCAATAGGCATGTCGCGCTCCAATCTCATCCGTCCACCTCATAACCAATACGACAGCGCGAACATTGCCGTCCACGGCATCACGCCCATAATGACGGACATTTCGCCTGGCTTCGATATGTTCTGGCCTACCTTGGCCAACATCTTACAAGGCAAAACCGTAGTGGCGCATTATGCGCCTTTCGACATGGGCGTCATCCGTGAAGAGAGCCTGCGCTGCGGGTTGCCTTTGCCAGAGTTTCGCTTCGTGTGCAGTTGCGCCCTCGCCCACTATGTGTTGCCAGGTTTCTACAGTTATGGCCTTGAACCACTCTGCCAACACTTCGGCATTGCCACCGAAGGCCATCATCGCGCCGGAACAGACGCGCTGATGACGGCCAAGCTGATGCTTTGCCTGTGCGAAGTGGCCGAGGTGGACAACATCGAAGCCCTCGTGGAGAAATACCATTACCGCTTTGGCACATTCGAGGGCGGAACCTACAAGCCTTTCAACCGTGTGCGTGACCGTTCCAATGAGTACACCCCTGATCAATTCGCCAAGGACTACCAGGCTGATGCGTCTGGCTTCGATGAAGAAAACCCCTTCTATAATAAGGAGGTGGTTTTCACCGGCACGATGGCCCGTCCGCGCCATGACCTTATGCAGATGGTAATGGACATCGGTGGTCGAACCAAAGACAGCCTGACACGCTCTACGGACTTCCTCGTTGTGGGTCAACAGGACTTCCGCATCGTAGGCGAAGAAGGCATGTCGGGCAAGCAGAAGAAAGCATTGCAGATGATTGAGAAGGGTGCGTCGCTGACCGTCCTTTCGGAGAATGATTTCATGAAGATGATTTCGGGAGGTTACCGCTTCGGCAAAACCGATTTCTTGGATTTGCCCGAAGAGGAAGTTCAACGACTCGGCAAGTTGTACCCTGACTTTACCGTCTTGGATTTCGAGAAAATGAAAGGGATTTTGTACTAATCAGCCTGCACAAAATCTGCACAAAAGCAATGAAAAACGAACAAACCACATAATACTAACTGCCTGAAAACGAGAGGCCGCAAGATAATTCGGTGATTTCCAACAAGTCCTGGGTTCGAGCCCCAGCCGGGTCACTTACTAATAAAATCCCTATCTGAAAATCAATCAGTTAGGGATTTTTATTTGCCCAAATTCCCACTTCTGTGTCAACCATATTTCGCTCTGTGACATTTCGGTTCGTGTTATACTTTCCAAAGTGAATTATTATTCTTCTGGCTTTCTTAAGGTATGGATCCAAAAATCATTCAATTCGTATTTCCTTTTCCATAAATGCTCTTTGATAGCGTTGTCGGTTTCACAAATATCCAGAAGAAATAGATAATACTGATACTTCCTGTTTGGAAGATACTCTTCTATTGTTTTATATGTTGTTCTATAGTAT
>OCTW013372027.1_pt1 | contig 28640 bp, 26 predicted proteins | sample 1539671 | NCBI WGS metagenome assembly OCTW01 (sample SAMN02144230, study PRJEB22623) | gut metagenome | biome: sheep rumen | host: Ovis aries | place: New Zealand | reverse complement strand
TGGCTATGTCGGCTATTAACACAAAAGATTTAGAAAAAGCCATGCAAAAGCAAATGCAAGCTTCTTCAGCGGGGATGCAAAAGGCGATGACGACAATGATGGCATCGTTAACAAAGGGGATTGCTGCGCAGATTCAAAAGAGTATGGGCGCCCTGATGAGTAATCCGTCTTCGCTCATGTCTTTTGATCCCACTGCTTTTGCGAAAGCGATCAAAATGAATTTAAGTGAACAGGATTTAAAAGCGCTGATGAATTCGCTTATGAATTCGTCAAATACAACTTATGAAGACAACTTAAAGGCTTTAGGCTATGCATCGAAAGATCAGCTTAGTACGATTACTGTTTATCCGAAAGACTTTAGCCGGAAAAAGAAATTCGAAAAGGTTTTAGCTTCTTATAACAAAGAGATGAAAGCGCAAAAATTAAAGAAACGTGTGATTACTTATAATGATACGATGGGGCTGATGTTAAAGAACTTCACTTCCATGGTTAATACGATCAGTTATGTCTTAGTGGCTTTAGTATCAATTTCTTTAGTGGTTTCTTCGATCATGATTGGTGTCATTACTTATATTAGTGTCTTAGAGCGCCGGAAAGAAATTGGTATTTTGCGGGCGATTGGCGCTTCAAAACGCAATGTAGCCCAGGTCTTCAATGCGGAAACGATTATTACGGGGGCCTTATCGGGGATCATCGGGATCGCTATCGCGACGGCATTAATGCCGGTGATGACAAAAATTGTCCAAACGGTTTCTAAGCGTCCGGATATTGTGACAACCTTGCCGATTCCTTACGCTTTCGGCTTAATTGTTATCAGTATCGTTTTAACATTAATAGGCGGAATCATTCCATCAAGACGGGCTTCACGCTCAGATCCAGTGAGTGCTTTACGCTCATCCGACTAAGAAATCTTAATATTCGGTAAAGAAAATTAAAAACTTGTTAAAAATTTACATAAAATTAACATAAACCTTACAAATCTATATTATAATAAATGTGCGTCTATATTAGTGAAAGGATTCTAAGGTTAAAAATTATGAGTATTTTTAATATCGTCAACTTGCTTGGCGGGCTGGGACTTTTCCTTTTCGGGATGAACTACATGTCCGAAGGGATCAACCAGGTGGCTGGCAGTAAGATGAAGGATCTGCTTGAAAAACTGACCAGAAACAAATTCAAGGGATTCTTGCTCGGTTTATTCGTGACGTGTATTATTCAGTCATCCTCAGCGACGACAGTTATGTGTATGGGGTTCCTCAATGCGGGCATCATGGACTTGGCGCAGGCCACCGGGGTTATTCTCGGCGCTCACATTGGTACGACTATCACCGCTGTCTTAATTGCCATTGATGTTTCGGCCATCTCGACGCTGTGTATTTTCATTGGTGCCTGTTTAGTATTGTTTGCGAAAAAGCCGACAAAAGTGTATGTCGGGGAAATTATTCTCGGTTTTGGTATTTTATTCTTCGGTTTAAAATACATGTCAGGGGATCAGGCAATGGGTGTTTTAAAAACCAATGCGGCTTTTAAACACTTTATCACCACCGCGAACAACCCAATTATCGGTTTAGTGGTAGGGACTTTGATGTGTGCTGTATTACAGTCATCAAGTGCCTGCATCGGGGTTTTACAGGTGCTTGCATTACAGGGCTTAATGCCAATGAACTTTGCCATTTATTTAATTATTGGGGTCAATGTCGGTAGTGCGATGCCATTATTCTTATCTTCGATTGGTGCCAAAACCGGGGCGCGTCGCGCGGCGATTGTTTACTTCGTCTTTGACGTGGTCGGGATGCTGATCTTTACGCCAATTGCGTTATTAACGCCATATACGTCTTGGATCACATCATTGACAGCTAATGGCTCGGTTCAGGTCGCGATTGGTCATATTATTTTCAAGGTTGTCACAGCACTTGTCTTATTACCATTCGTTAATCAGATCGTGGCCTTCGCATCACGGGTTATTCCAGCACGTGAACACGAATCAAACTTACGTTTCATGTATATCGATACCAAATTATCTGATAATACATCGATTGCTGCGCAGGTAGAACAGGAAGTGACCCGTATGATCAATGCGGTGCGTCAGAACTTCGTCGATGCCTGTGAAGCGTTCTTAACGAAAGATGTGTCAAAAGCACCGCAGATTCGTGAACGGGAAGAGCTGATTGACTGGCTCAACGAGAATATTACCAACTTTATGATCACCATCAATGCCCGTCCATTGCCAAATGAAAGCGCGGCTTATGTCGGACGACTCTTCCATGTCTTAATTGACTTAGAACGTATTGGTGACCATGCGGTCAATATTCTGGAAAAAACGGAAACAACGATTAACGATCATCTCGATTTTTCAGACTACTCGTCAGAAGAATTCAGAGCGCTTTATGACAATGTCATCATCTTGTTTGATGAATCGGTCAAATCTCTTCGTAAAGATAAGATCTTCGAAGAAGAAAAGAAAGGCTTACTGAATTTACGAAACTTCATTCGTGATTTAAATGAAGATGCATTAGACAATCACATTGAACGATTAAGAGAACATAAGTGTCATACCGAATCCGGTGTCATCTTTACTAAGTTATTACAGGACTTAGAAAGAACTGGTGACCATGCTTACAATATTTCAAAAGCTGGTCGTGATGACCGTGTCCTCATGAACAATCGTTACATTTCCTAAACTTCGCTTTTCGCGGAGTTTTTTTTATGTTATCCTGAAAAGGGAGGTTTTCATGAAAGAATACTTACGTTACATTTCATCTAATATTATGGCTATGATTGGCATTTCTTTATATGTCTTAGCCGATACTTATTTTATCGCCTTAGGTGTAGGCTCGCAGGGGTTAACCGCCCTCAATCTGGCGTTGCCGTTTTTCAATGTCATGAGTGCAACCGGCTTTATGTGCGGAGTCGGCGGCAGTACCCGCTACGCGCTCTTTCGCGAAAGTGAAACCCGCAAAGCCAATACCATTTATTCCACGACGGTCCTCTTTGGGATTATCTTAGGCATCATAATGATCGTGATCGGGCAGCTGTTTCATTATCAGTTGGCGTATTTAGTTGGGGCGAGAGGCCGCATTCTGACAATGACATCAACTTACATTCAAACCGTTACAATGTTTGCCCCAGCTTTTATTCTTAACTATACTACTGAGAACTTTATCAAAAATGATCAGGCCCCTGGCTTAGCGATGAGTGCAAGTCTGATTGGCAACTTCGCCAATATCGTTTTAGATTATATCCTGATCTTTCCGATGCATATGGGGATGCGTGGAGCAGCGTTGGCGACGGGCATGGCACCATTAATTTCTTTAACCCTTTATGGCACTTATATGGTGAAAGAAAAGGGAACCTTAAAGATTGTCAAAGGTTATTTATATCAGGAAATCAAACATATCTTCCTGTTAGGCTTTCCTGCTTTTTTTAATGAATTAGCTGATGGCTTAATTATCTTAGTCTTTAATGCTTTACTCTTACATTACAGCGGGAACTTAGCTGTCGCGGCCTATGGCATCGTCACCAATGTCTCAATCATTATTATCTGTATTTATAATGGTCTAGCCCATGGCTCTCAGCCCTTATGGAGTCGCTATTTTGCCCGTCAGGATGCGCATCAATATCGCGCTATAACCCGCTATGCTTATCGCTCTTTAGCGGTGATGGCCATCTTTTTATACCTGGTTATTTACGCTTTTACCGGCGTCATTGTGGCCGCTTTTAACAGCCAGCAGGTCGCCAGTTTGACGGCTTTAAGTATAACAGGCATGCATCTGTATTTTATTGGCATTTTCTTTATGGGTTTCAATATCCTCACGATCATGTATCTTATTACTCAGCAGAGAAGTTCTCCAGCTCATATCATTTCTTTAGGAAAGGGGTTATTCCTCGTTTTACCGGTTGCTTTTGTCATGGCATTTCTTTTCAAAGTGCCGGGAATCTTTTTAGCGATGCCCATCACAGAAGGTATAATGAGTCTCTATAGTTTGTATCAAATCAGGAAAAAAACAAAAATAAGAACCTAAATTTCCTATTTAAAGAGATATCTCTTTGTGATATGATAGGACAAATGAAGGAGGCATCCTGATGGATTTAAGTCAAAAAGCCTATATCAATATGATTGAAGAGATTTCTCTTAATGCCTGGCCGTCTCATAAGATTGAGCTCTATGATGGCTGGCTCTTACGTTTTTCACATAACTATACCCATCGTACCAATTCCGTTTCTCAGGTTGGTGTTTCCCATATTGATGTGGAAGATAAAATTACCTATTGTGAACAGGTGTATGAGATGTGGCATACGCCGGTGATCTTTAAGATCAGTCCGCTCATTGATCCGTCTTTTGATGAACTCTTAGCGAAAAAAGGCTATGAAATTGAACATATCACCGAAAACCTCGTCATGGATTTACAGGATTTCCGTCCTTTTCCCGTGGAACATGTAGAATATGAATTTTATGGCCGTAATTCCAATTTGCCATCGATTGTCTCTTATCCGGGTAATATTATTGTCCAGCTGCGCGATCGGATCACTGATGACTGGATGCATGGACTCTTTAACTTAAACGGTACCACCAATCCGACATTACGTCGTATTGTCCCTTCGATGTACCATGCGATTCCGAAAGAAACGATTGTTGCCAGCATCGAAATTGATGGCCGGATGGTCGCGAGCGGTCTAGGTATTTTAGATCGTGATCATGTCGGTGTTTATGCGATCTATGTTGATCCCTCATGTCGTAAAAAGCATTTTGCCCGCGCGATCGTATCTACGATTATTGCGGAAGCGCAAAAGAAGGGCTATCATCATGCCTATCTTCAATGCGTTCAAGGTAATGCCATCGCTCGTCATCTCTATGAATCCTTAGGCTTTCATCATTTATATAATTACTGGTTTAGAGTCAAAAAAATGTATTAACGTTGTTTAAACAACGTTTTTTATTTTCCTCATCCGTATAATAGTCTTTGTTTTACAAAGGAGATATACAATGGAAGCTATTTCAATTATGATGGAAGACCATCGCAATATACGTCGTATGACGAGCGTGATGAATAGAATCATCACTTCAATTCGCAATACTAAAGAAGTTAATGAACAGGATTTAAGAGATGTCGTTGATTTCTGTCGCGGTTATGCTGATGAACATCACCATGCAAAAGAAGAAAAGATCTTATTCCCAGAATTATTAAAAATTGATTTCGATAACTTTGATGGCATGATCAATCATGTAATGCTTGTCGAACATGATGAAGGCCGTAAACATGCCACTGGGATTGAAACGAACCTTAATAAGTATTTAGAAACCCAGGATGAAAAATACTTAAGCGGGATTATCATTGAACTTTCTTACTATATTCAGACATTAAACGAACATACCGAAAAAGAAGATGAATGTTTATATGTTTTTGCGGAAAATGCTTTACCAGCATCCAGCAAAGAATACGTTGATGCCTTAACGAAAGAAAAACAGCAGGCGGATATCGATGCGAAAATCGTTGAACATTATTTAACAATATTAGAAAGATTAGAGAAAACTTACGCTTAATTTGTACAAAAGTTAGGAATCAAGTATAATGATTTAGAGGTGAGTGAAAATGAAATCATTATATTTTGATTGTGCGATGGGTGCAACTGGAGAACTGCTAGATGCCTCATTACTAGAACTTTTTGATGATCGCACACAGATTCTTGCCACGATCAATGAAAAGATTGCGCCTTTTGCAGTGATCCAGGCCAATAATATTGTCACCGCTGGGATCAATGGCACAACCATCACTGTGGATGTCAATCCGGAAGAGCGGAATCACCACGTTCATTTAAGTGAGATCTATGATCTGGTGCAGTCACTTGATTTTGAAGAACATATCTTAGAACAAACCTGTGAAGTGATCAGTCTAATCACGGATGCCCAGGCGCGTCTGAGTCAAAGTGATGCTCATGAGTTAGCTTTTAATAAAGCTGCCATCCTTTATACCATCGCCGAAAGCGTCAGTGCTTTTTATATGATCGCACAGTTAGCGCCGGCACATATCTTTTCATCAGCGATTGCGACTGGCTATGGCGTGCAGGGGCATTTCCCCGTACCGGCGCCCGTTACGGCCTATATCTTGACCGATGTACCGATTCAAAGCGGTCGCATTGAAGGGGAACTGACCAGCTTTACCGGCGCGGCTATTTTGAAAGCCTGCGTGGAAGACTATGGCCCAATGCCGTTAACGATTGTCAAACGCATCGGCTACGGCATTCGTGATAAAGATGGGGAGATCTATACCTGCTTGCGTTCACTTTTTGGCGAGATAGTCAATCAGGAAGATTCGATTATGATTTCTGCTCATATTGAGAATATGACCGATGATTCTATTGGCGTAATGATGAAATCACTCTATGACCATGGCGCCAAAGCGATCTCTACGTATACGACGCAAGAGACGCAGCCTTATTTCACGATTCGTGTGGTCGGTAAAGAAAAAATCAAAGATCATTTGATTGAAGATCTCTTCTCACATTCTTTAACCAATACGGTTTATGAAAATAAAGCGTATATCCGGATTGCCCATCACCGAGCGGATCTTTTACTCGACCATACAGCGCCTTTGCACAATCGCAAAAAAACTATTTAATCCAGCTTAACGGCTGGATTTTTATTTTTCGCGGACTATAATAGATAGGGCAAGTGAGGTAATTTTAATGGAAAGAAAAGGAATGTTTTACAGTATCGCTTCAGCGGTTATCTTTGGCTTTATGCCATTACTGACAAAAGTGGCTTATCAGGGCGGGGCTAATGCCGTCACGGCGGCGAGCAGTCGCTACTTGATGGGGTCACTTATTTTGTTAATCATTTTAAAAATCACGAAAACCCGTCTTAAGATTACCAAAGAAGAGGGGAAGGCGCTCTTACGATTATCAATTTTCATGGCTTTAACACCATTGCTGCTATATAGTTCTTATCAATATATTGATTCCGGGTTATCAACAACTTTACACTTTACCTATCCGGTCTTTGTGATTTTACTTTCCTTGATTCTTTATAAAAACAAAATGCGTCATAAACAATCTTTAGCCACATTATTATGTATGAGCGGGATCCTTTGTTTGTATAATCCATCAGGACAGATCAGTCTTTTTGGAATGGCTATCGCTTTAGCTTCCGGCTTAGCTTATGCCTTTTATATCTTATTTTTAGGACGCTCCCATTTAGATCGTTTACCAACCTTAACAACAGCCTTTTATATTACCTTATTATCAGGCCTAGAATTACTGATCTTCGCCTTATTAACCGGCACTTTTGTCTATCGCTTAACGCCAACAGCTTACGTTGCGGAAGCGGCTTTAGGCCTTTTAATGAGCGTGATTGCCTTAACTTTCTTTCAAAAAGGAGTTTTCTTATGCGGTGATGTCAAAGCCTCCCTCTTAAGTACTTTTGAACCTATTACCTCAACCTTTGTCGGGATGCTTTTCTTAGGGGAAAGATTAACACCGCTCGCTTATGTGGGCATGGTCTGTATCCTTATTTCCACCATTATTCTGGTATTACCAGATCGCCTGCGTGTGCGAGAGGCTTAAGACTTTGTATCCGGCAAAGTCTTTTTTTATTTATGTTAAGTTTAACATAATTGTGTTCCAATTTGCCTTAGCCCTATTGATGGCTATTCCTTATGGCAAGCTCTCTTCCATTGAACGAAGAGTAATGCCATTATTATTAAGCCGTCATAAGAGACGGACGCTCTTGCTTTCGCGTAGCATTGTCGTTTTTCTCAGCTGCGCGCTGCTATTGATCGCCTGTGAAGGCAGCAGTCTGCTTTGCGCCGGCATTAGTGTAGGGCATACAGATTTTCATTCTTATGCCTCTTATATCATTCCAAGTAATGATTATCTCATTCAAATTACCACCCCAGCGGATGTCATGCATCCTTTCACATATTCTGGTGAGTGTCTTTTGAAAAATGTCCCATTTTTGATGGTGATCTATTTTATCCTCCTGCTTGGTGGCAGTCTGATTGTCTATTACGAAAGTTATCACAGCATAACACCTTAACCTTCTACGTGGGATCTTCCCACGTTTTTACATTTTCATTAAAATATGTTATAAATGCATTTAATACATTGTATAATATCAATAGGTGGTTTTATGGGAAGAAAAATAAGTCAAAAATTACATCAGCTGAATAATCAGGAAATCATAGAGATCGTTAATAAGCGCAATCGTTATTATCTGAGTTTAATTGTGAAAATAGGATTGGCTTATACAGTATTATTACTGCTTATACAGATTATTATTATGGGGAATCATGTAGCCTGGTATTATTATGGCAATATCGTTTTATTTGTTATTTTTAATATTATTGATCATTTTATTGATCATGATTCATCCCATGCCCTCGAATGGCTTTATCTGTTTATTACCATCGCTTTTATTTATGCTATTCTGATGGGGAGTTTTTGGGATTCTTCACATATTGCATCAACTTTTTTCGTGTATATAGTTTTTTTACCGGCCTTTATGATTGATGAACCGTCTATGCATATTGCTGGGGCGCTGATTTGGACCTTAATTTTTATGCTTTGCAGTTATTTCGCAAAAATGCCTGACCATCCGCAGTATTTTAAAATGGATCTGCAAGGGGCAATTATGTTTGGCCTTACTTCATTAATGGTTAATCAGTTTATTTTAATTGACCGTTTAAAAGCCATTAAACAGGATTTAGTTGTCAAAACAGCGAGTGAGCGTGATCCGCTCACCCTGGTTGCCAATCGTAATGGCTTGAAACATTATGAGAAACAATATTTCTATGAAGATTTGATTGTTAGTTTCTTTGATATTGATGATTACAAATTGCTATGTGATTACTATGGTCATGGTTTAGGGGACCATATGCTTGTCACTTTTGTCGAAAGCATTGAAACGGAATTTCCCAAAAAAGATATTTATCGTTATAGTGATGATGAATTCATCGTAATTGTGAAAGAAAAAGATCCCTAGCTTTTTGAAAAACGCATTCAACAGATCCGTGAGAATCTGAAAGCATTATTATTAGCGCGTAAAAGTAAAATCATGACCTCTTTCTGCGTTGGCTATGTTTATGGGCGGGCTAACGATTCTCGCACTTTTAAGCAAATGGTGCGTCATGCGCATGTCCGTTTAACCGAAGCGAAACTTAATGGTCGCGGGGAAGTGGCTGGTTCACCGTTAGACATTTCCAGCAGCCGTGAAGAAAAGATCATTCGTGAACTGCGTAATCAGTATAATGAGTCCACTCATGATGCCATGACGGGGGTCTATAACTTAAGCGCCTTCCGTGTTGAAGCTAATCTTTTACCTGATCATATCAAAGATCATAACAGTGTTCTGTATTTCAATATTGATGGTCTGAAAACATATAATGAATCGTATGGCTATCATGTTGGTGATCAGCTCATTAAAAGCTTAGCTGATAGTATTGACCAACATTTTTCGAAAAAACTAATCTGCCGTTTAGGCGAAGACCACTTTGTGGCTTTAGTAGAAAATGAAGAAATAGAAAAAGGGATCAAACAGGTCCATGAGGATCTGTTACATGTCAATCCGGAATGTCGGGTGTATATTTCGGTTGGGATTTATCCTTTCCATGCTCAGGATAATATTATTTCAGCCTGCGATCGTGCCAAGATGGCCTGTGATCTGATTCGCAATAACTATGATCGCTATTATCAGTACTATGAAGATTCGTTATCTGATCAGTCACAGTTTAGAAACTATATCTTAACCCATATTGAACGGGCTGCGCATAATCAGGACTTACAGGTTTATTACCAAGGCGTTGTGGATACCAATACCAAGCTGCCTTGCGGAGCTGAAGCGCTCATTCGCTGGCAGGATCCGCAGTATGGAATGATTTATCCTAATAAGTTTATTCCTATTTTAGAAAAAGCCAATCTGATTTATATCGTTGACTTATTTGTCATTAAACAGGTATGCAAGGATTATGCTCAGGCGCAAAACGAACACAAACCGTTTTATCCAGTTTCCGTAAACTTATCGCGCCAGGATTTCCTTATTCCACATTTTTATGATGATATAATCGCGCTGGTGAAAACCTATCATGTGCCTTTAAAAATGTTAAATCTGGAAGTGACGGAACGGATGATGTCTTCTCATAATAAGGTCATCTTCGATACTTTACATAAGCTGCAGGATTACGGCTTTGAAATTTGGATGGATGATTTTGGCAGTGAATACTCTTCTTTGAACATGATGTCACAGTTCCACTTTGATGTCATTAAGTTAGATATGAACTTTATGCGTAATTTCAAAAGTGGTAATCATTCACGGGATATTATCTCTTCGATTGTGGCCTTAACGAAAACGATGGGCGGCAAGACCTTATCGGAAGGCGTTGAAGAAGAGGGTCAGTACGCCTTTCTCAAAAGTATCGGCTGTGATATGATTCAGGGCTATTATTTCTTTAAACCACAACCTAAAAATGTCTTTTTAAAGGAGGCAACACAATATGAAAGTGAAAGAACTCTTGCGAAGTGAAGAAGTCGTCAAGATTGAATGTAATTATCGGCCTTATAAGTTTTATGGTATCTTACAGGCGCATTTTGATGAACTGCCAACTGATGCTCGTAAAGAACATTTAGACAAAGAGATCGTGATTGCACGTTCTCCTGATAAACTTAAAGAAATGGCGAAGCTGCAGGAAAAACTCTACGCTGATGGGCGGGAGGGACTGATTATTATTTTTCAGTCAATCGATGCTGGCGGAAAAGATTCCACGATCAAACATGTGATTGGCGGGATGAATCCTGCGGGGGTTTATGTTTATAGTTTTAAACAGCCAAGTTTAGAAGAGTTATCGCATGATTATTTATGGCGTTTTCATAAAGTGTTACCAAAACGCGGGGAGATTGCGATCTTCAATCGCTCTTATTATGAAGATGTCTTAACGGTGCAGCTGCATCACTTAGAAAAAGGCTATCGTCTGCCGAAACGTATCAGCGAACTCAATGAAGAAGACTTCTTTACCAAACGTTATCAGCAGATCAATGGTTATGAGAAATATCTTTACCAAAACGGTTATCGCGTCGTTAAAATTTTCCTTCATGTCTCCAAAGAGGAACAGAAGAAACGCTTTATGGATCGTCTCACTCATGAAGAGAAACACTGGAAGTTCTCTCCTGATGATCTCAAAGAACGGGCGCATTTTGAGGAATACATGGCCTTATGTGAAGAGGTGATCAATCAGACCGCTACCAAGCATGCACCATGGTATGTCATTCCCGCTGATGATAAGTGGTATACCCGCTATTTAGTGAGTGAAATTATCGTTGATACCTTAAAAGCCTGTCATCCCCGTTTCCCGGAAGCCAGTGATGAGATCGCGGCAAATTTAGATGAATACAAACGTGAATTAAACGAAGAATAGGTCCATCATTGCATGGACTTTTTAAGTGAGGTTGTAAACTTGAATAATTGTATACAAAATACCTAGACTTTCATTTTCTAAAAGTATATAATAAATGCATCTGAAGAGGAGTGAGATTATGGCAAAGATTCAAATGACTACACCAATCGTCGAAATGGATGGCGATGAAATGACAAGAGTATTATGGAAGATGATTAAAGATGAACTCATCTTGCCATTTGTGGATTTAAAATCCGAATATTATGATTTAGGCTTACCGCATCGTGATGAAACCAATGATCAGGTTACTATTGATGCTGCGATGGCTAATAAGAAATACGGCGTATCAGTAAAATGTGCAACGATCACACCTAATGCTCAGCGTGTTGAAGAATATCACTTAAAGCAGATGTGGAAGTCTCCTAATGGGACCATCCGTGCGATCTTAGACGGGACGGTCTTCAGAGCGCCAATCATGATTGACCCTATTTCTCCGGTTGTGAAAAACTGGAAAGCACCGATTACCATTGCTCGTCATGCTTATGGCGATGTTTATAAATCAACGGAAATTAAAGTACCAGGTCCGGGCAAAGCCACTTTAAAATTTGTTGGTGAAGATGGACAGGAAATCGAAAATGAAATCTTTACCTTTGAAGGACCAGGGGTCTTACAGGGACAATACAACAAAGATGATTCGATTGCATCCTTTGCCCGCAGCTGTTTTAATTATGCTTTAGACAAAAAGCAGGATTTATGGTTTGGCGCAAAGGATACTATTTCTAAAACTTATGATCATCGTTTCAAAGATATCTTTGCGGAGATTTATGAAAAGGAATATAAAGACAAATTCGAAGCAGCGGGGATCACGTATTTCTATTCCTTAATTGATGATATCGTTGCCCGTGTCATTCGTAGTGAAGGGGGCTTTATTTGGGCCTGCAAGAACTATGATGGCGATGTCATGAGCGATATGGTCTCAACGGCTTTTGGTTCATTAGCGATGATGACATCGGTTTTAGTATCTCCAGAAGGCAACTATGAATATGAAGCCGCGCATGGCACAGTCACTCGTCATTACTATCGTTATCTGAAAGGCGAAAAGACTTCGACCAACCCGATGGCTACGATCTTTGCCTGGTCGGGCGCTTTAAGCAAACGTGGGGAAAAAGATGGATTACCTGATTTAGTAGACTTTGGCAAGAAACTTGAACAGGCATCATTAGATACCTTAAATAGCGGTATTATGACCAAAGACTTAGTCCGCTTAGCGACCGGCGTAGAAGTCAAAGAAGTGGATTCGGAAGGCTTTATCAAAGCGATTCGTGAACACTTAGAAGCATTACTTGCAAAATAAATAGACAGTAAAAAGGACAAGACGCGCTGAATCTTGTCCTTTTCACTTAAATAAATAATTATACACTCAATGGGTTACAAACATTATCCGCCTAGGGCAATCATGCGATCAATGGCGCGGCGAGCCCCTTTAATCAGATCATCATCTAAAGTAATCTGCAGACCGCCATCACCTTTAACCGTATGATAAACATCCATTAACGTTGTCGCCTTCATGTTGTGACAGACACATTCCTTTGATAACATATAGAACTTCTTATCCGGGCAGGCAAACTGTAAATGCTGGACAATACTGTTCTCAGTACCGATAATAAATTCTTTTGCATCAGACTCTTTCGCATAGTTCATAATACCTGTTGTCGAACCTGCATAATTCGCTAACTTTGTCACTTCTTCTAAGCATTCTGGATGCACTAAGACTTTGGCATTAGGATGCGCCTGTTTCATCCGTTTGACATCGTTGGCGCGCACGCGCATATGGGTTGGACAGCCGCCACGATACAGTTCGATGTTTTTATCTGGTAACTGTTTCTTCAGATAACCGCCTAAGTTCATATCAGGGACAAAAAGAATATTCTTTTCTTCCATGTTTTCTAAAATGCGTTTGGCACTAGAAGAGGTGACGACGCAGTCAACTTCCGTCTTTAAAGCGGTTGTGGTATTAATATAAGCCACAACAGCATAACCCGGGTACTGCTTTTTTAACTGCCGTAAACGTGGGACATCTAACTGCTGAGCCATTGGGCAAAGTGCTTCTTCATTGGCAATATAAACATCTTTATCAGGTGATAAAACTTTGACTGTCTCAGCCATAAAACGGACGCCGCACATAATAATGGTTTTCTGTGGCGCTTTGGCGGCTTTTAAAGATAAGCCATAGGAATCACCAGTATAATCAGCCACTTCTAAAATATCCTGAGACTGATAGGCATGGGCAAGAATGCAGATGTCTTTTTCTTTTTTTAGTCGAATAATTTCATCTTGTAATTCACGTGTATTCATTTCTTAACGTTCTCCTTAATAAGTTCGTGTTCATTATAGAGAGTGATTGTCTAGGTGTCAAGACACATGTCATAACTTCGTACTTGTCATTGTCATGACACCGTGCTAGAATGGTGTCAATCTCATAAAGGAAGGTTATAAAAAATGAAAACTGATATATTGATTGTTGGCAGCGGCTGTGCTGGTCTCTATTGTGCACTCAATCTGCCGCGCGATCGTCAGATCACGATAATTACGAAGAAAGATGTGGAATCTAGTGATTCTTACTTAGCCCAAGGCGGTATCTGTATGTTAAAAAATGAAGCGGATTATGATTCTTATTTTGAAGATACGATGAAAGCTGGGCACTATGAAAATGACAAGACGTCCGTTGATATCATGATTCGTTCTTCACAGGATGTTATTAAAGATTTAATTGGTTATGGTGTGCGTTTCCATCGTGATGAAAACGGCAATCTGGATTTTACAAGAGAAGGGGCGCATTCGGATAAACGCATCCTTTTCCACGAAGATATTACGGGTAAAGAAATTACCTCACATTTGTATGAACAAGTGAAAAAACTGGATAACGTTACGTTATATGAATATACAACGTTGTTGGATCTGATCACTAAAGATAACACCTGTTATGGTGCGGTGATTGCGAAAAGTGACGGCAGCGTTGAAAAGGTGGAAGCCAATGTCGTATTTTTAGCGACCGGCGGAATTGGCGGTCTTTATCGTCATAGTACCAACTTCAGACATTTAACCGGCGATGCTTTAGCCATTGGTTTAAAACATGGCGTGAAAATGAAGAATATCAATTATGTTCAGATTCATCCGACGACATTCTATTCGGATAAAAAGGAAGATCGCTCTTTCTTAATTAGTGAATCCGTGCGCGGAGAAGGGGCGATCTTGCTCAATAAGCATCGTGAACGTTTCACTAATGAATTACTGCCAAGAGATTTATTGACCATTGAAATCAAAAAACAGATGGCCAAAGATCATTCGCCATTTGTCTGGGAAGATTTACGAACGATTCCGCATGATGAATTAAAAGCGCATTTCCCTAATATTATCGAGCATTGCAAGGAAATGGGCTATGACGTTTTCCAAGAACCGATTCCGGTAACCCCGGCCCAGCATTACTTTATGGGAGGTATTTGGGTAGATCATCATTCCAAAACGTCAATGGATCAGCTTTATGCAATTGGCGAAACGGCCTGCAATGGCGTTCATGGCAGAAACCGTTTAGCTTCTAATTCCTTGCTGGAATCATTAGTCTTCGCGAAAAGAGCGGCTTTAGATAGCTTAAAGCAGGAGACAAAACATGATGAAGCTTTGATTGAAAACTTTGATTTAAGCCCTTATGTTCATCGCGAGACTTTAAGTGAAGATTATATGACAATCGTGAAAAAGGAAATTGATCGTGTCAATAAAGAAGGAGAGTGTGCCCATGTTTGATCAGAATACTTTACGACTTAATGTCGATCATTATTTATTATCAGCCTTGAGAGAAGATATTACTCAGGAAGATGTATCGACCAATGCGGTGATGCCAGAAGCCTGCAATGGTGTTGTCGACTTGATTGCGAAAGAAGATGGCATCATCTGCGGCCTGCAGATATTTGAACGGGTATTTACTTTATTAGATCCCGCCACCAAAGTTGAAATGTATGTCAAAGACGGAGATGAAGTGCAAACAGGGGCGTTATTAGCCAAAGTGTATGGGGATATTCGCACCTTGTTATCAGGGGAAAGAGTCGCTTTAAACTATCTCCAGCGGATGTCTGGTGTCGCCACTTATACCCATCAGGTTGCGGCTCTATTAGAAGGCACAAAGATTCAGCTGCTTGATACTCGTAAAACCACACCGAATAACCGGATCTTTGAAAAATACGCGGTCAAAGTCGGGGGCGGACATAATCATCGTTATAACCTTTCTGATGGCGTGATGTTAAAGGATAATCACATTGGGGCGGCTGGCAGTATTACCAAAGCGGTCGCAATGGCAAGAGCTTATGCGCCATTTGTCCGCAAGATTGAAGTCGAAGTGGAAAATATCGCGATGGTCAAAGAAGCTTTAGAAGCGAAGGTGGATATTATCATGTTGGATAATATGGATCATGATACGATGAAAGAAGCGATCAGCCTCATCAACCATCAGGCGGAAATTGAAATTTCCGGCAATGTCACGAAAGCTAATATTGAAAAGATCAAAGATCTGGATGTGGATTATATTTCAAGCGGGGCATTAACACATTCAGCGCCAATTCTTGATCTTTCCTTAAAACATCTCCATTCGCTATAAGATGAAAAGTGCAAATCGTCGCGCCTTATTATTAAAACAGTTAAACGATTGTCAAATGCCCCTTTCAGGCAGTGAATTGGCGCATCAGTTTCAGGTCTCGCGGCAGGTCATTGTCAATGATATTGCCCTTTTAAGAGCGCAAGGTCAGCCGATTATTTCAACGAATAAAGGCTATCTGATGATGCAAAAACATACCTGCAGCCGGGTCTTTAAAGAGCGTCATGATAACGCGCACACCCGCGCGGAATACGAACTGATTGTCGATCATGGCGGAACAATCAAAAATATCTTTGTCTATCATCGCACTTATGGCATCGTTAAAGCTGATTTGAATCTCACCAATCGCTTTGAAATCGATCAGTATCTAAAATCCTATGAAGGTTCTGTTTCTTCACCGCTCGAAAATATTACCGATGGCTATCATTACCATGAAGTCGAAGCGAGCAGTGAAGAGGTTTTAGAGACGATAGGCAAAGCTTTAGATGAAGCGGGTTTCTTAGCACCGCTCTCAGCTTATGAACCGGTAGATTTCTGATAACCTCTTGTCGAATATCATATTCTTCTCTATAATAGGACTATACGAGGAGGAAAAGGATTATGCCATTTGTAAGACATCAGCAGCAGCCGATTGTACTGGAACATTTCCAGGGCGGTGAAGGTGAAATGTTAAGAGAAAATATCTTAAATACCAATGAAGAAATGTATGATAAGGGACGTGTATTTGCGAAAATGACCCTCAAGAAAGGCTGTGAAGTCGGCCGTCATACGCATCATGGTGACAGTGAAACGATGTACATCTTAAAAGGTCATGGAAAATATCTGATCGATGGTCAGTTTGTCGACGTGGGCCCTGGTGATACCCTTTACTGCGGCGCTGAAGAAGAACATATGCTGAGAAACGAAAATGATGAACCATTAGAATTCATCGCTTTAGTTTTATTTAAATAATGACTGTCAGGAAATGCTGGAAGGCATTTCCTTTTTTTAAGAATTAATGTGTAAAACCTGACAGGTCGGTATGAGAGTGCTATACTTGCCTTGGTGATTTTATGAATGAAAAAGAGAAGAAACAATATGAACAATTGGTTTTAAAACCAATTCCGCCACTGATTGTGTCGTTAGCCGTGCCAACGACCATTTCAATGATGGTTTCCATGATTTATAACTTAGTCGATGCTTATTTCGTGGGGAAATTAGGAACCTCCGCCGCGGCAGCCACCGGCATTCTGGTTTCCGTATCAGCTGTTTTTCAGGCCATCGGCTTTATGTGCGGTCATGGCTCGGGCGGGCGCATCAGTATGGAATTAGGGCATGGTCATAAAGCACATGCTGATGCTTATGCATCTACCGGCTTTTTTGCATCCTTGAGTTTAGGAATTATTTTAGCTGCCCTTGGTTTGCTGCTTATTACACCGCTCATGTATATGCTTGGCTCTACCGATACCATTTTACCTTATGCCCGCACCTACGGCTTCTATATTTTATTAAGTGCGCCAGCTTTATCAGCCAGCTGTACCCTCAACAATATCATGCGTTATGAAGGAAAGGCTTCTTTAGCGATGATCGGTTTGGTTTCTGGCGGTGTCATCAATATGATCGGTGACCCGATTCTGATGTTCGGCTTTCATATGGGTATTGCCGGAGCCGGGCTATCAACAGCGTTATCACAGTGGATCAGTTTTGGGATTCTCTTATACATGTTTTTAGCGCATAAGACGATTACTGAATTATCGCTTAAAAACCTCCATCCGTTCTCATTAGATATGGCCAAGATCATGGGCAATGGGGCGCCTTCCTTAGTGCGTCAGACGCTCAATAGCGTCGCCGCCATGGCTTTAAATATTGCGGCGAATCCTTATGGCGATGCGGCTATTGCGGCGATGGCGATCGTCGGCCGTATTGCCTTATTTTTTGGTTCGATTATGACCGGAATAGGACAGGGTTTACAGCCGGTATCTGCTTATAATTATGGGGCTCATAAATTCAAACGTGTCCATCAGGGGGTCATCTTTACCTTCTTACTTGGCGAAGCGGTGTTAGGCTGCTTTGCGGTGCTAGGCTTTATCTTTGATAAGCAATTAATCATGCTTTTTAGAGATGATCCGAAGGTTGTTGAAATCGGCACTTTAGCGCTGCGGCTGCAGTGTGTGGCACTGCTTTTCCAGTCTTTAACGATTATTGGCAATATGACCTTCCAGGCCATTGGTCAGTCCTTAAAAGCAACCTTTTTAGCGAGTCTGCGTACTGGTGTTTATTATTTGCCGGCAATTATTATTTTACCGCATTTCTTTGGTTTATTAGGGATTCAGATGAGTCAGACTGTCGCCGATATCTGCGCCGCTTTAACCAACTTACCATTTTTACTCGTCTTTCTCAAAGGCTTGCCAGATGCCAATGAACATGTAGCTATAGATGATGAATATGCTTAAAAAGTCAGCGTGAGCTGACTTTTAAAATTGGAAATTGTCTTTAACGGCACGATCTAAGGCATAAATCTGGCCTTCCACTTGACCTTTGATCACTAAGCCATGTTCATCTTTTGTTGGGAAAATGCGACTGGTGAAGAGGGCTTCACCGTCATTGACATAAATTTCAATCGATGAAGCATCGATAAAGATGCGTAAATGATTTAAATCCTGATGCAACTGACGCATGCGGCTTTCCCCTTGCTCGATGTTAAAACGTTGATGCATATGGCTGCGATCAATCGTAATCGTGCGGTGAACAGGTTCATAGCGAATCGTTAAGCCATCATGATCGTCACTTTTGCATAGCTGCATATCTAAAGCCCCGGTAATATGTAAATCTAATTCACAGGCTGTTGGCAGGTTTTTCGTCGCTAATGGCAGTGTTTCTTGACGTAAGTCTTCAAAGCCTTTAAGCGGCTTTTGAATCAGACGGCGATTTTGAATCGTGAGTTCGCGCGGCATCGTCAGGCAGCCGGACCAGTCTTCATCATCAGTTGGATAAGAGGCATCTGGTAAGCCCATCCAGGCAATGAGGACGGCTTTATTGTCATCACCGATATTTGCGCAACATTCGGCAGCGTAGGAATCAAAACCGAAGTCTAAGACATGGAATGAGCCATCATGATGGAAGGTGAGGGTTTCATAATCCATATGACCAATCAGATAGCCGTTATGATGAATACTATTCCCGCGATCTTTCAGCTTAAGGTGCTGCGGACAGAAAATGAGGACATCGACATCACCGATATGTTCAATCGATGGACATTCCCACATGTCGCCAAAATCTTCATAACCTTCAACTTTGAGTTCGCCGGCAAATTCATAATCTTTATTAAAGGTCTTGGATTTATAAAAAATAATCCGGCCATGATGATCGCGGCTTTGTGCGCCTAACATAATATAATAGGTTTCATTTTCTTTATGATAGATGATTTTCGGATCACGCTGATGTTCGGTATAGTTTGGCGATGGGCCAAATAATGGTTTTGAATACTTATGCAGACTGCCGTCATCACGCATGTTAACAAGGCAGGTATAAGGGGTTCTTTGCCAGTTTTCATCACGGTGATTGCCGGTATAGTAAAGATAGATCGATTGCTCAGTGACTAAGGCCGAACCGGAATAAGCGCCTTTATTATCAAAATCATGATCAGGTTTGATGCCGACCCCCATATTGATCCAGTGGATCAAATCTTCGGATTGGACTTCATACCAGTACTTGAGTCCATGTACAGCACCCCAGGGACACCATTGATAAAAGAGATGCCAATAGCCGTTATGATAGACAAAGCCATTGGGATCATTGAGCAAGCCGGTAATCGGCTGAATATGATAGTGCTGGCGATAAGGCGATTTGACAATCTGCCGATGAAGATCAATGATTTCATCGGGGGCGTGCAAAACGCGATAACGCTCTTCTTTTGTCCATTGTTTCATAGATTCCTTCCTTTCTTATACTCTTATTATCGCTAAGCGAGTAAGCGATTACAAGAAATTACGAGCCTTCAAAAATAATAAATGAAAAAGTATGGGCTTTTTAATAAATAACACTGATTTATATTTTCAAAACAAAATGTAAGTGCTATAATAAAGCTATAGAGAGGAAGAAATTTGCGAAAAGCAAACGTCGAAAATAGAGGAGGATGTTTATTTATGAAAATTGTATTAATTTGTTCAGCAGGGATGTCTACTAGCTTACTCGTCAATAAAATGCAGAAAGCAGCGACTGAACAGGGGATCGAAGCGGATATCGCAGCTTACCCAGAAGCTGAAGTGACAAAAGTTGGCGGCGATGCAGATATTATCTTATTAGGCCCACAGGTTCGTTTTGAATTAAAGAAAATCAGAGGCTTATTCCCTGATAAACCAGTAGAAGTCATCGATATGAAAGACTATGGGATGATGAATGGTAAGAAAGTATTAGCGGATACGCTTAAACGTTTAAATGGTTAATGATGAAGATCATAGCAGTTTGCTATGGTCTTTTTTTTAGTTGAGAAATGAAAATAATAGAAGTAGAATAAGACACAACAGGGAAAGGGTGATTTGATGTCAAATCTGATATTTAGTTTAAATGCGACGGTGCCCGTCTTCTTACTGATGGTCTTAGGGTATTTTTTACATGCCATTGGCTGGATTGATGATGATTTTGCGAAGAAAATGAATACTTTTGTTTTCCGTATTCCATTACCAGTCCTGCTTTATGAGCAGCTTGGCACCACGAACTTTGTGAAAGCCTGGGATACTAAGTTTGTTTTATTCTGCTTTTTTGCGACCTTATGTTCTATTTTGCTTGTCTCCTTATTATCTCTATTCATCAAGGAAAGAGCGCTGCGCGGGGAGTTTATTCAGGCTTCTTACCGCTCTTCGGCGGCTATTTTAGGAATGGCTTATATTGCGAATATTTATGGCTCTTCCGCGATGGGGCCATTAATGATTATCGGTGCGGTCCCGCTTTATAACATTATGGCGGTCGTTGTCTTATCCTTAACGGATCCTGAAAATGCCCGTTTGGATCGGGAAACACTTAAGAAAACTTTAAAAGGGATTTGTACAAATCCGATTATTATTGGCATTATCGCTGGTTTACTTTGGAGCTTACTGCATTTACCAATGCCGCAGTTTTATGATAACTTCTTAAGCCGCGTCGGCCAGACGGCGACGCCGCTTGGCTTACTGGCGATGGGGGCAAGCATTGACTTTAAGAAAGTCGGCGGGCAGTTAAAGAATGCCATCATCGCAGCCTTTTTCAAGCTTATTGGCTTAGAATGTCTGTTTTTGCCTTTAGCGATCGCCTTAGGCTTTAGAGATGCAAAGCTTGTGGCGATATTGATTATGCTTGGTTCAGCGACGACCGTTTCCTGCTTTGTCATGGCCAAATCGATGCATCATGAAGGCGTCTTAACGAGTAATACGGTTGTTTTAACGACAGTCTTAAGCTCCTTTACATTAACCTTCTGGATTTATCTGATGCGCTCTCTGCATTTGATTTAACGATATTTATTTTAGAAATTTAAAGAACCTTAAATCAACCTTAAGTGAGTGAGACTCTTTATGAATATAACAAATTTAAAATTGACGAAAACAAAAGAATTTATTATCATAGAAGTATAATTTTAATAGAAAGAGGGCTCACTATGAAGAAAAAACAGATGAAATTTATCGTATCTTTACTGACAATGGTCTTATGTATCACAGCATTGTCATTGAAACCATGGCACGTCAAAGCATTAAGCGTTAGTGAAGATGAGGTGTACAATCTGTTGACCGGGACTTATGGCTTTTCTAGTGCGCAGGCAAGCGGTATTATGGCGAGTATTCGCGCCGAATCAGACTTTATTGTCAATGCAGAAGATCGCGGCGGCAGTTTTGGCCTCATGCAGTGGACCGGTAATCGTAAAGCAGCCCTTTATAGTTATGCGAGTGAACATGGCATGGATGTCAATACCACATCGACTCAGCTTGCTTATATGTACTACGAGCTGCAAAGCAGTGAGAAAACGGCTTATAATCAGCTGATTGGCTGCGACAATACGAGCGATGGGGCTTATAATGCCGGCTATCGTTTCTGTTATTACTATGAGCGGCCAAAAAATAAGGAAAGCCGTTCAACTAAGCGGGCTGCCATTGCGCGTGATACCTATTTTGCGGCCTATGCGAATGGGCAAAATGCAGCTGGAACTATTGAGGCTCCAGCCGCAACTGATCCAACGACAAGTGAGCAGACACAAAGCAGTGCGCCGGTGACAAATACCAAGGTGACAAGTAAGAAGAAAGCGAAGTTTAGACGCGGCGCTTATAAATTAAAAATGACGATGAGCGTGCGCGCCAAAGCCAGCAATAAAGGACGGGTCGTGGGTTACTTATCAAAAGGCAAACGCATCTATGTTAAGGCGGTGAAAAACGTCAAATGGGGTAAAATTACTTATCGCGGCAAGAGCTCATATGTTTCTCTTAACTATGCTAAGAAATTATAGTGGATGTAAGTCCACTTTTTTATTTTGCCTAAAGAGAAATGGGAGATATATAATATCGTTTTAACCGACATAAATTATCAAAATAATGAGAGATGATTTCCTTTTAGCGGGGAATATGGTAAGATAGCACTATGTTTACAAAGGGGGAATCGGATGTGAAACGATTTATGAAATTAAGCCTCTGTTTGATCGTGGCTTTATCCTGTATTGGGCTGATTCCTAGCAGTCATGCCCAAGGGAAAAAGACGTTAACGGTAGGCTTTGATCAAAACTTCCCGCCATTTGGCTATGTCAATAAGGGAAAATATGTTGGTTTTGATATTGACTTAGCCCGTGAGGCGGCGAAGCGTATGGGTTATAAGCTTAAACTGCAGCCGATCGACTGGGATTCGAAAGATATGGAATTGGATTCGGGAACCATTGACTGTATCTGGAATGGTTTTACCATGACTGGTCGTGAAAAGCAGTATACCTGGTCGAAACCATATTTGAATAATCGCCAGGTGGTGGTTGTGAAGAAAGCTTCAGACATTAAGTCATTAAAGGATTTAAAAGGCAAAATTGTCTCTTGCCAGAAGGAATCTTCTGCCGAAAGTGCTTTAAACAGTGCAAAACATAAGGCCCTCACAAGCAGTTTTAAACAGTTATTAAAAGTTTCTGACTATAACACTGGGTTAATGGATTTAACCAGCGGCGGGGTCGATGCTTTATGTATGGATGAATTCGTCGCCAAATTCCAGATCAAGGATAAGACGGATACGTATCGTATTTTAAAACAGACCTTATCTTCGGAAAAATACGCCATCGGTTTCAAAAAAGGCAACACTGCTTTACGCGACAAAGTTCAGAAACAGATGGATGCGATGATCAAAGATGGCACGTTTGCCTCTTTAGAAAAGAAATGGTTTGGTGATAGCGGGGAAGGCGAAGCCGAGAAAACGGCTGCGACATCTTCTTTATTATCAGATTTAAAAGATTTAGGCAGCGGGATGTTAACAACCCTCCAGATCTTTATTTTAACATTGTTATTCTCTTTACCATTAGGTTTAGTGATCGCTTTAGGTCGTATGTCGAAAAATGGTCTTTTACGTAATATTGTGAAAGTTTATATTTCAATCATGCGTGGAACACCACTGATGTTACAGTTATTAGTCGTTTACTTTGGCCCTTACTATATGTTTGGCGTTGATGTGACGAGTGCTTATCGCGGAATTGCCGTGATCATTGCCTTCGTCTTAAACTACGCAGCTTATTTCGCGGAAATCTATCGTTCCGGCATTGCGTCAATGCCTAAAGGACAGTATGAAGCTGCCCGCGTGCTTGGCTATAACAGTGTTCAGACTTTCTTTATTATCATTATGCCGCAGGTATGGAAACGTATCTTGCCATCAATTACAAACGAAGTCATTACCTTAGTCAAAGATACGTCATTAGCATTCTCTATCGCTTATGCAGAAATGTTTACGCAGGCTAAAGCTTTAGCTGCCAATGAACGTTCGATGATGCCATTTGTGGCGGCGGCGATCTTCTACTATGTCTTCAACTTTATCGTGGCGGCGTTAATGGATTACTGCGAAAAACGCATGAGTTATTATGATTAGGAGGGACGTTTATGAATATTTTAGATTTATCACATATTAAAAAGAGTTTTGGTCAAAATGACGTCCTCAAAGATATTAGCTTTAAAGTTGATGAAGGGGAAGTTGTCTCTATCATTGGGCCTTCAGGATCGGGGAAATCAACGTTATTACGTATTGCGACGTTCTTAGAAACAATGGATGATGGTTCTTTATCGTATTTAGGTCATCCCTATGTCACATCGCAAAACGGTCAGGCCGTTTACGCTGATAAAAAAGCACTGCATCAGGCAATGTCAAACTTCGGCTTAGTCTTCCAGAACTTCAATTTATTCCCGCATTTCAATGTTTTAGAAAATATTACTGATGCGCCGATTCGCATCCAGAAACGAAATAAAGAAGAAGTATATGCGCAGGCGCGTGAACTGTTATCTAAGATGGGGTTAAGTGATAAGGAAAAAGCTTATCCTTCCCAGTTATCCGGCGGCCAGCAGCAGCGTGTGTCGATTGCCCGCGCCTTAGCCCTTAAGCCAAAGATTTTATTCTTTGATGAACCAACCAGTGCTTTAGATCCTGAGTTAACTTTAGAAATTCTGAAGGTTATTAAGGAATTAGCAGCGGAAAAGATGACCATGGTGATCGTCACCCATGAAATGACTTTTGCCCGTGATGTATCAACCCGCATTGTCTTTATGGATCAGGGCGTGATTGTGGAAGAAACCAGCCCGGAAAAGATGTTTAGCTCGACAAATGAACGTACTAAAGCCTTCCTTGGTAAATATCATGTCAAGTAATAGGAATTCCCCTAGTGGAATTCCTATTTTTTTGGTATCATGAAGGCGAGGTGAAAAAACATGTTACTCATTAAAAAAGGACGCGTCATCGATCCCGCTAACAAGCGCGATGAAATCGCCGATGTGTTAATCGATGACGGGAAGATTACCGCTATTGAAAAAGAGATTCCAGCAACGAAGGACATGCGGGTGATTGAGGCCAAGGATTACATTGTGGCACCTGGTCTCATTGATAACCATGTTCATTTCCGTGATCCTGGCTTAACTTATAAGGAAGATTTAGAAACCGGCGCGAACGCGGCCAAAGCTGGCGGCTTTACCAGCGTGGTCTGCATGGCTAATACTAGCCCGGTTGTCGACAATGTGGCGACGCTCAAAGATATTTTAAAGCGCAGCCAAGCATTACCGATTCATGTCTACCAGTGTGCCACGGTTACAAAAGGCATGCAGGGGAAAGAATTAGCTGATTTAGCGGCTTTAAAGGAAGCTGGGGCGATCGGCTTTACTGATGATGGCGTTGCTATTCAAAATGAACGGGTGATGTTAGAAGCAATGAAAGTAGCGCAGGCTTTAGATATGCCCATCTCATTACATGAAGAAGATCGTGAACTGATGGATTTTGCGGGTGTGAACGCTGGCAAAGTTGCCGATGCTTTAGGTCTTAAAGGAGCGACGCATTTAGCGGAGGAAACCTTAACGGCGCGCGATAGTCTTTTTGCGAAAGAAACGCACTGCCGTATTGATATCCAGCATTTATCATCTGGCACAGCGGTCGATATTATTCGCTTTATGAAAAGTTTAGGCGCTGATGTCTGGGGCGAAGTCACCCCGCAGCATCTCTTCTTAACCGAAGAAGCGGTCTTAAAGAAGGGGGCTTTAGCGAAAGTCAATCCGCCGCTGCGCACGGAGGAAGATCGTCAGAAGCTGATTGCCGGCTTATGTGATGGCACAATTGATATGATCGTCACCGATCATGCGCCACATGCTGATTATGAAAAAGATAAAGGTATTAAAAACGGGGCACCTTCCGGGATGATTGGTTTGGAAACATCCTTAGCGATTGCCTTGAGCGCATTAGTTAAAACAGGCTATATGACGATTTCGGCGTTATTAGAGAAGATGACCATTAACCCAGCACGCTATTATAAGATGGATGCCGGTACTTTAACACTTGGCAAGGCGGCTGATCTGGTAATCTTTGATCCCAAAGAAGAATGGACCATCACCTTAGATGATTTTTATGGCAAGTCAAAGAATTCACCATTTGTCGGGACAAAAGTTTTAGGACGGGTGAAATATACGATTTGTGATGGCCAAATTGTCTTTACACAGAAAAAATAGGTGAAAGCCTATTTTTTTGCTTTTAGGGGTTGATTTTTTAAGTGCAAACGGTTACAATGTAATCAGTAAAAGACATGTGGGATACGTCGCACTAACCGTCATTTGAAGTGGAGGGCTGACCTGAGAGATTTCAAAAAGTAAGGGCGGTTAAAGTTAATGCTCATAGTTCATGCGATCATGTCAGAAGAAAATCCCCACATGTCTTTTTATGTTTTTTTGCATTTTGATATTGATTTCGTCGATTGTTTTGGTTATATTAGTCATTGAATTTAATGAGAGAAAATACTGAGGTGAAAATACATGCCATTATCGAAAGAAATCGGTATCGACTTAGGAACTGCGAATATCCTGATTTACGAAAAAGGAAAAGGGATTGTCGTAAACGAACCATCAGTCGTTACTATTAATACTGATACAAACAGACCTGTGGCTGTCGGCGAAGAAGCAAGAGAAATGCTTGGGAAAACGCCAGGAAACCTGAAGACGATCCGTCCGTTAAAGGATGGTGTCATCGCAGACTTCCAGGTTACAGAAGTTCTGATTACCCATTTCATTAATAAATTAAACTTAAAAGGTTTATTTGCTCGTCCCGTTATCTTAATCTGCTGTCCAAGTAATATTACTTCGATTGAACGAAGCGCGATCCAGGACGTCGCCTTAAGATGCGGAGCGAAACGTGTGTACATTGAAGAAGAACCAAAGGTGGCAGCTGTAGGAGCTGGCTTAGATATTTCTAAACCTTCTGGCAACATGGTTGTCGATATCGGTGGGGGGACCACTGACGTGGCGGTGCTTTCTTTAGGTGATATCGTAACATCACAGTCGTTAAAAACGGCTGGCGATAAGATGGATGCGGAAATCGTAAAATACGTTAAGGATAAATACAAGTTATTAATTGGGGACTCTACGGCTGAGCATGTCAAGATGGAAATCGGCTGTGCTTATGATGGTGATCCTGATAAGAAAGTTGATGTCCGCGGCCGTGACTTAGTGACTGGGTTACCAAAGACGATCCAGGTTTCTGAAGCGGAAGTTGAAGAAGCTTTACACGAAATCTGTGAAACCATCTTAGCGAGTGCTAAGCAGGTGTTAGAGCAGACACCACCAGAATTATCTGCCGACATCGTTAATAAAGGCGTCTTCTTAACTGGCGGGGGCGCACTGCTTCATAACTTAGATAAGTTCATGGAACAGGGCTTAAAAGTACCAGTCTTCGTAGCGGATAAACCACTTGACTGTGTCGCTGAAGGCTGTGGCGTCATGTTAGAGAATACAGTATTTTTAGACTAAGATGTGATTTTTGATCACATCTTTTCTTTTTGCCTTATACTTAAGATAAAGAAGGTGAAAATATGGGAAGACTCAAAACATTAAAAGGCATTGTTGAGGAAGAACTTAAAGAGATGGATCCCGCTAAAAAGACCGCGGCGATGGCCCATTTATATGGCGTCAGTCTGCAGGCGACAATTATCGCGCGTCATCGCGGGGAAAACAGCGAACTATTAGCGATGGCGGGCATGTTACATGATATCGCAGCTTATAAAACCGGCAGCTATGAGGATCATGCCCATAAAGGGGCGAATATAGCGAAGGAGATTTTAAAGCAGCATCAGCTCACAAATAGCGAAGAGACCAAACTGATTGTCGAGGCGATTGCTCATCATGATGACAAAGATCGCAAAGATTCCGCTTTTGATGAAGTTTTAAAAGATGCCGATGTGATGGATCATGTTTTTAAAGATTTAGATAAACCCGTGAAAGCCAAAGAGCAGGCGCGTTATGTTGCCCTTTGTGAAGAGTTTCAGCTTTGATAATCAAATGAATAGAATTTAGAAAAGATTATGTTATAATACAAAGCAGGAGGTGTAATGCATGCCAGAACAGACAATTGAATACAGATATGATACACAGTTATTAATTGATGGTGAAGATCTTGATGAAGATGAAATCAATGATTACTTCGTTGAACATTTTAAAGGAGACTGCTTATTGGCAGTTGGTGATGAAGATCTGATTAAGATTCATTATCATACGAATGAACCTTGGGATGTCTTAAAATACTGCCGTACGCTTGGAGAAATTTACGATATCGTTATTGAAGATATGGATCGCCAGGCCCGCGGCTTAAAAGGATAGAGAGAAAAAACTCTCTATTTTTTTATCTTCAATTATAACGATCAACAGGGAATAATTTGCATTATGTGAAGAAAACTTTCTAAAAAAGTGAAAAAACCTCTTGCATTTGTTTGACTGGTGCGGTAAGATAAGCGAGCACTCCGGAAAGGAGCGCAATGCAGAACATTGAAAACTGAAAAGAAACACGTCAAAGAACTCATTTTTGAGCGGTGAACAAAACACCGAAAAAAATAGTCAGATGTAATTTAAAGAGCTTATTCAAAGCTCCATTCATAAACAATGGAGAGTTTGATCCTGGCTCAGGATGAACGCTGGCGG
>OCTW011572525.1_pt1 | contig 28649 bp, 23 predicted proteins | sample 1539671 | NCBI WGS metagenome assembly OCTW01 (sample SAMN02144230, study PRJEB22623) | gut metagenome | biome: sheep rumen | host: Ovis aries | place: New Zealand | reverse complement strand
CCCGCCACTTTCGGGCTATCCTCGCTCTCTGGTCTCAAACGCCCTTCAAGCCTTTACTACCGTCATCGGTCGCTAAGCCCCATCTAACCAAGCCGCCTCCCTTCTCTACCCGTCGCGGCCAATGTCAGCAGCCCCGCTCCCGAAAAAAACCTCAATCCTCGCTATTAGTCCCATCAGTCCTATAGCTCCCATTTATTTGCCTCTACTGCCTTGCACCGCCGCTGTCACGCCTTTTGCATTTCTTGGGCTTTAACCCTGCCTCCCCAATGCTGTGCGGTAATGCCGCCGAGCAGGGTGTCCGTCCTCATGCTTCCGGGCGGGCACTCTGTTCGTCGGCAACACCGCCCAGCCCGCGCGACGGCCAGCCTCATCTTCTCTTTTTGCCCTGTGCAAGAAGCGTTAGCAAACCCCTTCGTCGTAAATCACGATAGTACGAAAGCACGTTAGCACGAAAAAAAAATCTCAACAAAAAACGCCTCTTACCCAGTGCAGCTACATGTAAATTGAAAATCTCTACTTCTATGAAAGCCTAATGAAAGGCCGTCGCGCCTTACCCGCACTCTTGGGCTTCAACTGGGCAAAAGTCCCGCCAGCGGCTGACCCAACTGCTATCTTAAAGCTCCACTTTCTCAAAAAACTATTGTATTTTACGAAAAAAAACTACCTTTGCGCCATTATGCGCGTACCTCGTTATATACAATCCTTTATGGGCACCGATTTTCGTTCAGTCGGTGGAGTAGACCTACACTTTGATTTAAGAGAATTTGATAATCCTGACTTCGACAGTGGTTTACAAGATAAACCTGGTTGTTATATCATATCCTCTACAATCAAAAAATTTGAATACGCCAAAGGCAAAAGCCCTGTATTATACATCGGACGTTCTAACCAACTTTATCGTAGGTTACACGACGAGCATTACTTGAAACATCTACGGGTATTGATAGATGATCCAAATTATGGTCTATACAGCAATGAAATCATCCAAATGGCTGACAAATACCAATACATGTTGTATTGTGGTGCAATGGTTGATGTTTTCTATTGCAAAGGGAAGCAAAATCCTGTAAGGTTTGAAAACACGCTGATTGCATCATTTTACGCAAAATACCGTTGTATGCCAATAGGCAATGCTGCACGTTCTTTTTCACTTGAATAACTCTACCTGCCAAACCGCCGCTGTCATGGTTTTTGCATAGCTTCGGCTTTAACCCTGCCTCCCCAATGCTGTGCGGCTATGTTGCCGTTCAAAAAGTTGCCCCTTCGTTCCTTGTGTCAACTTTTTGCCCGTCAATAATGCCGCCCAGCCCGCGCGACGGCCAGCCTCATTTTCTCTTTTGCCCTGGTCAAGAAGCGTTTGCCTCACTTTCGTTAGTACGTTAGTACGAATAACGAAAGTACGATGTGTCGTAATAAACAACACCAAAAAACGCCTCTTGACCAGTGCGGCCTCATCTGGTTCACAGGTGTCTCGCCTGCAAGAAAGCCTAATGAAAGGCCGTCGCGCCTTACCCACCCCCTTGGGCTTTAACTGGGCAAAAACCCCGCCAGCGGCTAACTGCAATTTCTAAAAAACACACGCCAAACAAAAAACTTTCCATATCTTTGCCGACATTATGAGCAAGGAAATTATAAACATCGAAGAATCAGAATACAACTCAATTCTGCTACGGGCTGTAGCAGTAATTGATGAAGCACGTGCAAATGCGGCAAAAAGCTTTAGCTACATTGCCAACAGTGCCTATTGGGAAATTGGCAAGTTGCTGTATGAAAAGAAATTGGATAGTGGCTACGGCAACGGCATCGTTGAACGGCTTTCCGTTGACCTAAAACAACGGTATCCTTCGATGGGTCTCTCCCCCCGTCAATTATGGAACATGAAAAAGTTCTATGTTCGTTACATGGGTCGGGATGAAAAACTGCTACAGGCCGTAGCAGTTTTGCCGTGGTCTCATAACTTATTGATGCTTAGCAAGAAGCTTGATTTATCGGATGAGCAAGTGCTATTTTATGCAAACGAGGTTGTTACAAAAGGTTGGGATCGTGATTTGCTGACGAATGCCATCAAACTTAAAACACATGAAAACCAAAAGCCTGCGCTCCCTGACAACAACTTTTCGACAGCACTTCCCGTTCCTCAAGCCAACTATGCCAATGAGGTTTTCAGAAGCACTTACAACCTTGGTTTTCTTGGCATTACCGAGCCTGTCGCCGAACTCGAACTTGAACGTCGCTTAGTAGAAAAAGTCAAATTGTTTTTGTTGGAACTTGGCAAGGGCTTTACCTACATTGGAAACCAACATGTTTTGGAATACAACGGAAAAGAAAGCAAAGTCGATATGCTTTTCTTCCATCGCGGGCTTCGTTGTTTGGTGGCCATTGATTTGAAGATAGGAGGCTTCAAGCCGGAGTATGCTGGAAAGATGAATTATTATCTTTCACTGCTTGACCGATTGGAACGGGGCCAAGACGAGAACCGTTCCATTGGTATCATCCTTTGTGCCGAGAAAGACCATGTGGAAGTGGAGCTGGCTTTGGAAGACATAGGGAAGCCAATAGGTGTCGCTGATTACCAGTTGATTCTTCCAAAGCAAGAATTGGAAAAAGTTGTCAAGGATGAAATTGCTATCTATGAAAGAGACCAACAGCAACGCTTAAACAACTCTTCGGAAGAGGAGTCTAACTCTTAACCGTTCATATTATGAAAAAATACTCTCACGCATGGATAGCCTTCATGGCCATAAAAAGATTGGAAGTCATCGCCGCCACCAACAACGAAACCGTTGTCAAAGGTGTCAGCGAAGATGTCCGCAAAGAAGCCAAAGCCCTTGTCAGATGGTTTAAGAACTATCGTGACTTCGTAATCCAAGGAGCTTGGTATCCCGATGAGGTGTTCAAGGACATGTCCACCAGCCACATCGTCAAATACCAACCCACTGAAGACGGTCCTTATACCACCTTCGGCAAACTACCCACAACCCACAGCATCTATGAACTGATGCGGAAGTCGTCGCCATTGTACAACAAGCCCTACAAATGCGTTGCTGGCAACTGCGCCGACCGTTGCGAGTCCATTTCCCACAGCATCGTCGACAACTTCAAGATGTTGCACCGCGAGGACAGAGGCTGTCCAATCGCTACCACGGGCAACCACATCGCTATGCGTTTCTTCATCCTCAGCCACTACATTGCCGACTGTCACATGCCGCTGCATTGCGACAGTCGTCCATTCTCCGACGAGAAAGGCATCCACGGAGCCATCGAGAAGAAATGGGAAGACCAGGTCAACAAGTCCTACAAGATTGACAAGGACAACAACCGTTTTTTCTACGACCCCGACGGTTATCCCTTGCCACTCAAACCGGCACCCTTCATTTTGGATGTCGAGAACGACATAGCCACGCGCAAGTACACCCACGGTTGGGGAGGCGACAACGACAACACATGGGATTTCATGAGTGCCGTTTCGCAATACTCCTATCTGTTCTCATACTATCTCATTCCCGAGACCTTCCAGAACACACAGCCCATGCAAGAATTCATGGAGCAGACCGAGTGGGGACAGAACTTCGACAAATACAGCAAGATGATATTTGGTGATGCCATCGACTCCATTGCCCGCATTTGGCTCCGCGTCTGGATCAAGTACAAGAAGTGGTTGAAATAGTGTCGTAAGCACGTTAGCACGATAGTACGCAAACACGAAAAAATTCATAACTCCTACCTCAAACCTCCTACCCAATAAAAAACCGAGGGGGAAATCGGTGTTCCCTGCGTCGCCGCTTCTTGCGCCTGCCTTGGTGTGCGCAAGGGTATAACGAGCGGCAATAGAAAAAAATGCTGAGCTCCTTCGTCGTGCGCTTTTTTCTGTTGCCGCCCTTGCGCAACACCGCCGCCTCCTTCGTCCGTCCCGCGACACTCGCTCCGTTGCTCTCCGCTGGCGCGGCTCCAGAACGAGCGTCGGCGGCTCCAAGGCCAGCCGCTTTCGTGGCTCCTTGCTCGCTCGGGGCTTCCTTGGCCGCCCCCGTACCCCCTAAGCGGAGCGTCCCATTGGCCGCATATCTTTGTCGGGTGCAGCCGCGCCCCTTTAGTTTTGCGCCCCTGCTTGGTCGCCCGCCCGGCGGTTTCCTTGTCGGAGCGCTAAAGCGCATCTCGTTTCGCCCCCTCATCGTTGCCACCCCTGCCCGCGATGGCCTTACTGGTGCCTGCCGCTGCTGGGTGCGCCGCCGCAAAGGCACGCCCGCCGCCGCTTCGGATTGAAACCGTGCGCGGACTCCTGTCGGGCGGGTCGGGCTCCCTGGCGCGAACGGGGCGCAGGGTTTCCCACTCAGGCGTAGTGCAGTTGCCCACTGTCGTCTCTCTTTGGCTCTGTCGTCTCTGTCTTTAGGCTGCAGGCGCTTTTCCCCCTTTCGGTTTTTCCCACCGCACGGCTCGCAGGCGGCTCGCCTGCTACAGTTCCACCACTTACCCCACCAACCACCCTAAGTAGAGCATTCGGAATATATGTTGCTCCGTAAACTCCGCTCCGTTCCGCCATCGTCCCCAACCACCACCCTAAGTAAAGCATTCGGAATATATGTCGCTCCGTATACTCCGCTCCGTTCCACCATCGTCCCCAACCACCACCCTAAGTAAAGCATTCGGAATATATGTCGCTCCGTAAACTCCGCTCCAGTCCCACCATCGTCCCCAACCACCACCCTAAGTAGAGTATTCGGAATGTATGTCGCTCCGTAAACTCCGCTCCGTTCCGCCATCGTCCCCAACCACCACCCTAAGTAAAGCATTCGGAATATATGTCGCTCCGTAAACTCCGCTCCGTTCCGCCATCGTCCCCAACCACCACCCTAAGTAAAGCATTCGGAATGGTGTCGCTCCGTAAACTCCGCTCCAGTCCCACCATCGTCCCCAACCACCACCCTAAGTAGAGTTTTCGGAATGGTGTCGCTCCGTAAAACTCCGCTCCGTGCCACCATCAATCCCCACCAACCACCCTAAGTAAAGTATTAGGAAAGGTCTGCAATCCAATAAAAAAGAAGCCCTTAACCGTCACGGCAGGGCTTCAAAAAATGAAAAAAATGTATGTTCTTTGATGACTATTTCAGTTCAAAATGGCACTTGTCGACGAAAGTCTTCCAGTGGCCACCCCAAACGATTTTTGTACCGAGTTCGCAGGCCACCTGAAACATCAGGTCGGCCAACTCCTCGAACCTGGACCAGTCCACCGCCTTTCGGTTCATCGTCAGTGGGTATAAGTCCACCGCTTCCCCAGTCAGGTGCTTTGATTTCATCGTCCGCGACTTTCCCTGCCTCACATATTCGCACTGTAGCTCTATCGAGCGCAAACCCTCACTCACATTGAAAGGGTAGGGGCACCGCTTCGCGCACTCAATCACAATCGCCTTCAGGCGTTCATCAACGCCTTCCAGCCGCTTTTTTGAAAGTTCTGATAATTCCATATCGACCTCCTATCTGTATGTGTCGCGTTCATATTTGCTCATCTTTCTCCATTCCCAAGGGGGTACGGCTCGCTCATCACACCACAAACCGCATCCGGCTCGCTTCGCCTCAGCTTCCAGCTGAGCATAGACAACGCTGTTGTCATATTGTTCGTAATGCCAAGCCAAACCCTCCTTCAGCATTTCCGCGCCGACATCCATACCGTCGGCATACGCCGTCGCTATCCATCGGCCGTACTGGTCGCGTTGCTTCAGCTTCAAGACTACCGTCTTTCCGCTCACCAACCAATGAAGATGCGCCTTCGCCACATCCCCAAAGAACTGCCCGCGCTCCGGCGCATCGATGCCATTGATCCGTATGACAGTCACCGCCATTTGCTGTGACCACCATCCGCCGACACCAGATTGAGGTGCTGCCGTGCGGCCTCCGCCGCTCGTCACGATATGCCCCTCAAAGGTGTCACCGTCCACAATACGGCTCACCTTCAATTGCACACGCTCACCGTCATTCCCTGAGATGATGCCCGTAACCGTCGCCGCTACGCGGCTCTCCTTCCCCCTCTCTGAGGGGGTGGCCGAAGGCCGGGGGAGTTCGCTTTCCATTCCCTCTCGGCAGCTGCAAGAAAGCATAAGAAGCGCAGCCGCCACAATCAAAAACCTCTTCATAATCTGTTGTTTTTAGATGCGTTGCAAAAATAGACCTACTTTTCCGCCTGAAAGTCAGCCACAAAAGGCAAGTAAAGGCACGAATCGGCCTTATTTCCACTTATATCCGTCTTTAATCATATTTTTGCCCCGCTGACCTCAGAAAGCCCTGCCTCGAACACAAAAAAAACAATACAAAGATTATCTCGTCGCAGGGCTTCTATTTCAGAACTGGGACTCGCGTCCCGCGTCTCGCGTCCCGCAGTCCCGCGTCAATCCACTCATTTTCTAACCCCCAAAAACAATCAAACACTATGGGAAAAATCAAGCAAGGAATCCTCGGAGGATTCAAAGGTAAGGTGGGAACCGTCATCGGTTCCTCATGGAACGGTATCAGCTACATGCGCGGTATCGCCCAATCCATCAAAAACCCGAAGACCGCTGGCCAACAGACCCAGCGCACCTTTTTCAAGGAAGTCCGGGATCTCGCTGGCCAATTCTCCAACGAGCAACTGAACTTCCTCTTTCCGTCAACGCCCAAGGGCATGACCCGTCGCAACCTGCTGACGCAGCAGATCGCCGCCGCTTCCGTCGTCGATGGCGATACCAAGAGCGTCGACCTCGCAGAACTGGCCACCGTCGGCAATGCGCCTACGGCTGACCTGCCCGCCGTCACCCTCGCCGCCGATGGCGCCAACCTCGCCATCTCTTGGGACGGTGCCAGCGACATCCGCACCGCCCATGCCGAGGAATACCCCACGGTATTCGTTGCCAACGTCACCAAGAAGAAGGTCTTTTTGGTCAACTCAACAGCCGCCCTCGGTGCATCCGGCTCCGTGTCGTTCAACGCCACCCTGTCCGCCTACGGCGAAGCCACAGACACCTTCAGCGGCTTCATGCTCCTGAACGGCTCCAAAATCGCCCTCGTTGGCTTCGGCACAATGGGCGTTACCAATCGTCCCGCCCGAAAGAACCGATAAAAGGCTCTTTCAACAGCCCGAAAAAGCCGCCCTTCGGGACGGCTTTTTTAAGGGCCTTTCCAATAGGGGTCAAGTCTTACTCAACTCCTATTCAAGTCTTACTCAACTCCTCAAAATCAAAAACGGCTCAAAAGCCACCTAAAAACATCAAGCACTATGGGAAAAATCAAGCAAGGAATCCTCGGAGGATTCAAAGGCACAGTGGGAACCGTCATCGGCTCCTCATGGAACGGCATCGCCTACATGAAAGGCCGTCCACAATCCGTAAAGAACCCGCGCACGGACAAACAGACCAAGCAACGCGCTTTCTTCAAGGAAGTGCTGTCACTGATCGGCCAGTTGTCCGACGAACAACAGAAGTTCCTCTTCCCGTCATCGCCTGTCGGCATGACCCGTCGCAATGCACTGGCCAAGCAACTCGCGGAGGATCCTGTCGTCACCGACGACAGCAAGTCCGTCAACCTCGCTGAGCTGGCCACCGTCGGCAACGCGCCTACGGCTGACCTGCCCACCATCGAGGTTACTGCCACGCGCTCCAACATTAACATTTCATGGAACGCTGAGAACGACTGGCGCAGCAACCATGCTGAGGAATATCCGACCATCTTCCTCATCAACGTGACCCAGAAAAAGATTTTCTTGGTTCATTCCACCACCACCATCGGCGCAACCGGTACGCAATCCTTTTCGGTTGACTTCGCCGCCTACGGCATCGGCTCCGACACCTTCAGGGGCTTCATGCTCAGCACGGGTGCCACCACCACGCCTCATGGCTTCGGCACAATCGGCGTGAACGAGCGTCCCGCCCGTCCACCGAAGAAAAACAATTAAACAATTAAACAATCAACACTTAAACAATTAAGCACTATGGGAAAAATCAAGCAAGGAATCCTCGGAGGATTCAAAGGCACGGTGGGCACCGTCATCGGCTCATCGTGGAACGGCATCGCCTACATGAAAGGCAAGCCCCAATCGGTCAGGAACCCGCGCACGGACAAACAGACCGCACAGCGCATTTTCTTCAAGGAGGTTCAGTCGCTCGTCGCGCAGCTCAGCGATGAGCAGCTTGCCTCGCTTTTCCCCAGTGTCACCCGTGGCATGACACGCCGCAACATCCTCACCCGCCAGCTGTCGGCTTGTGCCGACTTCACGGATGAGGTCAAGACCTTCGACCTCTCCCTTCTGGAGGGTATCGGTAACGGCGAGCGCATCGAATCGGCCATGCTGGAAAGCACCATCGAGGAAAACGACGGCCAACTGGCCTTCGGCACGGATGCAGCCTCGGCTGAAGCGGTCAACAAGCCCGCTGCAGCCAACTTCATCGTCGTGGCCTACAACATTACCAAGGGCAAAATCGCCATCTTCAACACTGATGCAATTACACCAACGCAAGGCCTTCAAATCCCCGTCGGCAGCTTCGGCGAGGAAGGCGACCGTGTACGCTTCTATCTCACCTATGCTGCCTCTGGTGAGAATGTCTATCTCCGTGGCTTCGGCTCGTTCATCATCAAGACCAGGCCTGAAAAGAAAAGCCGTAACGCCTAAACCTCTGAAGCCATGACAGTCTATGAATGGATCTCCCTGTTGCTCGCTCCGCTCACTGGCATCGCCTCTTGGCTCGCCGCTACGCGGCTGCGCCAAAACCGTACCATCCGCGAGATGCAGCAGACCATCTACAACCTGGTTGAGGAAAACAAGCGCGTCTATACCGAACTGACCGAGGCCCGCCGTGCCATCGTCGGGCTTTCGGCTCAGGTCGAGCAGCTTAATCTCGAAAACGCCGAACTGAAGCAATTGATCGAAAACCTGTAAGCCATGAAAACGCGCTGCATCATCTTCCTCCTGTTGTCGGTGTCGATGGCACTGTGTGCCTGCAATGCCCAGCGTCGCGCCGAGCGTCGCATCCGCCGCATCGTCGAGCGATGCCCGGAACTGCTGAGCGAACAGGCACACGCCATCGACACATTCCTTCCCGTCGCGCCAGTGGCCGACAGCGCGGCCATGCCGCTCCGTCCGCTCCTCGATGGGGAAACGCTCACCGTCACCACGCCCCAAGGCACGTTCACAGCCTCCATCGACGACGACACGCTATCAATCGCCTACGATGCCGAACTGGAACCAATCCACTTCGTCGATACCGTCTACCTCCCGCAAGTCGTCATCGAGGACAGACCCGCCGAGAAGAAACCGCCCAATTTAGCCTGGTTTCTTTTCGGTATGGTGATAGTCCTGTTGGCCGTCATCGTCACGGCCATAACGATAGTAATCAAAATGGTGAAGTCCTCCTAATCGAGGGCTTCTTTTTTTTGCCTTGAAACCTATGGCCTTATAGGACTGGCTTTTTAAGTTAATCCGCTGTCGGCCAAAGATTGCACGGAAGCCCATCCGTTTTTCTACGGGCATTTACGCAATCTTCGTCCGCCAGCGGCTAAAAAGGGGTCGCGTTTTCCCGCGCTCATTTCCCGTCCTCGCACTAAATCCGCGTCCCCTTTCCGGCAATGATAGGGATTCGGGAAAGCTGCCTGCCTGCCAAAGGTCGCGGGGATGGTTTCAGCCCTTTTCTTCGGGCTTCATGGCCGCGCCCTTCGTCAGTCAGTCAGACCTCAGCTAGTTCAAGAGAGGGGAGAGGAAGGGCAACAATGCGCACCTTAAATAATATACGGTTGGTGATTGCTGGAAAATTTGTACTTTTGTCCCGCTTTACAAAAGCACCCATTTTGCGTGGGTTATCTAATTTTGCGTTTGCCGCCTCGAAAGGGGCGGCTTTTTTATTCAGCTCGATTGGTAGTTTCACAAAAGAACCATACTTGAAATTATATCCATTGCTGAAAGTCTGAGTGCAAATTGAGTGCAAATTTCTCTCATTGCCAAAAAATAAGAGGTTGCGATTGTTCGTAACCTCTTGATTTTCACCGTCGGGGCAAAAGGATTCGAACCTTCGACCCCCTGCTCCCAAAGCAGGTGCGCTAGCCGGACTGCGCCATACCCCGAAAAAAAAGACGATTCGTCATCGTCTTTCTTTCTTCGCGGAGAAGGGGGGATTCGAACCCCCGGTACCCTTTGCAGGATACGACAGTTTAGCAAACTGTTGGTTTCAGCCACTCACCCACCTCTCCTCGGCTGTGAATTGCGCTGCAAAAGTAGACATTTTTCCGTTACCATCATCAGTTTTTGCGATTTTTTTTCAAAAAAATATGTTTTTCGTTGATTATCAATTGTATATTTTTTGTCTCCGTTGCCTCGTTCAAAATTGACATTGGCAATTAATATGGATAAAATGGCGATTTCGACAAAAAAACGCTTTGGTTTGCAAATAATTCCTATATTTGCAGGCTTAATTGTACAAACTTAATCGGGCGTCTCGCCGCGATTCGCCTTAAAACTTATGTGAAATGGAAAACAACGAACAACAGAATCAAAATCCCATCACTCAGGAAGGGATTGAGAATGAACAGATTACGTCAAATGTGTCAAAGAAGGCCATTGACGCGAATGAGAAAAAGAAGATTGTCAAACTGATCCAGCCTAACATCCTGCCTGGCAAGGTGAGAGTCGAGGCAAAGTCCTTTGACGACACACCAGCCCCTGTGGCCGACGAAATGATGCCGGAAATGACGGAAATCGCCGATCAGGACGAGGATGAAATGGTGGAAGACAATGCCGATTTGGAAGGCCTCAACAAGTTGCAGCTTGTGGAGATGCTTGAAGAACTCGTCAAGGATGCCGATGTACAGAACATCAAGGATAAGGTCGCGGCCATCCGTCTCCATTTCAATAAGTTGAACAAGGAAGATATGGACAGCGAACTCGAGAAGTTCCTCCAAGGCGGTGGCGAAGCCGAGAGTTTCCAGCATGTGGAAGACCCCGTCGAGCAGCGTTTCAATGCTGCCTTTGGCATCTTCAAGGCCAACCGCGCCAAGCAAAACGAGGACCTTGAAAAGCAAAAGGCCGACAATCTGGCCAAGAAGCAAGCCATCCTCGACGAACTGAAGGATATCATCGCTTCTGACGACACGCTGAAGAAGACTTACGACGACTTCCGCGCACTGCAAGACCGTTGGAAGGAAATAGGTCCTGTGCCGGCAACAGAGAACTCCAACCTTTGGAACAACTACCACTTCCTCGTCGAGAAGTTCTTCGACAAGGTGAGGATCGGACGCGAGCTTCGCGACCTCGACATGAAGAAGAACCTTGATGCCAAGATTGACCTCTGCGAAAAAGCCGAGGAACTCTTGGACGAGAAGTCGATCACCAAGGCCTTCAAGGCGTTGCAGAAACTCCATGAGGACTGGAAAGAGATCGGTCCCGTGCCACAAGACAAGAAGGACGAAATCTGGGAACGCTTCAAGGCCGCTACCGACAAGATTAATCAAATCCGTCGCGAACACTATGCCAAGATAGAGGAGGAACAAAGCGGCAACCTCGAAGCGAAGAAAGCCCTGTGCGAAAAAGCGGAGGAGCTTGTCGCCGAGGATTATGTCAGCGTCAATGCATGGCAGAAGAAGTCGACCGAACTCTCCGAGATTTTCGGTGTTTGGAAGACATTAGGTCCTGCCAGCAAGAAGGACAACGAGGAGATTTGGCAGCGCTTCCGTTCGTCGATGGACACTTTCTTCGCCAAGAAGAAGGCATTCTTCGCAGGCTTGAAGGATCGTCAGACTGAGAACTTGGAACGCAAGACCCAACTTTGCATCGAGGCTGAGGGCCTGATGGAATCGACAGACTGGAAATCGGCCACCGAACAGATGAAGAAGCTCCAAGAGGAATGGAAGACAATCGGCCCGGTGCCGAAACGCCATGCCGACAAGGTGTGGAAACGTTTCCGCGCCGCTTGCGACACGTTCTTCAACCGCAAGAACGAGCACTTCAGCGGTCGACGCACCGAGGAGGAAGCCAACCTTGCCGCCAAGAAAGCCCTGCTGGAGGAAATCAAGGCCTTTGAATTGGGCGCAAGCCGCAACGAGAACATGGAGGCCATCAAGGCTTTCCAAAAACGTTGGATTGAGATTGGGTACGTCCCCATGAAGCACAAGGACAATATTAATAAGGAGTACCGCGAACTCATCGACGGCTTGTTCGACACGATGCGCAAAAACCAGAATGAGGCCTCGACCAACGAGTTCCGCGAGATGATGGAAAGCTGGAAGGACGACCCGAGCGCCAACGACAAGGTACGCCGCGAGCGCAACACGCTTCAAACCCGCATCCAGAAGCTGCGCGACGAGATTGCCGTGCTTGAAAACAACATCGGCTTCTTCGCCAAGAGCAAGAACGCTGAACTGATGCGTGCCGAATACGAAAAGAAAATCAACAAGGCAAAGGAAGACCTCAAGGTCCTTGAGGACAAACTGAAGATCGCTGAGGAATAATCCGAAAGCAACAGACGTCAACAAAAAAGCACCCCGAAGTTCGAGGTGCTTTTTTTGTCGTGTTATGTAGAGACGGTGTGCACACCGTCTCTACGAGTTGGAAGGCAATTCCTTAGCTTCAGCATCCTCGGCGGGCAGGATGTAGTCGGAGGCTCGATCAGGGGTTACGACACTGCGACCGAGGCGTCGCTCCATTGTCTGCCTTGCGTTGCGGGCAACGTCGCCGCCTTCTTTGGCAATTCGTTGGCTCTCGGCCATGGTTTTAGGATTCGACTGACGTGAGTATTCGGTGGTGGCCACCTCAGCCAAGGTGTTGAGTGCCAATTCGATGTTGGTCATGTTGTCGCGCAGGTTCTGTTTAGTCAGGCCTTTATAGCGTTTGTATTCGCCAGTGGTCATGCCGCTCCATGCCTTGGTGAGGACATTGGTGAGGATGGCGAAGTCCTTCGGCTCATGAATGCCTGAGCGGTGCCATTCGTCGGTAAGTTCCTTGCGCATTTCGATGGAGCGCATCCTTTCGTTGATCCAACGGTCGCTGTAGCCTTGGCGACGATAGTCCTCAACGGCCATTTGGAACGACAACTCCGGGTCGATAATTTGGTCGATACGCTGATTGCCCACCTCGGCCAACCACCGCTTCAGTGGCTCTGCCTTTTTCGATGGTATGGATTGGATAATGCGCATAAGTTGCTCTAAGTCAGCAACATCTGTTAATCTCATCTTACCATCTGTGGCTTTTAGTTTCAATTGCTTACAATTTGTAAGCAGTTCGTCGGCACCTTCTTGTCGGAGACGTTTCTTGAGCACGGCCCAGTAGGTGCTTGCGCCGCGTGGGGTGGGCTGCTCGGTGAGCGCTTGCACCACATCCACGATGGAAAAATAATACTTCTCTTCTTCATCGTCCCAAACGATGCGAATCTGCTTTTCGTCAAAAAGTTGGATGGCGGTCGTCTTTGTCATGTTGGAGTTGTTTGGATGTGACAAAGGTACAAATAATTTGCCAAAATCCAACCCATAAACAAAAAAGCACCCCGAACTTCGAGGTGCTTTTTTCGTCGTGTTATGTAGAGACGGTGTGCACACCGTCTCTACAAATGTCAGGATCAGAAGCTATACTTCAGGCCGAACACCAGTGACCAGCATTGGTCGCTTTTGATGTGGGTGTTGGTATAGGTCTGGGTGGGATATTCGCCGTTGACTTTGTTCATCGAGAACACAGGGGTGTTGTCTTCGAAACGCTCAACTTTCAGAGGATTGACGACATCGTAGCTGCCGTAGCAGGTGTACTTGTAGAGGCCCCATGAAGAATTGAACATGTTGAGGATGTTGTTGACGTTGGCGCTGAGTTCGAAGCAGTGCGTGGTCTTGCCGATGGTCTTCTTGAAGGTCTTGGCGATGCGGGCGTCGAGGAGGTGCGTCCAGGGCGAGCGTCCGGCATAAGCCTCGGCATATTGTCCCTTGTGGGTACTCATATACGGGTCGTTGTCCATGAAGGTTTGGAAGGCGGCCTTGTCTTCTTCGCTCACCCACTTGAGGTCGTTGGCGCTGTTGGGGATGTACATGAGGTCGGTGGCAATGCCGTCGCCGTTCATGTCGTTGGAGTAGATGTAGCTGTAGCCATCAGCCGAGTAGGCGGTGTAGAACAGGTTGATTCTGACGCCATCGCCGTCGAAGAGGCTCGGGAACATGTAACCCAATGAAGCGGTGACCTTGTCGGGAATGACGTATTGGCTGCGTTGCAGGCCAACGAAGGTCGGGCCGTCGATGCTATACAGGCCGGAATAGGCCGACGAAGCGGCGCTGCCAGGCATGCCGGAGATTTCCTTGCTCTCGGTGTGCGTGTAAGCGGCACGGAGGTTGAAGTTCTTGAACGGGGTGACGTCGATGGCGGCGTTGACGATGTAGCCGTAGCCCTCTTTCGAGTTGGTCAGGACGTAGGCGCTGTGGTTACCATAGGTGTAGTTCGAGTTGCCTTCTTCATCGACGAGGAGTCTGTAGTTGACGCGGTTGTCGGGACCGTTGAAACGGACATCGTCGCCGGCGTTGGCAATCATGTCGTACTTGAGGTTCCAGTCGACAAGGCGGACACCCCACAGGGTCTTGTTGAACATGCCTTCCAAGGTGAGGGTCATGGGGAACGAAACCGGAACATCCCAATCGATGCCGATCATCGACTTCCAGATTTGGGGCATTCTGAAGTTGGGGTCGACACCGTTGATGTCGCCACTGAGCTGGCCGTCTTCGGGAGTGACGGTGGTGTTGAGGCCAAGGATGCTGATCATTTCGTTGACATCGGTGGTGATGTGGCCGTCATGGACGAGGGCGTCAAGGTTGGCTGCGGTTTCGTCGGTGTAGGTGACATAATAGCCGGTGATGGAGTCGTGGGCAATGCTGCCGCTGAAGCCGTTCTTGTTCCAGCTCGACTGGATCATGCCGGCGTTTTGGGGCATATTGGTGAAGAACACGAGGGGCAGACGGCCTTGGAACACGCCGCTACCGCCACGGATGGTAAGGCCTTCGGTAGGCTCCCAGTTGAAGCCGATGCGCGGAGAGGCTTGCACACGGTTGGTGGGCCACTTGCCGGTGTTGACGACGTTGCCGCCCATGTTGTACTCAAGGATGGCATTGTTGGTCATCAGCTGCGATTCGTCGAAGAACATGGCATCGCCGCGAACACCGAAGTTCAGCTTGAAGTTCTCGGTGATGTTCCAGTCGTCTTGGAGGTACAGTCCGAATTGGTTGTAGGTGATTTCACCACGCGGGTTGGTCTCGCCGTTGTTGCCTGCGGTGAGGGCGAAGCTCAACGGGCGGGCACCCGTCAGGAAGTCATCGACGCTGGCGAAACGGTAGTAACCCGTGCCGTTACGCATGTAGGAGTTGCTGGCGGTTTGGCGTTCCCAGTTCACACCAGCGGTGATCTTGTGGCTGCCGGTGTAGTAGGTCACGTTGTCGGTGGCGTTGAACACCTTGTTCTTCACACCGTTGTTGTAGCTGAAGAGTTCATAACCAAGGCTGGTGAAAGGAATGTAGTTGCCGGTGGCTTGGAAGTCTTCGTCGCCGCTCATGATGTCGATGTGCGGGAAGAGGCTTGAGTTGGAGCCACGTTGGTCGTTGATGTCAGTGTAGGTGAAGATGAACTGGTTGCTGACCTGGGTCGAGAAACGGCTGTTCAATTCAGTGGCGAACGACATCACATCATTGCGTTGCGAGTACATGTTGTTCGAGAACGGGAACGAGTTCGGGCCTGAGCGGTTGTAGGCACGGTTGCGGAAGTTGTCGTCGCAGGAGTTGCCGTTAGGCGTGAACCATTGGGTGTTGCCAGTCTTGTTGAAACGGAACATCAACTTGTTGTTGTCGTTGATATTCCAGTCCAAACGGGCCAACAGCTTCAGGTTGTTGTTGCCGCCGGGGTAGTTGTTGTATGAACCTGGATCGTAATTGTAGTCGTTCACCAATTTGTCGTAAATCTTGTCGAGGAGTTCAGCTGATGCGGCATCCGGACGGTATTGGATGACTTCCGAAGGCTCTTCGGTTCTTTCTGCGTTGATGAAGAAGAACAGCTTGTCCTTCACGATAGGGCCGCCAACGGTGGCGCCGTAGGTCCAGCGGCTCTCTTCGGGGCGCGTGCCGAGGCTTTCACCCAGCAGCTTGTTGCCACGGAACGTCTGGTTGGTGTAGTACGTATAGACCGAACCGTGGAACTGGTTGGTGCCCGACTTGGTGATGGCGTTGATGCCGCCACCAACGAAGTTGGACTGGCGAACGTCGAAAGGAGCAACCACGACTTGGACTTCCTCGATGGCGTCAACCGAGATGGGCGTGCCGCCACCGGGGAGGTTGGGACTCAAACCAAAGTTGTTGTTGAAGTTGGCACCATCGACGGTGAAGTTGGTGGAACGACCGTCGCTACCTGCAAAGCTCATACCGTTAGCATAAGGCGACACCTTGACGACATCGGTGATGCTGCGGGTGATGGTGGGCAGCGTGGCAATCTCTTCCGCGTTGAGCACGGTGGAGGTGGAGCTGCTGGTCGGCTTCGGGGCATCGCCCGTCACGACAACCTCATCAAGGCCGACGGCCTTGTTTTCGAGAAGGAAGTCGGCGCGATAGGTCTCGCCCAGCTTCAGGGTGATGTTCTCGAACCTGGAAGGTGAGTAGCCCACATAGCGGACTTCGACGGTGTAAGGACCACCGACCCTCATGCCTTGAAGCGTGAAGCGGCCTTCGTTGTTGGTTGTGGTACCATAAGTGGTGCCAGAAGGGGTGTGGACAGCGATGACTGTCGCGCCAGGAAGCGTGCCCTGCGCGTCTTTCACCCTACCCGACATGCTCGAAGTGGTCACTTGGGCCATCAAGCTAATGGAGGCAATCATAGCCACGAAAAAAGTAAGTAACTTTTTCATAGATAATAATTTAATGTTAATAATTGAGTTGGTTGTATTCGTTTTGTCATACTTCATTTTCAGTACGTACACTATAAGACCGTGCAAATATAAGGGATTCCTTTGTATTTTCGAGCCTTTCTATTCAAAACAATTTCCTTTTTTTCCGAAAAAGAAATCAACACAGGTTGTTTATAACTTATAATGGGTTGGTTTTGTTGGGGTTGAAAAACGTCATTTGCGCTTTTTTTCGTTTGTTTACACCTTATTTATTAATAGGACGCAGTGGGCGGAAAAACTTTTTCCATTTGGGCTTGGTGTCGGAATTTTTGCCTATCTTTGAAGCCCGAAACCGTTGGGTTCAACGGAGTCTAAAAACAACACGACCATGAGCAGATTCTCAATCATTGCGGTGCTGGCGTTGGAGTTGGGGCTTTTTGCCTGCGGCAGCCAGCCTTCAAAACAGTTTAAGGCGATGGAGAAAGAGATCAAGTCCATCGAAACAAAAATCAACGAAGTGGTGGATTGCGACGAATTGCAAGTGCTCAACTTCGCCATCCTCGGCCTGCGTTCGGATGTCGACAACTACCGCCAGGAGTCGGAGATGAGCGACACCGAAATAGAGCAGCTCGACGGCATGATCGACCAGCTTGAGGCCACATGGAACGGCAAATGGGGCGCGATGGAATGCGACCGAAACATCACCGACGGCGATTTCGACACGTCGGGCGAGGAAGAGTTCGACTATAATATCTTGTAGGTCGCGAAATTTTTCTACCTTTGCAAAAATTAATTTAGCGCTATGGCATTCTTTTATCGACATAACCCAAAGAAATTCAACTACAAACCTCGCTATTTCGACCCTGAACAGCAAGAGTGGGAGGAGAAAAAGGCCGCTGCCGGCCTCGACTCGAAACTGACGCACGAGGAACTGCTGCGGCTGAAGATGCGCAAGAGCTGGGGCGCGGCCAACGAGGAGGAAAGCAAGGAACAACAACGGGCTAAGCTCATCCGCCGCATCGTGTTGGGCGTGTTTGTGGTGTTCGTTTTCTATTTCATCTTCTGCACCCCGCTGATGACCAACATCGTTAGTGGACTGATGGGAAAATAAGGTATGTTGGACGTCATCAAACTGCTTCCCGACAGCGTTGCCAACCAAATTGCGGCAGGCGAGGTGATACAACGTCCGGCATCGGCTGTCAAAGAGCTGATGGAAAACGCGTTGGATGCCGGAGCCACCCAAATCGACTTGGTGGTGAAAGACGCTGGCAAGACGATGATCATGGTGGTCGACAACGGCTGCGGCATGTCGGAGACCGATGCACGGCTGTGCTTCGAGCGTCATGCCACGTCGAAAATCAGCAAGGCTGAGGACCTGTTCGCCATACGCACGATGGGTTTCCGTGGCGAGGCCTTAGCGAGCATCGCAGCCGTCGCCCAAGTGGAGCTGAAGACGCGCCGCCGCGAGGATGAAGTGGGGGTGAAGGTCGTCAACGAAGGCTCCATCGTCAAGGAGCAGACCTTGGTGCCGATGCAGCCTGGCACCACATTCACGGTCAAGAACCTGTTTTTCAACGTCCCGGCACGGCGCAACTTCCTCAAGTCGCCCCAAGCCGAGATGCGCCATATCGTAGAGGAGTTCACCCGAGTAACGCTGATGAACCCAGAAATAGGCTTCACGCTAACCAGCGACGGCAAGGAGGTCTACCATCTTTATCCCGGCAACCTCAAGCAACGCATCGTGGGACTCTTTGGGAGTGCTTACGACGAGCGGCTTCTGCATGTCCATCAGGAGGCCGACCGCGTGAGCATCGATGGCTATATCGTCAAGGCGGAATATGCCCGAAAGACGCGAGGCGAGCAGTATTTCTTTGTGAACAAGCGCTTTATCAAGCACGCCTATCTCCATCATGCCATCGAGAACGCCTATTTGGAGATGATTCCCAAAGACAGTTTCCCTGGCTATTTCCTCAATATCGAGGTCGACCCTGCCGACATTGACATCAACATCCATCCGACCAAGACAGAGGTCAACTTCTTGGATGTCAAGTTGGTGTATGCCATCCTTCATGCCGCCGTGCGCAAGGCCATCGGCCAGCACAACCTCTCGCCGATGATTGACTTCGACGAGTCGTCGGAGCTTAACAACGACTTCAGCGCCGCGATGGGCATAACGTCGCCATTGGCTATCCCCAATATCCCACTCGACCCCAACTTCAACCCTTTCAGCAGCAAGGAGAAGACCCCGCACGAGTCGCATTGGGAAGGCACTTATCAGCCTCAGCGAAATGCACCGTCGGGCGACTGGCGCTTGCTTTATGGCGAACGCACCGACCAGCCCGCCCAGAGTTCGGAAACGCACGAGGAATCCAAGTCGAATAGCCGGTATCTTCAAGTGAACCAGTCGTATATAGTCACTACGGTGAAGTCAGGCCTGTTGGTCGTCGACCAGCATTTGGCCCACATGCGGGTGCTGTTCGAGAAATACCTGAAAGAGTTGGAGAACCACAGCGGCCTCTCGCAGCAAGAGCTTTTCCCGCAGGCCTTGACGCTCAACGCCAACGATGCCTCGCTGCTGAAGGAGATGATGCCCGAATTGGAGAACTTAGGGTTTGTACTCGAACAGGCCAATCCCACCACCTTTATGATCAATGGCACGCCCTCCGATGCGGCGGGATGCGACGCCGTGGCACTTTTGGAGAAGATTTTGGACAATGGCAAAATAAACCGCACCGATTTGCAGTTAGACAGAAAGTTGAGTCTTGCCAAGACCATGGCGGTGCAGCTCTCCACCAAACCGCTGACGAAACTTGATGAGATGGAGATGCAAAACCTTGTGGACCAGCTTTTTGCCTGCAATGTGGCGGAGGTGGCACCCAATGGGAAGAAGACCTATGTTATTATAAGTGTGGACGAGTTGGAGGGGAGGTTTTAGTTTAGAGTAGTTGAGAGTTGAGAGTTTAGAGTAGTTTAGAGTTAGTAGTTGGTAGTTGGTGGTTAGTAGTTGGTAGTTAGTAGTTAGTAGTTAGTAGTTAGTAGTTAGTAGTTAGTAGTTGGTAGTTAGCAGTTAGCAGTTAGCAGTTAGCAGTTGGTAGTTAGCAGTTAGTAGTTAGTAGTTAGTAGTTAGTAGTTGACTCGCTTTGCGTCACTGCGAGGCACGAAGCAGTCCAGAGTTTGGAATGATGAATTTTTAAATCTTGAATTTTTAAATCTTTAAATATTGAATCTTTGAATCTTAAATCTTTAAATCCGAGAAAATGAACGAACAATACAGTCCAACCGGTTTCAGGGTGTTGCCGCCCGTGGTGAAGTACCTGCTGATTATCAATGTCTTGATGTTTTTGGCCACTTTTACGTTGAATCGGTTCCACATCGACTTGACGGAAATCCTCGGCCTTCATTTCTTCAAGGCAAGCAATTTTAGGTTCTACCAGCTGTTCACCTACATGTTCATGCACGCCAACTTCGAGCATTTGTTCTTCAACATGTTCGCCCTCTGGATGTTTGGCAACACGATCGAGAACATTTGGGGAGCCAAGCGCTTCCTGGTTTTCTATTTGGTTTGCGGGCTTGGCGCGGGTTTGTGTCAGGAGGCGGTGCAATACATCCAATACACGACCACTCTGGCCGACTATGCCAGCGTGAACATGGGCGGCGGTCGTGTGCTTTCGATGGACGGCTACCTCAACATGATGAACACCGTGGGCGCGTCGGGAGCCATTTATGGCCTTTTGTTGGCTTTCGGCATGTTGTTCCCCAACGCGATGATCTACCTCTATTTCCTGTTTCCCATCAAGGCCAAGTGGTTTGTGATTGGCTATGCGGTCATCGAGGTGCTCAGCGGTTTCTTCAGCAATGGCAACATCGCCCATTTCGCACACCTCGGCGGCATGTTGTTTGGCCTTTTGCTGATTCTGCATTGGAAAAAGAAAGGAACGCTCTATGACCAACCCCAATAACCCATACGGCGGCTTCCGTTTCGGTCGGCCTAATTTTGGCGGCACGATGAAGGGCTTCTTCAGCCAGAAATCAGTGCTTAACTACCTCATTGTCATCAATGTGGCCGTTTGGATTATGGTGGCCTTTTCCAATTTGTTCCTTTGGCTCTACAAATCGCCGGGGCCCAATCTCTTGGTGAAGTGGCTCTCGGTGCCTGCCGACCTCTCGGTGTTGGCGCATCGGCCTTGGACGGTGGTCACCTACATGCTTTTGCATGAACGCTTTTGGCACCTGTTTTTCAACATGTGGATGCTGTGGTTTGGCGGACGGATTTTCACGCAATTCTTGTCCGATAAACAGTTGGCCTGGACTTACGGACTGGGCGGCTTGACGGGGGCGCTGTTTTTCGTTTTGGCCTACAACGTTTTCCCCGTTTTCGAGACCGCTCGATACGCTGCCGTGGCCCTTGGAGCTTCGGCTTCGGTGCTGGCCGTTTTGGTGGCCGCCGCGACCTACAAACCCGATTATGGACTGAACCTGATGTTTTTCGGGCAACTGAAATTCAAGTGGTTGGCCATTGCCTTGGTCGTCATCGACTTGTTGAGCATCTCGGCGGAGAACCCTGGCGGACACATCGCACATCTTGGAGGAGCCTTGTTCGGTTTCGTGTATGGCCTGCTGTTGCGCAACGACTTCAGTTTGAAGGGCATTTTCAATTTCCCGAAACGGAAACCGAAGATGGAATATACGCCTTACGAGGAAATCCACGATGAACCCGAAGTGCCGCGCTCAGATGAGGAATATAACCGACAAAAGGCTGAGAAAGAGCGCAATATAGACGTGATTTTGGACAAGATCGCGAAAAGCGGCTACGGCAGCCTGACGCAAGAAGAGAAAGAATACCTTTTCAAAAACAGTAGATGACATGGAAAGAAGCGAGAGAGGGATTTTCGGGAAACTGTTGGTCTTCGTACTGACCATTTTGGCACTCATCGGCTTTGTGGCCATGGCGTTGAGTGTCCTCAATGCCTATGTCAACCCGAAACACTTCATTTGGACTACGTTGTTTGGCCTTGCTTTCTGGGAAATCCTGATTTTCAACATAGTGGTGCTTGTTCTGCTTTTGCTTTTATGGTCGAAGAAAGCCTGGATTTCCATCTTGGCCTTGCTCGTCGCCATACCAGGCATCAACAAGTCGTATTCTTTTGGCTCGAAGGAGGAAGCCGACAACAGCATCCGTGTCATGAGCTATAACGTGCACATGTTCAAGCATATAGACGGAAAAACGGACAGCGAGGATTTTGCGAACCAGATGGCCAACCAGGTTCGTGACCAAAATCCCGACATCCTTTGTTGCCAAGAATTTGCCGCTTTCAAATCGGGGGTGTCGCGCCCGAAGTGCATCGAGGACTTTGCCGAAAGCTGTGGTTTCCAATACATTTACTACAATAGGAAAAGCAATTTTGGAGGCAATGTGGTCTTCTCGAAATACCCAATTACCAAGGTGGACGAGGAGTCGGGCTTTGGGCAAGAGAACACATACGGTGTGATGGTCACGGTGGATGCGGGCGAGAAGGGAAAGTTCCATGTGGCCAACGTGCACCTGCTTTCATATATGATCACGGATACCGAAATCGACCTCCTGATAAATTCGACCGACAAGAAGGACGACCTCGACACGATAGGGAAGACGGTGCTGCACAAGCTGAGCTATGCCTTCCAGAGACGTAGCGACGAGCTCAAGAACGTGCTGACTACGATGCCACCCGTGTCAGGCCCTATCATTATGTGTGGCGATTTCAACGAGCCGCCGCTGTCGTACAACTACCGTCAGATGCAGAAGGCGGGCTTCGTTGACACCTTCACCAAGGTGGGGCGAGGCATCAAGCCGACATACGCCGGCAAGTTGCCGCTGCTTCGCATTGATTACATTTGGGCCAACGACAAGGTGAAACCACTTAATTTCAAACGATTACGCTACAAGGCTTCTGACCATTATCCAATCATGCTTGATTTTGCGATACAATGAAAATTGGCTGCCCAATCCCTCAGCCCTCTTTGGAAGGGGAATTTGTGACAGCTCTACAACTGATAATTGACAACTAACAATTAACAACTGATAAAATGACCCTGATCAAATCCATATCCGGCATTCGTGGCACCATTGGCGGCCAGCCGGGCGACAATCTCACGCCAATCGACATGGTGAAATTCACCGCTGCATTCGTCAAATTCATCCAACACCGTGGCGCAAAACGGCCCAAAATCGTGGTCGGACGCGATGCCCGACTCTCTGGATTCCTTGTGAACCAAGTGGTTTGTGGCACCTTGCAGGCCATGGGAGCCGACGTCTTGGACATAGGACTGAGCACCACACCTACAACAGAAATCGCTGTCACGGGCTTGAAAGCCGACGCTGGTATCATCCTCACAGCCAGCCATAACCCAGCGCAATGGAATGCCCTCAAACTCTTGAATGATAAGGGCGAGTTCATCTCCGCTGCCGAAGGGGCTTGGTTGCTTGATGTGGCCGCAAAGGACGACTTTGAGTTTGTCCCGATTGAAGAAATCGGTAGCTATCAACAAATTGACGGCTGGATGGACAAACATGTGGAGATGGTGTGCCAGCTGCCTTTGGTCAACAAGGAAGTGATTGAGAAAGCAAACTTCAAGGTCGCCGTGGATGCGGTCAACTCGACGGGTGGCATCGCCATCCCGAAGATGCTGCGCGCCTTAGGCGTGAAGGAAGTGCTGGAACTCAACTGCGAGCCTACGGGCAAATTCGCCCATACGCCCGAACCCTTGGCCCAGAACCTGACCGACATCTGCCGCTACGTCAAGGAGCAAGGCTGCGACTTCGGCGTGGTCGTCGACCCCGACGTCGACCGTCTGGTCTTCGTCAAGGAAGACGGTGAGCTGTTTGGCGAGGAATACACTTTGGTTTCGGTGGCCGACTTTATCCTGAAGCACACCCCAGGCCCGACGGTGAGCAATCTTTCTTCAACTCGCGCTTTAAGAGACGTCACCCAAAAGCATGGTCAACAGTACTTTGCCGCTGCCGTTGGTGAAGTCAACGTGGTGGAGAAGATGAAGGAAGTGGGCGCTGTCATCGGTGGCGAAGGCAACGGAGGCGTCATCTATCCCGAGTTGCACTATGGCCGCGATGCTCTCGTAGGCACGGCCTTGTTCCTGACCCAGTTGGCCGAAAAGAAGGTGAAATGCTCGGAGCTGAAGAAGGAATATCCGGCTTATTTTATGTCGAAGAACAAGATCCAGCTGACGCCTACCACCGATGTGGACGGTATCTTAGCCAAGTTTGCCGAGAAGTTCAAGGACGAGCAGGTGACCACCATCGACGGCGTGAAAATCGACTTCGAGGAAGGTTGGGTGCATCTGCGCAAGTCGAACACCGAGCCGATCATTCGTATTTATTCCGAAGGCAAGACCGAAGCCGAGGCCGAGCGTTTTGCGAATATGATACTTGAAGAAGCAAAGAAAATGGTATAATTTGACTGCGAGACTGCGGGACTGCGAGACCACGAGTCATTGCCACGAAGTCCCGAAGTCTCGCAGTCCCGAAGTCAAAAAATATGAAAAGAGGATTCGGAAGCGACAACCATTCGGGCGTATGTCCCGAGGTGTTGGAAGCCATCGCCCGTGTGAACCAAGAACACGCCTTGGCCTACGGCGATGATGAATATTGTGCTGCAACGGAACGGAAGTTCAAGCAGCTGTTTGGCGAGCAGGCGAGGGTGTTTTTCGCCTTCAACGGCACGGGGTGCAACACCCTTTGCATCGACGCCATGGTCCATTCACACGAGGCCGTGGTGTGTGCCGAGACCGCCCATATCAACGTCGACGAATGTGGTGCGCCACAGCGCGTCGTGGGCTGCCGCCTGCTGACGGTCGACACGCCCGACGGCAAGCTGCCGCCTGATTTGATCAAGAAGCGTCTGCATGGCTTTGGTTTCGAGCACCACTCGCAGCCGAAGGTCATCAGCATCACGCAGCCTACCGAGTTGGGCACCTTATATACTTTGGATGAGATTAAGGCTATCGTGGGCTTGGCGCGAGAATACAACATGTATGTCCACGTGGACGGTGCCCGTCTGGGCAACGCTGCCGTGGCGTTGGGCTGCACCTTCAAGGAGATGACCACCGACCTTGGCGTGGATGCCGTCTCGTTTGGCGGCACCAAGAACGGTCTGATGATGGGAGAGGCTGTGGTGCTGCTCAACCCCGACGTCTGCCCCGACTTCAAGTACCGTCGCAAGCAGGCCATGCAGCTCTGCTCGAAGATGCGTTTCATCGCGGCCCAGTTCGATGCCTATTTCGAGAACGACCTTTGGAAGCGTAACGCCGAACACAGCAACAAGATGGCGCAGTTGCTATACCAAGCTGTGAAGGACATACCGGGAGTCAAGGTCGTCTATCCCGTTCAGGCGAACGGTGTATTTGCCCAGCTGCCCCGTAAGGTGTGGAAGGAGCTGCAAAACCATTATTTCTTCTACGACTGGGACGAAGACGCCGACGTGGTCCGTTGGATGTGCGCGTTCGACACGACGGAGGAGGATATTGAAAAGTTTGTTGAAACTTTGAAGAAATTGATTAAAGCCTAATCAAAGCAGTAAATATCCCACCACTGGCCCCAAGAATATGGCCATGTAGACCAAAGTGATCCAAGGCTGGTATTCGACATAGAACTGTTTGAAGGTCAGGCTCCAAGGATGCTTGATAAGTACCCATCCGAAGAAGTCGAAGACGATACAGATGGAGACCCAAATCGCCCCTGTTGTTAAGGCTTCGGAAAGAGTAGGGTCGGTGAGGGCGTGCATATAGAGCCAACCGAACAAGGAAAAGAAAATGATGTTGTAAAGTGGATGCCAAGGCTTGGTCTTCTCGTAGCCTTCGCCCATGCCGGGTCCTTCTTTCATCGAACTGTATTTCAGTACGACAATATTAAAGATGGTGTGCATGATTCCGATGATGGTCACTACGAAATAGGCCACCCAAAACCATAGCATGGACATCCCAAAGTTCTGCATGGTTTCCAATAAGATTATTCCACCATAATCTTAAGGATCTCCACGTCGGTCTCCTTCATGCCGAGGCGACCGAGGCGGCCGATGTGGTCGATGGTCTCTTCGGCGTCGCAGCCGATGATGCCATCGCCGCCCAGCAGGTTGTCGCCGTGCTTGCTCATCTCGAAGCCGAGCAGTCCGGCCTCGACCGAAAGGGCGATCTTGCCCGCGCACGAAGGCTTGGCGCCGTCGCACACGATGCCGGCGGCCATGCCGAGGGCGTTCTCCAAAGTGTGTTCGATGACGTCGAGACCGTGACCGAAGAGGAAGGCGATGCCGCAGCCCGAGGCACAGCCCGCGCTGACGGCGCCACAGTAGGCCGAGAGCCTGCCGATGCCGGTCTTTTGGTGGATGGCCACGAGGTTCGACAAAGCCACGGCGCGGATGGTGCGTTCCTCATCGACGTTGAACTCTTCGGCGAAGGCGAGGACGGGCAGGCACACCGTCATGCCTTGGTTGCCGCTGCCCGAGTTGATGATGACGGGCATCTCGCAGCCGCTCATGCGGGCGTCGCTGCCAGCGGCGGCCCAGGCCTTGGCCTTTTGGCGGATGTCGACGCCACAACGCAGGATGGTGCTGCCCACGTTGGCGCCCCAGTCGTTCTTCAAGCCTTCCATGGCGATGGCCTTGTTGAAGGTCATCTGTCGCCCAATGATGGGACGCAGGTCTTCGATGTCGGCGGTGGAGGCGAAGTCGTAGATCTTGTCCATCTTGAGGCAGCTGCGGTCGGTCATGTTGGCGTTGGTGTCGGAGCAAGGACAGTCGAAAAGCGTCTCGTCGTCTTTCTTGACGCAAACGATGTTGGTGTGATGCCCTGCAATGCGGACCATGGCGCTGTGTTCGCCGTCGAAGAGGCGCACGGTGACGTCCAAACGGGCGACGCAATCCAAAGGTTTAACCACAATAGGTGTGTTTTCGAGGAAGTCGGCGATGTCTTTCTTCTGTTCGGGCTTCACGTCGGCGATGACCTCAAGCACCTTTTCGGGCTTGCCGGCCACGATGCCTGCGGCCACGGAGGCCTTCAAGCCCTTCATGCCGTCGGTGTTGGGCACGATGACGCTCTTCACATTCTTGATAATGTTGCCACTGGCCTCAATCTCGACCTTTTTAGGCAGCGAGCCTAAGACCTTGCGGGCTTTGGCGGCGGCATAGGCCAGGCAAATCGGTTCGGTGCAGCCCATGGCGGGCACAAGCTCTTCCTTAAGTATATTCAAATAGGAGTTATAAAGACAATCGCTTTTTTCCATCGTTTTGTGAATTTGGGCGCAAAATTACAAAATCGGCGCTAATCCCAGCCTTTTTGGGCACAAAAATCATTTTTTTAAATATTTCGCTTGGCGGCTCGAAAATAATCCCTAACTTTGCCCAAAATATGAACTCAAATTCAATGTAGAATAAAAATTACAATCATGAACAACGACAATTTCGAAACTTCCTTGAAGGCTTGGAACGAAAACGAAAAAGCCGCCAACGAACTTATTAACATCGTAGGTAAACTGTGGTACGACAAATCAGTGGAACTCATCATGTTGCGTTCGCTGCTGGTCAACCGTGGCTCGGGCAAGATCCTGAACAAGCACCTGCGTGCCGCCAACGTGTTGGGCAAGCCCGTCCGTGTGCAGGATTCGCTTCTCATCGCCAAGGCTTTGTTAGCCGAGAACTTGGCTCCGGCTCGCATCGACTTAGGCCGCCTCAACTCGGAGTGGACTGACGAGCACGAAAAGTACAATAACGACGTGACGAAGTTTGTCCGCGACAAGCTCAGCTACATCATTGATGCCGTGCCGCGCAGCAACAAGGTGCAGGACGTCATCCTCTACGGCTTCGGTCGTATCGGACGTATCCTCTGCCGCGAAATGACGGAGATGGCGGGCCGTGGCGACGCTTTGCGCGTGCGTGCCATCGTCACCCGCAAGAACTCGCCTGAGGATATTGCCAAGCGTATCAACCTGTTCCGTACCGACTCGGTGCACCGTTACTTCCACGGCGTGTGCACGCCTATTCCGGGCGAAAACGCCATGATGGTCAACGGCCAAAAGATCCTTTTCCTCGAAGCCAAGAACCCCGAGGACCTCGACTACACCGAATATGGCATCAACGATGCCTTGCTCATCGACAACACGGGTGCCTTCCGCGACCGTGAGTCGTTGTCGCGTCACCTCCAGGCCAAGGGTGTCAGCAAGGTGCTGCTCACCGCTCCCGGCAAGGGCGACATCCCGAATGTGGTTTATGGTGTCAACCAAGACACACTCGACCTTGAGAACGAAAAGATCTTCTCGGCTGCCAGCTGCACCACCAACGCCATCGTGCCTGGCCTTGAGGTCATGCTGAAGAACTTCGGCATCGTGAAGGGCCACATCGAGACCATCCACAGCTACACCAACGACCAGAACCTCTTGGACAACTACCACAAGAAGGAGCGTCGTGGCCGCAGCGCCGCCTTGAACATGGTCATCACCGAGACGGGTGCCGGCAAGGCCGCAGCCAAAGCCATCCCCGAGCTGAAAGGCAAGCTGACGAGCAACGCCGTGCGTGTGCCTACGCCCGACGTCTCATTGGCAGTGCTGGCCCTCGACCTTGAACGTGAGACCACCGTCGAAGAGGTGAACGAAGCCTTCCGCAAGGCCTGTTTGGAGGGCAACCTCATCGAGCAGATCCGCTTCAGCAGCAACACCGAGTTCGTCTCGAGCGACGGCATCGGCGACTCGTGCGCCTGCATCTTCGACGCGCCGGCCACCAAGGTCAGCGAAGACGGCAAGACCGTGATCCTGTATCTGTGGTACGACAACGAGTT
>OCTW013367560.1_pt1 | contig 28652 bp, 30 predicted proteins | sample 1539671 | NCBI WGS metagenome assembly OCTW01 (sample SAMN02144230, study PRJEB22623) | gut metagenome | biome: sheep rumen | host: Ovis aries | place: New Zealand | reverse complement strand
TTTATCTACGAAACAAATTATTGAAAAAATTTTTCTAAAATCTATTGACAAAAAATAAAAAATAATATATACTAAAAAATGTCTTGTGAAGAGCTCCTTTAGCTCAGTTGGTCAGAGCAACCGGCTCATAACCGGTGGGTCCAAGGTTCAAGTCCTTGAAGGAGCACCATTAAAAAAATGGCGATTTTTATAAATCGCCATTTTTTATTTTTCATAAAAATTATTAACTATATCTTCATATGGTCCATATTTATCAAGTTCTCCAGCGTCATGTATTATATCCTGTAATAAATTAAATGATTTTTCTGTCATATATGGAGTTTTACTCCATGCATTTATTTTTCTATAACTTTCAATAGAATTTGAAAGCATATCTAAATCTGTATCTGGAAAAAATTCTTGTATTGATTTTGCAATCTCTCTTGATGAATGTTTTTCTACATATTGTTCCCCTTTATATATGGCATTTGTAAAACTTTTTATTATATCTGAATTTTTTTCAATATAACTTTTTTTAGCAAAATATGCAGTATAGGGTATTTCTCCAGCTTCTTTACCAATTGATTTTATAATATATCCTTTTTTTGAATTCTGTATTTGAGAAGCGGTTGGCTCAAATAATGTTACAAAATCTGCTTTTCCTGTAGAAAATGCACTTGCCATTAAATCAAAATCTATACTATCATCTAAAATAACATCTTTCTCAGGATCTATTCCATTTTTTCTTAAAACATAAAGCAAAGTCATATATGGAACTCCTCCTTTTCTACCTGGTATTATTGTTTTTCCTTTTAAATCAGACCATTTAAAATCTCTTATATTTTTACTACTTACCAAAAAAGATCCATCAGTTCTAGTTAATTGTGCAAATACTTGTGTATAATCCTCTTTTCCCTCATTATATACATATATAGAAGCCTCTGGTCCTGCAAACCCAATATCTACTTGATTTGAAAGAACAGCAGTCATGACATTATCAGCACCCTGGCCTGTCGTTAAATCTATCTTTAATCCATTTTCCTCAAAATATCCATTTGCAATTGCAACATATTGTGGAGCATAAAATACGGATCTTGTTACTTCACTTACATATATTATCTTAAGTCCATCATTATTGCTTTCATCTGATGAATTTCCTCTATTTATAATAAAAATAGAGGAAATAACTATTATAATAGCTATTATTAAGAAAACTACAATTTTTTTAAATTCCATTTTACCTTTTTCCTTTCTCTTTCAAAGAAGAACCGTCCCTTTTTGAAAGAAGCCATACTAAAAAGTACATTATACATGAAAAAATTCCAAGAATAATGATACTTGCCATTACTAAATCTAATTTAAAAATTTGACCTCCATAGGTAATTAAATATCCGAAGCCCTGCCTTTGATACTAAAAATTCTCCAGAAATAACTCCAACAAGTGATAATCCAATATTTATTTTTAATGAATTTATAAATGTTGATTTATTAGCTGGAATAACGATTTTTGTTAGTATCTGTATCTTTTTTGCATTAAAGGTTTCAGCCATTTTTATTAAATCTTTATCTGTATTTAAAAATCCATGTAATATATCTAATATTGTTACAATAAGGGAAATTGCTACTGCCATAACAATAATTGCTTTTGTTCCTGCTCCAACCCAAACAATTATTATTGGTCCTAGAGCTACTTTTGGTAAGCTATTTAATATAACTAGATATGGATCTAATATTTTCGCAATTGTTTCTGACCACCATAATAAAATTGCTATAATTAAGCCTAAAATAGTTCCTATAGTAAATCCTACTAAAGTTTCATACACTGTTACCCTTATATGTTCTAATAAATGATTGGAATTGAAATTTGCAAATACTTTGATAATCCTACTTGGACTACTTGTTATAAATTTGTCAATTATCCCTTTATCAGCTAAATACTCCCATAAGCCTAAAAATACAATTAAAATTAAAATTTGACTAACAAATATTAGGCTCTTTTTAATTTTTATATTTCTTAAATATTTCTTTCGTTCATCGCTCATCTACTCCCAACTCCTTCCAAAGTATGTTAAAATATTCACTAAAATTTGGAGTTTCTCTACAATTTAATGGAGTTCTGTTTTCTAAATCAAAATGTATCTTATGAATCTTTTTTATTGTCCCTGGTCTTTTTGTTAAAACTACAACTTTATCTGCCATACTTATAGCTTCTGATATATCATGTGTTACCATTAGTGTGGTTATGTTTTCTTTTTTCAAAATATTATATATATCTTCTGTAACTTTAATCCTTGTTTGATAGTCTAATGCAGAAAAAGCTTCATCTAATAGTAATATTTTAGGCTTGGTACAAAGTGTTCTAATTAATGCAACTCTTTGTCTCATTCCTCCAGATAATTGATTAGGATATTTATCCTTAAAATCATACAAATCATATTTTTTTAGAAGGCTTTCAGCATATAAAATATTTTCTCTATTTTTCATATGCTTAATTTCCAAACCAAATAAAACATTACTATATATCGTTCTCCACTCTAAAAGGCAATCTTTTTGCAACATATAACCGATTTCAGAAGATATACCATTCATTTTTTTGTTTTCTATAAAAATATCTCCACTTGTTTTACTTTCTAGTCCTGTTATTGTTGATAACAATGTAGATTTTCCACAACCACTTGGCCCTATAATACTTACAAATTCTCCTTGTTCTACAACTAAATTTATATTATCTAGGGCCAATGTTTCACCATTCTCGTGTTGATATTTTTTAGATAATTTTCTTATTTTTAATACCTCCATAGTTGCCCCCTTATATCATTTGTTATATTATATTTTATGCAATTTCTTATCTATGGTTACATAATGAAGGCAACAAAAAAGCTTCAAATTTTAATAATTTTATAAATCATTAAAATTTGAGGCTTTTCATAAAATAGAACCTATTATTCCTGCGTCATTACCAAGTTTTGCAATTCTTAAATCTATATCATTTCTTTTATTAAATAACAAATTAGAATTTACAATAGAATCTTTTAAGCTATTTCCAAACATATAACTAAAATGAGAATAACCACCACCTAATACAATAGTATCTGGCTCAAATATATTTATCAAATTCGAAATTCCAAGTGCCAAATCAGAAATATATTGATTATCAATATCTGCAATTTCCTCTCTTCTTGCTTTCATTATCTCACGCAATGGGTCAGCATTTACATTTTCTGGTATATTTAATCTTTGCTTTACTTTCTTTTTATATTCTAAAATACTTCCATATTTTTCGAAACACCCATTTTTGCCACATTTACATGGAATTCCATTTTCTTTTATAACAATATGTCCAAGTTCATATCCCTCAAACTTATGTCCTTCTAACAGTTTTCCATTATATATTACTCCACCACCAATACCAGTTCCTATTGTTAAAAATAGCATTGTTATATCTTTTAAACTAGAATCTTCTTTTACCATATGTGCATATTCTGCTAAACATGCACATTTTGCATCATTTCTAAGTTTGACAGGTATATGCAAATTTTCGGATATTTTTTTTGATATATTATAATTGTTTATTCCAAGATTTATTGTCCTTAAAATTATACCATTTTTTGTAACCCCTGGTACTGCAATTCCAATTTCTTCTATATCGTATTGATTTTTTATATTATTCACCATATTTATTATATAATTTTCTATAACAGGTAAAATATCTTTCTTTTCTTCTTCTGTAAAGTCTTTTTCATAGTTTTCTAAAATATTGTTATCTGAATTAATTACTCCTAAGCCTATATGACTTCCACCTAAATCTATTCCTATTTTCATATTTAATATCATTCCTTTTTAAGTTTCTAACCAAGGATGTAGCAAAAATTGTAATTATTTTTTAACTACTTTTATTTAATAGAAAAAGTGCTTTACTTTAGCACTTTTTCTAAATAACATATATTAAGCACGAGGGTGTGCTTTTTTGTAGACATTATTTAATCCATCATTTTGAAACTTCATATACACTTGTGTTGATGAAATATCAGAATGTCCAAGCATTGTTTGGATTGATTTTAAATCTGCTCCATTTTGTAAAAGATGTGTTGCAAAAGAATGTCTTAAAGTATGTGGTGTAATGTCTTTGTCTATATGAGCTTGTTCTTGATAATATTTTATTATCTTCCAAAATCCTTGTCTTGTAAGTCTTTTACCATTTATATTAACAAATAAAGCTGTTTCTTTGTCACTTTTTACTAGAATTTCACGTGATTTATTTAAATATTCTTTAACAGATTCTAATGCCATTCTACCTAAAGGAATCTCTCTAGCTTTATTTTTACTTTTACATACAACATAACCTTGTTCTAAATTTACATCTTCTACATCTAAAGAAATAATTTCTGTTACTCTCATTCCTGTAGCATAAGCAAATTCTAACATAGCCTTATCTCTTATTCCCTTTAAGTCAACATTTGTAGGTTGTTTTAAAAGTAAATCTACTTCCTCTGTTGTCAAGATACATGGTACCTTTTTTTCTACTTTTGGTGATTGTAGATTTTCTATAGGATTTGTGATTATCTTTTTGTTTTTTATTTCATATTGATAGAATGAACGTATAGATGCTATCATTCTGGATATTGTAGAAGCTTTCTTGTTTTCCTCTTTTACTAAATAATCCAAATATTCTTTTATTTCTTTTTCTTTCACTTTATTATATTTAAGATTATGATTTTTTAAATAATTTTTATATTGCTCTAAGTCTCTTTTATAAGATTGTATTGTATTATTTGATGCTTTTTTATCATTTTCTAAAAATTTTAAAAATTGTTTTAATTGTTTTTCCATTGCTTACCCCTTATCTATTTACATAAACTATATATGTTATATCAAACTATTTTAAAAAAGTAAATAGTTTTTTTGTTTTTTCTTTAAAAAAATATAATAAATTTCTTTAAAATACCTAATGATACAACATTTTCAAATACTGATGATAAAATTAATATTATTGTCATCAATAAGGCGATAATTGTATGTCTTATTACACCCACTTTTATATTCTCTCTTCTTCTGTCTTTTATTATAGATTTGTAAAGTTTTATACTGCTCACTCCCAGTGTAAGAATAGCAGGTATAAATAATATGTTTTGGAGAAATATCGTTATAAGGCAAAAAAGTAAGCCTTTATATGTTCCAAGTACAATAGAAAAGGCAGATATAGTATAGCCTAATATTATTCCTCTATATAATATTACAATTAAAACTATTGGGATTCCAATTATTGTTGTTCCAGCTCCCCATATAATCAAAGCTAAAAAAACATTATTTTTTATTGAAGTAGAAATTAATTGCAATTTATCTATATTTTCTGTTGATTTAAAGTTTATGAAAAAATTATTTATGTATGATTCAATATTTGTTATGTCATTATCTGATAAATTATTAATTATCAAAACTCCTGTAAACAGACCTATTAAAAACAATAAAGTAGCTAAAATATATTCTTTGTTATTATTTTTAATATAATTTTTTATTACTATTCTTATTTTTGAATTCTGCATTATGTAATAAAACTCCTTTATAAATCTTATTACATAATGTGTATTCAAAAATAAGAAAAATATGTCCTAATATTAATTAATGTTTTTTACATAGCTTGTCTATATAATCTAATAAAATCTTCTTTTGTTACATCTCTTGGATTTCCTGGTTTACAAGGATCTTCCATAGCTTTTTCAGCAAGCATTTCGATATCCTCTTCTCTTGCTCCATAATCTGAAATCTTTTGAGTAACACCTACAGATTTTGAAAGTTCTGAAATCATCCATACAAATGTATTTATTACATCTTGATCATTTAAATTTGCAGCATCTGGTCTTCCTATTTCACATAATATTTCTCTAAATCTTTGAGCTGTTGCAGGATCTTCTCCATTAAATCTCATAACTGTGGGTAATAACATTGCATTAGCTATTCCATGTGGTGTGTCATATACAGCACCTAATTGATGTGCCATTGAATGTACTATTCCAAGTCCAACATTACTAAATCCCATTCCAGCTATATATTGAGCATATCCCATCATTTCAATTGCATTAGGATCCTTATCATTTACTGCTTTTGTTAAATTTGCAAATATTAATTTAATAGCTTGCATATGGAACATATCACTCATTAAATTATGAGCTTTTGTAATATATCCTTCTACAGCATGTGTTAAAGCATCAAGCCCTGTTGCAGCAGCTAAACCCTTTGGCATAGATGCCATAAGTTCTGTATCCACAATTGCTAAAATTGGTATATCATTTGGATCTACACATACCATTTTTATTTTTCTTTCTTCATCTGTTATAACATAATTTATTGTAACTTCTGAAGCTGTACCTGCTGTTGTTGGAAGGCAAATCAAAGGTAGTCCTTTATTTTTAGTATTTGAAAGACCATTTAATGATCTTACATCTGCACGATCTGGATTTGTCATTATAATTGAAATTCCTTTTGCTGTATCCATACTAGATCCACCACCTACAGAAACAATGGCATCAGCTTTTGCTCTTCTGCAAGCTTTGACTCCATCTAACACATTTCCAATTGTTGGATTTGGTTTTATCTTTGAATATAAATCATAAGCAATATTTGCTTTTTTTAATTCTTCTTCAACCTTTCTTGTAACTCCTGCTTCTACTAAAGATTTATCAGATACTAAAAATATCTTTTTAAATCCTCTCTTTAGAATTTCTCCTGCAAGATTTTCTCTTGCACCTTGTCCAAAATAAGATGTTTCGTTTAAAACAAATTTTGTACTCATTTTATTTTCTCCTTTCGTTTCTTAAAATTTTGGCTTTTAATTAGTCTTTTTTATTAATTAAATTAATAATTAACTTCAGCATAATCATCTGGTATTTTAAATACATTTTCATCGACATTATAATTTAATGTAATTTTTAGTAATTCTTCTGTTACATCTTCATCTGTAGTAATTATATTTTTTATATATTTTATATCATTTCCGTCAAAATAAAATCTAGTTTTAATATTTGATGTTTCATTATGATTAGTATACATTACAAAATTAGCATCATCATTCTCATATTCTTCATAATAATAATTTTTTCCATAAATTTCTTCTTTGCCATTATTATATCCTTTTTTGGTAATTTCTTTTAAACCTGTAGTTACAATATTAGCTTCTACTTCTTCACTTCCATAGTCATAATACTCTTGGCTATCATGCATAATAAAATATGAATCTCCATTTATTGCAAGTGATGTTGTATGTTCATCTGCAGAATTCATATCAATACTTAAATTACCCCTATCTTGAGAAACTACAATTTTAAAATTATTTGCAATTTCTTCTAAAGTAAATGTAAATTGTGGTTTATTTAATAAATTTTGATACATACTTATTACTCTATCATTTTTATCTTTTTTAAAGATACATATTAATGAAAAAATTAATAAAATAATTATAATACAAAAAAATATTATTAATGACTTTTTTTGTTTCATATTTTGTAATATCTCTCTTTCTTCTAATCTCCCAAGCAAATTCCAATATTTCTTGCTGTTTTTATTAAATCATCATCCATAGTTACTACTCTCATATTACTATCTTCTGTTCCACCTTCTACAGCACCTATTTCTTTATTGTTCCCTACAACATCTTCTAAAGAAACATAATCTAGTTTTCCATTTTTTAAAACAGTTAATACATTAAATTTTCCTTCTAATGCAAGTTCCATGGCTTTAGCACCATATTTTGTAGATAAAACTCTATCTGTTGCAGTTGGTGTTCCTCCTCTTTGTATATATCCTAATGTTGTATTTCTGCTTGTAATTCCAGTTCTTTTTTCTATCTCTTTTGCAACAGTTTCTCCTGCGCCACCAAGTTGAATATTAATAACTCCTTTTCCACCTTCTCTAGTATTTTTTACAGAAATACTTCCTCCTTTTGGATAAGCACCTTCTGAAACAACTATTACACTAAAGTTCTTTCCAATACTTTTTCTTTCTTCAATTTTTGCTATTACTTTATCCATATCATAAGGTATTTCTGGAAGTAATGCAACATCTGCTCCACCTGATATTGCAGATTCTAATGCAATCCAGCCTGCATATCTTCCCATAACCTCTAGAACCATTATTCTATTATGTGTTTCAGCAGTAGTATGCAATCTATCTAACGCTTCTGTCGCAACAGATACAGCAGTATTATATCCAAAAGTAGCCTCAGTACATGCTACATCATTGTCTATTGTCTTTGGAACACCTATTACTTTGATTCCTTTTAATGAAAAGTCTCTTGCTGATTTTTGAGTACTATCTCCACCTAATGTAAATAAGCAATCTATTCCATCATCTTTTAAATTTTGTACACATTTATCAGAAAAATCTTTATATACTTCTTGTCCATTTTCAATGGTTTTCAAATTAAAAACATTTGTATTTAATGATGAGCCAATTATTGCTCCACCTTTTTGCAATATTCCAGAAGAAATAGAAGATTTATCTAATCTAACATAATTGTTTTCTAATAATCCTTTGAATCCTTCTATAAATCCATAACTTTCAATTCCATTTTTTTCTGCTGTTCTTACAATGGCTCTTATTACAGCATTTAGCCCAGGTGCATCTCCACCATTTATTAATATTGCTATTTTTTTTATATCTGACATTTTTTATCTCTTCCTTTCAAATTTAACTCACTTTATTATTATACCATTTAATTTTTATTTTACAAGTAATTTATTCAAGAAATTTTATTTACAATTTAATTACAAATCTTTTACTTTTTCATTACATCATTTATTTATATTTAAATCTATGATATAATTATATAATTAATAGAATTATTGAAAGGGTTTTAGTATGAAAAAAAGAGTATTTTTAATATTTGCATGTTTATGGATAATAATTTCTTTACTTATTATAAGATCAACTTATGCAAAATATCTAACATCAATTGATGGAGGCACTAATGTAAATATAGCTCAGTGGAATTTAATTTTGAATAAACAAGATATATTACAAAATTCAGATTTTTCTTCAACCTTGAGTTTGAAAGTTCCAAAAAGTGATTATTATATTGAAGATTATATGGTTCCAGGAGCAACAGGTTATTATGATTTAATAATTGATTCTTCAAATGTTTCATTGCCTTTTAGATTTCATATAACATGTTCTGTTGCTGAAAATAGTGATATAAAAGATGCAAAAATAATTGGATATTCAAGGAATGGAAATAGTCAAATAACTTATCTAGATGATTCTAAAAAAGAGATAACTGATTCAGTTTCTGAAACTGTTGACACATGTTCTGTAAGAGTTTATGTAAAATGGATAGACAATGATTCTTCAGAAACTATGAATGATACAAATGACACTTCAGTCGCTATAAATAACGGAAATGCAATTATTACTACAAATATTTCATTTGAACAAATAACTTAAAAAAACTCTCTACTATATAAAAATTTATATAGTAGAGAGTTTTTTATTATGTATAATTAACTTGTTTCATCCTGTGTAACAATCAGTTTTATAGACATTTCAATTGCTGCCTTACCTGAATTTACTTGACTATATTCATAAGAAGTAGTACCATAATTTGTGTCTTTTTCATCATCACCAGATTCATATGCCCATGCAAAATTAATATTTAAATCTTGAGATTCACCAGTCAATATTTTATCTGCACTAGTTGTAAAAGTTACATGAAATGGATAATCATTTTCTATTTTATCTAATAATTCATCAGCTGTTAACCCTGTTGCTCCTGTAGGTACAGATTCACCTGAAGATAACTGATCTGTTGCAACAAATTGTTCATCAAAAATTCTTACTGACTTTACAACATATCCTATTCCTGCCTCTCTATCTCCATCATTTATTATTGTTATTTTTTTTATTTCATCTTTCATACCAGGATATGCGTGATCTATTTGAATTTTAAATTCTTTTTCTACTGTTTTATCATCAATCCTAAATTCTACATGCCATGCATCAACATGTGCTGTTAAATTTGATGATACAGTAGTAGTATATAAGAACCATGCATAAGTATTGAAAATCAAGGTCACTGATAGTAAAAATAGAGTTTTAAAAATTGATCTTCTTTTGGCTCTTTTTTGTCTTCTAGATAATTTTTCTTTTCTTTTCATCAGTGTCCTCCTTTCAAAAAATTCAATACTCTATTCATTGCTCTTTCTCTTTTTTCTTCTTTTTTTCTCTTCTATTTTTTCTTCTGGATTTCATTTTATCTTTTAATTCTTTTTTATTAGTATTTTCAATTGTTTCTATATGAGTATCTTCTTTAATAAAATCATCAACTATTTCTTTCTTACTTTCTTCATCTGACATCCCTTCTATTTTTTTGTCTTTTTTATATGACGAAAAATCATGGAAAATCATAAGTGTTAATGGAATAAAAATAATAAAGTACATCCCATATAAATTACCTATAATACTATTTAAATATGATATTGATTTTATCTTATAAATAACCTTTCCATAAACTTGATTAGAAGTTATTTTAGGATCTTCTTTATCATTTGCTATACCTTTTGTAGTAATTGTATATATGCCATCATCACTTTTTGAAATATCAATTATCCTATGTGTAACTATTTTACCTTTAAAAGATTCCTCTTCTCCTAAATAAGTAATATCGTCGCCTACTTTCAACTTAGATGGTTCTATATTTTTTATTAAAATTGTATCTCCAACTAAATATTCCGGAACCATACTTTCTGTCACTATTGTAAATACTCTATAACCAGCAACAGATTTTTTATTGTTTGAAACTCTTTGTGTAAGAATTACCGCAAGTGAAACAACAATAACTATAAATAAAATCACTCTTATGATTTCATATAATCCCTTTAAAATTTTTAATAAAATTTTCATTTTAATTTTATCCCCTTTGTATAATATTAATTACGCTCTTTGTAAATATTTATCTATGTATTTTCTAAAGATTTTTTCAATATCGTTCTTTGTAGCAACTCTTCTTTCTTTTGCTTTGTCAAATTCTAATCCAAGTTTATCCTGTAATTCTTTTTTTGTAAGTTCTGGATTTAAATCTATAATTCTGTCAAGCATTCTACTAATAGTTTTTTCCTTTTCATTTTTTGTTTCTTCCTCATTGTTGTTAATTGAATTAACAGTTAGATATTGTAAAAGAAATGTTTCATCAATTAAGCTCTTTATATTTCCTTTTTCCATATAATCTTTATTTTGCTTTATCGGCTCATTCTTTTTTGTCATGTTCTCATGTATATAATCCCATAACTTCATTGCATATTGAAAATGAACATTTTTTAAGATAACATTTGTCTTTTTTATAGGTGGAGTAACAAAAGCTACTCCTTCTTTTTCTAAATCTTTATATACCTCTGTATATGTCAAACTTTTTATATCATCTTGTATCTTTTTTACTCTTTTTTCAAAGTTTTTATCAAAATTCAAATTTGTATCTAAAGCAGTATTTAGTTGAACATTTATATTTATTTTTTCTTGCCCTACAGATGTAGCACTATTATATTCAATCTTTTTGTTGTCTTTTAGTCTTGGGTTTTTCTTTATATTTTCTAATCTAAATCTTATAAAATCATTCATATGATTTATAAGTGTATATATAAAACGATTTTCATAAGTATTAAATGTCTCCTCTTTTAATACATTTAAAAGTTTTGAAGGGATAACATCACCTGTTTTTTTATCTATATCTTGTATAAAATTTGTATGTTTTGCTAAATGTTTTACTGTTTCTACACCAACCTTTTTAGCTGATTCAATTTTAACAATTTCTTCTTCTGTTTTTATAAATCTTTTTGGATTTTTCATTATTTTTTCAAGATGTGGCAATATATCTTCAAAAATATCTAACCATTCCAAATCATTTACATCTTTATAATAGTCTGTTTTTACATGCATATTTGAATCTAGTTTATTCGAAAAGTCTTCAACACTATGTTCATCTATATTGTCATATAGATTGGTTACTTCTAGGTTTCTCATATTTCCACCCTTTCCTTAATAAAATATAGATTATCCCATCTTCTTCAATCTTAATAAATATTCTATACATTCTGCCATAGCGCCTTTGCCAAATGTATCATCTAAAAATTTAATATATCCATCAATTTCGTCTTTAATTAATGACATATTTAACTGCTCAAATTTTCTTAAAATCTTTTTAGCAATAAAATAATCTACTCCTTCTACTTCTGTTCCACCACATGCAACATATACTGGAACAAATTTTTTCATGTGTGCAACAATACGGTTACCAAAAGCTATTCTAAAGTGTTTAATAACAAAATCATCCATCTTTTCTATTTTATCAAGAGTTTCTTGAGATATTTGAAAATTCTCCATAGCTTCTGTAAATAATTTATCTAAATATGAATAATTTACATTTTGTGCATCAACATCTTCTGGTGTGAATGCTTGTCCTTTATCATTTATGTCTATAGGCATAGCTCTATCATAAACCTTATCTGTAACAGCAAATGTAGAATCATCATTGTTGATTGTTCCTATATACCACATATTTGGTGGAACTTGAATTTTTCCATGCATTAATTTTTTTGGATCACTTTTCCAAGTGTTTGGAACAATTTCAATTACCCATTCTTTTTTGTCTGGCATTTCTAGAATAGATAACATTTCTGCAAAATAGTATTCAACACGTGACAAGTTCATCTCGTCTAGTATTACAGTATATACATCATCTGTATAATCTGCTATATACATTTCTTTTAATAATTCTGTTTCATTAAACTTTTTAGTAAACTCATTAAAATAACCAAAAAGGTCTGTTCTATCCCTCCATGATGGCTGTACTGAAGCAACACAAGAATCTTGTTTCATAAATTTTCCCCAAGCATAAGCAAGAGAAGTTTTACCTGTACCAGAAATACCTTGTAATATTACAAGTCTTGTTGAAGCTAACCCAGCGACGAAAATTCTTAATAGTTTTTCTTTATAATATAGATGTAACTTAGATGCTGCAAAATTTCTAAAATTACTTACAAGTTCTGGCAAATCAAAAGTATTACCATAATTTTTAATCTTATAATCTGCATATTCCATATCGATTAAATTTAATTTTGAAAATCTTATTCCATTTTCTCCTTTAGCTTCATCTTCTCCATCTGATGCTCCATTTGCTGTTGCAAGAGCCTTTTCATCAATTGGGCTTTCATCAGGCTTTAATCCCATTTGAGAAACTTTCATTTCTAGAATTTCATCTTTTTCTCTAGAAAGTTGAATCACTTGTTTATTTAATTCTTCTACTTCATTTAACAATGCTGTCTTATTTATTGGCTTTAATCTTTTTACTATTTTTCTTATTAAAAATATAACTAACAATATTATTCCACCATAAAAAACAATCATAAACAAAATGGTTAGTCCAACAAGTACCCATTCAGGTCCTGTAAAATCATTTTTATATTGTGTTACTAAATTATAAAATAATGGAAAATTAAACATCTGTTTTAATCCATTTATTAATCCACTAAATATTACATATATTCCAGTAACTATTTGGTTAACTAACTCATATAGAAATCTTAAAAAAGTATCCATTTTACACCTCTTTTAACTACATATTGTTTTTTATATATCATATATTATTGTTTTGCTTATTCTTATTTCGTTTTCTTTTATGAAATCATAATTCTTATTGTTCTCAGGAACTAACAAATATTGAAACATATCCAATTTTCTAATATTATCCATTGTTGTTTCAAAATTGTCATCTAAAATTAATGCAAACTTAAATCCTTCTTTCATCAAAGAATAAATTATTTCTTTATTTTTTTCGAAATCTTGATATTTAATTTTTAATATTATTTTGTCTTGTATAGCTGTGTTATCTATTATTCTTAATGTTTGTCTTAATTTTTTTTCTTTTTCAAATAGAGTATTTGCAAAATTAACTAAATATTTTGTGTCAAAATTGCATTTATTTATATCATTTATACATACTCCTACTAAAAGATTGTATTCTATAATTAACTTGTCCTCATTTATTACACCATCATTATATACTTCATTAATAACTTTTTTGCTATAAATATATGGTAAATTAAAATTAAAATCTAAATCTACTTTATATGTATTATCAATCAAAATATATTTTTCTATTTTCAATGTAAAATCTTGTGTATCCAAATTTTTTACAAATTTTTCTTTGTCTTCATCATATTTTTTTGCCATTTTATAGATTCTATCTTCAAGGCCTGTGATTTTTATTAAACCAAATTTTGTGGTTCTTTTTTCACACATCTCTTTAATAAAAGCCTTTGGCTCTTGTATTCCTCTTACTCCATCAAAATAAAATACATATTGGTACATTTTCAAATTGTCTTCTATTAATTGTCCATCAAGTATTGGCGAGTTTTCTTTAATCTCTTTTGATTTTTTTATTAAATTTGTATAAATTCTTCTATAAAAAAATCTATGCTCTTCTCCTCCAAAATTATATATTCTAGTTTCTATATATGCCTCTATATATTCATTAGAAATAGCTTCTTTGTATTTTTCTGCAAAGAAAGCTTTTGTAAAATCTTTTAAAAAATTTTTGGTAATTTTAATATAGTCATCCATCAAATTTGTTGTCATATATTCCTCCTAGATTCATTAATATGATAATGTTATTACTGGTGTTACTCCATTTTCATTTGAATAAGAATAATCTTGTGTTTTATCCATTTTATAAAACTTAACACTTGTTGTTGTAAGAGAATCAACATAAGATGTAATGCTATTTATATAAGCATAATTATTTAGCTTCTCAGTCTTATTACTTGTAGAATTAAGATAAAATCTACTAGTCATATCCAATAATACTACTGACGGGCTATATGCTAAAGTTACATCAGCACCTTTACTTTGTGAATTTGTAATATTTACTGTTAAATATGGTGAATTGGCTGAATCTATTATTTCATAAGAAATTTCAGCATTTCCTACCTCAAGTATTAATTTTCCACTAATTGTTTGCTTATATGGAGATTTTGATGTTGCAGTAACTTCTACCCATGCTTTCTCCCCCTCATTTAAAGCTGTACCATTTACAGGATCAATATTTATAGAAAAAGAATCTTCATTAACTCCACCATTGTCTTGTCCAACAATTGTTCCTGATGTCTTGCTTAATTTACATGATATATTGTCAGAGCATGTATATGAAATGGTATATTCAATGTCCGCAGCAGTAAATGCCATATCATTTTTCTTGCTACTCATATTTACTGCTATAATATATGTTTCTGCTCCAGACCAGTTATTCGTAATTTCATATTCTGTATGGCTTGAACTTAGCTTATCACTTGCAAAATAAAAGTCTTTTGATGATAAATAATATTCTTGAACTGAACTATAAATATATTTTGCAGCAGAGAATAGTTTTGGAGCAAGATACACAACAACAACTAAAATTATTAATAATAAAAAAATATTATTTTTTTTAATTTTTCCTTTTGTTCTTTTATTTAAATGCTTCCTTTCTTTTTTTACCTTCACTTTTACCCTCTTTTATAATTAAATTATGTTCATTGTATTCTTTGTTTTGAATCTACTGATATTTCTACATATTCTAAAATATTTTCATATTCTGCTAAATTATATTGTTCTGGAAAAGTAACACTTATTTGATATATGGCTTCTTCATCTTTCGAAAATCCAAATGTATCACCTTGAACATAAATATATTTAAAATATGTTCCGTCATCATCTTGCGATGTTTCAGTTTTTTGTACAAGATCTGTTGATGTATCTTCTGTATTATAAACCTTATAACTTAACGGCAAATTTGTAGTAGTTTTTATTATTATTGAATATGCTAGTGAAACCTGAGTTCTGTTTTTTCCATCATTGTTGGCAACAGAAAATGTGTATGTATAAGGCTCCCTTCTTGGTAATATGCTTCCAAGTTTTAACTCCTGTGAAATTCTTCCTTCTGAAAACACATAATATGCTAAATCAAGATTTGCACCAGATTTTGCCGAAGACCTATATCTTGCTAATATTCCTCTAACTAAGAATATAGTTAAAATTAGGATAACTAAGAAAAATATTAGTCTCATATACATTAATTTAGTCTGTCTTCTTCTTCTTCTCCTTTTGCTCATATTTTTTCTTTCCTCTCCTTTTTCTCAAAAATTTGGAAAAAGATTGCTTTTCTTTGCTTTTTTCATTATGATCATCTGTAGAAATTGCAATTCCAAACAAAATAAGTGTTATAAAAATAGATATTATAACTTTTACGTCTGAAAAAACTTTAAACCATATTCCAAGTTTAGGAAATACTTTTATAACTTTTCCTATTACATTTGATTTGCTTATGGGCATATCTCCTGCATTATTTGCATCTCCCTTTGTTATAAGATCTTCTTTTCTTTCTTCTATAACTCTGTGTGTAATAATTTCATCATTTTGTACATAAGTTATTATGTCATTAGTATGAACATCATTTGTAATCTTTACTAAAATCACATCATTTATTTCCATGGTTCCTGACATACTGCCAGTTGTAACTTCAAAAAAAGTGTATCCTAAAAAATCAGGATATTTATGTCCAAAAACATTTACTTGAAAAAAATTACACAAGACTATAATTACAATTCCGATAGCAAGAATTATTATAATATCTAAAATAATTTTTATTATTTTTTCAAAAATCTTCATAAGTTCTCCAATTTTATTTATATTCTTCTAAAGTCTCACCTAAGTATTGACTTACTACTACAACAATTGGTAATCCCAATGATACATCTTTTGTAGATCCTATTTGAGAATCAGATTTATCACCTAAAGTTGTTTCCTCATCATTCCATTTTATATAAAATCTAGCAGTTGTTAAAACACCCTTTTGAACATCATCTAAACTTATAATTCCTGAATATGTTTTTTCTGCTGTTCTTGTTAAAGTTTTGTCAGACTCTACACCATCTACTACTAATTTTGCATCTGTAAAATTAATTGCATCACTTATACCTAATTCTGTAGTATCTATTGTTACATCAAATCTTACTGCTGTACTTGTGCCAGATGGATCTATTGTTACATCAAAATATCCAACTGAAGAAGGAGCAATTTTTCCTTCTTCTACATAATCATTTTTTTTATAAGTAAGCTTGTCTATTTTAAATTCTGTTTCTGAAGAACTTGAAGAAATATCTGTGTCATTAACTTTTATAACCCATGCACCAGCTTTCCTTTCTGTTGTGCCTGAAGCCTCTGCTATGTATTTCGCATAAGAATTTGCAATTACAAAAATCGTAACTATAAGCATAAGCATTCCTATTAAAAACCAGATTTTTTTCATATTTTTATACCCTTTGTTCTTTATTTGAAATCTCTAGTATTAGCTCATATACTTCATGTAAAAATGCTAATAATGATGGAAATACTATTAAAAATAAAAATCCCCATTTAGATTCCAATGCACCTAAGATTGTACCAAACTTGCTTATTACTTTTGCATTATTGGATGTTCCTATCACATTTTCATTAACTACCTGATAATTTCCATCTATTGTAAAAACCACTCCAGCATCTCCAAAATCTTCTTTCTGTTGTATCTTAGCTACTTTTATTCCATTTTCTTGATAAAAGAATAATGTATCTCCTTCTTTTGCATTTTTATATCCTTCTTTTCCAACTATAACTAAATCACCTTTTTTGTAATCTAAACCATCATCTTCTTCATTAATTATAATTAAAGTTTTATCACCAAATACTGAAACTTTATATTCATTGTATGTTAATAAACATATAGTTGTACCTATAGCTATTATTACATACAAAATAATTATTAAGTTTACAAATGCTTTTTTCATAAAAATTCCTCCTAATATTACACTGATTATATTATATCAAATAAATTTTAAAATGCAATAATTTTTTTATAAAAAAAGGGATAAGTTTTTTTCTTATCCTTTAATAACTTTTTTGAACTTATTTTTCCCAAATTGTATTATGTTTTCTTCTTTTGTTATTATAGTTTTAGAAATATCATTTACTGTTTTTGAATTTAATTTAACACCATTTCCTTTAATCATTCTTTTTGCTTCACCTTTTGAAGAAGCAAACCCTACTCTTACTAACAAATCACATATATTAATTTCATCTTCTTTAATTTTTACTTCTTCCACATCTGTTGGTATTCCACCTTTTGCAATATTTAAATATTTTTGTTTTAAATTTTCAAACTCATTAACATCATCATACATTGTTAATAATTCTTTTGCAAATCTAAAATGTGCTTCTCTTATATCTCCACTCATAATTGAATTAATTTCTTCTATTGGTAAATCAGTAGTAAGTTCAAAATATTGTCTTAATACATCATCTGGTATTTTCATACTTTTTTCTAATTTTGAAAAAGGATCTTCAGAAATTCCTATGTAATTATCTAATGATTTACTCATTTTTTCTTTTCCATCTAGACCAACAAGTAATGGAAATGTCATTACAACCTGGCTTTCCTGCCCATAATCTTTTTGCAAATCTCTTCCAACTAAAAGATTAAATGTCTGATCTGTTCCACCTATTTCTATATCTGCGTTTAAAGCCACAGAATCATATCCTTGCATTAATGGATATAATAATTCATGCATTGATAATGGCAAATTGTTTTCAAATCTATTTTTAAAGTCATCTCTTTCCATAATTCTGGCAACTGTATAATGACTTGCAAGTTTAATGACATCTTCAAAATTCATTTTAGATAACCATTCTGAATTAAATACTATTCTCGTTTTTTCTTTATCTAATATTTTTGTTGCTTGTTCTAAATATGTTTCTGCTGATTTCCTTGTTTGCTCAAAAGTAAGTGATGGTCTTGTTTTGCTCTTCCCTGATGGATCTCCTATCATACCTGTAAAATCACCTACAACAAAAACTACTTCATGTCCCATATCTTGAAATTGTTTTAAAGCTCTTAAAACTACACTATGACCTATATGTAAGTCTGGTCTTGATGGATCTGCTCCAAGCTTTATTGTAAGTTTTTTTCCACTTTTTATTTTTTTATCTAAATCTTCTTCATTAAAAATTTGTACTGCTTTTCTTTTTATAATTTCTAAATTATCCATTATTATTTTCTTTCCTTCCCTTAAGGCATAAATCTAGTAAAAAAATAATTATTTTTCAACTTTTATTGCCATTTTATATTAATTAATATTTATTTATTTTTTCTATTTGATTCTTTTCCGCTAGTTCTTTGATTACTTTATCTAAATTTTGTAAATATATTTGTTCTAATGTTATATGTATTTTTATTCCATCTTCCATATTAACTTCAAAAGATTCCATATTGATATTATTTTTTGTAAAAATTTCTGTAACTTCAGAAATAATTCCATTTAAACTTATATCTCCTAATTTTTTTATAAAAATATCTAAATTTACGTTCTGTATTGTTTTTTGAGTTTCTTTCAGTCTTTTCACAATGTGTATCTTGGCCTTTGCTGTTTTTACAATATCTAGCCATTCTTTTTCTGGAGTAATTCCATCTTTTGATGTAATAATTTGAACTATATCTCCATTTCTTAACTTAGTAGTAATTGGCATATATTTGCTATTTATCATACATCCAGAAATATTATTTCCTATATCATTATGAATTGCATATGCAAAATCCAAAACTACGGCATCTTTTGGCAATACTTTAATTTCACCTTTTGGTGTGAAAACATAAGTCTCTTTACCTATTAACTCTTCTTTTAGTGTTTTTAAAAATTCTTTTGGATTGTTTATTAAGTCTTCTAACTCTAGAGTATCTTTTATTCCTGATAAATTATTTTCAAAATTTTCCTCACCATTTGCTTTAAAATATCTAAAATAATTTGTAATCCCATATTTAGACATTTTATTCATCTCATAAGTGCAAATTTGTGCCTCTACTATACAACCTTTTTCTCCAAAAATTATTTCTTGCAATGCTTGATAATTATTGTTTCTTGGAATTGCAACATAATCTCGAAAAGATTTTGGTATTGTTCTAAATTGAGTATTCAAGGCGCCTAATATTCTATAGCACTCTCTTTTTTGTTTTACAATGATTTTTATTGCAAATAAATCTTGTATCTGACTTATATCAATATTTTTCTCTTTCATCTTTATATAAATATTATATAAATGTTTGTATTCTAAATTTGTAAGTGCTGGTATTCTTTGTTTTTTCAAAAATTGTTTTAAAATTTTTACTGTATTATCTAAATTTTCTTTATTTTTCTCTTTTAATTTTTCAAATTTCTCAGTTATAAATTTGTATTCTTCTGGATGGACATATTTGAATGCTTCATCTTGTAATTGAATTTGCACATCATGCATACCAAGCTTATGAGCAATTGGTGCATATAATTCTATTGTTTCTGTTGCAATCGCAAGCTGCCTATCTGGTCTTAAATATGTTAATGTTTGAATATTATGCAACCTATCTGCCAATTTTACAATTATAACTCTTATATCTTTTTCCATCGCACCAAACAATTTTGTATAATTTTTTGTTTGTTTTTCTTCTAAATCTGAAAAAGCATCAGCTAGTTTCGTAACTCCATCTACTATTTGAGCTATTTCTTCACCAAACCCAACTTGTATATCTTGGTAAGTAGCTGATGTATCTTCTACTACATCATGTAATAGACCAGCACATATACTTGGTGTATCCATACCCCATGTAGCTAAGTTGTAAGCAACATTTATTGGATGAATTATATATGGCTCGCCTGATTTTCTATATTGATTTTCATGTTTTTTATTTGCAAAATCATACGCTTTTTTAATCAAATTTATATTATTAGAACTATTATTTCTTTTGACCTGTTTTAAAAGAACTTGTATAGAAATATCCATTAAAATTCTCCTTATGTTAACATTTTGCTTAATTCTACCACTTATCTATAAAAAAATCAACCCATCAAGTTGCATTTTTTCCTAAAATTACTTTTATAACTCCACCATCTATAAAATTCTTAAAAACATTTTTTAATATAATTAAAATAATAGGTCCAACAAACATGCCTAAAACACCCATAATTTTGAACCCTGTATACATTGCAATTATTGTAAAAATTGGATGAATTCCTATGTTTCCGACTAACAAGTTTTGGCTCTAAACATTGCCTTGTTACACTCATTATTATCCATAATGTAAGAATTGAAATACCTAATTTAAAATCTCCGTTTAGTGCAGAAATAAATGCCCATGGTACCATTACAGTTCCAGAACCGAGTATTGGAAGTGCATCAACAAACCCTATTCCTAATGCAATTAAAAGTGGAAAGCCAACATTTAATCCTAAAAAGTGCATTATATAAAGTCCTATAAGTGATATAACAAATGAAATCCCAATTAGTTTCAGCTCAGCTTTTAAATATCCTCCCATTGATTTTGTAATTTCTTTTGTATGTCTACTTAACCCTTTTACCCAATTATCTGGTAGGTGATGTTCTAATTCATCTATCATATATATTTTATCTGTACATATAAAATATAATGCCAAAATTGTCACAATAAAATAAATTGTCATGCTTGGAATTGATGTAAAAAATTTAACTAGATTATTTAAAAATCCCTGTAAATATTTAGAAACTTTTTCTAAAAGAGATGTAGAAGTATTTCCTAAAATATCTTTTAATTCGCCAGAAGTATTTACACTATCAAACTTTAAATTCTCTATCATATAATTCAATTGATTTGAAATTTTTTCATAATAATTATTAAAACCTGACAATAAATTTGTTGCTTCAGAAATAATTGTAGTAATTCCCCATATAAGTAATCCTAAAATAATCCCAAATACAATAATAAATACAATAATAGAGCTTAGTTTCCTAGAAAATTTCATTTTCTTCATTATTTTTTTTATTAATGGCTCTATCATAATTGATATAACAAATGCAATAACAAATGGCATATAAAAAATAGCCAATTTCACCACAATAATAGTAATTATGATTATTCCAAAAATATAACCAATATTTTTTAAGACTCTTGTCCAGCTAATTTTTTTATCAGACATTTTTCATTTAAATCCTCTCTATAATTTAAATTTATTATTTTATATTAATTTTATGTTGAAATTTACTAAAGAATTTTAAATATATTTAAAATTTTTATTTATTTGTAATAATTTATTACCTTTTTAAAACAAAAAAAATCCTTCTTTTACAATTATTTGTAAAAAAAGGATTTTTATTCTTATGTTATTAAATTTCTTCAGAGCCAAAAACTTTTGTAATATCTATTTTTGACTTTCCTCGTTTCATAGTTTCATCTGTCGTAACAACCAATTCAACATCATAAGTATCTTTTAATTTTTCTATATTCTCATTTTTATATCCAATTACATTGTTTACATCTTCTGGATTTATAGTTACTTCTACTTGCATAACTTTAGTATTTAACATTTTAATTTTATTAACTATAACATCATACCATAAGCTAGATTCAACCAATTGTCTAAATTCAGGATGAAATGGACCAGAAATAACTTGTTCTGAAAAAGTTTCCTGTTTTACCTCACTATCTAATGGGTCAAATCCTATTGCTGTAATTTCTATATTTTTTTTATTAAATATTTTTACTAATTCTTTGCAAGTTTCTATTGCTTGTACTACTGCTAATGGTTTATATGTTCTTTCTTGAAATTCTTTTTCCAAAGATGTATTTTTTATTACTAAAACTGGATTTATACTTACCATACTAGTTTTAAGTTTTACAAGGCTTTTTGCAGTATTTATGTCATCTATTTTTGTACTATCTGGTAAACCAATAGTCATTTGATGTCCTAACTTAAATCCTCTAAGTCTAACCATTTTTGATACTTTTTTGATATCTTTAAATGAATAGTCCATACCTATACTTTTCAATATGTAATCATTTGTTGAATGTACTTCTAATTCTATTGATTTTACTTTATATTTTTTTAACATTTTTAATTTGCTTTTTGTTATATTATTTGGTCTAATTGAAACTCTTATACTATTTATCTTTCCATCTTTTATATATCTTTGTAGAATTTCTAATAATTCTATTTGTAAATCTTCAGATAAATTAGTAAAATCGGCCCCTACAAATGCAACTTCTATAAAAGTTCCCTGTTTTATCTTAGTAATATTAGTTTGTATAATATCCTTAAGTTTCTCTTTTGTTAATTCTTTTTTGCCATTTACAATTTTTTGATTATCAAAAATCCAATCTTTTTTGCTCGAAGTATATGGAACATAAATTGGAATAATAAACTTTTTCATTAAAAATCACATCCTTTTTATAACTTTTTTGCTCTCTCCAAAGCTTTTTTAGCTGCTTGCATTTCTGCCAATTTTTTGCTTTTGCCATCTCCTTCTGCTAATATCTTTCCATTACATTTTACTTCTGCAAAAAAAATTTTGTCATGGTCTGGTCCGCTTTCTTTTATAATTTCGTATTCAATTTTTGCATTACCATTTTTTTGTAAGATTTCTTGTAATACTGTTTTGTAATCTTTTTGTCCAATATGTTTAGTTGAATTTTCTATGCTTTCTATTAAATTACTTAAAATAAATTTTTTTGCAGGTTCAATTCCTCCATCTAAAAAAATTGCAGCAATAACAGCTTCCACACTATCTGCCATAATTGCAGGTCTTACTTCACTTTGTGATACCTTTTCTGATTTTCCAAGATTCAAGAAATCACCAAAATTATGCTTTTTTGCAATACCATACAAGCTTTTCTCGCAAACAACACTAGCTCTAACTTTAGTCATTTCTCCTTCTTTTAGTTTAGAATAATTTTCGAATATATATTCACTAGATACAAACTCAAGTATGCTATCTCCAAGAAATTCAAGTTTTTCATTACTTTCTACTTTTTTTTCATATGCATAAGAAGTATGTGTAAGAGCCTTATCCAATAATTTTATATTTTTAAAATGATAGTCTATTTCTTTTTCTAATTTTTCTAAATTGTTATTTATGCTTTGCATATTAAAAAATTCACTCCTTTTTCCGATTCCTATTATAACATTGTTTTTTTGTATTTGTAAAGACTTTATTCATTTTTTGCAATGCCATTATTAATTTCTTTTTTATTCTCTAATAATATTAGATTTTACCGTACTATTTTATCAAAATGTAATAAAATATTATAATATAAAAAACTACACAAAATAAAATTTTGCATAGTCTTTATTTTATTTTTACATTAAACCAATATTTTTTATAATTCTTTTTCCATTTTTAAGAACTTTTTTCTTACTGCTTTTAGCACTTTCGTTATACATCATCCAAGCTCCAGCACCAATCATAGTTCCTACAATTACGCCTTTAAAAAATTTCATAATTTTCCTCCTAAATTTAATCAATTTTCTTAAATTTATTATTTGTTCTTTTTATGTTTATATACAAAATTTATTTATGAAAAATTTTGAAATTTTTATTGTTCTTTATATATTTCAAATACATTCTTTTTTTCCCCACAAACTGGACAAACCCAATTTTTTGGTAAATCATTAAATGGCGTATTTTTATGAATTCCTGCTTTTTCGTTTCCATATTTTGGATTATAAATATATTTGCATACAGAGCATTCATATTTTGTATCTGCCGCAATTTCATTTTTATTTATAATAAAATTTTTATAACCTATTGCTACTGCTGCAAATACCATTAATAAAAATGAAAGTGCTTTCCAGATCCCACTATCAAAAAGTATTATTGCAAACATTCCAAATATAGTACTTGCACCATATAATATAAGAACAGCTTGCTTTTGTGTAAACCCTCTTTTAACTAGCTTGTGATGTACATGTTCATTATCTGCTTTAAATACAGCCTTTATTGACTTTCCTTTTATAATTCTTCTAATAATAGCCCAGGTTACATCTAATATTGGTAATCCTAAAACTAAAATTGGTAAAACAATTACAGCAAATGTATATGTTTTTGCTACACCTAAAATTGATATAACAGCTAGCATAAATCCTAAAAAATTTGATCCAGTGTCACCTATAAAAGTTTTAGCTGGCGCAAAGTTAAATGGTAGAAATCCTACCAAAGCACCTATTAAAGATGATATAACAAGTATTGCAACCATTGGAGAGTTATTTAATGCAAATATCATTAATAAGGAAATTAATGATATCAAAGAAATGCCTGAAGATAAACCATCTAAACCATCCATTAAATTTATTGCATTAGTTATTCCTACAATCCAAATTATTGTAATTATGCTTGATATCCATCTATTTAATCCTATTTGTAAAAATCCAGAATTTATATTATCAATTTGTGTTCCAAATGCCACAACTATAATTGCAGCTAATATTTGTCCTATAAGTTTTTGATGTGGCTTTAAAGTTTTTACATCATCTAAAATTCCTGTAATCATAATAATTATAATTCCTAAAAATACACCTATTAATTTTTTTATATACATTTCTGAACCAAAAAGATCTATACTCTTTTCTATTGATGAAACTATTAATAAATAAATAATAGATACTAAGAATCCCGCTATTACAGCAACTCCGCCAAGTTTTGGCATAGAATTTTGATGCATTCTTCTATCATCTTTTGGTATATCTACAGCTCCAATTTTATGTGCTAATTTCATTGAATATGGTGTTGCCATAAATGATACAATAAATGCTAAAAGGAATGCAATAGCTATATCTCCCCACATATTATTCCTCCGTTATTTCATATTTTCTTTTTCAATGTCTTCTATCATATCTAATCTTTCTTTGTATCTTCCACCTTTAAATTCTGTGGCAATCCATACTCTTAGGATTCTAATTGCTTCATCTGTTTCTAAACAATCTGCCCCTAAACAAAGCACATTAACATTGTCATCAGACTTTGCCATTCTAGCATCATCTTCATTAGAAACAGATGCTGCTCTTACTCCTTTAAATTTATTTGCTGCAATCTCCATTCCGTGTCCAGAACGACAAATTAAAACTCCTTTTTCACATTTTTTTTCACTTACAAGTCGCCCAACTTCTTTTGCAAAAATTGGATAATCTGTTCTAGTCTCACTATTTGTGCCAACATCTTTATATTCTAGTCCTATTTCTTCTAAATATTTTTTCAATTCTTCTTTTAATTTATATCCCCCGTGATCACTACCTATAGCTATCATAATTATCACTCCTATTCTTCTATGTATATTTTTTTAACATATAGATTTATTTTACCATAATATTCTTTATTTTTCAATCTTTTTTATTCAATTTGTAATTAATTTTAAAAAACGTAAATTCTTAGAAAATAGAGGAAAATTATAAAGGCTACTAAAAAGTAGCCTTTATAATTTTTCTCTATTTTTTATTATATTCTAATAATTCCACAAGCAATTTTACTATTTGTTTCACCTTTTAATAATTTTGCTCCTCCAGAAACAACAACTATATCTTCACTCTCTAAAACCCCTTGTTTCTTTAATTTTTCTATACCTGCTTCTACTGTTTCATCTGTACTTTCTTTAGAATCAACATATACAGGATAAACATTCCAAACTAATCCTAATTGATAGAATGTTTTTCTATTATCTGTAACAGCAAGTATTGGGCATCCTGCTCCTAATCCTGCTAATCTTCTAGCACTATCTCCTGTATTTGTATATGCAACAATTGCGTCTGCTTTCATGTTTTTAGCAAGTACACAAGCAGAGTTTGCAACACTCATTTCTAATGTAGATAAATCTGAATCTTCATTTTGTTCAAATCTTTTCCAATAATTAATTGTTGGTTCAACTCTATTTGCAATCTTTGCCATTGTTTTTACACATTCAACTGGGTAATCTCCTTGAGCACATTCTCCAGAAAGCATTACTGCACTTGTTCTATCATATATAGCATTTGCAACATCTGATGCTTCTGCTCTTGTTGGTAGTGGTTGATGTGTCATTGATTCAAGCATTTGTGTAGCAGTAATTACTGGTCTATTTAAAGAATTTGCCATTTTTATAATTCTCTTTTGCATAACTGGTGGTTCAGTAAAGTCAGTTTCTGTTGCCATATCTCCACGAGCTACCATTTGAGCATCTGCCATTTCAACAATAGAATTTGTATTTCTTATTCCTTCTACATTTTCAATTTTAGTGATAAGTTTAATGTCTTTTCCACCATTTTCATCTAATATTTTTCTTACTTGCATTATATCATCTGTGTTTCTTGCAAATGATATAGCAACATAATCATATTCATGTGCACATGCAGCTTTTAAGTCTTCTATATCTTTATCTTTTAAAGCTGGCAATCTAACTTCTGTTCCAGGTAAATTCATTGTCTTTCTGCTTCCTAAACCATTTCCGTGGATTACAGTACAAACTATATCCTTGTCAACTATTTTGTCTACTCTTAATTCTATAGCTCCATCATCTATTAAAATCTTTGCTCCTGGTTTAACATCTTTATATAAATTTTTGTATGTTACAGATGTTTTGTCTTTGTCACCAATAATATCTTCATTTACTAATGTAAATTTTTGACCATCTTCTAACATTATTTTTTCATTTTTTCCTGTAACTAACATACCTGTTCTAATTTCTGGTCCTTGCATATCTAGAATCATAGGAATTGGTAAATCTAATTCTTTTCTTAATCTAATTATTTCTTCTGTCTTTTCTCTTTGCTCCTCATAACTTCCATGTGAATAATTTATTCTGCATACATTTAATCCTGCATCAAATAATTCCTCTAATCTGTTTTCGCTTGCTGGTCCTATTGTTCCTACAATTTTTGTTTTTCTTATTGCTTTCATTTATAAAACTTCCTTTCTTCTTTATATACTTAAAATTAAGCACTTTTTTAAACACTATGGTATTATATCACATATACTAATAATTATTCAAGTACTTTGACAAAAAATTACAAAAATTTAAAAAGTCTACACATTACTTGACACAGTCGATAATAAACTTTGTGTTTCTTTGTATCTCAAAGTGCTACGGGCAAAGCACCGCACGGAACGAAGCGTCGCCGCCGCTACCACCAGCGGCGCTGCTCGAATAGAACACACCTGTGTAGAATCTACCAAGGTAACTGCCCCCGCGACCGACAAACGGGTAACTCGCGTAGCAAAGGCTAGGGTAGTCTCCAAACCAGTTGTAATATGTGCTTGTATTACTTAAAGCATATGCTCCACCTTTATTAACTTCTTTTGTTGCATCTCCTATTTTTCCATATGTATATATTCTAGCATTTCCGTCTGATGATGTTGTTTCATTGTAATATTTTGTTGCATATTTATCGCTTGTTCCAGATGTTGAAGCAAATGTACTTCCTAAACTTGATTCATAATTATTTGTATCAGTATTATTAAATGCTGCTACATATTCCCAAACACCACCAGACATATCATAAACTCCATAAACATTTCCTGTTGTACTTGCTTTTGCTCCTGTAGTGGTATTATAAGGATTTGGCGCTCCCAATGTACTTGAAGCACTTGTACTTCCTCCACCATTTCCAGTTATGTATGAACTACTATTATTTATATCTATTTCATTTCCATTTCTACCATATTGACTTTGTGTTAAATAAGCAACTGCTCCCCATTCACTATTTTTCATTAAATGGCTTTCTTTTGATGAGTCGTAACTTTTTGCTACATTATACATATTTCCTATTGTTATACTTCTAGCACTCTGAACATTTGGAACACTTAAAAACGTTGTATTATATCCA
>OCTW013381662.1_pt1 | contig 28653 bp, 25 predicted proteins | sample 1539671 | NCBI WGS metagenome assembly OCTW01 (sample SAMN02144230, study PRJEB22623) | gut metagenome | biome: sheep rumen | host: Ovis aries | place: New Zealand | reverse complement strand
GATGGCAAACATCAGCCACGCCATCAAGGTATTGACTCTTGAAAAGGTTGTTTGTTGCATCATGCTTTGCTCGTTTTTCGTGCAAAGGTAGCAACAATCGTCTAACAGGCCGAAAAAGAAGTCTAACATTTGCCTGACATTTCATTGTCAGGCTCCGTGTCAGACACCTATCTACTTGATAATCAACCGATAAGCCTTACTGCGGTCTGATTCGATTTTGAGGTTGGAATGCTGCTCTATGACGGGTTTCAGCCTGCGGATCAGTGTGTAGAGCGTATCGTTGGCATCGGGCTTCTTGGGCCACAGGGCATCACATATCTCTGCCTTCGACAAGCAGTGTGAGGGCGAATGGAAGAACATCTCCATCAGATGGTGCTGCATGGGAGTCAGTTGTACATGGCTCCCATCAGCAGCATAGAAACAGCCTTCTGCTTCTGAATAGGTCAAGCCACCAAAGCCATTGCCAGCAGGTAAAGCTATGGCAGCGCGTCGATACCATACAAACATCGCCCAGAATCCTGTCAGCATCCAAAGCAATGCAGCAGGCCGCTGGTCGGAAAGGCTGAAGATGGTAGCCTCGGAGCAGTGAGCATACGCCTTGAACTGCCTACTGCGGGTATCTACCGCCAGCGTAGCCTTGCCTCGCAATGCTGCAATCTGCAAGTGACTGTTGAAGGTGCGGATAGTGTCCTGGTTGATGACGTCGCTCTGCTGTTCCTGCATCGTGATGGCCAGTGCTCTGTCCATATCCTCGCTCACTTTCCGACTCGTAGAGCGATAACTGTCAAGGCTTGTCAGACTTGACGCTACTATCAGTGCAAAGAGCACGATGACTGCATATTGTTGTTTCATACACTCAATTGGGAATATTTTAACATCCCTGATGCAAAAGTACTAATCTTTTCTGAATTATCGGTAAGTCCTACCGCATTTTTATGAAATGATAGCATTTCGGAAGCAATATTCGCGGAATCTGCAATGTCATGCAATATCATTACAAACGAAAAGATTGCACGATATTTCACCTCTTAACTTTTTCTTCACGAATTTCACCTGAATTTCACTGAAAAGTAAAAGAGAGTTGCGAAATCTTCGTAACTCTCTGATTTTCAGTAGTGGACCAGCCTGGGCTTGAACCAGGGACCTCCAGATTATGAGTCTGTTGCTCTAACCAACTGAGCTACAAGTCCTGAATTTGCGGTGCAAAGTTAGAGGAAAATCTTTAAATATCCAAATTTTTAGGGCGAAATAACATAAAATAAGTGGAAATTAAGTACCTTTGCACCCCAATGGAGATAATTCGCAACATAGACAAACGGGAAACAGCACCTCTATGCGCTGCCACCATCGGTATGTTTGATGGTGTACATGCAGGTCACCGACAGGTGATCAAGCATCTGATCTCTGAGGCAAAGACTTCTCATCTGCCAGCGATGGTCATCACCTTCGACCGCCATCCCAGACAGCTTTTCGACCCCTCGTTCTGCCCGCAGCTGCTGACATCGCTACAGGAGAAGGCGCACGAGATGGAGCAGCTGGGCGTGGACTACCTGACGGTGTTGCCCTTTACCAAGGAGATAGCCTCGCTCTCGGCACGCGACTTCATGGCCCAGATCCTCAAAGAGAGGCTGAACGTCGGGCTGCTCCTGGTGGGCTATGACAACCGATTCGGCCACGGCAGGACGGAGGGCTACGATGACTACAAGTGCTATGGCGACGAACTGGGTATGAAGGTGTATCGCGGTATCGAACTGGCCTTCAAGGAATATCAGTTCCCTGTCTGCTCATCGAGCATCAGGCGCCTCCTCGCTGACGAGGGTGACGTGGAGACAGCAGCAACCATGCTGCAACGTCCCTATACTCTCACAGGCAAAGTGATCACGGGCGAGCACATCGGCCACCAGCTGGGGTTCCCCACAGCAAACCTTTTGCCCACCGATTCCAACAAGCTCATTCCCGCCAGCGGCGTCTATGCGGTATGGGTCGGCATTGGCACCAGCCGAAGATTATTACCTGCGATGATGAATATCGGCACGCGCCCTACCTTCGATGGCAGGAGCCGCACCCTGGAGGTGAATATCTTCGACTTCGAAGGCGACCTTTATGGACAGACGCTGAGCATCGCCTTCATCTCGAGGATCCGTGGAGAACGGAAGTTCGAGTCGCCAGAGGCCCTGACAGCCCAACTCAAAGAAGATCAAGCACAAATAAAAAGTTTACTCTTATGAAGAATGCTATTATCTACACATTCGTATTCCTGGCCGTTCAGGTGATGTCGAGCTTCATCGTAACCGGCATCTGGCAGTGGGCCTTTGGAAAGAGTGTCACGGACGATGCCACAGGATTCATCGTCATGACAACCCTGTTTACAGTCATCACACTGGCCGTGTTCCTCCTGGCACGATGGTGCGAGGTGTCGAGCCACTGGATCCGGCAACGCCCCTGGCTGACGATGGTATGGTGCGTCGTGGCTGCCTTTGGCGCCATCATCCCGTCTATATGGATTCAAGAGCACATGCCCGAACTGCCGAACTTAGCAGAAGACACGTTTGACATGATCTTGCGCGACCGCTGGGGTTATCTGGCCATAGGACTGTTGGCACCACTGGGAGAAGAGGTTGTGTTCCGTGGCGCCATCCTACGGTCACTGCTGCAATGGTGCAGCAAGCCTTGGGCTGCCATCGTCATCTCTGCGCTGATTTTCGCCGTCGCACACATGAACCCGGCCCAATTGCCACATGCCTTCCTCATCGGCCTGTTGCTTGGCTGGCTGTATTATCGCACAAACAGCATCATCCCCGGCATGGCATATCACTGGGTGAACAACTCTGTGGCCTATGTGATGTATAACCTCTATCCAGACCCCGACCTTACGCTGACCGAGCTCTTCGGGTCAGAACGGACGGTGCTGATGGCCGTGGGATGCTCGCTCTGCATTTTACTCCCTGCCCTATTCCAGTTGAACCTGAGACTAAAGAAGTGATAAGAAGCGAAGTGGGCTGCGACCTCTCGGCGCAGCCCATAACTTCTGATAGTACTTAATAAATTTGAGAGAATTGAAGCTTCACAGCTTCTTTGTTTAACTATAATATAGAAAGCATAGAAAAATTATTCTAAATAGGTGGACTTCTCCTTAGCAGGTCCCTGAATGGTGTCGCCCACGTTTTCTGCCTGTATCGTGGTCAGCACGTTTACCGTATCAGCCAGTTCTTGCTGAGCCTTTACGAATGCCTCCCGAGGATCTTCCCAGATATCCCAAGGAGCCTGTGCAGCATTCCCCAGAGTGAGAATGATAGCCACGATAGCGGCAGCCTTGAACAAAGGCATCAGGCGATCCTTCAGCGAGAAGGTCTTTGCCACGGCTGGCTCACCAATCTGCTCAAGGATGCGTGCATCAAACGCTTCGCCCAACGGCTCCTCCTTCTGCAGCTCATAGCGGAAGATGTCCTGATATTTCCTGAGGCTCTCTGGAATTTCAGGGCTGTCTGGCTGGCTGAAGAACGTGCGGAGTATCGACTCCTCCTGCAGGGTGGTCTCACCCTCCCAGTAGCGTTCCAAAAGCTGTTCAATGTACTTATAGTCCATAATTCTCTGTCTTTATAAATTGCTGCTTGATCTGTTGTCGTGCCCTGAAGATATTGACTTTCACCTGTTCCTCAGTGACACCCAGAATCTGCGCTATTTCCTTATAACTCTTGCCCTCAAACTCTCGAAGCTGCATGCAACTGCGTTGTTTCTCGGGCAAGTTGTCGATGAGTTGCCTGACGAGTGCGATGCGATCGCGCTGCACGGCCTGCTCTTCGGGATTGGATGAATAACTATGGTCTGCAGCGTCGCCCCCTTCTTTCCCTGAGTACCGATCACCATCCCACAGCCTTTCCAGACTTGGATTCTGGTTCTCTGCCCTCTTCATCTTGTCTAATGCGATGTTGCGGCAGATGGTGAGACAGAATGCTTCGATAGAGTCAATCTCCTCCCAGCGGTCACGCCTGTTCCATACCTTAATCATTGTCTCCTGTACGACATCTTCTGCCTCCGCGGGGTTGAGAGTGATGCGGAGCGCGAGCCTATAGAGCTCATTTTTCAGTGGCAGGATATCGTTTCGGAAACTGATCTTTTTCATCCTCTCTAAATAGTAAGACGACTGGGAAACAGAAAAGTTACAGAAAAGGGAAGATTTTTTTAATTACTTAATGGTTGTGCCCGATTTCCCATCGAGAGCAGTGGCGAGTGTGATGATGACCCGCGAGACTCCGGCATCGATGGCATCCAGGGCGTTCTCTATCTTTGGCAGCATACCTCCGCTGATGGTGCCGTCAGCCTTATAGCGGACAAAGTCATCGTGTGTGATGACAGGAATCACTGAGTCGTCATCGTCAGGATCACGGAGCACCCCTTTCTTCTCGAAGCTGAATATCAGCGTCACATCATAATAAGGAGCGAGTGCCTTAGCTGTTTCGCTGGCGATGGTATCGGCATTGGTATTAAGGATGTTGCCCTGTCCGTCATGTGTCAGCGGAGCCATCACCGGGGTGACCCCCTCCTCGATAAGCCTACTGAGCATCTGTCCGTCTGCACGTTCCACATCACCCACGAAACCAAAGTCGACACCATCCTTGACAGGACGCTTATGCGAGCGAATAACGTTCATATCAGCACCCGTAAGCCCGAGGGCATTGACACCATTGGCTTGCAGGCGGGCAACAAGATTCTTGTTCACCAGACCGCCATAGACCATCGTCACCACGCTGAGCATATCAGCATCAGTGATGCGGCGGCCGTTTACCATCTTCGACTCGATGCCGAGGGCCTCGGCAACCTTCGTGGCCCTCCGCCCGCCACCATGCACCAACACCTTCTTGCCATCGATGGCACTGAAGTTCTTGAGTAATAACAAGAGCTGGGCCTCATCCTCAACGACGGCCCCGCCCACTTTTACGATTGTCAGTCTTTCTTTCATTATCCGCTCCGTATATTATTCAAGATAAGTATATCCGTAGAGGCCACTGCGATAGTTAGACAGGAACTCCTTACCCTCTTCGAGCGAGATCTTTCCCTGCTTCACGCTCTTGGCCACCCATACCTCGAGCTGACGGACGAGTTTCTTGGGATTATACTGCACGTACTCAAGCACTTCTTCCACCGTCTCACCATCGATGATCTGATCGATATGGTAGGTGCCGTCCTTCTCTGAGATGTGTACGGCATTGGTGTCGCCAAAGAGGTTGTGCATATCGCCCAGAATCTCCTGATAGGCCCCCACGAGGAATACGCCCAGATAATAAGGCTCGTTCTTCCTGAGCGCATGAACAGGCAAAGAGTGAGTGTTATGACGATTGGTAGTGAAGTTGGCAATCTTACCGTCCGAGTCACAGGTAATATCCTGGATGGTGGCGTTACGTGTCGGCCGTTCGTCAAGGCGCTGTATGGGCATGATGGGGAACACCTGATCGATGGCCCACGAGTCGCTGAGACTCTGGAAGAGCGAGAAATTGCAGAAATACTTGTCTGCCAACAGTTTGTCGATCTTCATCAGCTCCTCAGGAATATGCTTCAGACTTTTGGCGAGGGCATGGATCTCATGGCACACGCTCCAGTACATCGCCTCCACCTCGGCACGGGTCTTCAAGTCAACGATGCCGTGGGAAAAGAGGTCGAGCACCTCTTCACGGATCTGCTCTGCATCGTGCCAGTCCTCGAGCACATTGCGCGGCGAGAGGTTATCCCAGATCTCATAGAGATCCTTCACCAGCTGGTGGGAGTTCTCGTCTGGCTCAAACTCCTCTGGCATCTCTGGCAGCGAAGCCGTCTCCAGCACATCGATGACGAGCACGGAGTGGTGGGCAGCCAGCGAGCGCCCACTCTCAGTGATGATGTTGGGGTGAGGCAGGCCATTCTTGTTGGCTGCATCGACAAAAGTATAGATACAGTCGTTGACGTATTCCTGGATGGAGTAGTTGACAGACGACTCGCTCGATGGTGACCGTGTACCATCATAGTCGACACCCAGGCCTCCGCCACAGTCGACAAAGTCGACATTATACCCCATCTTATGCAGCTGTATATAGAACTGCGAGGCTTCGCGGAGGGCTGTCTGTATGCGGCGGATCTTCGTAATCTGTGAGCCAATATGGAAATGGATCAGTCGCAGGCAGTCACGCATATCCTTCTTATCCAGCATATCGAGTGCCTCCAGCAGTTCCGCACTCGTCAGTCCGAACTTCGAGGCGTCGCCACCACTCTCCTCCCATTTGCCAGAGCCAGAAGAGGCCAACTTGATGCGGATACCGATATTCGGGCGGATGTTCATCTTCTTGGCTTCGCGAGCGATGATCTCCAGCTCGTTCATCTTCTCTACGACGATGAAGATCTGCTTGCCCATCTTCTGTGCCAGCAGCGCCAGCTCGATGTAGCTCTGATCCTTATAGCCATTGCACACGATGATCGAGTCGCTCTGGCACTGCATGGCGATGACGGCATGCAGCTCAGGCTTAGAGCCTGCCTCCAGTCCGAGGTTGAACTTACGTCCGTGCGAGATGATCTCCTCAACGACGGGTTGCATCTGGTTCACCTTGATGGGATATACCACGTAGTTCTCACCCTTGTAGTCGTACTCCTCTGATGCTTTCTTAAAGCAGCTCCACGTCTTCTCGATACGGTTATCGAGGATGTCGGGGAATCGTAGCAATACTGGTGGTGTGACATCGCGCAGTGCCAACTCGTCCATCACCTCACGCAGGTCTATCTGCGTATCATTCTTACATGGTGTGACAAAGACGTTACCCTTCTCGTTGATGCCGAAATAGGAGGTGCCCCAACCGTTGATGTTGTAGAGCTCCTTGGAGTCATCGATGGTCCATTTCTTCATATCCTAATAAATAAATAAGATAATAATGATTATAGATTTATTAAATATGCAGCATTTCGCGAAGCTTAGCGACGCTGATCTTTATCTTGTCGTAGTTGTCCATCAGGTTCACGTCGAGGGTATAGCGGGCCTTGCTGTAGAAGGGCTCCCGCTTCTCGAGCTGTTCTCTGATGAACGTCAGCAGCTCCTCCTGGCTCTTCCCCTTTATCAGCGGACGCTCCACACGTGCCATCTGCAGATGCTTGTACAGCACCTCGGGCGACGCCTTTAGATAGACCACCTGCCCCTGCTGGTTCAGGTACTCCATGTTGTCGAAGAAGCAGGGTGTGCCGCCACCGCAGCTGATGATGACATTCTCGAACTCCGCCACCTCGTGCAGCATGTTGTATTCTATCTTACGGAAGCCTTCCTCTCCACGCTCGGCGAAGATCTGTGATACCGTCTTCCGCATGCGACTCTCTATATACCAGTCCAGATCGTAGAAGATAATGCCCAGTTCCTTTGAGAGCGCCTTGCCGATGGTGGTCTTTCCGGCACCCATATAGCCAATGAGGATAATCCTTGTCATCTGCTATTTGTGGTTTGCCGGCACCGCTTTTATCACTTTCATGCACTCCTCGAAGGTCAGCTCTGCTGCCTTCTCGTGCATACTCTTCGGCAGGCGGTAGTTCTTGCCGTCGTAGGCCAGATAAGGTCCGTAACGTCCGTCGAGCACTTCAAGTTTCTCATCTTCGATGAAAGTCTTCAGGTGCTTACGCTTATCCTCCTGCTGCTTCTCGCGGATGAGCTCGATGGCCTCGTCGAGGGTCAGCGCCATCGGGTCTGTGCCCTTGGGTACCGAGGTGTACTTGCGGTCGTAGAGGATATAGAGTCCAAAGCGCCCTGCTCCGATAGTGACGGGCTTTCCCTCATAGTCGCCGATTTCTCGCGGCAGCTTAAACAACTCCAGGGCTTCCTCGAGGGTGATGGTCTCGATGCTCTTGTCCTTGGGCATCTGGGCAAAGGTAGGCTTCTCGTTATCATCAGCAGTACCTATCTGAACAACGGGTCCGAAGCGCCCGATTTTCACAAACACGGGCTTGCCTGTCTTGGGATCCTTACCCAGCACACGCTCACCTGCCTTATGACGGTCGCGGCTGTTGATGGTGCGCTCTACCGTTGGCTCGAAGTCTTTGTAGAACAAGTGCATCATATCCTTCCACTGCTCGCCGCCTTCGGCTATCTTATCGAAGTCCTGCTCCACCTTGGCGGTGAAGTTATAGTCCATGATATCCTTGAAGTTCTTCATCAGGAAATCGTTCACCACAGTACCTATGTCTGTAGGAATCAGCTTTCCCTTCTCCGAACCTACGATCTCCTTTCGGGTGCGCTGACTGACCTGCTTGCCTTTCAGGGTGAACACAGCGTAGTTACGCTCCTCACCCTTCTTGTCACCCTTCGTCACGTACTCACGCTGCTGAATGGTGCTGATGGTGGGCGCATAGGTCGACGGACGGCCAATACCGAGTTCCTCCATCTTCTTTACCAGACTGGCTTCAGTATAGCGCTGAGGACCTGCTACGAATCGCTCTGTAGCATTGACCTCACGACGCGTGAGCTCCTGTCCTTCATTCAGCGGAGGAAGGATGTGGCCATACTCATCCTGCTGTTCCTCCTCGTCGTTAGACTCACGATAGACCTTGATGAAACCATCGAACTTCACCACCTCACCCTGTGCGATGAACTCCTCCTGGCTCCTGACGCCCGACTCTTGATTCCTGATACCAATAGTTACCATTGTCTTCTCGATCTCGGCGTCAGCCATCTGACTGGCGATGGTGCGCTTCCAGATGAGCTCATACAGGCGCTTCTCCTGGGCAGAGCCCTCTATCTCCGTACGGTCCATATAGGTGGGACGGATGGCCTCGTGAGCCTCCTGGGCACCTTTCGCACTGGTGTGGTACTGGCGTGGCTTACTATACTCGCTGCCATAGAGCCGCACGATCTCCTCCTTGCTGGCTCCCAGGCAGAGCTTAGACAGGTTCACTGAGTCAGTACGCATGTAGGTGATCTGTCCGTTCTCATACAGATGCTGGGCGATCATCATCGTCTGGCTGACAGTGAGGCCAAGCTTTCGGGCGGCCTCCTGCTGAAGGGTCGACGTGGTGAAGGGGGGTGCTGGCGTGCGCTTAATGGGTTTCTTCTGGATGCTCTCCACCGTATAGGTGGCTGTCTTGCACTGCTCGAGGAAGGCGAGCACCTCTTCTGCGGTCTTGAAACGGCTGCTCAGCTGTGCCTTCACCTCCGAGGCGGAGCCGTCGGGGTTGGTGATGGCAAAGATGCCGTTGACGACGTAGTACTCCTCGCTCTTGAAGTTCTGTATCTCCCGCTCCCGCTCTACAATGAGTCTGACAGCCACGCTCTGCACGCGTCCTGCCGAGAGTGCCGGCTTCACCTTGCGCCACAACACGGGCGAGAGCTTGAAGCCTACGATGCGGTCAAGCACACGACGGGCCTGCTGGGCGTTCACCAGGTTCATGTCCAGGTGACGGGGGTGCTCGATGGCATCCAGGATGGCGGGCTTAGTGATCTCGTGGAACACGATGCGGTTCGTCTTCTCGCTGTCAAGGCCCAGCACCTCGCACAGATGCCAGGAGATGGCCTCTCCCTCACGGTCTTCATCGGATGCCAGCCACACCTTCTCTGCCTTATGGGCTTTATCGCGGAGGTCGGCCACAAGCTTGGTCTTCTCTTCGGGAATCTCGTATTCCGGCTCGAGCGTATTCTCGTCTACACTCAACTCTTTCTTCTTCAAATCGCGGATGTGTCCATAGCTCGACATCACCTTGAAGTCCTTGCCTAAGAACTTCTCTATGGTCTTCGCCTTGGCTGGAGACTCCACAATCACTAAGTTTTTCTGCATACTTTCTTTCGTTTTATTTTCTTACGGGCTGCAAAAGTAAGCAAAAAACGCTATCACACCTTATTTATATAGAGGTTTTTTTGTTTTATTAACGATTTTGTTGCAAGAATCGATGTACGGCCTCCCTGATAGACCGCAGTCCGAAGCGCTCAACATAGACCTCCCGCAGGGGCAGCCAGGTGAGTTCTGCCGCGTCGTCGTCGGCCTTCACCGTGACTTCGCCATCCACACGACAGGTGAAGAAGAAGTCGAGCGTGTGGATGTCCATACCTGAATAGTGATAGACGTTGGGGATGGAGAACAGGTAGCGCACATCGCGGTCGCTGATCACGAGGCCTGTCTCCTCCCGTATCTCCCTCACCATCCCCTGCTCAGCGTTCTCGTTGTTGTCTACGAATCCGCCAGGCAGGTCGAGGGTGCCCTTGGCGGGCTCTTTCCCTCTTCGTGCCACCAGCAGCTCTCCCCGCTCGTTGAGGATGAAGGCTGCCGTTGAGGCCCGGGGGTTCTGGTAATAGGTGAACCCGCAGTTGGCGCAATGCCGGCTCAGGGCGTTATGGATCTCAAAGTCACTGCTGCCGCACTTCGGGCAATAGTGAAACACTTCTAACGGATGACCTTTCATATTTTCTTTTTTTGTTTATAGTTTAAAGTTTATAGTTTATAGATAAATACCTTGCAAGCCATTTACAAGTCAGTTCCAAAACCATTCCGCCTATATCTGCCTTTAGAAGTAATCATCTATAAACTTTAAACTATAAACAATAAACTATAATCAATATCACCAGTTGTCCGTACGGAAAGGGAACAACGGCAGATTACCGCCGTTCTTCACATTGCCTATCTGGAAGTTCTTGAAACAGTAGCGCACGGCCACGGGCTTGCTCACCTCGGGCGACGTGATCTTGATGGCCTCATCCCAGTAGCCGCCGCCAGGCTGCCAGAAGTGCTGAGCCTTGGCAGGATGGAACACGCGGTCTTCGCCAGCCACCTCGAAGCCCTGGATATCCTCGAAGGGGGCATCCGTGTGATAGTTGTTGTCCAGGTGGATGAAGACGGCATCGTCTTTCACGAGCATGTCCTTGTAGGTAGAACTCTTGTAGAGCACCCCTTCGAAGCCGTAGTCACGGTTCAGTGCGGTGTAGGCCAGGCGCTCACCCACCTGCTGCTTCTGTGTGGGGTGGATCTGGGTCGTCTCGTAGGGATAGACGAGGTCGTTGGTGCACACCAGACTGCTGTTTGGGATGATCTGTGCGGCCTTGAACTGCTGTTCGCGCAGCAGGGCACCGCTGATGGCATTGTCGTTGTCGTCGTATCTATAGGGAGCAATCTCCACGAAGTAGAAGGGAATCTCGCCCAGTCCGAACTGCTGGCGCCACTGGTCTACAAGTATTTTCATGCGCTGCGAGTACTGGTCGCCAGGATCGCCCACGTTCGAGCAGCCCTGATAGTAGAGGATACCCTTCACGGTGTAGTTCAGGATGGGGTTGAAGGTGCCGTTGCCCCAGAGCATGGCACGGTGGTAGTCCCATTCTTTCTTGAAGTTGACGATGCCCATCGAGTCAGTCGGCTCGTTGGTATATTTCTCCAGGTTCTCCTTCGTCAGCCAACTCTCCACGCGCGAACCTCCTTTATTAGCTTCAATGAGTCCGATGGGTATGTTGAGGGCCTGGTGCATGGTGCGGGCGAAGAAATAGCCTGTGGCCGAGAACTCACCCACCGTATTCGGCGAGCACTGGCGCCACTCACACTGCGCGTCGTCCTGAGGCTCAACACGCATCACGCTGGGAATCTTCACGCTGCGCACACCCCGATGGTTGGCAGCGTCGATGACCACCTGGTTGTAGTCTTTCACAGGACACATCCAGAAGCCTTTTACGGGCATCTCCATGTTCGACTGTCCTGCACACACCCACACCTCGCCAGCCAAGACGTTATGAATAGTCAGAGGCTCACCGTCGTCAAAGGTGATGCTTAATGGCTCATACGAAGCAGCAGGGGTCTTCACGTAGACAAGCCACTTGCCATCGCCATGAGGCCTGGCCCTGACAACTTCATCGCTCCACGAACAGGTCACCTTGACCTCTCGCATCGGATCAGCCCATCCCCAAAGGCGGACTTCCGTCTGCTGTTGTAACACCATGTTGTCACCAATCAGATGCGGCAACCTTACCTTTGCCTGCACGCCCAGGGCCATCACCACCAGGGCGGCGAACAGAAATGTACGTTTATTAATCATCGTTTTCATTGTTTTTAGTTTCTGCCTGCAAAGATACGAAAAATCATGCAAACTACAAAATAATAATCCACAAATAATCATCATTTTACGCATGTTTTTGTACATACATGCCGAGTTCATCACTCAAAACGGCCAGTTCATCAAAAACCGCCCCAGATATTTGGAAGTATGAGTCGTTTTTCCTATCTTTGCGACAACTAATAATCAAACAACAGTTATTTTAATTACTAACCCTTTAAAAATTAAACATTATGAAAAAGATTCTATTGTTAGCAGTCGTCATGCTTGCAAGCCTTAACGCAAGTGCACAACAGGATGAAGGTACTTGGTCTATCACCCCGAAGGTTGGTTTCAACCTGGCAAACATTGTTGGTGACCACACGGATGGCTACAGCATGAAGTTCGCTCTCTTCGGAGGTGCTGAGGCAATGTATCAGGTTACCCCGATGATCGGCCTCTCAGGCGGTCTGCTCTTCTCTGCACAGGGAGCTGAGATGGATGGCGACGCCAGTGTGGCACTGACAAACCTGAACATTCCCATCATGGCCAACTTCTACGTGGCAGAGAATCTGGCCCTGAAGGTAGGTCTGCAGCCCGACTTCAACCTCTCGGCAAAGATGAAGTACAATGGTGGTTCTTCCGACATCACCAGCACTCAGACCGTCGTACTCGATATTCCCTTTGGCATCTCGTACGAGTTCTCCAGCATTGTCCTCGATGCCCGCTACAACCTCGGACTCTCCAAGATCTTCAAGGGTGAAGGTGGCAGTCAGCGCAACAGCGTGTTCCAAATCAGCGTAGGCTATAAGATCCCGTTCTGATTCCTAATCCTAAATATCATAGCCTCACACAGGACAAAGGGGACAATGGGACAAGGGACAATGGGACAAAAGGTATTTTCATCATGCATAATGAGGGACTATTATAAATTTTATATATTATATATATTATAATATATATAATATATAATATAATAATTATATAAGTTAGAATTGAGTTTGTCTCTTAAATTTGTCCTTTGTCCCATTGTCCCGCTGTCCCGTGTCCCAGATAGTAGGTGCAAGGCGTGATGATAAACGAAACGTCTTTACATTTTGCTTGGTATAAATATAGTCTGTAACTGAAGCTAAAGCGAGCTCGGAGTTTAGGCTAAGGAAAGTGGGAGTTTAGGCTAAGGAAACTCCGAGTTTGGGCTAAGGAAAGTGGGAGCGCTCAAAAAGGGCTGATAGCAGGCCATTTCAGCCACCCGAAGAAGATGCGAATATTGTTTACATGTCCGCAAGAAAACAAGAACCGCATTCAAATAATTATCATCATTCTGGCCGTTAATTAGAATTATTTTTCGTACCTTTGCAAGGTCTAAACAAAACCAAAAAGGATGAAATCACTGAAGCTTATCGCCATGCTGCTGCTGATAACCGCGACGGCAGCAACGGCGCAGACGAAAGGAATGAAGATGGAACTATGGCCCAACAGGGCAACCTACGAGAGCAGCGACAAGGAAGACAAGGCGGAGCTGACCGTCTACCTGCCTGACGCCAAGAAGGCTACAGGCAGAGCCGTAGTGTGCTGTCCTGGTGGCGGCTACACCCACCTGGCGATGGACCACGAGGGTCACCAGTGGGCCACGTTCTTCAACAACCAGGGCATTGCCCTCATCGTACTGAAATACCGCATGCCCCATGGCAATCCGCTCATCCCCATCTCTGATGCCGAGCAGGCCATGAAGACGGTGCGCCAGAATGCCGTCAACTGGCACATCGACCGCACGCAGGTGGGCATCATGGGCTTCTCTGCCGGCGGCCACCTGGCCTCCACCATCGCCACCCACGCTACTGGCGAGGCAGCCCCAAACTTCCAGATACTCTTCTACCCCGTGATCACGATGGATCTCTCGTTCACCCACAAGGGCTCTCGCGAGAACCTGCTGGGCACCAACCACTCGAAGAAAGAGTGGCGCAGGCTGGAGGCCGACTATAGCAACGACCTTCAGGTGAACCGCACCACGCCGCGCGCCTTCATCGCCCTCTCCGACGACGACAAGGCAGTGCCCGCCGCCAACGGCTTCAGCTATTACGAGCAGTTGTACAAGCACGACGTGCCTGCCTCGATACACATCTATCCCACAGGAGGTCACGGCTGGGGCTACCGCGAGTCGTTTACCTATCACTACCAGATGATCTTCGAGCTGAAGGGCTGGCTGGAGAGTTTCTAAACCTCCCCCAGCCATCTCGCACAAGGCTCAAGGAAGATACAAAAAGAAAAACCGCAAACTGCTTCTTGCTAAGCGTTTGCGGTATTTTCTGTGTCGACACTTGGATTCGGACCAAGGACCCCCACCATGTCAAGGTGATACTCTAACCAGCTGAGCTATGCCGACAATTGACTTTTGCGGGTGCAAAGGTACAAAGAAAAAATGAAGAATGAAGAATGTAGGATGAAGAATCTGCTGCGTCTTGTGTTTTTTTAACGTTTTTCTTCTTCAACGTCCAACCTTCACCTTTCAATTTTCAATGACCTACAACAGTTTCCTGATCTCTGCCTCGAGGTCTTTGACGTCAGCAGCGCGCTTCACAAGGTTGTTGCCGCGATCGATGAGGAAGTAGTCGGGCACGCTCTGCACGTTGTAGAGCATCAGCGTCTGCGACGACACGCCATTCTCATCACGAACGTTCACCCAGGGCAGGGCTGCCGTCTGCTGCTTCCAGAAGTGCTCATCGGGGTCGAGGCTTACCTGGTACACCTCCAGCCCCTGCGCATGATACTTATCATAGAGCTCGCGAAGCAGGAGGATGCGGGCAGGCGAGTCTTCAAGGGCGAAGATATGGAAGTCGAGCAGCACCACCTGACCCTTCAAGTCCGTCAGTCGCCGCACCTGACCCTTGTTATCCACCAGGGCGATGTCGAGCACACCAGCCTCCGTGACCTTCGAGGCGTCAACCTCCAGGTCCTGGTTCTGAGCATTGATGATGCGCTGGTTCTTCATGCCCTCGATGGCGATGTTATGCAGATTCTGTCCGCGCTCAGCATGCGGATAGTAGGTATCCCAGCTGGTGGCGACGGCGGCAAAGGCCTTGATGTCTTCCTTCTCAGTGCGAGGATTGAAGATGAGCCAGTTGCCCAGCGTCTGGAACAGGGCGAAATAGGAGTAGGCCTTGTAGGGCTCCTTATAGATGTAGTTCTTCTTCACGTCTTCCTTGTAGAGGTCTACCAGCTTGTCGATGCTGTCGCCAATGACGCGGATGCCAAGGCCCGTGTTCTGCTGGATGGCGATAGCCTTTTGCTGCAGTGCCATCTGCTTCAGCGTCAGCTCCTTGATCTTCAGGCAGTTGTCTGATCCGCTAACCTCGTACTCCGAAGCCATCTGAGGATACTTGGCATTCACGGTGACGATCTCCGTTGAGTCGATGCTCACGTTGATGATCTGATCCCAGATACGCAGCCGATAGAACTCGGGGGCCTCGGGGGCCTCGCCGCTGAACGAGAAGCTGCCACCCTCGGAGAGCTTCACTGAGTCGAGCACCTGAACGCCCTCAAGCCCCACGTTCTCAAAGTAGAGCACGGAGTCGGCAGCGTTCTCTATCTTACCATCGACCACAAACTTATTATTGTCACACGCGGCCAAGGCCACCACAGCTACCACGCCAAGGGCAGCCTTCAGTATATGTTTCATCTTCATTATTGCTTAATTTGGGTGCAAAGGTACGAAAAAAACCACAGATTACACAGATTACACAGAAAAATAAGAAAAAAAAACGTAAAATCTCCCCCTTTCTTCGTTAATTAATATAATAATGTGTAACTTTGTGGCCGATTTTAGCGACAGGACAGCGCTTCTGTCGCATTGAAGTTTTATTTTTTTAGATGTTTTAAACAAGATGAACGTAATTACAAAGACCATTCAATTGGCTGATGGACGTACCATCACCATTGAAACCGGGAAAGTGGCAAAACAGACTGATGGTGCCGTCATGCTGAAGATGAACAACACCGTGCTCCTGGCCACTGTTTGTGCCGCAAAAGATGCCGTTCCCGGAACCGATTTCATGCCGCTGCAGGTAGACTATCGCGAACAGTACAGTGCCGCCGGCCGTTTCCCTGGTGGATTCACCAAACGCGAAGGCAAAGCCTCTGACAATGAAATCCTCACATCACGACTGGTGGACCGTGTGCTTCGTCCCCTTTTCCCAAGTAACTATCACGCAGAAGTTTTCGTCAATGTCATGCTGCTCAGTGCCGACGGTGTCGATCAGCCCGATGCACTCGCAGGCTTCGCTGCCTCCGCAGCCCTGGCATGTTCAGATATCCCCTTCGAGTGCCCCATCTCTGAGGTACGCGTGGCCCGTGTCAACGGCGAGTATGTCATCGACCCCACCTTCGAGCAGATGAAGGAGGCCGACATGGACATCATGGTGGGTGCCTCGGCAGAGAACATCATGATGGTGGAAGGCGAGATGAAGGAGGTCAGCGAGCAGGATCTGCTGGGTGCCCTCAAGGCTGCCATGGACGCCATCAAGCCGATGTGCGAGCTGCAGGCAGAGCTCTCCAAGGAGCTCGGCAAGGACGTGAAGCGCGAGTACAACCATGAGGTGAACGACGAGGCCCTGCGCGAGCAGATGAACAAGGAGTGCTACCAGCCCGCCTACGACGTGACGAAGCAGGCCCTGGAGAAGCAGGCACGCCAGGAGGCTTTCGATAAGATCCTCGCCGACTTCAAGGAGAAATACTTCGAGGCTCATCCTGAGATCACTGCAGACTCAGAGATCTCCAAGGACGAGTACGAGGCCATGATGGAGCGCTACTACCACGACGTGATGCGCGATGCCATGCGCCGCTGCATCCTCGACGAGGGCATCCGTCTCGATGGCCGTAAGACCACTGACATCCGCCCCATCTGGTGCGAGGTGTCACCCCTGCCCATGCCTCACGGAAGCGCTATCTTCACCCGTGGTGAGACACAGTCGCTGTCGACCTGTACCCTCGGCACGAAACTCGACGAGAAACTCGTCGACGATGTGCTGGAGCATGGTTACATGAAGTTCCTATTGCACTATAACTTCCCCCCGTTCTGCACGGGCGAGGCCAAGGCCCAGCGTGGTGTAGGCCGTCGTGAGATTGGCCACGGCCACCTCGCATGGCGCGGTCTGAAGGGTCAGATCCCCGAGGACTTCCCCTACACCGTTCGTCTCGTCAGCCAGATCCTCGAGTCTAACGGCTCGAGCTCGATGGCAACCGTTTGTGCCGGTACGCTGGCCCTGATGGATGCCGGTGTGCCCATGAAGAAGCCCGTCAGCGGTATCGCCATGGGTCTGATCAAGAATCCTGGTGAAGAGAAATATGCCGTGCTCTCAGACATCCTCGGCGATGAGGACCACCTGGGCGACATGGACTTCAAGACCACTGGTACGAAGGACGGCCTGACAGCCACACAGATGGATATCAAGTGCGACGGCCTCTCGTTCGAGATCCTCGAGAAGGCACTGATGCAGGCCAAGGCAGGCCGTGAGCACATCCTGAAGTGCCTCACCGACACCATCGCAGAGCCTCGCGCCGAACTGAAGCCCCAGGTACCCCGTATCGAGGCCTTCGATATCCCCAAGGAGTTCATCGGAGCCGTCATTGGCCCTGGTGGCAAGATCATCCAGCAGATGCAGGAAGACACGGGTGCCGTCATCACCATCGACGAGGCCGACGGCGTGGGTCACGTACAGGTCAGCGCTCCCGACAAGTCGAGCATCGAGGCTGCCATCGCTAAGATCAAGGCCATCGTGGCCATCCCCGAGGTGGGTGAGATCTACGAGGGTACCGTCCGCTCGATCATGCCTTACGGCTGCTTCGTGGAGATCATGCCTGGCAAGGACGGCCTGCTCCACATCTCTGAGATCGACTGGAAGCGCCTCGAGACCGTCGAGGAGGCTGGCATCAAGGAGGGTGACAAGATCAAGGTGAAGCTGCTTGAGATCGACCCGAAGACAGGCAAGTACAAGCTCTCTCACCGCGTGCTGATCGAGAAGCCCGCCGACTACGTGGAGCGTCCTGCCCGTGAGCGTGGCGAGCGCCGTGAGCGCCCTGAGCGCGGTGACCGTCGCGACCGTCGTGACCGCGGAGACCGTCGTAACGGCGAGCGCCGTGAGCGTCCTGAGCGCGGCGAGCGTCCTGAGCATCGCGACCACCACGAGGAGGCACCCCGTGAGAACCAGGAGCCGAAAGACCTCAGCGACTCACTCGACGACATGGACTTTTAAGTAATAAAAGCTAATAGTTTACAGTTTACGGTTTACGGTTTACAGATGATTACTTCTATAGGCAGCAAGTGGCTTTGCCAGGTTTTCACCTGTAAACCGTAAACTGTAGACTGTAAACATAAAAAAGAAAGATGAGAATTCATTTGATACAACTGTTTGAGGAAACAGTCAAGAAGTATCCTGAGAAGACGGCCGTCATCGACAAGGAACGTACCGTCACCTTCGGCGACCTCCGCAGAGAGGCCGTGCTGACAGGTACGAGAATCGCCCAGCTGGGCATTCCGCAGAACAAGCCCGTGGCCGTGTTCCTCGACAAGTCGATAGAGAGCGTATATGCCGACCTTGGCATCCTCTATGCTGGCGACTTCTACATGAACCTCGACATCAAGACCCCTGCCGAGCGCATCAAGAACATCATCCAGCTGACAGAGCCCGCTGCCATCATCTCGACACAGGCACAGATCAAGAGCATCGCCGCCGTCATACCAGACAGCGTGAAACTGATTCTGCTCAACGACGAGCAGGGGGAGGGCGACGAGAAGACCCTCAGCCAGCGCAGGGCCACCGTCATCGACACAGACCCCTCGTGCATCATCAACACGTCTGGCTCGACAGGCACACCCAAGGGTGTGGTGCTGAACCACAAGAGCTTCTTCGACTTCATCGACTGGAGCCTGGAGACCTTCGGCTTCGGCGACGACCTGGTGATGGGCTCGCTCTCACCCATCGTCTTCGACATCTACAGCTTCGAGCTCTGCATGCTCATGACGAAGGCCAGCACCCTCGTCGTGCTCCCTGCCCATCTGGCTGCCTTCCCGGCAAAGATCCTCGAGGTGCTCGAGAAGCATCAGGTGAACTTCCTCTTCTGGGTGCCCACCATCATGGTGAACATCGCCAACATGGACCTGCTCTCCACCTTCAGGCTCGAGAGCCTCCGCACGGTGTGGTTCGCAGGCGAGGTGTTCCCCACCAAACAGTTCAACTACTGGCACCGCCACCTGCCGCAGGTCGTCTTCGCCAACCTCTACGGTCCCATCGAGATCACCCTCGACTGCACCTATTATATTATTAATAAGGAGATCCCCGACGAGGAGCCGCTGCCCATCGGCTATCCCTGCCGCAATACGGACATCCTGATCCTCGACGACGACGACAAGGCCGTCAGCGAGCCGGGCATCGAGGGCGAACTCTGCGTTCGCGGCACCTCGCTCGCCATGGGTTACTACAACAACCCCGAGAAGACGGCTGCCGCCTTCGTGCAGAACCCGCTGAACAAGGCCTACCCCGAACTCATCTACCGTACGGGCGACATCGTCTGCCTGAACGACGAGGGCCTCATCATGTTCAAGGGCCGCAAGGACAACATCGTGAAGCACATGGGCTACCGTACCGACCTGGGCGAGATAGAGCACGTGATCATCAACACGCTGAAGCTCGTGAAGAACGGCTGCATCGTCTACAACCAGGCCGAGAAGCAGATCACCCTCTTCTACGAGGCGGCTGAGGAGATCCCCGTGCCGCAGTTCCGCATGGAGATAGGCAAGGTGCTGCCCAAGTACATGATCCCGACGGTCTATCACCGTCTGGAACAACTCCAGCGCAACACCAACGGCAAGATCGATCGTTTGTATTACAAGAAAGAAGTTAATGTTTGATTTGTTTACAATTTTAATGTTTATAGTTTAAAGTTTATAGTTTAAAGTTGATTTCTTCTATAGGCAGAAACGGTAGAAACGAATGGCTTTGCATGGTTATCATCTATAAACTATAAACTTTAAACTATAAACAAAAGGAAAAAAGATGAAAGAAAAAATAATTGAAATCCTGAAGACCATCCGCCCAGAGTTCGACTTCACGGGTGATGAGGACTTCATCGAGGCGGGCATGCTCGACTCCTACGACATCGTGACGCTCGTCACCAATATGGAGATCACCTTCAACTTCCGCATCGACGGCACGGATGTCGTACCCGAGAACTTCGGCTCCGTCGACAGCATCGTAGCAATGCTCGAGAAGTATGGCGTACATTAGTTATCTGGATCTCCCCAAGCACTGGGGACTGGAACGTGGCGACAGCGTGCTGCTCTCGTCGGACATCATGAAGCTCACCTTCACCAGCATGCGCAACGGTGAGCGTTTCGACCGCGACAAGTTCCTCGAGGCCATCCTCGACACCATTGGCGAGGAGGGCACGCTGCTCATCCCGACATTCAACTGGGACTTCTGCCACGGTGTCGCCTTCGACTACCACAAGACCCCCTGCAAGACAGGCACGCTGGGCACTGTGGCCCTGCGCCATCCTGCCTTCCGCCGCACCCAGCACCCGCTCTACTCCTTCGCCGTCGCAGGCAAGGACCAGCAGCTACTCTGCCAGATGCAGAACGTCTCGTCGTTTGGCGACGACTCCCCCTTCGGCTACCTGGAACGCTGTCACGGCAAGAGCGTGCTGATCGATCTTCACTATACCGACTGCTTCACGTTCGTCCACCACTGCGAGGAGGTGTGCGGGGTCAACACCTACCGCTTCCAGAAGACCTTCACCGCACAGTATATCGACGCCGAAGGCCGAGAGTCTACCCGCAGCTACTCGATGCTCGTACGCTCCTATGAACTCTACGAGGAGACAGACCTCACGCTCATTGGCGAGAAGATGGAGAATCCGTCGGCCTTCGACGGTATCTCGGATATGCCTGCCGCTGCCCGTCTCGTCATGCTCAACGATATCCCCTACCGCCTCGTCGACCTGGCGGCAGCGGCTCCCATCATCAAGGACGACATCCTCCACAACGCCAGCCGCGGACTCTGCAGGCATAAGCTGCAAGACGGGAATCCAAAAAGTTAAATAATCATAAAACTTTCTCCTATTGGACTGCAAAGGCACGTACATAAGAAAAAATGTTCGTACCTTTGCAGTCCGATTATTGGGGAGAGACTTAGAATCCCCGGGATTGAAGTGTGAATAGCGGCGTCTTTGGCCGGGCGCGGTGGTTCGTGAATCGACAGTCCAGACACCCTCGAAGGGACAAGGTCCCAAGAGGAACGTTCGTTAGACTTGCAGCCGGGCTTTAGACTCCCGGATGTGGGTTTATGTGCGTACAATAATTTAGTAAAACTGTTTTTTAGTAGTAAAATTAGAAGAAATGAACACTTTAAGTTACAAGACTATTTCCGTGAACAAGGAAACAGCAAAGAAGGAGTGGGTGGTGATCGATGCCACAGACCAGGTCGTTGGTCGTCTCGCTTCTAAAGTAGCCAAACTGATTCGCGGAAAGTACAAGCCAACTTTCACCCCGCATGTCGATTGCGGCGACAACGTCATCCTTATCAATGCCGATAAGGTGGTATTCACTGGTAAGAAAGAGACTGATAAGGTCTACACCCGCTACACGGGCTATCCTGGTGGCCAGCGCTTCCAGACACCTGCCGAGCTGCGCAAGCGCAACGGTGGTGTGGAGAAGTTCCTCCGTCATGCCGTGAAGGGCATGCTGCCCAAGGGCCCCCTCGGCCGTAGCCTGCTGAACAACCTCTACATCTACGAGGGTACCGAGCATCCCCATGCCGCCCAGCAGCCGAAGGCTATTGATATCAACCAGTACAAGTAAGGGTAAAAAAGTAAAAAGGTAAAAATAAAAAGATTATGGAAGTAATCAACGCAATAGGTCGCCGCAAGAGCTCTGTAGCCCGTGTATATGTAAGTGAGGGTACAGGCAAGATCACGATCAACAAGAAGGAATTAGAGACTTATTTCCCCTCAGCCATCCTGCAGTATGTGGTGAAGCAGCCGCTGAACCTGCTGGACGTTGCTGAGAAGTACGACATCAAGGTCAACCTCGACGGTGGCGGCTTCACTGGCCAGAGCCAGGCTCTGCGCCTCGCCATTGCCCGCGCCCTGGTGAAGATCAACGAGGAGGACAAGAAGCAGCTGAAGGACGCCGGATTCCTGACCCGCGACAGCCGTGAGGTGGAGCGCAAGAAGCCGGGACAGCCCAAGGCACGCCGCCGCTTCCAGTTCAGTAAGCGTTAATCATACTGGACTACGTTTAGTATCTAAACCGAGTGGACTCTGGCTCAATGCTCCAAGCTCAAAGCTCCAAGCTCCAAGCTCAACGCCCATCGCCATCAAGACTACCACGCGGCTGATTCTGGACAAAAGAATTAAAAGGAAAGTAAACAACAAAAAAAAGAATTTAGCAAAATGTCAAGAACTAATTTTGATCAGTTGCTGCAGGCTGGCTGCCATTTCGGCCACCTGAAGCGTAAGTGGAACCCCGCCATGGCTCCCTACATCTACACCGAGCGCAATGGTATCCACATCATCGACCTGCACAAGACCGTAGCCAAGATCGACGAGGCTGCCGACGCCCTGAAGCAGATTGCCAAGAGTGGCAAGAAGATCCTGTTCGTCGCTACTAAGAAACAGACCAAGGAAGTGATTGCCGAGAAGGCAGCCAGCGTAGGCATGCCTTACGTCATCGAGCGCTGGCCCGGTGGCATGCTCACCAACTTCCCCACCATTCGCAAGGCCGTAAAGAAAATGACGAACATCGACCGCCTGATGCAGGACGGCACCTATGCCAACCTCTCTAAGCGCGAGCTGCTGCAGATTACCCGTCAGCGCGCCAAGCTCGAGAAGAACCTCGGCTCTATCGCCGACCTGACCCGTCTGCCAAGCGCACTCTTCGTGGTCGACGTGCTGAAGGAGCAGATTGCCGTCCGCGAGGCCAACCGTCTGGGTATCCCCGTGTTCGGTATCGTTGACACCAACTCCGATCCCAACAACATCGACTTCGTGATTCCCGCCAACGACGATGCCAAGGACAGCGTGGAGGTCATTCTCAACGCCTGCTGCGCCGCCATCGCCGAGGGTATCGAGGAGCGCAAGGTGGAGAAGGCCGACGAGAAGGCTGCCGACGCTCAGGCTGAGGGCGATGCTGAGGAGGCAAAGCCCAAGCGCGCTGCCCGCAAGCCCCGCGCCAAGGCTGCCGACGCCCCCAAGGCCGAAGAGGCTGCTCCCGCTGAGGAGGCCGCCCCTGCTGCTGAAGAGGCTCCCGCCGCTGAGTAATTTTTTTAGTTTATTGTTTAAAGTTTATTGTTTATAGAATTATGGCAATTTCAATTGACGATATCAAGAAGCTTCGCGCTATGACAGGCGCTGGTCTGGCCGACGTGAAGAAGGCCCTGACCGAGGCCGAGGGCGACTTCGACAAGGCCAAGGAGCTGCTCCGCGAGCGTGGACTGGCCATCGCTGCCAAGCGTAGCGATCGTGAGACTTCCAATGGTTGTGTACTCGTAAAGGCTGTCGACGGCTTTGCCGCTACCCTCGCCCTGAAGTGCGAGACCGACTTCGTGGCCAACGGTGCCGACTTCATCGCCCTGACCCAGACCATCCTCGACGCTGCCATCGCAGCCAAGTGCAAGGATCTGGAGGCCGTGAAAGCCCTCGACATCAACGGTCAGACCGCCCAGGAGGCTGTCACACAGCGTTCGGGTATCACTGGTGAGAAGATGGAGCTCGACGGATACCTCGTGCTCGAGGGTGAGAACGTGGAGGTCTACGACCACATGGGTAAGCACACCCTCTGCACCATGGTGCAGACCAACAAGCCCGCCGCTGAGCAGGGTCACCTCGTGGCCATGCAGGTGGCTGCCATGAAGCCCGTGGCCCTCGACAAGGACAGCGTCGACCAGAAGATCCTCGACGAGGAGTACAAGACGGCTGTCGAGAAGACCAAGCTCGAGCAGGTAGAGAAGTTCGTGGAGATGAAGCTTAAGAAGGCTGGTCTGAACCCCAACCTCGTGGATTCTGACGACCACATCGAGAGCAACATGGCTAAGGGTTGGCTCACTCAGGAGCAGGCCGACGAGGCTCGTAAGATCAAGGAAGAGGCAAAGGCCGAAGGTGAGGCCCAGCTGAAGATGCCTATGATCGAGAACATCGCCAAGGGTCGTGTGCAGAAGTTCCTCAAGGAGAGCTGTCTCGTCGACCAGGAGTTCCAGTTCGGCGACGGCGACAAGGCTACTGTCTCTCAGTGGCTCGCCAAGCAGGACAAGGACCTGAAGATCGTCGCCTTCAAGCGCTTCACCCTCGTCGCAGACTAATCCCACAGGATTAAAGACCAATCCTCCCGCAGGATTCAAGCATAAGAAGAATCCCCAGCCTACGCTTGTGTTGGCTGGGGATTTTTTGCGGTCAAATCTTTTGCGATTCAAATAAAAAGATGTATCTTTGCAGCCAGATGAAGAAACTTGTGTACGGCATCATCTGCCTTTGGGCCCTCGGCCTTTCGATAGGCTGCAGCGGCGACAAGGCGCAGCGGCTGCAGCAGCTCGAACAGCTGGAGCAGCAGAACCGCAGCGGCCAGCCCATGCTCAACGACTCGCTGGCCGAAGACCTCGTAAAGTATTTCGACCGTCACGGCGATGCCAACGAGCGGATGCGCTCCCGCTATATCCTCGGCCGCACCTACTACTGCCTCGACGAGCTGCCCCGCGCCCTCGAGACCTACATGGAGGCCGCCGACTGCGCCGACACCACCTCTGCCGACTGTAACTATAAAGTATTGAGCCGCATCCATGCCCAGAGTGCAAGGATCTTCAATTTGCAGATACAACCTCGTAGCCAATTGGAAGAATTAAAGATTGCAGAACGCTATGCTCTCCAAGGAAAAGACAGCCTGATGGCTATAGAATGCTTTGCACTACAAGCGGAGGCTTTTGATATGTTACAGTCAGCAGATTCGGTAATATCAATTACAGAAAAGGCTATTGAGTTGTTTAAAGATATTAATCGTTTCGATCGCATTTCACAAGTTATCGGCACTGCTATTTCTTCTTATCTACAAAAGGGCGAGATTGACAGGGCGCGCTATTGCATTAACCTGTATGAAACAAATTCGGGATTCTTTGATAATAGCGGTGATATCGAAAAAGGAAAAGAAGTCTATTATTATATAAAAGGAAGCTACTATTTAGCTATTCAACAGTTGGATTCTGCCGAAATTATCTTTCGGAAAGAGTTACGCGTTGCTGAAGACTTGAATAATCAAATCGCAGGTTGTAAGGGTTTACAATCTGTATTTGAGGAAAAAGGCGTTTCTGATTCTATAGCCAAGTATGCCAACTTAAGTTATGAACTAAACGACTCTGCCTATTCTCTTTCTGAGATGCAGAACATCCAGAAATTCCTGGCATCATACAATTATCATCACCAGAAAGAACTCGCTGAACAAAGCAAAAGAGATGCTGAACGTTCAAGAATCGTCTTTGTCTGTTTCATTGTCGTTCTGATGGCTATAGGTGGAATCGCATTTGCGTCCTATAGGTCAAAGAAGCAAAAAGAACTTGCAGACTATCGTAGGAACTTAGACGCACTCGGAAAGGTACAATCAGAACTCCAAGCATTGTGTGGCGAGGAAGTTGATGTCCCCACACTGATAGCCAGAAAGAATGAAGAGATAAGACAGTTGCAACTCCGTATTTCCGAGTTTAAGAAGCACATCGCAGACAAAGATAAGGCCGACTTAGAAGATAGATTAAGTCATGCCTGCATCGTTTTGCATCTTAATGACTTATTGACCAAGAATCCCGTTCCACAGGCTACACGTGATGATATTCACCAGTTGTCAAGTTTGCTTAACGAGCAGATTCCTACTTTTTACAATACGCTCAATACTTCTGTTGTTTTGCGTCCGTTGGAGTATGAGGTATGTATGCTGACTCGCTGCCATTTCAAGCCTTCGGCTATTGCAAGACTGTTAGACCTTGACGAGTCGTACGTGTCAAACCTCAGAAGAAGAATCCTTCATAAGGTATATGGCATCGAGGGTAATCCACGAGATCTGGACGAGCGGCTTATGGCTATTGCCTGACCTTTCATTTCCTTTCACTTTCGTTTTGTAAGTTTTTGAAAGGTGATTTCTGCTACAGAAACACCTTTCATATTGTTATTATGCTTATCTTTGCACCCGAGAAGGCCTCTCAAAAATTCTTATTATTAATGAAGAAGTTCAATTATGTTTAAGAAACTATTTTTGATTTTGGTGATCAGGAGAACCGTCCCGGTGATCCCTGAGCATATTATAAATGAATAAAGATGAACAGAACAGTAATTAAGTGCTTGTGCCACTCACTTGCGATGATGCTGATTGCAACATTCTTTGTGGCATGTGGGGATGAGGATGTGATAGATACTACTCTCCCAAGGGTTGTGAATGAGGTCGGTGAGGCAAATAGCCTGTCAGGTGTTATGCATTATGACCAAGATCACCAGCTCTGGTATGTCTCTGTAGAGGATACCAGTGGTTCAACTGAATCTTACCAGCGATTGGATGTATGGGGTAGAATTGATCCTGTATTTCAGGAAGAAGGGCTCCCCGTGGTCTTCTCTGGCGATGTTCTCCAATGGATAGAAGAAGCTGTGGAAGAACCGTTGAATACAGGACATCTCATGATTGCAATTTCGCAGATACAAGAAAGGAAATAGAGATCAAAAGCACACGGTTCCAGGAACGTTGTGCATGGCCGACACCTATTATTATATAGGATATATTAATCTTTAAAAATATTGAATAACATTGAAATGAAAAGAATTATGTCATTAAGGTCATTACTTTTCCTGCTTATGCAGATTGCGATGGGGATGGGCCTCATCTCATGCAGCAGTGATGAAGTTGATGAACCACAAGCAGTTGACGTCAGTTTGAAGACTCTTAATGAAAACGGAGAGCTCACCAGTGTATTTAAGAACGAGGACAATATCTATTTTGACCTAAGCGTAAACAATAATACAAATGATACTATTTTCATTAACGAGCGCTATTTTCTTGAGGAGGTTTTGTCATCTTTTAAATTGTATTCATCTAGTGGCGCTTTTGTAGGTTATCCTTTCTCTGGGATTGAATTGGTTAAGTTCCGAGATATGGCGAACAACATGAAACCTCATGAATCAAGGCATTGGCAATGTGTGTACACGACTCATCCTTCAGAGACAGCTCCCAATTCTCCCTTTAAGTCGGATACTGTAAGGGAACCTTTCCCAAAAGGGGACTATTATTTATTATATAGTCTGACATTAAGTAATGTCACTAAAACAGGCAAAGTTGAATTTAGAATAAAGTAATTATGAGAACTATTCTTACAGCTATATTTATCCTATTTGTAAAGATGGGTCAGGGGACAGTTCTGAGTGAAAAAGTCGTTATGAAGTGATATCAAAAACATATATGAAAAGATTGCTACCATTAGCCATTGCATTGGCGGCTTTGTGCGCTCAGCCCGTTTCTGCTCAGATAGCAGACGGATTCTATCACATCAAGAACGTCACCACAGGCCGCTGCATCAGCATCAACGATACGAATCCGAAGAACTATAAAGTGAGTTTGTCTGCTGGTGATGTCAATCTGGGTGGTCTCAGGACGTATCTCAGCTATGACACTGTAAGCGTCAGTCCTTCGTGTGTCATCTACGTGAAGCGCCTTGACAACGGACAATATGATCTCTGCGGACAGGGTTCCAGCCTGTACACCATGTCATCAGGGCGTGGCGTAGATTTCAATTTCCGCAGTGATAAAACTTTCAAGATCTCCGCATCGGCACAGGGCATGACAAAAACCCTTTCCGACGGCTCGCCCAGCACTAAGGACAGCTGGCTGATGAGCCGCCTGACCACCACCCAGATATGGGATGCGCGGCCTGTCAACACGACAGACGAATATATCGGCATCAGGCCTGATGTCAGAACGGCCGATGGCCATTATTATGGAACCATCTATGCTGGGTTTAGTTTCAGGCTCGTATCTGACGGAATGGCGGCCTTCTGCATCGACAATGCCGGAGGTGCAGGGTTCACGATGAGCCAGATTGAAGAAGATGTCATCCCTGGAGCTACACCTGTCGTTATAAGATGTACTTCTTCTAATCCTGCAGAGAATAAGATAGAGCCGGTAATTGACGGCTCCAGCTTCGAGGGAGCCAACTGCCTGAGGGGTGTCTTCTGTTCGATAAGTGTGGCAGGACATCATAACACAACCCCTTTCGATGCCCTTACCATGCGCGTTCTCGGACTGAATGATAAAGGAGAGCTGGCCTTCGTCTCAAAACCGCCTGCTGGCCGCCTGTACAAGGACCTGTTCCTGATGGCAAACAAGGCCTATCTGAAAGTAAACCCCAAGGATGAAGACGTGATGACACTTGGCGGTTCCACAAGTATTGATGCCGTCAGGACAAAAACGAACACACCCGACGGAATCTATACACTGACTGGTGTACGTATATCCGAAAGCACGCCTTTACGGCCAGGCATCTATATCCAGAACGGCAAGAAGCGGATTGTGCGCTGAACATAACGATTCCTTACAGCTCTCTCTTTGAGTAAGGCCCGTCGGCAGATGATGAAAAGGGTTAA
>OCTW013421989.1_pt1 | contig 28656 bp, 29 predicted proteins | sample 1539671 | NCBI WGS metagenome assembly OCTW01 (sample SAMN02144230, study PRJEB22623) | gut metagenome | biome: sheep rumen | host: Ovis aries | place: New Zealand | reverse complement strand
TTTTTGACATAATTTGATTTATTTTTTCATTAAAACATTGCAAAGATACAAAAAATTCCTTTGGGATGTCAGAAACAAAATGTCAAATGTGCCGTTTTTTAACTTTTGTTAAGAATATGTTTCATTGCGAAAGCAACTTGGGTTTAGTAAGAGGATAAATGCTATTTAATAATTGGGAAAAACGACAAAACAATTTCACAAAATCTCACCATATTATTCATTTTTACTAATTTAAATGCCTATTTTGACAACAAAATTCATCAAAAAATACAACCATTTAAAAATTTGTTTAAATTTGGTGCGGTTTAAACTAAAGCGTTAGTTTACCATAGTTTAATACTTAATTCTAATACATTACAATATGATAACTCTTACTGCAACTAAGACGGGGAGCATTATGTCTGCTCGTCAAATATTTATTTTGTATGAAAGTTCATACTACAACATAAAAACTCTATAAACACATTAAACTTGTTTGGTTCTCTATGAAAACACAAATATTTTTTACAGTTGTTGCTGTTCTGCTCTGTCTGCAGGCTAGTGCGGCAAATAATCTAAAGGTGATTCTAAAAAGCAAGGAATCAATAACGTATGCTCTAGCGGAAAAACCAGTTTACTGGACTTCTGCTAATGTTTTGTTCATCAAAACATCTGGATTGTATCAGGAATATGATCTTGATGATGTGGAGAAAATCTCTTTTGACGGCAATGCGAGCGGTGTTGCGTCTGTCGACTCCGACAATGGCACTTCCGTCTATCCTTCCCTTGCGTCCGACGCTATCTTCGTCTCTTCTCCTTCCCCTTCTGATGTGGAGGTGTTCAGTAATGATGGAAAATTATTGAGCAAGACACGAGTGTCTGGTTCTGATGAGGCCAAAATCAACGTAAGCAGTTGGACGCCAGGTGTCTATCTAATCAAAGTGAATGCGAAACCCTTCAAAATTATCAAGAAATGAAAAAATTTTTACTTACTTTTTCAGCTTGTGTTCCTCTTCTTGCTTTTTCGCAAGGGGAAGTTAAGGTGACTTTTACAAACAATAAGACAATCTCTCTTCCTATGGAGGCTGTCGACTCAATGATGAGCGAACCCAACCAGCAGGTTTTTCATCTGTCGTATTCATCGGATGACGTGAAAAACATCTCTTTTTCGGAGACGGTTTCAGAAAAGGATGTCGACTTGAAGGCGAGTGATAAACCCCAGCCATTCAATCAGCTTTTCTCAATGTCTGCAGAGACAAAAGAAATAAAAGTTTATGCCTCTTTTGCAGACGGTGCTAATCCGATTATTCCCCTTCTACCTAAGACAGAATCATTTGTCCCATCATTCTCTACGTCCGGCTCATACATTTTTATAAATGGTAAGGCATGGAAAGAGGGCGACGAGGTAAAGATTGGTAAAAATATAGAGGTGAAAGTGGCTGCTTACAATGGTGACGTCCGCACGTATCATTTTGACGCTGTCACTCCGTCTTGCCCGATTATTGAGCTCAAAACTAATGGTTTGTCAACAGATTGGTCGGATCTGAAATCAATCTCGGTAGATGGAAAAAGTCTTGATGCTTGCAAAATCAAGGTGAAAGGAGGAGAGTATAACTCAAGTGAAAAAAACAGTTTCAATATCAAATTCGATAACAAACAGGAGATTCTCAGCATCACCAAAAACAAACGCTGGACTCTTGAAGCCAATGCTGGTGATCATGCCTGCATACGTGGTTTGCTTGGCTACGAGATAGCTAATCGCGTCAGCGGATCGTGGAATCCACAGGCAAAGAAAGTTGTCCTTGTTATGGACGATGCATATATGGGATGCTATTTGATTTCTGAGCAGCCTCGTGTCTGCAAGGGAAGAGTGGAGGAAGGAATTGTGATGTGCATTGAAGACGCTCCTGATGAAGGAGACGACTACTTCCGAAGCCAACTTTTCAATTCCGTCTTCATTATGAAGGATCCTAACACCGGTATGGATGGCGCGAAACTTGTTCGTACGCGTGAAGTGGTGGAGAAACTTGAGCAGGCGATCGCCGCTAAAAAGTGGAGCCAGGTGCACTCGATGCTCGACATCCAGAGTGTGGCTGAATGGACGGTGATAAATGAAATCGCAAAAAATGACAAGTCATTCGGAAGTGACACATATATATATATGGACGACGACAAAAAGATTCATTTTATTCCGTCTACCCAATCAGCAAAGGCTTTCAATGCTGATTCCGATACGGAAGGATTCACTGCCTACGATAGAAACTGGGTCTCTCTGTTGAAAGATGATTCGGATTTCAACTCCGCGTTGAAGAAGGCTTTCGAGAAGGTCAAGTCGGCTGAAACTGACATCCTCGCTTGGATAGACAAGAAGGCGGATCAGAATGTCGGTGATGCTCTTGCCAACTCTTATTCATCTTCTTATAATAGTGAGACTTACAAAAATGAGATTGCTAATCTGAAGGATTGGTTGTCGGCAAGAATCAAATGGTTGTCAAGTGAGTGGAAATAACGGATAAATGAAACGATCATGAAAAAAACGATATATGCGATAGCCTCGCTACTTTCAGTGGCGGGCACAATCCAAGGTCAAACAGTTGATTTTGGTGGAGATAGTTATAAAGTCGGCAATGTCAATAATTTTAACATAGAGGGAAACACTCAGTCGTTCGACTTGGAATATCCAATTTCAGAAATGAAGGAGATAACTTTTTCCCGCAGTGCTATAGATTTCAACAAAGCTGACAAAAAGACGTCGGGAAATGAGATCAAATCGTTCTCATTCAGAACGGAATGCAATAATGGCAAAATATTTGATTATAGTGATGGCAAAATCAAAGGAGATGAGATTAGTGTCTTCATTCCTTATTATGATGGAGGTGCCATCAAAGCATCTTTTACAGCTACGGGAACGGTTTATGTCAATGGCATACAGCAAAAGAGCGGTGTGAGCGGCAATGTCTATAATGATGATGTCGAATACAAGGTGGTTGATAATGACGGCAATATACACACATATACAGTGAAGGTATACAACAGCGGTTTGCCAATCATCCGTATTGATGGCCCTGCTGATATGGCTTCGAAGGTGTGGAACGGAGAATATCCGTTGACGATGACCTCTGCAAATGGAAAAACACTTGCTAAGACAACTGCTGAAATAAAGCCTAAGGGAGGTCAAGATTCTCACACAAAACGAGATTTCAACATCAAATGTAGCAAGAAAACAGCGTTGGGCGACATGACAAAAAACAAGCGCTGGATTCTTCTCTCGAATGTGGATGACGCATCTTTGCTCCGCACAAAAGCAGGTCTTGAATTAGGAAAAGAGTTGACGGGAATGTCGTGGACTCCTTCATCTGAATTTGTGGAGGTGGTGATGGGCGACAGACATCTCGGCACATACTTGCTTTGTGAGCAGATACGTGTGTCAGAAGGAAGAGTGAAGGAAGACGCAGTGTGGGAAATCACAGATGATATTGAGGCAGATGATGAGTGGTTCGTATCAGATAAGGGAACAAAGATTCGTTTGGTAGACTCGGCTGAGGATGACGCGTCGAAGGAGATGGAAAAAGCGAAAACCGCTGTCAACAAATTTGAGTCTGCTCTTTATGGTGGCAAATCATTTGATTCCTACATAGATGAGAACAGTTTCGTCGACTGGATTTGGGCTAACGAGATATGCAAGAATGAACACTTATTTAAGAAAGATTGCTATTTCCGTATCACAACAGACGGTAAGATAGCGATGTCTCCAATTTTCTCAAACGAAGAATGGCTTGGCAACAACGGCCAGTCGTACGAAGGCTTCTCAACGATTAATGCCGGATGGTGTGAGAAGATGATGCAGGATGTGGATTTCTCATCGGCAGTCTGCAACCGTTTCAAGGAGATCGCTTCCACAGAGAGTGTCATCACTTCAGCAATAGATGATTATAAAGATTTGATTTCCCTTTCCGCAGAATCCAACGCTGCATTGTGGAACAACAATAAGAGTCTGGGCAGTGAAGCGTCGTCGCTAACATCTTGGATAAAAAATAGATACTCTTGGCTGTCGTCTATGAGCGACGGAATTTGCAAGTGCGCAAAGGCAGACAGGGCTTCAAGCAACAACGAAATCAAATCGTTCGACATCAAGAAGAATTCCAACGGAAATGCTTTGCTTGAGGATTATTCCGCAACAATCGCAAACGACAGCGTGAAGATATTTGTGCCATATTTGGTCGACTTTAATCTGAAGGCAGACTTTACTGTGGCAAATGGAGCGAAAGTGTATTGCAATGGTGAGGAGATCCAAAGCGGAAAGAGCACCGTCTACTACCTAAAACCACAGCAATTCAAAGTGGTGGCAAGCAACGGTGATGTGCGCACATATACGGTATGCATCTACAATAGCGGTTTGCCTGTCGTATATCTCACCACACAAGGCAACAAGAACATAACAGACAAAACAACATGGCTCGACAATACACAATTCACTGTGTATGAAGCAGATGGAACGGTCAACTATGATGCTGCGCCAGAGATGGCCCAGGTGAAGGGTCGTGGAAATTCCACTTGGGATGCCACAACAGAGAAACGTCCGTATGCTGTGAAACTTAATAAGAAAGCGCGTGTCTTGGGTATGCTTGAGCACAAACGTTGGGTGTTGATGGCAAACTTCTACGATGCCACTTTCTTCCGCAACGCAATGTCGAACTACATAGGCAAGAGATACACCAACCAGGATTGGGTGCCAAGCGGATACAATGCGGAATTGGTGTTGAATGGAGTTCATAAGGGCAACTATTATTTATGTGAGCAGGCAAAGATCAACGATAATCGTGTGAATGGAGAATATCTGATTGAGGCCGATATCAAGGCAGGATTGGGCAACGGATCGATAGAAGGTCCAAAATCTCACAATGCTTTCTTCACTAAGGATCCGGAATTGCAACCTAATTCACAAGAGTATAATAATGTGAAGAGCATCATCGACAAATTCGAGTCGGCCCTATACAGCGGCGACTACAACACGTTGATGAGCATGATAGATTTGGAAAGCTTCGTCGACTGGTATTTAGTAAAAGAGTGGTCGCGTGATGTCGATGGAAATATGCACACAAGTTGCTATTTCACCATCATGGAAGACGGTACTATAAAGATGGGTCCGATGTGGGATTTCGATATTGCGTGGGGTGGCAATCCGTTTGGAGCTATGGGTGGCTACAACGATATAGAGGGCTACTACATCACTACCAACCCTATCTCACAACCACGAGGAAATACCTGCACAAGCTGGTTTGGTGAGTTTATCAAGATGCCTGCGTTCAAGCAGATGTTGAAAGAGAAAGTGCTCGATATCAATTCGCATTTGGATGAGATCCTTGCCTATATCGACGAGAACACAGAATATTTGTTATTGTCTGCGACAGCCAATAAGGTCGGATACGGATCTGGAGGAGGCATGTTTGGAGGAGGCATGTTTGGCGGCGGCGGTGGCTGGGGCTGGCCAGGCAGCGACCAAGGTTCGTCATCAAGTGCCACAACACCAGAGTCTTACCGTAAGAGCATGAGTGAATTGAAGGATTTCGTTAAGTCACGTATGCAGTGGTTTGTGAGGGAAGTTAACAAGTTTTAATTGATATTTCCCATTGTTGTTCGGATGATGGAGAAAATAAAGTTTTATGATAGAGACGTGGTTATGCCGCGTCTCTATTTTTATATAAATTATTTTTCTACAAAAGATGTATTTTATACTTTTGCAGCAGATAAACAAATTAAGGATTAGTGGCAGTGAAAGTCTATCCTAAAAAAGAATTTGTTAAATCAATAAATATTAATAATTTTGTATGGTTAAAAACAATCGTTTATGGCTATAGAGATTAAATCAATACCAGTTCTTACAGGCAAGGATGCCGAAAGGTTTGTGAAAGTAGCAGAACAAAACTATAAAAACAAGAGTAATGGTTTGACGAAAGAAGAATCAGAAAAACTTAAAAAATTTTTAGAAAAATCCAGAAACTTTACATTTTAATTGAATGAGTTGTTTGTCGTTGTTGGATGATTGCGTAATGATTAAATATAGTAAAGAGATCCAAATGCTTTGTCAGGATTTCTCATGCGGAAATGAAGATTTGGATGATTTCTTTAAGAATGGGGCAATCAAGTATGATGAAGATTTAATGGGAAAAACATACTGTTGGCTTACAGAAACAAAACCACATAAAGTTGTCGCTCTTGTTACATTAGCCAACGACAGTATTAAAACCGCATTTATTGGTAAGCCATCTCGCAATAAGCTAAATCGATCTGAGATTGAAAATATTTTTGTTTTTTCTTATCACTTTCTGGATCTAAAGGCTCATCTTCGACTTTACATTCAAATATCCTAAACAAATAATTTAGATATTCATCATTTATATCAGTATTGAGAATTTTGATATTTCCTTTTTTATAACCCAATAAAGGTTCAATTTTTTCATTAAATTTTAATAAAAGGGTCTGGAATATCTCTTCTTGTATATAAAATATAAGATTCAAATTCAACATTAAAAAGTCGATCTACCCAAGTTATACTTCGTCTAACGTCGGCTAATTTATCTAATATTTCCAAATGAATCTTAAATTGGTTTATATTGGTTTTGAATTCTTCTAAATCCATTGCAAATAGATATTATTTTGTTTATTTAATCTATTCTTCTAATCCATCGCTTAGCCGATTCCATGCCCCATTGAACATGCCATGTACGACCATTGGTTTTATCTATCAAGATAAATTGATACATATTCTTTGTTGGATATAATTCAAATGTTCCTGATCCATATCCTCTTCCATAAGATGATAGATCTGTGTTATTTATAGAAACACTACCTTCATTATTTGAGTCCAAAGACCATTGCTCTTGATCTATTCGACCTGTCTTTGTATCTAACTTTAATAATGTATAGATATTATCCGTTTGATACATTTTGTATCGTCCTTTCAATGATAAATCTAATTCAATGTGTTCCAACCATTCATTATTTATCATTAAAAGCGAATCTATATCTAATAATAAAGAATCTATCTTTTGTTCTTGTTTCTCACTTTTACCTAATGATTGTTTTGAGCTATAGACGCGACATTTATGAAAACAAATATTGCAATAATGATGTGTTTCATACTCTATTAAGTTTGATTTGATGAAAACATAAGCAAAAGTAAACAGAAAAAGCGAGAAATAATAGTCAAATCAAAAATCCTTGCATAATCACATATTTAATTATATGCAAGTCCCCCTAAATTTATGCGTTTAGTTCGGACTTAATATAGGTGATAATTTTGGGCGAAATGTGCAAGTAACCCCGAATACTATAGATCTTAATGGAGTAGGATAGGGTAGTAGGGAAAGTAATAAAAGCATAAAGTAACATATATTACTATGTTACTTTATGCTTTTATGTCTTATTTGACGTCCTTCTTAAATAATCCTTATTTCGAATCTAGATTCCATGCTAACGTCACATAAAAATCACCGAAATTAGGTGTTGTACTAGTAACTTTTTCTATTTTCACCCTTGTTCCATCAGCATATGTATGTTTTGGGTTTGATGACTGTGGAATAAAATATTTCTTATTATTGCTATCATATGCAATAGCTCCATCTTTACCATTTACTTTGACAAGTTTATTTACGTTAGTCTCAAACGGAGAAAACGCACATAGATTTAAAGGTGCATATTTTTCATAGAATGGTAATGACCATTTGATTATGTCAAGTCCAATAACGGCAAGTGCTTTAACAATATAAATGTCTTTTGTCTTCTTTAAGTAATCACAAAATTCTAAAGACAAATAATTCTTATCATGAGAACCATCTTGCGTGTATTTTAAGAAGAATATAAATGCTTCATAAAGTGAATTTGGCATGTAATCAGTAGGAGAATAAAAATTTTTATTATCTTTATCCTTTCCTGCTAGTAAAAAAGGTATTGAATTGAGTTTTTGTAAATAATCAAAAGGTATAATTTTAGCAGATTCCATTTTTGATATCAAATCTTCTATTACCATTCTTAATGGGTTTGCCAACTTTGTGATATCGTATCTATCTATATCTTCATTAGATAGTAAAATCTGCAAAAATACCTCTGGATTTAATCCCAATTGATCTATTGCTCTAAATGCTTCTAAATATTCCTGTCTAATTTTATAAGCTGGAGTGCAAATAGTTGGAACTTCATTAGAAATCATCTCCAAAAGTTCACTCAGTTCGTTTGACTGGAAATATCGATTTCTTTTTGACTCAACGTTTGAATTTGGCCCCCAAAAGTAATCTCCTTCTATCTTAAATTCGAAAGAATCATATTTTGATTTGATAAAATCAGGTTCTCTTCCTGAATATAGATAAAAAGGGATAGGAGCATAATCACTTAAATGCTCATGTACCCATCTAAATCCACTCGCAGTTTCGTTGCTAGGAGTCAGCTCGGTATCACTCATGTTAAAGTCAACAATTACTGCGTCAATGGTTTTCTTATGTTCTTCTAAAATGAGTTTTAGTTGTGATGTAGTTTTGGCGGTCTTGTATACTACACAATTATAGCTCTTGAACAAATCTTGAGTCATCTCATCATTAAGCTCTTCGATATTATCGTCACACCAAACTACATTAATTTGTTTATTTTCCATGTTTAATATATAAATCAATTTCTGTATTCCATTGTTTGTTAGCAGGTAACTTTATGTAACCACCAAATTGCTCTGCATATTTGCTAATTTGATAACCTCCCAATCCAGTGTGACCTGTTGGCCCAGAGAATACACCTCTTGTTTTGTATTCTTCTTCGGTTATTTCAATCGGTCTTCCATTGTTGGCGATTTTTAAAATTACATAGTTATCAATTTCTGCAATAGAAATCTCTATGATAGGATTTGGACAACTTTCATCGTAACCTTTGAACCCATGATCATGAGCATTACCTAAAATCGAATTTAAAATAATTTTCAAAATCGTTTTATTATAAACTATATTGATATTTTTGTCAGGGCTAACGAATTTTATTTCTGCTCTTCTGTTGTTTATAGGGGTAAATTTAATATAATTTTCTATAAAACCACATATTTCAAATGTTTCTTTTTTTGTTATGTTGGGAGAACCTGCCATTTCTATATAGCTACATAAAGTGTCATGATTATCTTTGATTTTATCAGTCACCAGTATTTGTTTCGAAATGTTCTCTAATACAATTGTCGCTATTATAGTTCTGATTTCTTGTATTTTATTCCGTAATGATCTGATTGCATTTTCTAAATTCGAAAACTCTATATCTTCAACAATGTCTCGCATTATTGATATAGGCAAATTATATTTTTGTAGTTTTTTTATTGAAATATCGTTATCAAGATCCTTTAATAATCCACGCAATGATTTTAATAAATCTTCATTCTTTGGTGCTTCTATAAACAACAGAGTATTGTCTATCAACATCTGCAATTTTTCAATATTTTCTTTTAATGTGTTAAGGTTATTTTGAAGGACCTCAATACCTGCTCCATGCATTATGTCTTTCAAATCGTGCCTAAAATTGGAAAATGCAGTTTTTAATATCTCTACATTTTGAGTGTCCTCTTTTGTTTTAATCACTAAAAAATCTCCTGTAGAAGACAATTTATCTCTATATGCGATTAGACGAGTGTCATCATACTCATTAGAGGAGTTCGTCATTGGGAATATTTGTATTTTATCAAATAATTCATCTTTGTGCGGTACTCTCCAATATAGACTAAACTGATTTCCAACACTAAACGAAACGAAAATCATGTCTAGGATAGAGTTTTTGTCCGACTGAACTTTTAGAAAAACATCATTTTCACGTATTTTAGTATAAGGAAATTTCCAATCAATTAATAATCTTTTCCCATTATAATCATCTCCTAGATTGTCCTCTACATACTTAAATAGTTCGTTCTTTGAATAATCTTTGTTTTCATCGTCATTCTGGGATTTTTTCATATACAAAAATTTGTATGAAAAAGTCTCAATAATATGTTTTGATATTAAGGGATTGAATTCTATTTTATCCTCATAAGACTTGATTTCGTTGATGATATCACTATGAGCATATTCAAACTTATCATATAATCCCATTAACAGAGCCTCAATCAAATCTAACCTTTCATAACTTTTCCTTAAATAACGGTATTTTAGTTTGATATAATCATCTGTTTTCGACAATTCGAATTCTCGTCTCAATATAATAAATAGGATAGTTAAAGGATACAGTTGATTAATAGACAAAGTTTTTTGCTTAACAATTTTGTAATAAAGCTTTTTGAGTAGTCCTTCATTCCAAACTTTGAATCTTTTATACAAGGCATCAAATAACAGAGGAATATTCTTAGAATCATCAACTACATAATTTTTAGACTTTCCTCCAAACAAAAACCAATTCGCTTCTATTTTAAAAGAAGCGAATATTAAATACGGAATAAGTATAGCTTCAGATGTATTAAAATTTTCTCTTATTCTTTTTGAAAAGAATTTATTAACAGAAGAATCGGCGGCAATATTATACCAAACACGGTTTAAGAATAAATCTTCTAATTCTTTTGTGTTCTCTATCTCTATTTGAAATCCTTCATATGCAACAAATGACAAAAAATCATTATAAGACATATTTTTTTTTTGAATTGGAAGGTATGATTCAAATTTATTTTTTAATTCCTCATACGTATCTGCTTTCAAGTTTATATTAGAATTTACTCTTACAGCTTGAGATATTAAGTTAGAAATGCTTTCCTTGTCTACGAGGAAAAATTCCCTTAAAAACAACCATGAATCATTTGTTTCTGTCATATCTTAAACTTATAATTGATATTATAACATAACGAATTTATTATCTCAACAATTCTAGGATAATCATTTATATTTAGACAAGAATTCAATTCAACAATATCTTGACGAATACGTTCAATTTGTAGATCAACCTCTTCTATCAAGAATTTGACTTTCTCTGTTTTATTTTCAATCTCATCCTTCATTTTTTGAGCTTTATCCTCTATTTCTTTATTCTTAAAGAAGCTAGCTAGGCCGAACCCCAAAGCTCCAGCTCCTCCAACAATAAATCCCACAGGACCAGCTAAAGCAAGAATTGTTGCGGCACCAACAGTTGTACCAATAGTAGTTATACTATTGTCTTCCTGAAAATCCATATTATCTTGAACATCAGAAACTCCTGACAAAGTTGCGGAAGCATCAACAATTGCTTTTTTCCCAAAAGCGGTAATAAATGCTGCACGATCCGAAAAATCACTGTTCTTTTGTGAAATCTGGACAGTATTTGTAAAATAACGAATTGATGCACGCGCTCCTGCTATGTTATTGATATTATCAATTCCAAAGTCAGAACGTTTTTTTAATATATCTTCTGCATTTTCAATAGCAACTAATGCATCTTTTCTTACACGATAAAGATATAAGATGCAGTCATTAGCACGATTTCCGTAGTATTTATAGTCTTTAATGGCTCTTTCTAAATTTTCAAGAGCTTCATCTTTGGCATAAGAAAAAATATTTCCCCAAAATAACATAAGTGATGATTTAGTAATAAATTAAAGCTCTAACGCAAAGTTAAAAACTTTATTTCAAGTTATAATAAGTCTGCGAAAATATATTCAAGAAATGACAAGATTAAAGCTAAGATATCATATTTGATTGAAATCTTAGCATAATGTGTTATTACAATCCATGACAATCTATATACAATTTTCTATCAAAATTACAGTCATGAGAATCATACCAATAATACTTGATATTACATGCATAAGTGTCACCATCCTCGTCTTCCTCAAGAAAGTATACATAGCTTTCCGGATTATAATGCTTTAGGCGACCAAGTATGTTAGCTGAGGTGAAATCATAAGTATCGTTTTCCATGTCCGTTGATTCAAGACAAATGTCTCCATCACTATCTACATATATGTGATTGACTGTATAGCTGTCTCCCTCCTCATTACAAAACCAAGGAGTCCAATCAGCGTAACCCTCACTACAAATCCAATACAAAAGCTTCTTCAAAGTCTTAACTTTCATAACAAATTAAAATAAAAAATTAGAACAAAATTGTTTTATTAATCTGTCTGATATATTTCCGCATAACATACTGCACAAAAAAGATGGCACACAGTACATTTTAGGAAAAAATACATCTCCTATTGTCCAACCAAGATAAGTAGCCAAAAGAAAACATACTGTCAGAACTGATTTCAAGAGAAAAGAAGAAAAGCTTATTTTGTGAAAAATAAAATCCTTCACATCACACACATACACTATAATTCTTCCTGGTCTTGTATTAACACAAAAAAACAAAATAGGCTGTTTGCATTCAAAAAGGTTGACGTTCCATTTCTTCAAATCCAGTCTCATGCTTAAAAGAATAGGATTAGACATCTGTCTTTCTTTTCATTTGTGGCGACAGATGCTTAAACCACAAATGAATATCTAACCTCAATTAGAACTATTATTTTTATAGGGAACGCCAATTCCCCAATACAAAGAAGAAACCTTGCTGTTGTCTCAACAGCATAGTTTGAGATCCAAACGGATTAGTCTCCAAATATGGAATCAAAAAGAGAAGACGCACCTGCACTGCCAGCAACACCTCCAATAAAACCTCCGATTACAGTGCCGACAGGACCAAATACAGAACCTGCTGCTGCACCTGCTGCCCATCCTCCAACTCCTCCACCAGCACCAGCAGCATTGGAGCCAAGTCTCTTGGCATACTGCCCTCCTGAGATCTTGCCATCAATGTAGTCCTTGGTATCTCCTACTGAGGAGATCACCATACCAACACCAGCAGCAACCACATTACCCTTCATTGCTGAAGAAACAACAGTACGAGAAGCAGCTCCAGCCAAAGACTTCTCAGCGACACCAGAAGCCAGAGAGGCAACTGCTTTCTTGCCTACCTCTGTAGCGCAAGCCGCATTGACAACCTGACGAGTTCCATGGTAGACACTACTGCCGACAGCCTTTCCCGCAGTTGTCTGCATAAAGGCTGAAGATATGCATCGCTTAGCTGCAGATTTGGCTGCTGACTTAGCCATCTTAGAAGTAGTACACTCGTCCGAAACCGAACAACCCAAAAGAATAGAAATAGTATCACACATAAATAACCAAACTAAAGTGAATAATTTTTTTTTCTTTTATTGTTATTCTTTTTGTGTTCGTCTTTTAGACACTGCAAAATTGCAACTTTAAGGAACCATGACAAAACTTTTTCTTATTTATAATGTCGCATGCGACATCGTAGTAATTAAAGGAAATTTTTTAACAGAAAGGGAAATAACACTGTTTCTTCAACAATATCATTTATAATGACTCCTAAAAAGGAGTCATTAATAATCAGTGTTACGCCGCAGGCACAAACAGATCCCTGGCAATGTTACCAATCTTATTCGTCATGTAGGCATCAACCGAGCCTCCGATCAAACCACCAACGAAAGGTACAGCTTTACCCAACACTATTGCACCCTTCTCGCTGAACTTGGTGACAAGTTTAACACCAAGGGCACGATTGATAGACGAAAGCCAAGCACGAGGTATTTTACAGATCAACGCTGTGGTCAAACGTTTACCTCCCTCAACCCCCATGGCCTTGAGTACATCCGCTGCAGAACTGCATGCTAGGCACTGAAGTACCAAGGCTTTCACCCTGTCGTCCTTCGGATCCATACCACACATGATAGCAATGGCTGTAACCATCTGAACCTGGAAATAAAGCACACTGGCAACATTCGCTGGCAATAGAGCTATAGACGTTACCATACCGCCAAGTCCTGAAAGAAAACCCGAAGATGCGGCCTTCGTGTTCTGCACACGGATTAGGCTGTTCACCTTGTCCTCCAAAGAACCTGCGTCACGCATATAATCCCTAGCCATGTCACGAGCACCATCCTGAACCTTGTCATAGACCCAGTCCACTGCCGCAGCCATCTTAGAAGTTGTCAACTCGTTCGAATCCGAACCACCAAATATAGAACTTAAAATACTCATACTCGAATATTTTAGGAGGCCACCACAATAAAACATAGAGAAAGCAGCCCCGAACTTACTTCTATGCTTGCCATGTTCAAATAACATGACTTTTTTATTTTTTTTGTTTTTATTTTTGGTGTTCGTCATCGATTTTGACACTGCAAAATTGCAATCTTTTTTGGTCATGTCAAAGTATAGTCATCTTATTCTTGTCGCATGCGACATCTTTTCACTCCTCATTGAATCTAACATTATAGATCTCTGCCATCTTTGAAATATGGTATCTTATTGATTTATAAATCTTACTGCCTTTTTCTGTAATCACTTTTATGTTGCTTTCGTACATAAAAAGTCTGCCTATTAATTCGGGATTATATTTTACATCCAATGTAAACTCTCCATAGTTTAACTCCGGATCAAATGGTTTTGTCTCTATTTGACTGTCATGTAATTTCTTTGTATAAATCAACTCATGAATGTAAGAGTTCATAGTTCTTATTTTTATATGTTCTATTTCCGACTCCTTAAAATGAGTGACTCCAATTATGTCATCAAAATACGTATTATAATCTATTTGACTTTCTACAAAACATATATCATCTACGTACTCTATGCCTTCACTCTTCACAATCCTATCTATTGGGTACAAAGGGACACTGTTTGTTTCTTCGTTTTTATACCCAAACACAAACCATCGATTATTGAATTCTTTTATATAATGAGGATGTAAAATCACTTCTTCCATATTAGCGGTAGAATCTTTCCTATATTTAAATCTTATGACCTTCTTTTCCTTAACAGCTACAATAATTGAAGGCAATAGGTCCAGATTCTTTAGATTCTGGTTAGTATCAAAAGAAATATATTTCTCAGTATTTGTCTCTATTCTTTCTCGAATCTTTTTTGATACCAAAGAATCTGGTATAAGTTTATCAAATTCTCTTAGAATATCTACTATAAAGTCATCCTTCTTCTTAATAGGGATCAGAGTGTCCAACTTATCCATAGATACTCCTTCTGGCCATTTATAAAAACAAGGCTTCTTTCTATTATTCGTCGGATGGTTATATTTAATATCTATTCCACTTTCCGCTAATTCTACAGCGACTTCATTCATTACTCGACTAAACGTTTTCCTATGATTCTCATTTGAAGAAAAGAAAAGAGACACTTTAGTTTGTTTATACTTTTTACAATTTTCCTCATATGTTTTATCATCTACCCAATCTGGGTGCCTGTTCCCCTTCTTCTCGAAATAGTATTCTGCAAGTGTTTCTTTACTTACTATTACTCCTTGCTTTAATAATTCCTTAAAACTTTCTTTTAGATCTTTATTTATATTAGCCATAATTATGATTGTTTATCAGATAAATGTTTACACATGACATCTACAAAAATATTAATAATATGACATAATTGATAAATGCCTTCGTTTTTTTGAATAGCAAAGGCATAGTAGAAATACTTTCGATAAAGACCTGTAATGGTAGATTTTGGGGTAACTTACACATAACACCCCAAATTATCACATTGTATCCTTCAAAATCTTTGATTTCCCTGAATACACAAAAGCACCCGTATTCAGGGTGCTTTTGTGATTTATTTGAATACATGTATGTTTTTGAATACAACTATCAAAGGTCCTCAGGATAATCTCATTCCTTCGTAAATTTATTAGTATGTGGAACTTCCTTTGCTATCCATTTACCAGTTTGCAACCAATATTCATAAAAATAAATCCATGCTGCTGTTCATCTCATGATCTCATTTGCAACTAGCTTAGACGAAGTCCACTTAAAGTTGGAATAATGATACAAACACAAGCTTTTATCGCTATATGTATGTTTTGCATTTTCAATAATCTCAGGATAAACAACATATACTTTAGGTGGAATATTACCTTGATATATTATTTTTACCTTATATTCTGGAATCTTTTCATGAACTTTTAACCTGACGTAAAAGACAATTTGTTCTCCATTTTTCTTATAGGCACATTTCGGGAAAAAATGTCTCATCGCCGCAATCTGTCGATCACCACTATACATTATACGAATACTATTCTTTTCCATAGAATCCTCCAGATTTAGCAATGGTATAACCAGTTGTTAACCCCAACCCTGTGACTCCATATTTTAAATTCCCCTCATTAAATGCAGCAGCGAAACTCCGTGCTTCATCATCATTAATTTTACAATATATTTTCTTAAAGCCAGACTTTGTAACTTCAAAAGAAATTGGGGTTGGGGCATCATCTTGCTTATTCCCGCCTGTACAATAAAAGTTTTTTTCTTCAATTACTTTCAAATATCTATTCTTCGCTTTTTTGCATGGTGGATTTGAATCTATATGAGAAATATATTTTGAAGAAGATACAACTATAGCATTTTTTCTTCCTTTTGCTAAGAAATCCAGAGATGCTTTATTTGGTTCATCATTCTCTCTATCATCAGCAAAAAAAGTCCAACTACAATGATGAGGAGCTTCAAAAAGATCCCATTCTAGTGTAGAGTCATCACTGATAGATACTATCTTTTCCCAAGTTCTCCATTCAGCATCTCCTCCTAGTATCAATTTTGCAGCATCTTTCTTCTCATTCCAATCAAATCTTATTTGCATAACAATGCTTGTCTCATTTCTATCTGTACCATCAATTGCATCTTTAAACGGAGAATGGATGAATATTCTAAAATCATCATATTGTTTACCATTCACTTCATTTATTAGATTACCTGGCACTATGACTCTATCTTCCAATCCATCAAGATCATCTAAATCAGCCCAACCTACGATTCTTATTCTATTTTCATTTTTATCAGCTTCTGTAGGATGCAAATCAAAAAAGAGGTAGAAGTTATCCTGCAACACTTATAGGAAGACTTGGAGTTAATGTAGAATTTCAGGGATCTCGTGTGGGAGGACAAGTTATTGATTTTTTGAAGAAATGGTTTAGGGATGATTGGAACAAAACAGGTTGCAGATTTATGGTTGTTGATGCGTATAATAATGAAAGAACACTTCGTTTTTATGAATCAAATGAGTTTCATTATTTACATGCTACAGAAGACGAGGAACGTAAATATTACAATCTGGATTCAGAAAAGGCGATTCATACCAGACTTATGTATATGGATTTGATTAATAAATAATTTTGTAGAGACTATATCCATTGTAGAGAGTGCTTGTTACAGAGAAGAACATAAGAGAAAAAAAGATGGAAGTTGGAAAGAATTGCCAGACGTATATTATTTGTTTGGCAGTGAATTCAGATGCTTGTGGAAAAAGAAAAAAATTAGGTAGGGAATCACCCTACCTCTACAGGTGCGGGAAGAAATTGGTATAACCAACGTCGACCTACATCGCAAAATTATAAAAAAATCAGGAGCTGTTTTTAAATTTAACTAAAATAATTTGCCATAAAGTTCATTTTACAATAAAAAAAAGATTGTTTATGGCCCATGTTTGATAGATATTGGTGCTAATCCAGTTTCTCTCCTGCAAGCAAGAACGAGCAGGTATGAATTTTTGATTTTGACTATGTTCTAGTTTATAGATGAATTTATTCCCATTCAGCATCGAAATTCGTATTATACAATGAAATAACTGATTAGATGGAGAGGTTTTTCAGGAAACTTCTATATATTAGCAAGCATAAACTGAAAACTTAGGATAACATGAAAAATACAACAAAGAATCTTTTCTCTGCTTTACTGTTGAGCACATTAGGGTTAGGGACAGTCCAAGCCAAAGACAACCGTGGACTATGGGCATGTTCGGACGGAAATGTGTTCGTAAGCTGGCGTATGCGTGCGACGGATTCTCCAAAATCTACCACATACAATCTGTATGCGGATGGAAAACTGGTGTTCTCATCCAAGGATCGTACAAATACGACACTTTCGTCTAATTATAACAGATCGACATTCTCGCTTGAGGTTTTGAATAAGGCTGGCGACGTGATTGATTCCCAATCAGGAATCAAGGTAGACGCATATCCATACCATCATATCAAACTTAATCATCCGGGCACATACAGACTGCCAAGTGGTGATGTGGTGACATATCAGCCATACGATTGTTCGGCATACGATATGGATGGCGACGGTGAGCAGGAGATCATCATGTGCTGGTCGGCAGGTGAGGGTGCTTTGGCCACTCCAACTGCTCCTCCTCTTTTGGACTGTTTGAAACTGGACGGCACTTTGGTGTGGCGAGTGAACCTTGGTCCGAATATCTTGAGCGGATGCCGCTGCACTTTCCTTTGCTACGATTTTGATGGCGACGGTTATGGAGAGCTGATCACGAAGACTGCTCCTGGCACAAAAGATGGAAAGGGCAATTTCCTTAGCAAGGGTGCGGCAGCTGGATCTAATCCAAACCACTCTTCAATCAACAAATCCGGGGTTATTACAGACGGCGGTCCGGAGTGGATCACGTGTTTCAGCGGAAAGAATGGTGAGGAGTTGGCTACAATCGACTATTGGCCATACTTCAATATCCAGTCCGACTGGGATGACCGCCCTACAAATTCTGATGGCAACACTTATGGTCACCGTGGCAACTGGATGAAAGGTTGTGTGGCGTTCCTCGACGTGAATGGAAAGGCAAAACCATGTGCTGTGACCACACGTGGAATCTATACATATTCATATGCTGCGGCATACACATGGGATGGCAACACATTGAGCACTCTATGGAAACATACGTCTGACAGACCGGGGCAGGGAATCTATGCTCAGGGAGCCCACAGTGTCACTTGTGGTGATGTGGACAACGACGGATTTGATGAGATCATCGTCGGCGCGGCATGTCTCGACCACGATGGCAAAATTCTTTGGAGCACAGGTTTGGGTCATGGAGACGCCACTCACTTGGGTGAGTTTGATCCGTCGAATGATGGATTGGAATATTTCATGATCACAGAGGAGCCGTCAGCCAAATATGATTGTGCTATGTTTGATGCCCGTACGGGAAGAGAGTTGTTCTCAAAAGCCCAGACGGGAGGTGATACAGGCCGTGGCTTGATTCTCGACTGCGACAGCACATACGATGGAGCAGAGGCGATGGAGTGGAGCTGTGACAACATTTTCACATGCAAGGGAAAGGAGTTTGCCAAATGGCACACTGGAAGCACAAACAGCAGTTCAATCAACGGACGTATCTTCTGGGACGGCGATTTGCTTGAAGAGTATACAGACCGTGGTCATGTCGACAAATGGGATAATGTGAATAAGACGTGGGTGCGCCAATACACTTTCGGATACAATATCATGGTGAACGGAGCAAAGGTGCAGTGGGGAGCCAACACCAACAATGCTACCAAATATAATCCATGTCTGCAGGCCGATCTTGTGGGCGACTGGCGTGAGGAGTCCATATTCTGGACAGAACAGAATGGCCAATATTATCTCACCGTCTACACGACAACAATGCCGAGCGACTATAAGCTTCCTTGGCTACGTGACGACCACACATACGATATGGCTGTGGCTTGGGAGCACTGCGGCTACAACCAGCCTCCTCACTTGGGTTACAGCCCAATTGAATATTACAAGAAACTTCGCAATATGGTGGAGCCTACTCTGACAAAACATGGAGGCGGATCAAGCAAACAGACTGTGTATGTCAATAATCCTATCGCTGAATATAATCTGACATGGGATGGAGCGTCCACCGTCAACATCACTTGGGAACCGAACGCTCCAGAGGGAATAGAGACGAGGATAGACCAGGCTTCGAAGAATATCTACTTCAGTGGAACGCCAACTGTCGATGGAATATATAATTGGACAGTCACAACTGTAAGTGATGCGGATCCGGAAGCCACATATACAGGTTATATAGAGGTGAAGGATCCTACCGATGTGGCAGACGTGAATGCTGGCAAACAGTCGGTTTATCCAAACCCAACTGATGGAGATCTGTATATAAGCGACGCGGATGGCAATCTCTATGATGGAATCGTTACCGTCTACGATAACAATGGCAAGATGGTGATGGAGAAAACGATCATTGGCGGATATTTGAATCTGAGTCCGCTTTCATCCGACGTATATAATGTGGTGGTGAAAGATGCGGAATATAGGGTTGTGGTGAAATAAATTCGAGGATCTCTTGAGGATGTTCATCAATGTCCATTAAATCCCATGATGTCATCCAATAAAAGAGACGTAGGGGCAGGGTTCATACCTGCCCCTATTGTTTTTGTATATCAATCATAGGTTCGCAATCACATGTGCGTATGCGTCGTTGATCTTTGCCATTTATGAGTAAATGATAACAAAATATTGGTTTATGGCTGATTATTACGAGGATTGTTAAGGGCGGAACTCCCTAACTTTTCCTCTTTCCGCGAGTCCGAAAGGACGAGCGGTCAAAAATTGATATGATTCCAAATAATGATAGATTTCTGAATTGCTTTTCTTATAAAAGAAAACGTTCTCTTAAAACTCAGAGTCTATCTATATATGTGCTCGCCTACGGCTCGCACGTGGGGAGTGGTTAGGACGTTCCATCCTTAACAAGCCTCGAGTCTATAACCAAATTTTGAATTAAAATGGAACAACTTCTTAATATCTCTGTGGTTTTATCATTTTATCCTCTAAGTTCAATTTTAGTTTCAAAATCCTTCACTGTGAAGTCGGGAGATATGCCTCCTATTTTGAAGTTGTCGGAAGTGGTTTCGCAATAGACGTATTTGCGTCCCTCATATTCTGTCACGACGGTGCTCATGGAATTCTGCAGCAATGCTTTCCAGCGGTCGTCGTATTCTATGCAGATTGCTGCATGCTGAATTTTGTATGAGATGAGAAACAGCACATTGTAGCCCATCAGATGGAAGAGGGTGGCGGCGAGGAATGATTTGCAGTCGCAGTCGCCATGTCTGTCGTAGAGAGTCTCGTCGGGGAAACGGATATACTCTTTTGGATACTGTATTTCACTGCAGTCGTGGTCGTAATTGTATTTCACATTCGGCTCCTGGACGAAATCCAAGACAAATTGAAGTTTGTCGAGTTCATCCACACGGTTTTTGCTGCATTCACGGTTGATATATTTGACAATCTTCGCGCAATGCATCAGTGTGCGTGGATTGTTGAGCATGTAGAAATACATTTTCCGCAGATTGCTTTCCACGCCATTTGTGTTGGAGTTGTTGAAAGTGGCGAACGGGTTGTTCAGCCGCTGCTCTTTTATCTCGTCAGGGTTGAATCGCAGAGTAAGATGGCCTTTCAGTTTGGTCTTTCTTGCAGAGTCTAGTTTCCAGCTGTATGTGATGCTTTCCCTTTCATTGCCATAGCCGTTCAATAGAGACGTCGCCTCCTTCACCTTTTTGTCTTTGGATAAGAGGGTCTTGATGAGCAGTATGATAATGGCTGCTTGAATGATGACAATGATTTCCATAGGAGCTGCATTATTTTATCCACACAAGAGCGTGATCATGCTTTGTGTGGTCTACTGAGCAAACTCGTCTTCAGGAATATGGGCTCCGCCCTTTGTGAATTTCAATATCACGGGATCAGGTTTGTTGAGAGTCACCTCATATCCATATTTCTTTCTCTCCACTTTTCTTATCACACGTCCTGGATAATTTTTCGACACGTAGTTGTTTATTTGGTTTGGAAGCAGTTTCTTCAATGATTCCGACATTCCGTTTCTCTTTGTGTTGATTTCCTCCCATGTGCCGCGGCGGTCGAATCTGATACGGATTTTATTTTCAAGTGTCACCTCCACGTCGCTGTCGTCATCGCTCTCCACAGTGCTTATATTGACATCTGAAAAGTGTTTGTTCAGAAAACTTTCTGCTCCGCTTGGCAAATTAGATTTTGGATCATCTCCTACTGTGCAGCCTATAAGTGATGCGCAAACTAATGTGTTGAAAAATAAATTTCTTATCTTCATAAAGTCCTTCATTTTGTATTACTGAATCCAAAATAAGTAAATAAACGTCAAAAAAGCAAATGAAAATGTTTTTTACTTGTTATATTTACATTACAAAATAGTTTGGGGAGTTTATAAATGGACATCATATCAACATTATCTGTCAAGCCGTTGCATAAAAGCAGTGTAGACGCGATTGTCGGCGACATTCTCACCGGCGTCACGGATATCTCCACGCTTTGGGAAATCACGTGTGGTGATGATCCTCGTTTGGCATGGCATGCGGTGTGGGTGATGGAGGTGTTGTGCAAGAAGGATAGGAAACGTCTTCTGCCATACCGTCGGGAGATAGTGGAGAAAATATTGGCGAATCGTGGAGAGGAGGGGGAGCTTCGTCTGTGGCTCAACATATCTTTGATGCTTCTGCCTGAGATGGAAGAGATTGACGTCGATCTGCTCAACTTCTCTCTCGACAATATCTGCAATATGCGTCTGCCTGTGGCTGTGAGGGCGGTCTGCATCAAGATCGCATACCAGCTTTGCAGACGTGAGCCTGATTTGCTGAAGGAACTGCAGGCAGTTTTGTCGATGCTGGATCTGAAGGAGGAACAGGCGGCGATCAAATGTGTGGTGAAGAAGGTGATGGGCGGATAGGAGATTGATGATTGACGATTGATGATTGATGATTGACGATTGATGATTGACGATTGATGATTGATGATTGACGATTGATGATTGATGATTGACGATTGATGATTGACGATTGACGATTGACGATTGATGATTGACGATTGACGATTGATGATTGATGATTGATGATTGATGATTGATGATTGATGATTGATGATTGACGATTGATGATTGATGATTGACGATTGATGATTGATGATTGATGATTGACGATTGATGATTGACGATTGATGAAGGCTAAAGGCATAAGGCTTAAAGCGAAAGGGGTTAGAGATAACCATCAACCATCACCTATCACCCGTTAACTCTCACCCCTCATTTAGTATACCTTACCGATTTGCATCCCTTAAAAGCATACATTTCAACATTCACACCATCCTTAGAGTTGTTGATTACGACGTCAAGATTATTACATCCCTCAAAAGCCTCATACCCGATGCTTGTGACATTCGAAGGAATTATGATAATTTTCAAATTGGTACACTCGTAGAAAGTAAAGTCATTGATACAAGTGACATTTGATGGCAATTTGACATTAGTCAAACTGGAACAACCGGAGAATGCCGAGTATTCAATCTCTGTGACACTTTCAGGAATTATGATATTGGTTAGTTTACGACAATAACTGAATGCTTTTTTTTCGATTTTCGTGACTGTATATTCATTTCCTCCTATACACGTTTTTTCCGGAATGGAAATATTTTTTATTTCAGTAAGACGGCATTTATTTACAGCAGCGGTAGAATCAGTTAAGATTTTATATTCCAAAGGATTGACGGGAGTATCGTTACCATCAGAGAAAAAATGTGCGAGAAACGTAAACCAATTTATGCTTATCGGTATCAGTAATGCAATTAAAGCAATTATTGCATACGCTTTTATTTTTGGATTTATTTTCATCGCTTTAATCTATCATTTAGTATACCTTACCGATTTGCATCCTCTAAAAGCATCCTCTCCAACTACCACGTCATCTTTTGAATTATCGATTACGACATCAAGATTTTTGCACCCCTCAAACGCAGATTCTCCGATGTCAGTGACACTTTTAGGAATTTCGATATTTGTCAAACCGGAACAATTTTTAAAAGCCCCATATTCTATGTTATTGACATTCGAAGGGATCTTGATGTATTTCAAATTGGAACAATTATAAAAAGCAAATCCTCCAATTGTATTGACATTTGAAGGGATCTTGATGTATTTCAAATTGGAACAATTATAAAAAGCAAGCTCTCCGATTGTATTGACACTTGCTGGAATTTCAATGTAATTCAACCTTGAACAATCCAAAAATGTCGAATTTCCTATGTTCTTGACACCTGTAGGGATTTTGATGTTTTTCAGACTTGAACAACTTTCAAATGCCGAATTTCCTATGTTCTTGACTCCTGTAGAGATTTCGATGTCTTTTAGACTCGAACAATTCTTAAAAGTCGAGTCTCCGATGCTCTCTACACTTACGGGGATTTTGATGCTTTTCAGACGGACACAATTTTTAAAAGTTTCGTCTCCGATTGTTTTGACACTTGCCGGAATATTGATATTGGTCAGTTTACGACAAGAACTAAAAGCTTTCTTTCCGATTTCTATTACTGTATAGATATTTCCTTCAATACGTACCTTTTCAGGAATGGAGATATTTTCTATTTCAGGATGGCATTTACTTACTGCTGCGGTAGAATCGGTTAAAATTTTAAATTCCAAGGGCGTTTCTGAGGCATCTACAGTATCATAAAAAAAAGAGCGTGCGAGAAACGAAAACCAATTTATGCTTATTGGTATCAGCAATATGATAGAGACAATTATTGCAAAAGCTTTTATTCCTGAATATGTTTTCATCACTTTAACTATTATGTTTTTATGATGCCAACCGTCAATCCTCAATCATCAACCGTCAACCCTCAAAACAATCCTGTGAAATGTTCCCAAACATAGCTGATCAATTCTCCTACGAATTTCAACACAAGACAGATGAGGAATATCAATATCGCTATTGCAATTCCACAAAAAATGGCTTTTTTGTTTACCTCATGCTTGATTTCCTTATCGTCTTCTATGAATCCTGTCAGCAGTTTATAATTCTTCTTGTGGTTTTTATTGAAAATATCGATGATGTCTCCGAGCACTGGGATGGCTCCTATCAACATATCTACCAATGAATTATAGATTATAGCCAGTGTCAACGGAATGGATTTGATCTTCGTCGCGGCCACATATATGAATGGCACAGTCAATGTCAGGCTGACGATGTCGCCCACACCTCCTGGAATTAGTCCAATGATAGGATCCAGATAAAATTTGTCCATCCACCTGCTGATCTTGGAACAGAAATTATATGTAGGATCTTTCTCGAGTCTCTCTCTCTTCTCTCGTTTCTTACGTTCTATCTCTTCTCCTTTTGCGGCTGCTCTTTCTGCCTCCTGCTGTTCTTTGTCGAATGTGTCAGCCCCCATGTCCTGTCGTCTGTGGCTGCTTGTATATTCTGTCATATGTGTTGCCGATATTAATTTCCTACGGGAAAGATGGTGGAATTAGATGTTTATTGTTAGGGTTCCGTTGATGAAGTTGTTGAATTCATCTTCGTCTGCAAATATTTTGCCTCCTTTGGTCAGCTTGATTATGGCTTTCTTTCTTGCCTCTGCATCGGGAGCAGTGTTGAGATCTTTGAGCACATTGCCGAGCACATCTGCTTTGGCGTCGATGTCTGCCATCTGAGAATTGAATTGTGATTGGATCTTCTCCAGCTCTTTATCGTAGATTTCAGACGACACTTGATTCTGCTCTTTCAACGCTTCAAGCGACACAAGCGCGTCAGTAAGTTTGACGCTCTCATTATATACTCTCTTCAATTCGGCGATCTCTTGTTCGCTGAAATTCTTTTCCAGATTTTTCTTCATGTCTTCCTTCAGATTTGGAGCCACTTCTCCGACAAGATCTTTGAAGTTTGCCACAGCGGATTTGATATCTTCTGGAAGTTCATTTGAATGATAAGTGTCGATATTGATTGCCTTTATGCTCTTTGCGTCGAGTCCGCTCTCAATAATCTCTTTGCCGACGTGGAGCATCTTGATGATATCCTCCAGATGAGCGGCAAGTTGTTTTTTCATGTCAGCGTCGACGGAGATGGTCTTCAGGATTTTGTCTGTCAGCTCTTTCTGTCTCGTTTTAAGTTGGACAAGTTTCTGTTCTGCCTCACGTTTTGCGTTTTTATTAGATTCCAATTCAGATGTGTCAGCCTTCTCGTCGACGATAGCATTCTCATACTCCTTCACCAGATTGCCATAGACGCCTTTCCATTTGAACATCTTCTGGCTGTATTTTTTGTCAGCAGAGCCAAATGTCAGCATATTGACAATCACTGATGGTTTGTTTGGACGCAGACTCTTGGCGTTCTCGTAGTCATCCTTTTTGTCTGTCAGGATTCCTTGGCAACGTCCTATTTGCTCATCATAGAAGATGATATTGTTGTTGTGGTCGTTGAGCTGGTCGGACACAGCACGGATCTCGTCCATCACTTCGTCACGCTCCTTCACAAGTTCTGCCACACCTGCCTTGGCATACAGTGTGGAAACCATCTGCTCAAACTCGGCAGAAAGGAGTTTGCCGCCAAACTTGAAATATGCGTCTGCTTTAGGAATATACAGGTCGTTGATGGTCTTGTACACCGTCGCCAGACGGGTGTAGTCCGACTTGATATTTGTGACATCTTTCTTGATATTCATCTTGAAAGCCTCGAGATCGGATTTCATTCTGACGGTCTTTTCGGAAGCGTCGAGATAATGTTTGATTGCCTCGACAGCCGCAACAGCGAGAGCTCCGCCACCCAAAGCTTTGCTGCTTTGTGAGGCGATCTGCACGGATTTAGAGAACCCGTCGCTGATCTCCGACATCATCACCGAGCAGTTTTCAGAAAGCAGGTCATATTGCAGTTTGACTTTTTCAAACATCTGTGTGGTGTCGAGATATTCGATTGAATCAAAATCGAAAAGAGATGGGGCGACGCGTTTGATGGAGTCACCGTAGAAATCCACAAGCATCTGTGCGTATTTCTCGTAGACGTGAAGGATCTCCGTGCGTAGGTCGACAAAATCGTGGGCCACCTCCTTCACACCATTCTTTGCCTCATCGTAGACGTTTATAAGCTGACCATACAGTTGCACAGCCTGCGATGCTTCATTCTTCACATTCTCGATGCCCCTTGTGCCCATGATGATGCTCATCAGACTGCTCATCTCGGATGTCACAGCCTCCGACATCTTCGTCTTCAGCATATTATCAAGCACCGTCAACGCATTTTCTCCATTTTCAAGATCCTTCGACAAAGCGTTGAAATAGCCATCTTTATTATCGGCTGCGATAAGTTGACGCAATTCATAATCATCCACGATTGAAGTGTTGCTGTCGTTGTTGACGAAAGTAGACTTTATCAGAGGATCTTTGCCATAATGGTTGTAGGCTTCCCAAGCCAGACGGCTGACCTCCAAAGAGTCAGTCATTTTCAGGTCGTAGGCAAGGTCGGCGCGAGTAAGTTTGCCACCCTTTGCCTCCTCTGCGATTTTCTTGATTGTCTTATAAATTGCTTCACTCATATCTGTCATATTTTATTTGCCAACTGCTATTTGCCTTATGCCAACCGTCAACGTCATCTAGGCATATATCTCTGCTCGTAAGGAATTTCAGGCTCCTCTTTTTTCTCCTCTTCCTTATTTGTGTTTTCTTCAGGATCTGTCACGATAACATTTTCTGGAACAGCAACAGGAGTTTTTCCCTGATCATTTTGATCATTATTGTTATATCCCGTCAGCTCAGAGTATAACACAGAGAATGGCAGAACCATTCTTGTTTGGATAAAGGCAGCAAGAAAGAGCATAATGATCATGTAGATAAAAAGGAAAGTCATGCCAAACGAAGATGCTGGCAAATTAGAGAAATCATATCCGGCTCCAGCGGCTGCTATTCCTCCGATGAGTGCTCCCATAAACACAAATGAGAAAGCAATACCCAAAACAATAAGAATTGCGAATGCTGGCAATATAGCGCGCAACATTATTTTGAACATTGTCCACTTATAGCCCTTTGACAGCATAGCACTTTTGTCGAGTATCTCGTTATCTGTCAAATCTGGATTATCATTGTGAATGAAAGGAACAAATATAAATTCAAAGGTTTTATAGATGTATATTATACCTAAGGCAAACATACTCAATGAGGCGATTCCTCCATATTGGGAAGATGGGTTCATATCTCCATATTCCATAAAGCCTTTAAATATGCAAATCAAATAGATTACCAATGGGATAGCAATGAAAACAAGTATTCTTAACGCTATTTTGAGTTCTAATACTATATATCTGCTAATGTTTTTCTTGAATTTCTCAATCATCACATCCAAAGGAGATTCATTAGAGATGTGCATCTGTCGCAATCCTACCACACAGGCAAACAAGAGAGGAGAGGACACGCAAAATGCCCACGCAAAAGAGATAATATAAAAGAGAATTGTAGCAGAAGACAAAGGAAGCGTTTGTGTTGTGGGGTCTATAAACAAAAGTTGAATGAACGACGGTACCATAGTCACTGCAAACGCCACCATACATGCGCTAAATGCGCTTCCCCATTTTCCAGAAAGAGCCATCTTGCCCTCTCCCATGTAGATTGAACTTGATTTTGCCATATTACCTTAATATTGATATTTTTTTCAAAATTAAATAATTTCTTTGATTCTCTTTTGTTCGGCTTTATTTTATGAATGTTTTTCTTTTAAAATTCGCAGACTTTCTCTGAGATCTTTGCATCTCTGTGCTTTAATTCTAAGTGCATCTTTATTTATACACCCAATCATATTCTTAACAAAAGTTAAAAACGGTACATTTGACATTTTGTTTCTAACATTTCAAAGGCGTTTTTTGTATCTTTGTAATGTTTTAATGAAAAATAAATCAAATTATGTCAAAAACAAGCGAAAAAATTACCTCCGTTAACAGTGGGGGGGGTAAAATTAAAAGGTTTTAGTCTGACGAAAAACAGTGCGAAACTTATGGTAAATGTTTTCTGTCTGTTTTCAGTGTTTAACTCGACAACATCCTGCACGGATGAGTTAGTGGAGGAA
>OCTW011584181.1_pt1 | contig 28660 bp, 26 predicted proteins | sample 1539671 | NCBI WGS metagenome assembly OCTW01 (sample SAMN02144230, study PRJEB22623) | gut metagenome | biome: sheep rumen | host: Ovis aries | place: New Zealand | reverse complement strand
AGATTCCATATGAGATCAAACCAAGAAGAGCCGGAGATATCGCGATGTGTTATGCAGATCCTGCCAAGGCAGCAAGAGTGCTTGGCTGGAGGGCTGAAAAAGGGCTGGATGAGATGTGTGCCGATACATGGAGATGGCAGTCACAGAATCCAAACGGATATGAAAAATAGAAAATTATAATAAGTTGGAAATACGATTTATATGCAGGGCAGTCTATTAAAAGGCTGCCCTGTTTTTGGATACCAAATAGAAATTCATATTTTTTGAATAGAATATCAAATGTTCATATTCATTCCCAAATGTTAAACTTTATTCATGCTAAAGAGCTGTGCAGAAAAAATGTAAGAAGGAGTAAAGAGGAATGGAAAATAACAGTAAGAGCAGTGTAGTATACCAGGGAAAGATTCCCGGAAGAGTAAAGTATACATTTGCATTTGGGGCATTGGGTAAGGATTTGATTTATGGAATGATCGCAACATTTTCGATGATCTATTTTACAGATATCATTAAAGTTGCACCGGCGTTTATTGGAACGATGTTCTTCGTGGCGAAGATCTGGGATGCGTTCAATGATCTGTTCATGGGAATGATCGTGGATAATACGAGAAGCCGTTTTGGAAAGTTTGTTCCGTGGCTTGCAATCGGAACGCTGATCAATGCGTTCGTATTTGTAACTGTATTTACAGATTTTCATCTAACAGGTGTGAAGCTTTGCGTCTTTGCGACGGTTGTATATATTTTATGGGGAATGACTTATACCATCATGGATATTCCATACTGGTCAGTGATTCCGAATCTGACCTCTGATCCACAGGAACGTGAAAAAGTATCGGTATTGCCAAGAATTTTTGCAAGTATCGGACAGTCACTGATCATTGCAGGCTTTGGTGTGCAGATTATTAAAGGACTTGGTGGTGATTACACAGGATATCACAGATTTGCACTGATCATTGCAGCAACATTTATGTTTACAATGGCTGTATGTGTCATCAATCTGCCAAAGATCCAGCATGATGTTGAGAAAAAGGATAAGATGAAATTCAAAGACATCTTTACTGTCATTAAGAAGAATGATCAGTTAAGATGGGCAGTATTGATGATTCTTTTATATAACGTGGCAATTCAGGCAATCATGGGAGTTGCAACTTATTACTTCAGTTATGTATGTAATAATGCGGGAATGTTATCTGCATTTATGATCAGTGCATCGGTTGCAGAAGTAGTCGGACTTCTGATCTTCCCGAAGGTAACGAAGATATTATCCAGAAAGAAAGCGTTCCTGATGGCATGTGTACTCCCGCCAATCGGGTTGATCTTATTACTGATTGTTGGTATTGTATGCCCGAATAACATTGCGCTGACAGCAGTTGTAGGTGTGATCGTCAAGACAGGAACCGGTCTGGAACTTGGATGTGCGACTGTATTCCTTGCAGATGTTGTTGATTATGGTGAGTATGTTCTTGGAACGAGAAATGAAGGAGTGGTATTCTCTTTACAGACACTGATCGTAAAACTGACCGCAGCATTTACTTCACTGGCAATTGGATTTGTACTGGAACTTACCGGATATGTACCGAATGCAGTACAGTCGCTGGCAACACAGAATTCTATCCGTGTACTGATGTGTATCGTACCGACAATCGGAGTCATTCTGGCATATATCGTATATAAGAACAAATATAAATTAAGCGATGAATTTATGAAAAAAGTAGTGGCTAAGATTAATGGCTCCGGAGAGGAAGCATAAAAGGCGAAATACATAATCATAAGGCAAGCTGGATTTTAAATTAAAATCGGCTTGCCTTATTGCTGTATGCGCAGGTACATTATATAATCTAAGAATACTTAACAGGTTACAAAAGCAACAGTAAATAAATACATTGATTGAGAAGAAACAGAAGAAAGACATGAAAAATAAGTTGGAAAATGGAGAGGAACCGTGAGGATATTTAGTATTATTCTGGCAGACGATGAACAGCAGATCCTGTATGGAATGAAAAAAGGAATTGAATGGGAAAAACTTGGATTTCGTGTGGCCGGAGTGGCACAGAATGGGAAAGAAGCATTGGAACTGATGGAAGAGGTGCATCCGGATCTGGTGATCAGTGATATTAAGATGCCATTTATGGATGGACTGGAACTGGCAAAGCATATCCATGAGGATTATATGAACACGAAAGTAATCTTATTCTCCGGATGGGATGATTTTGAATATGCAAGACTCGCAATCAGTTATGGGGTATCGGAATATATTATGAAACCCATCAACTATGAGGAGATGCAGAATCTTCTTATGAAGATGCACGAAGAACTCGATAAAGAATACAATGAAAAAATGAACCGTGCCCGGTTGGAACATGCCTATATGGAGAGCCTTCCGCTTTTGCGGCAACAGTTTTTTTCTCGCCTGGTAACAGAAAAAATGAATAAAAATGAGTTGCAAAGTCAGATTGATAATCTGAAGCTGGAATTTACAGATGCAGTATATTCGGTTGTTGCCATGAAAGTGGGCAGAGGGGATGAAAAGGATGTACTGAGCGAACTGGCAGTGAAGCAGACCATAAAAGAGGCATTGGAAAAGATCGCACGTGTATACGAATTTGGTATGAGTGATAATGAGATATTCATTCTGGGCAGTAATAAAAAACATGATGTCGGAAGAATCACAAGGACGATTGATGAAGCCGTTGTTTTGATCGAACGTATTTTCCAAAGCAGGATTTCCTGCGGAATCAGTGTCAGCAGGGAGAAAATTGAGGATATGCCGTCATTGTATGAACAGGCACTTGAGGCACTGGATTACAATCTGGTAACGGTAGAAGAAAGTTATACGTATTATAATGACATCATGCCGGTGCAGGATGTCAAAGAAGACTGGAATACAAAAGTAGAGAATATAGGGAAAAATATCACACATTATACGGAAGAAGAGTTAAAAAGTCAGGTGGAAAGTCTGCTTGCATGGCTTCATAGGAGACAGTATTCGTTAAACGAATATCAGGTTCTGATCCTGGAAATTTCATTTTCATTCTCTAGATTTTACAAAAAATATCAGATCACATCGGATATGGAATTTGCAGGAACGAAGAAAATGGCAGTGAAGATTCTCTCGTTAAGTACAGGGGAAGAGCTGGAACACTGGCTGGTCAATTACTGTGAACTGATCCGGTCGCTGATTCAGAAAAAACAGATTGATAATAATGTCATCCTGGCGGAACATGCGCGCAAGATCGTAGAAGAGAGGTTTCCGGATCCTGACTTAAGTGTAGAGACCGTGTGTGGGGAGCTTCATGTCAGTTCATCGTATTTTTCGAAAATCTTCAAACAGGAAACAGGTGGAACATTTGTGAACTATCTGACCGGACGTCGGATGGAAGAGGCGAAAAAACTGCTTTTACAGACAGATTATAAGAGTCAGGTGATCGGAAATATGGTGGGATATCCGGAGCCGAATTATTTCAGCTATGTATTTAAGAAAAATTGTGGAATGTCTCCGGTAAAATACAGAAAAACAGGGGGAGATGCGGATGAAGGATAAAAAAGTAAGTATCCGCATTGTGTTCCCGTTCGTGATGTCTGTTTCCATTGCGGTCTGTATTATAAGCTGTATGTTTTTGTTTTCGCATTATTTTTCAGGATATTTTCAAAGAGATACTATTGAGAAAGTATCAAAACAGAAAAAAACGCTGGCCCAGGATTTAGAAGCGGAGATAGAGAATATCAATGAACTGATCAACTCGATTTATTATCAGGATATCCGGACCTATGATACGGCAACAGAAATGTTTCAAAGAGAAATGGAACAACGTATGGTGCGGGAATCAGAGGTGCTTTATAGCGCTGCAATTTACGATGCAGATGGAAGCAGTCTGTGGCATTCAGAAAAATTACCGGACAGGAATAAAGCAGAGGTAAAACAGGAAGACTGGTTTCAAAATGCACAAAAGAATATAGAGACGATTCATTACGGAGAGAAGAAACTGGTACAACCGGACAAGGCAAGATACGTTTATGAAATCAGCCGTTACATAGAATATGTGGAAAATGGCAATATGAAGTCCGGAGTACTGCTTCTGGAGTATTATACGGATTCGATAGATGAGGTATTGCTGCATTATAAGAGTCAAAAATCGGCATACTGTTACCTTCTGGATACAAACCGGCGATTACTGTATCATCCATTTGAAAAAGAAATCGCTTCGGGAATGTATCAGGAAAAAACGGTAAAAGAGGCAATGGCCTGCAAGAATTATAAAATAGAAGAGCAAAGCGGAGGAAAATGGCTGATTGAGCGCCAGCAGATTGGATATACCGGATGGAATGTGGTACTCGTAAACTCGATGTCCAGTCTGGATTTTGAAAGTTATAATCTGCACTATGTTGCATGGTTTACTCTGCTGCTGGTTGGCGTGATATTAATTTTCCTGGATATTTTACTTTTTAGAAGCTTTACGGATCCGGTTTACCGTCTGCTTCAGACGATGCAGGAATTTGGAAAAGGCAATTATGATATTAAGGCAAAAGAAGAGGGAATCGGAGAACTGAAAAATCTCAGCGCACATTTTAATATCATGGCAGATAAGCTGCAGGAACAGATGGAAGAGATCCGAAGGAACGAACGCGAGCGTCAGCAGATGGAGAAGAAGTTGCTGCAGTCTCAGATTAATCCACATTTTCTGTATAATACATTGGACTCGATCATCTGGATGATACGAAGTGAGGAATATGAAGGGGCAGGAAAGATGGTATCTCTGCTTGCAAAGTTTTTCCGTATCTCTCTAAGTCAGGGAAAAGATATGATTCCGTTGGAGAAAGAATTGGAACATGCATCCAGTTATCTCGCAATTCAGAATATCCGATTTAAGGATAAATTTGAATTTCAGATAGAGGCAGATCCGGCATTGTTAAAATACTTGTGTCCGAAATTATCCATTCAGCCGCTGCTTGAAAATGCGATTTATCATGGCATGGAGGGAATGTATGAGGACGGAGAGATTACCATACGGATCTATGATAGGGATGGAGATATTGGAATTGATGTAGCAGATAACGGACCTGGAATGACACAGGAAACCATAGATCATATCATGCACAACAAAGTAATTTCGAGCAAACGCGGATCGGGGATTGGTGTGCGGAATGTAAACGAACGGATCCAGCTGATCTACGGAGAGGATTATGGCGTAACCATCACGAGCGAACTGGATGAAGGAACGACAGCGACCATTACAATTCCAAAGATGGAGGAAACCGATGATGCAAGGTAGAAAAAAACATATATTGCTGATCCTTTTACTTCTTTTGATCGCATTTGTATCCATGCAGATGATGGCAGGCCAGAATTATACAGAGGAAAAGACGAGGATTACGGTAATCTTACCGAAAGACAGTCAGAATGAGCTGTATGGCCTGTTGGATGGAATACGGGACCAGGCTTATGATGACCATGTGAAATTGGATGTATGGTATAAAAGCAGACTGACGGAAAAAGCGTTTGATGAACTTGTGAAAGAAGAAATGGAGAATGGCTCTGAAGGGATCCTTCTTGTATATCCGGAAATGTATCTGGAGAAAAAGGAAGGCGGTTATAAGAAAAATAATCTTCTGGCAGTGACAGATACGATGCAGAGTGAGTTTAAGTATTATGCAGCTACTTTAAAAAGTAAGAAAGAACAATATCGTCTGCCGGTAGAAGATGCAGTGCTGGAGCAGGTGAGAAATGGGGAAAAACCATTCATTTATGTAGAAAATACATACAGACTTGGCTATGAAAGCATGCAGATGTTAGAAAAGAAAGGAAAGACAAAAGATATGAAGAATATTTGTCTGAAGCCGGTAAGACTGGATAAAGAAAGGATGGAAAGCGGTGAATATGATGCGCTGCTTTCAAGGTGATTGGAAGATGAAACACGGTAAAAAATGCAAGATAGATAAATACACCCTCATACTGATCGTTTTGATCCTTCTTCTGACCGGACTTGTGATCGCATGGAAACTGCCGCAAAAAGAAGACCGGTATATACATGTCGGAATTGCAGTATATGACCGTAGCGATACATTTATGGAAAGTTATATCAGAGAACTGGAAGATAAGATAGGACAGACGAAAATACTTGGGAAAAAAGTATCTTATGAAATCTATGATGCAGAAGGGATCGGCAGCCGTCAGGAAAAACAGCTGCAGGAGATGTATGCTCAGGATTACGATGTGATGCTTGTAAATCTTGTAGAACCGGCATCGGCGGCAAGTGTACTGACTGACGCCAAAGATGCAGACATACCAGTCATCTTATTTAACAGGGAGATTGATGAAAAGGACTTGAAAATATCGAAAAATGTCTGGTATGTAGGAACGGATGCCAGAGCGGCCGGTGTGATGCAGGGGGAACTGTTGAAAGATCTCTGGAAAAAACAAAGCAGAATACTCGACTGGAATGGAAATGGAATGCTGGATTATGTACTGGTAGAAGGAGAAGAATCACATTTTGATGCAATCCGCAGAACAAGCGGATTCCTGGAAGCGGGTGCAGAACTTCCGTTGAATCAGAAGGGAAATATCCTGGCTGAATGGAAGAGAGAGCTGGCTTATGAAAAGTTTGCGGCATTAGATGACGAGGCAGTACAGAACGTAGAGGCTGTTATCTGCAATAACGATGATATGGCACTTGGGGTGTATGATTATTACAAAGAAAAAAATCTGAAACTTCCAGTGATCATCGGGATTAATAACAGTGAAGAAATGCACCAGAAGATTATGTCGGGCGAAATGTATGGAACGATTGACAATAAGATGGAAGATCAGGTAATGGAAATATGCCGGCTGATGCAGGCAATTTTGAAAAAGGATACAGGATCATATCAGAAAGTGTGGTATAGTACGCCGAAGGCAATCGTTAAAGCGGAAGGAACAGAATGAACGCAAAAGAAAAGAAGAACTAAAAAATAAAAAACTCTGTAAATCAATCATGATTTACAGAGCTTTTCTTTTAAGCTGCCTAGCGGAATCGAACCGCCGACCTCCGCCTTACCAAGGCGACGCTCTACCGACTGAGCCAAGGCAGCATGCATAAGTGATATGCAACATTGATACTATACAATGAATCAGGTGATTTTGTCAATACATTTTTTTGTGATATCGGGAGAAAATCAAAAGAAATATAAAGAAAACACATTGCCGGAAAATGAAAATAGGAATAGAATAGTAATCTAGAACATGGTAGACAGAAGAGGGAGAGAAACATGAAAAAGATGAAGACAATGACAGAGGGCGTGATCTGGAAAGAAATACTTTTTTTTGCAATCCCGCTGATTCTGGGGAATTTGTTTCAACAGTTATATAATACGGTGGATTCGATTATTGTCGGCAACTATGTGGGAAGTAATGCACTGGCAGCAGTCGGATCCAGCGGTGCGATCATTAACCTGCTGATCGGTTTCTGCATAGGAGCATCGACTGGTGCAGGTGTCGTGATCTCACAGTTTTATGGGGCCAAAAATGCAGAAGGCGTGAGGAAGGCCGTACATACTACGATGGCGATCGCGCTGGCAGCAGGAGTGCTTCTGACTGTAATCGGAATTACAGTGACACCATCGATGCTGCGCCTGATGGGAACACCGGACAAGGTATTTGAACAGTCGGTAATCTATCTGCAGGTATATTTTGGCGGAAGTTTATTTTCGGTAGTTTACAATATGTCGGCGGGTGTTCTGAATGCCGTGGGCAATTCCAGACGTTCCCTGGTATACCTGATGATCGCGGCGATTTCAAATATATTCCTGGATCTGATCATGGTTGTCGGACTGAAGCTTGGAATCGTTGGCGCGGCACTGGCTACGGATATCAGTCAGTTGATATCATGCATTTTTATATGGGGATTTCTGATCAGAAGTGAAGATGTATATAAGTTGAAGATTAAGGAAATCCGCTGCTATGACCATCTGCTTTCCAAGATCATCCGTATCGGAATCCCGACGGGAATCCAGAATATTGTAATTTCACTTTCGAATCTGATCGTACAGACGAGCGTGAATAGTTTCGGGGCAACGGTTATGGCCGGATTTGCAGCATATATAAAGATTGATGGATTTAACATCCTTCCGGTATTGAGCATCAGTATGGCCGCAACTACATTTGCGGGACAGAATATTGGCGCCGGAAAGCCGGACAGAGTCAGAAAAGGAATGTATATATCTACTGTGATGGGAGCTGGCTATTCGGTGTTAACCGGGATTATGTTGCTGATATTTGCTCCACAGGTGATAGGTGTCTTTACGACGAACCAGAAGGTCGTGGAGTATGGTGTATATATTATGAGGTATTTCTGTCCGTTTTACTGGATGCTTGGAATTCTGCATGTGCTGGGAGGAACGATACGAGGAACAGGCAAGACGATGCAGGCAATGGTCGTATTTCTGGTATCTTTGTGTGGATTCCGTGTGATGTGGATCGCGGGAACAATGGCATGGACAAGAAGTCTCGGACATGTGATGATGTGTTATCCGACGTCCTGGCTTCTGGGAATGCTACTGATGCTTTTGTATGTATGGAAAGGAAAATGGATGGATCTGTAAGGCCGGGCAAAATCCGTCTGTTCCAAAATCTGTACATTTGCGCTAAAGGTAATTGGGATAAAATAAAGTATCTTCCCTTGTTTCATCATATTTTTTATGATAAGATAATGAGCATAATGTATAGTTAAAACCTAAGGAGGATACCATGGGAGAAGAAACAACAGTTTCCAAAAATTTTATTGAACAGGAAATAGATAAAGATCTTGCAGAAGGAGTGTACAGTGAAGTATGTACAAGATTCCCACCGGAACCAAACGGATATCTGCATATCGGACATGCAAAGTCTATTCTTTTGAACTCAGGACTTGCAAAGAAGTATAATGGAACATTTCATCTGAGATTTGACGATACGAATCCGATGAAAGAAGATATGGAATTTGTAGAGTCTATTAAAGAAGATGTAAAATGGTTAGGCGCTGACTGGGGAGATCATCTCTATTTTGCATCTAACTATTTTGATCAGATGTATGAGTGTGCCGTAAAACTGATTAAGAAGGGAAAAGCATTTGTCTGTGATCTGACGGCAGAAGAGATGCGTGAATATCGTGGAACGCTGACAGAGCCTGGAAAGAACAGTCCGTACCGTGACCGTTCGGTAGAAGAGAACTTAAGACTTTTCGAAGAGATGAAAGACGGCAAGTATCAGGACGGAGAGAAAGTCTTACGTGCAAAGATTGATATGGCATCGCCGAATATTAACATGCGTGATCCGATCATCTACCGTGTGGCTCATATGACACACCATAACACCGGAGATAAATGGTGCATCTATCCAATGTATGATTTTGCTCATCCAATCGAAGATGCGATCGAACATATCACACATTCTATCTGTACGCTGGAATTTGAAGACCACAGACCATTATATGACTGGGTTGTGAAAGAATGTGAATTTGATCCGGCACCGAGACAGATTGAATTTTCAAAGCTGTATCTGACAAATGTCGTTACAGGTAAGAGATACATTAAGAAACTGGTTATGGATGGTATCGTAGACGGATGGGATGATCCGCGACTGGTATCAATAGCAGCCCTCAGAAGAAGAGGATTCACACCGGAATCTATCAAGATGTTTGTTGAGATGTGTGGAGTATCCAAGAGCCAGAGCTCTGTAGACTATGCAATGCTTGAGTACTGTATCCGTGAGGATCTGAAGATGAAGAAGCCTCGTATGATGGCAGTTCTTGATCCGATCAAACTGGTAATTGATAACTATCCGGAGGGAGAAGTTGAGTATCTGGATGTAGAGAATAACCTGGAGAATCCGGAACTTGGTATGAGAAAAGTGCCATTTGGCCGTGAGCTTTATATTGAGCGTAATGATTTTATGATCGAGCCGCCGAAGAAGTATTTCCGTCTTTTCCCTGGCAATGAAGTACGTCTGATGCATGCATATTTTGTAAAATGTGTAAGTTACGAGACGGATGCCGAAGGAAATGTAACGGTTGTTCACTGTACTTATGATCCGGAGACAAAATGTGGAACAGGATTTACCGGACGTAAAGTGAAGGGAACGATCCACTGGGTAAGTGCTCCACAGGCAAAGAAAGCAGAAGTAAGATTATATGAGAATCTGATCGATGAAGAGAAGGGTGTATATAATAAAGAAGACGGTTCCCTGAATCTGAATCCGAATTCACTGCAGATTTTAAAGGAGTGCTATGTAGAAGACAGCTTTAACGAAGCAGGTCCGTGCGACAGCTTCCAGTTTGTAAGAAACGGATATTTCTGTATCGATTCGAAAGATTCTACACCGGAGAATCTGGTATTTAACCGTATCGTATCGCTGAAGAGTTCATTTAAGCTGCCTAAAAAATAAGAAATAATGAACAGTAGAATACATTAATAAAGATACTGTGATTAAGATGGAAAAATAAAATGAATGAATTAACGATAAATCTAGACAGTCGTTCGAAGAAGCCGCTGTATGAGCAGATTTATGATTATATCAAGTCTGATATCCAGAACGGGAGGATTCCTTACGGGGAAAAACTCCCGTCTACCAGGGCTTTGGCAAAGCATCTGGAAGTCAGCCGCAGTACGGTTGAACTGGCATATGAACAATTATTATCAGAAGGATATATTGAATCTGCCCCATACCGCGGTTTTTTCGTGGCTCAGATTGATGAATTATATCAACTGAAAAAAGAAGAAAAGAAGTCCGGACGGAAAATAGAAAAGAAAAAAGTGTATCAATATGATTTCACGCCGAATGGAGTTGATCTGAACAGCTTTCCGTATAATGTGTGGCGAAAACTGTCAAAAGATATCCTGATGGATGACAGGACAGAATTATTCCGTACAGGGGATCCGCAGGGTGAATATGGTTTCCGGAGTGCTATCAGTAATTATCTGTATCAGGCGCGGGGAGTGGACTGTACACCGGATCAGGTTGTGATCGGCGCGGGGAGTGATTATATTCTGATGTTGCTTGGTATGATCCTCGGAACAGAACATATGATCGCATTTGAAGATCCGACTTATAAACAGGCATACAGAGTGATCCATACACTTGGGTATGAGACGGTTCCTGTGGCGATGGACAGACATGGTATGAAAATACAGGATCTTGAAAGTACGGGAGCTGATATTGCTTATGTAACGCCATCCCATCAGTATCCGACCGGGATTGTTATGCCGATAGGAAGAAGAATGGAGCTTTTGAAATGGGCATATGAAAAAGACGGAAGATATATTATAGAGGATGATTATGACAGTGAATTCCGCTATAAAGGGAAACCGATTCCGGCATTACAGGGATATGATGCGGAAGATAAAGTCATTTACCTTGGAACATTCTCCAAATCCATCGCACCCGCAATACGTCTGAGTTATATGGTATTGCCAAAAGATATTCTGAAAGCATATCGGAAGAAGGGAAGCTTTGTGAATTCTACGGTATCAAAAGTGGATCAGACGATCGTGCAGCACTTTATTGAAGAAGGATATTATGAACGCCATCTGAATAAGACCAGGGCGTTATATAAAAACAGGCATGATGTGTTGATCGAAGCTTTGAAACCACTGGGAGATATCTGTGAGATATCGGGGGAACATGCAGGGGTTCATATCCTGTTAACATTTAAAAACGGACAAAAAGAAAGAGATCTGATCGAGAAGGCGAAAAAAGCAGATATCCGGGTATATGGGCTTTCTGATTACCGGATCCGCAAAGAAGAAAAGGAAAAAGCAACTATCCTTCTGGGATATGCGAATATGAGAGAAGAAGATATCAAAGAAGCTGTGGCAATTCTGAATCAATGCTGGAGAAAATAGAAAGTGTTTTCAACATTTTAGAAAGAAAAAAAGCGGTATATAATATCAAACGGGGAGAATAAAAAGATTACCCTGTTGATATCATATACTGCTCTTTTATACTTGTGTATGCAAAAAGACTATTGGATACAGAAATGTCTTCTGCAGTAAAGGTAATAAATACCGATTAATCCTCGTCATCCCCGTCGTCTTCGTCAGTGTCTTCGGAAGTATCCGGAGTGTCCTTAGCATCAGCATCTTCGGAAGTATCTTCTGTGTTGTCCGCAGAGGTATCTTCTGTACTGTCATCTGCTGCATTGTCCTCTTCGGTAGTTGTTTTGGCTGTATTCAGATCGACATATCCACGGTCAACCGGTTGAAGGTCATTATCCAGATCGAAGTCTTCGTCTTCAAAATCATCGTTGAAATCATCGTCCTCATCTTTCTTTGACTTCTTTAAATAATAAACCAGACCTGCTGCGGCACTGCCGATTGCTGCAAGACCTAATAATTTTTTGCTCCATTTTGCCATGATAATCTGACTCCTTTCCGTTCTTTCCCTTATCATAGCACATATTATATGCTTTTTTCCATTAAATTAAAATAAATTATTGCAAGTTGAGAAGAAAATAAAAATATGATACACTGTATCATATCCTGGCTGTATCAGTACCTGAAGGGAGCCTGGGACGGCAAAACCCGGTGAGAATTGTATGGTCCTGGATAAAGGAGAGAAAAAGTATGAAAGAACAAAGCAAAAAGACGGTGGCAAAGAAGAAATTTTTTAAAATGGTGTTCAGCCGTGCCGGGATTTTTGTCATATTGATTCTGATACAGTTACTGGTATTCTTAGGAATTCCATACTATCTGAAAGAGTATGCAACCTTTATATACAGTGCGATGAGCGTGATGGAAATCGTTGTTCTTGTATATATCATTAATACAGAAGGGAACCCGGCATTTAAAATGACCTGGATGCTGTGTGTGATGGCACTTCCGGTTATAGGAACGGTATTTTATATCTATGTACATCTGCAGCTGGAGACGAGATTTGTACAGAACAGACTTGCGGCACTTCGTATGGAGACAGAACCTTATATGGATCAGGATGAGAAGGTTACAGAGGCACTCTGGGCAAGCAAATCGGCAAATGCACAGCTGTCTTATTATCTGTCACATCAACTTGGATTTCCGACCTACCGCAATACGGAAGTCGAATATTTCCCGGTGGGAGAGGATAAATTTGCTTCTATGATTAAAGAGCTGGAAAAAGCAGAGAAGTTCATTTTCATGGAATATTTCATTGTAGAGGAAGGAATTATGTGGGATACAATCCTGGAGATCCTGAAACGGAAAGTGAACGAAGGTGTAGAAGTCAGGTTCATGTATGATGGAATGTGTGCATTTGATCTGCTGCCGTACAGTTACCCTAAGAAACTTCAGAAATTCGGGATCAAGTGCAAGATGTCCAATAAGATCCGGCCCTTTGTGTCTACAATCCAGAATAACCGCGATCATAGAAAAATCTGTGTGATCGATGGGCAGACAGGGTATGTAGGTGGTGTGAATCTGGCTGATGAATATATCAATGAAAAAGAACGATTCGGTCACTGGAAAGATACAGCTGTTCTGTTAAGAGGAGATGCGGTCCAGAGCCTGACAATGATATTCCTGCAGATGTGGGATGTAGATATGCGTGGTGTTGAGCCTTATGGAAAATATCTTACCAAAAAAGCGGAATCACTGAATGACAGACTGGGATACGTGATCCCATATGCGGACAGTCCGTTTGACCATGAGAACGTAGGAGAAGAGGTGTATTTCCATATCCTGAATCATGCGAAGAAGTATGTGCATATCATGACTCCGTATCTGATACTGGATAATGAGATGCTGACAACACTTACACGTGCAGCCAAAAGTGGTATTGAAGTGATCATCATCATGCCGCATATTCCGGATAAATGGTATGCATTCGCAGTAGCAAAGACATATTATAAAGAATTGATTGAAGGCGGAGTGCAGATCTATGAGTATACACCTGGATTTGTACATGCGAAAGTATTTGTATCTGATGATGATACGGCAACAGTAGGCAGTATCAATCTGGATTTCCGGAGTCTCTATCTGCATTTTGAAAACGGAGTCTTTATTTATGATAATCCAGAGGTTCAGAAAGTGGAAGAAGACTTCCAGAATACCCTGGCAAAATGTCACAAAGTTACAGTGACCGAGGTGAGAAACAGAGGAGTTCTTATGAAGGTAGCCGGGCAGGTGTTAAGACTGGTTGCGCCTTTAATGTAAAGAATACAGGAAATCATATGTATTTTCTGTAAAAATATTATTGAACCAAGATAAAATGTATAGTATAATGCTTAAGGCGGTTTGATTAGACTCGCTAAAGAAGACTGATAAGTCATGTTAATAACGCAGGAGGAATGGATATGGTTAAAGCAGTAGTCGGTGCCAACTGGGGCGACGAAGGAAAAGGTAAGATTACAGATATGCTGGCTGAGCAGGCAGATATCATCGTAAGATTCCAGGGAGGCGCGAATGCAGGTCATACAATTATCAATGATTATGGAAAATTTGCATTACACACACTTCCATCAGGAGTATTTTACGGTCATACAACCAGTATTATCGGAAATGGTGTAGCACTGGATGTACCGGTGTTATTCAAGGAAGTGCAGTCTATTATCGATCAGGGAGTTCCGATGCCGAAGATTCTGGTATCTGACCGTGCTCAGATGGTAATGTCTTATCATAAGAATTTTGATGCATACGAAGAAGAGAGACTGGGAGGAAAATCTTTCGGTTCTACAAAATCTGGTATTGCACCATTTTATTCAGACAAATATGCAAAGATTGGATTCCAGGTCAGTGAATTATTTGATGATGAACTGTTAAAAGAGAAAGTTGTCCGTGTGGCAGAACAGAAGAATGTATTACTGGAGCACCTTTATCATAAACCATTGATCAATCCTGATGATTTATATAATGAACTTCAAGAATATAAAAAGATGATCGAACCATTCGTATGTGATACATCTCTTTTCCTGAACAATGCAATCAAAGAAGGAAAAGAAGTATTATTAGAAGGTCAGCTTGGATCACTGAAAGATCCGGATCACGGAATCTATCCAATGGTTACTTCATCTTCTACATTAGCAGGATATGGAGCAATCGGAGCAGGAATCCCTCCATATGAGATCAAGAAGATCGTAACTGTATGTAAAGCATACTCAAGCGCAGTAGGAGCAGGAGCGTTCGTAAGCGAGATCTTCGGTGATGAAGCAGATGAATTAAGACGCCGTGGTGGTGACGGTGGAGAATTCGGAGCAACAACAGGACGTCCGAGAAGAATGGGATGGTTTGACTGTGTAGCTTCTAAGTATGGATGCAGAATGCAGGGAACCACAGATGTTGCATTTACAGTATTAGATGTACTTGGATACCTGGACGAGATCCCGGTATGTGTAGGATACGATATCGATGGAGAAGTAACAACAGACTTCCCGACCACACATCTGTTAGAGAAGGCAAAACCGGTTCTTAAGAAACTTCCGGGATGGAAGAGCGATATCCGTGGAATTAAGAAATACGAAGACCTTCCGGAAAACTGCAGAAACTACATTGAGTTTGTAGAAGAGCAGATCGGATACCCAATTACAATGGTATCGAATGGTCCGGAAAGACATGATATCATTTACAGAGAGTCAAAACTTTCCAAATAAGATAAAATATTTCGAATCATGAGATGAAAAACAGGGATAAAGCAGGCCACGTGTCTTTTGAAGACAGGAGAGCTGCTCTATCTCTGTTTTTTTGATACCAAAGTATACAAGAGAAGTTGCCGGTGGCAAGTTCTCCGCATCGCCATGCGTTCGTAAGGAGCTGACAGTGGCAGGTCCTGTAGATTATTATGTTTTCCTTAAGAAATTTCTTATGCTTTATTCAGATTTTTTCCATAATGTTGACACATTCTATGCATATAATGAAACCATCGTAAATATAATAATAACGTCGGTGTAATCAGACACCAGAGACGTAAGAGGGGATAAAAATAATCAAGATGGAGGTATGCACTATGAATACGAGAGACTGGACAAAAGAGGAAGCAGAAGTGATTTCAATGGAAGAATACCTTGCTAAGAGAAAGAAGATCAGAGAAGATGAAAGAAAACATAAGAAAAAAGGATCAGACGATCGCGAAGAAAGTCTGATGCCCTTTGAGTTTTATATGGTATCATCGCTTGCCTGGTCATGAGACTGTGACAACTTAGATACATCATCCGAGCTGTGGCTGTGAAAGCTGTCAGCTGAATCATCAGATGGAGTATTATGCCGGGTAAGTTTGAATACCAGCATATAACCATAGAGAAGTACCGGAAGCACAATCGTACATGCAATAGAGGCCCAGAGAAGGTCGATGGAATGCGGACTCCCGATCAGGGCAAATATTAATGTACTGAGATACATACCAAATAATAAAATGGCGGCAGCAAGTGCCAGAATACGTTTTGCATTTTTCATAATAATCATCCTTTACAATGAATCAAGACTTTAGTATATTATATAGAGAGCAGTGAAAAATTGCAAATGAATATCGTACAAAGGAGTATAGAAATATGAGTACATTATATCAGCAGTGGCAGAACATCGCTTATGATGAAACTGCAGACAGAAGTCAGTTAGAAAAATTCTGGGGAACTTATTTCCAGATTGAGAAAGAAATTTATGAAAAGCTTCTTTCTAATCCGGATGAAGTTGTAAAAGGAACAGTAAAAGAATTGGCTGAGAAATTCGGACAGGAAGTTCTGACAATGATCGGTTTTCTGGATGGTATCAATGAAAGTCTTCTGATCGAGATCGATCTTGATACAGTAGAAGAAGATACAGTAGTAAGTCTTGCATTTGACAAGGAAAGACTGTATAAGAATATGGTAGCGGCAAAAGCTGACTGGCTGTATGAACTTCCACAGTGGAAAGAGATTTTCTCAGAAGAAGAACTGAAGAAATTCTACAAAGAACAGAAGGAATCTACAACAATCCGCAAACCTAAAAAGATCGGAAGAAATGATCCATGCCCGTGCGGATCAGGAAAAAAATATAAAAAATGCTGTGGCAGATAATATTTCTGGTTACAGGTATCCTGAGTCTCATTTATTACAGTGCGATCTGTATCGCACTGAAAAAATGGGACTCTACTTTTTCCAGATTCTGGCTGGCGACCGGAATAGTGGGAATTGCAGGGAGTGCGCTGATCCGTTTATATGGAATGCCGTGTATCGTAGAAGCAATGATTGGTATTTCGGTATGTGTTCTTCTGATCGCAGAGATAAAGATCATAAAAGGAATGCACAGAAAACCTTTGGGAAAAAGAAAAGAACACTTTGAAGAAGACACAAAAACAGGATCCGCTACAAGATGGATCATTGTACTGGGAGCGCAGGTAAGAGGCCGGAAGATTACCGATTCACTGAAACGAAGACTGGACTGCGCGTCAGAGTATCTGAAAGAGCAACCTGATGTGCATGTGATCGTCTCCGGTGGACAGGGAAAAGATGAAGAAGTAACAGAAGCGTATGCAATGGCACGTTATCTGGAGTGTGAAGGGCTTGACCGCAGGCGTATTGTGCAGGAGGATGTGTCGGTAAACACACTGGAAAATCTGAAGTTTTCCAGAAACCTTATTGCAGATGTAGATACACCGGTAGGAATTGTCTCGAATAATTTCCATGTATATCGAGGGTGTGTATATGCAAAACGTGCAGGATTTAAGGAGCCGTTTCCGATACCGGCAAGCTGCCATCCATTATTATTCCCAAATTATTTTGTGCGGGAATGTTTTGCGGTCTGGAAACTGTGGCTGAAAAAATATTGACAAAGCAAAATGCCGTGTTATAATGAAAATGTATGAGAAAACACGTTGAAGAGAAGAGTAGGCTGGGAAAGAAATGCCAGAGAGAGAAGCCACGGGCTGAAAGCTTCTTATTTTGGAACCTTCTGAAAACTACCTCTGAGTGGCTGCAAAACAGTCCGGTGATTCCGTTATCGTCATAATTAAGAGGTTCTGGCATAAAAGTCTTTGGTGAATAATATAAAGACTGTGAAGTGTCAGTTCAAACAGGGTGGAACCGCGAGATAACTCGTCCCTTACAGTGATTATCTGTAAGGGGCTTTTTTTCGCCACGCGTTCGTAAGGAGTGGCCAGTGGCAGGTCCTGTAGATGCCATGCGTTTAGAAAAAAGCAGCAGATTACGGATGATTGCTGAACGGGCAGGAAAGAAGATACATGCCCGAGGATAGGATATAAAAATAAAAAGAGAGGACATGATAATTATGAAAATTACATTAAAAGATGGATCTTTCAAAGAGTATGAAGGAAGTATGTCAGTACTGGATATCACAAAAGATATCAGCGAAGGTCTGGCAAGAGTGGCGACTTCTGCAAGAGTTAATGGTGAAGTAGTAGATCTCAGACACGTTGTAAGCGAAGATTGTGAACTGGAGATTCTTACATTTGATAATGAAGAAGGAAAGGGTGCATTCTGGCATACAACATCTCACATCATGGCACAGGCGATCAAACGTCTGTATCCAGATACAAAGCTTGCAATCGGACCATCAATCGAGAATGGATTCTACTATGATGTAGACCGCGAGACACCATTTGTAGCAGAAGATCTGGAAAAGATTGAAAAAGAGATGAAGAAGATCGTCAAAGAGGCTCTTCCGATCGAAAGATTTACAAAGACAAGAGAAGAAGCAATCGCATATTTCAAAGAAAAAGACGAACCATATAAAGTAGAGTTGATCGAAGATCTCCCGGAAGGAGAAGAGATCAGCTTTTATCAGCAGGGAGAATTTGTTGATTTATGTGCAGGACCACACCTGATGACAACAAAGCCTGTAAAAGCATTCAAGCTTACAAGCCTTGCAGGTGCTTACTGGAGAGGCAGCGAAAAGAACAAGATGCTTACAAGAATCTACGGTATCTCTTATCCGAAGAAAGCACTGTTAGACGAATATCTGACCATGCTTGAAGAAGCAAAAAGACGTGACCACAGAAAACTTGGTAAAGAACTTGGACTTTTCATGATGTGCGAAGAAGGTCCTGGATTCCCGTTCTTCCTTCCAAAGGGAATGGTTCTTAAGAATACACTGCTTGACTACTGGAGAGAACTTCACAAAAAAGCAGGTTATGTAGAAGTATCTACACCAATTATCTTAAGCAGACACCTCTGGGAGACATCCGGACACTGGGATCACTATAAAGAGAATATGTACACAACACAGATCGATGGAGAGGACTTTGCAATTAAGCCAATGAACTGTCCGGGTGGAATGCTTGTATACAAAGCAGAACCGCGTTCATATAAAGATCTTCCGCTTCGTGTCGGAGAACTCGGATTGGTTCACCGTCATGAAAAATCAGGACAGTTACATGGTCTGATGCGTGTACGCTGCTTCACACAGGATGATGCACATATCTTCATGATGCCGGAACAGATCCGTGACGAGATCAAAGGTGTTGTAGCTCTGATCGATGAGGTATATCAGCTGTTCGGATTCAAATATCACGTAGAACTTTCCACACGTCCGGAAGACAGCATGGGAAGTGATGAAGACTGGGAACTTGCAACAGAAGGTCTTCGTGGTGCGCTTAATGACCTTGGTCTTGACTATGTGGTAAATGAAGGAGACGGAGCATTCTACGGACCGAAGATCGACTTCCATCTGACAGACTCTATCGGAAGAACATGGCAGTGCGGAACTATCCAGCTGGATATGCAGCTTCCACAGAGATTCGAACTGGAATACACAGGAGCAGATGGTGAGAAACACCGTCCGATCATGATCCACCGTGTAGCATTTGGATCTATCGAGAGATTTATCGGAATCCTGATCGAGCATTTCGCAGGAGCATTCCCTACATGGCTTGCACCGGTACAGGTTAAGGTACTTCCAATCTCAGATAAACATCTGGAATATGGACAGAAAGTACAGGATACATTGAATGCGGCAGGTATCCGTGCAGAAATCGATACACGTGCAGAGAAGATCGGATATAAGATCCGTGAGGCTCAGATGCAGAAGATTCCTTATATGCTTGTAGTAGGAGCAAAAGAAGAGGAAGAAAATCTGGTATCTGTAAGAAGCAGATTCGCAGGAGACGAAGGACAGAAGAGCCTGGATGAGTTCGTAGCATCTGTTACAGAAGAGATTGCAATAAGAGCAAGACGTGAAGTCGTAAAAGAAGAAAACTAATTTAGTTTTACAAATGTATAAAAAATAAAGAGAACTGGCATAATATATCTTGAAGTTTGAAAGGAGGATATATTATGCCAGATTTAAGATGTACCGTACAGACTTGTACACACAACCAGAATTATTACTGTAATCTTGACAGTATCGTAGTAGGAGGAAATTCCGCAAAAAAAGCAGATGAGACAAGCTGTGACAGTTTTGAAGAGCGAAAAGGTGGAAACTCCTATTCGAATGCATACTCGGACATGGCGGGAAAAGAAGCATCTGCCAAGAGTGACGTGGATTGTAAGGCAACAGACTGTATGTATAACAAAGAATGTCAGTGTCATGCAGGAAAGATCAGTGTAGAAGGCGGGAATGCCTGTCACTGTCAAGAGACGGAATGCGCGACGTTCAAATGTGGATGTGCGTAATCTTTGGAAGAAAAGATGCGCAGGTCATATGTATACGATCAGTGAATAAAAGGTACAGATAAAGAAAAAAGTGTGAAAAACCGGAATAAAGCTTAAGAATAAGTTTTTACTCCGGTTTTTGTCGTATCAAAGTATGTTGACGTAGATTTACAGTGAGGGTATAATAGCTTTATATGCCAAAACTGGCAGGGAAGAAGAGGATTTCATGAACAAAGAAGAGAATACATACTATAAAAACAGTCCCAAGTTTGGCAGAAAAGGACCGTCCAAATTAAGACAGCAATTTAACCGTGGAATGACCTATTTCCTGGTAATTGTTGCTTGTATTCTGGTTTATTTTGCCATGCTGAGGGTAGAAGCGATTTCAAATACACTGTCAAAGATCCTGTCGATTTTAAAGCCTGTATTGTATGGATGCGGGATTGCGTATCTTCTGAATCCAATCGTGAAGGGCGTAGATGCATATCTGGTGCCAGTGCTGGAAAAGCACATGAAGAAGAAAGAAAAAGCGAAGAAGGTTTCCAGAAGTATAGGAGTGATCGTGGCGCTGGTTGTATTGATTACGGTTGTATCGACATTGATCAATATGCTGATACCGGAACTGATCACAAGTATCCGTAATCTGATATTTACACTGCCGGCGCAGATCAATCAGCTGGTAAAAGAGATCAATAATATACAGTTGGATGATTCGACCACGACAGCAGTATTGAAAAATGCAATGAACGAAGCTTCGGCAAGTCTTCAGAAGTGGATGCGTACGGATCTGTTGGATAAGGTGAATGAAGTGATGACGCATCTGACGGTTGGTCTGTATACATTGATTATGGAAATGTTCCATGCGTTGATCGGAGTGATCGTATCGGTGTACATTTTATTTGGAAAAGAGACGTTCATTAATCAGAGTAAAAAAGCAGCTTATGCGATTTTTCCTGCAGAACGTGCAAACCTGTTGATTCATATCGCAGTAAAGACGAATGAGATATTCGGTGGATTTATCATTGGAAAGATGATAGATTCGATCATTATCGGAATTTTATGCTTTATTGGTACATCGATCTTAAAGATGCCGTATGCAATGCTTGTCAGTGTAATTGTAGGGGTGACCAATGTGATTCCGTTCTTCGGACCGTATATTGGAGCAATCCCGAGTGCTGTCCTGATTGCGCTGGCAGATCCGATGAAAGGGATATATTTCCTGATATTTATACTGTTGTTGCAGCAGTTTGACGGAAATATCCTGGGACCAAAGATCCTTGGCAATTCTACGGGACTGTCTGCATTCTGGGTAATCGTATCAATCCTTCTTGGGGGCGGATTGTTCGGAATTCTTGGTATGTTATTTGGAGTGCCGACGTTTGCGGTTGTCTATTATATTATAAAACTCCTTCTGGATAACCAGCTGGAGAAAAAGAAACTGCCGACAGATTCGGACTGCTATAACGGGGACAGTTATGTAGACAATGACGGTACATATTTTCAAAAAAGAGATGACGGGGCAGAAACAGAAGAACAGAAAATAGAAAAAAATAAAGAAGAAAAAGGGGAATAAGATTATGCCGATCAGAGTGCAGAATGATCTCCCGGTCAAGGAGATCTTAGAGAGTGAAAATATATTTGTAATGGATGAACACCGTGCAACACATCAGGACATCCGTCCGATCAAAATTGGACTTTTGAACCTGATGCCGTTAAAAGAAGAGACAGAACTGCAGATATTACGTTCACTGTCTAATACACCGCTTCAGGTAGATGTGACATTTGTTGCAGTAGCTTCACATCAGTCAAAGAATACGTCAAAGAGTCATTTGAATAAATTCTATCAGACGTTTGATGAAATCAAGGACCGGAAATTCGACGGATTTATCATCACCGGGGCACCGGTAGAGCAGATGCCGTTCGAAGAAGTGGATTACTGGGACGAACTGACACGCATTATGGACTGGACAAAGACAAATGTCGTATCAACATTGCATCTTTGCTGGGGAGCTCAGGCAGGAATGTATTATCATTATGGAATCGATAAAGTCCAGCTGGATAAGAAGGCGTTCGGTCTGTTCTGGCACAAAGTGCTAAACCGTAAGATTCCATTGGTACGTGGGTTTGATGATGTATTCCTGGCACCACATTCCCGTCACACAGAGACTCCACTGGATAAAGTGCGCGCAGATAAGAGAATCACGATTCTGGCAGAATCGGATGAAGTGGGTCTCTTCCTTGCGATGGCACAGAATGGACGCCAGATATTCGTGATGGGACATCCGGAATATGATCGTGTGACACTGGATGGAGAGTATAAGCGCGATAAGAGCAAGGGACTGCCGATTGAACTTCCGAAGAATTATTATCAGGACGATGATCCGGAGAATGGGCCATTGCTTACATGGAGAGCGACAGCTAATAATTTATATACTAATTGGTTAAATTATTATGTATATCAGGCTACGCCGTATGACCTTGAGGGGACACCGGATTTTACTTGGAAATAGGGCATTTTTAAGGGATTATGAGCGAAATTTAATAGTTATTCAAAGGGACATCTATAAGTAGATGTTTTGCTGTGAGCGTGGCGTAAATGCTGTAAAATCAGATGGGAATTGGTATACTAAAGAAAAGAAAGGACTTGAAGTTCATTACACAGAGTGCTATAATATCAAAAAATATTGTAGGCAAAAGACTCCGAGGATGGAATATCCCCGGAGTCTTTTTGCATATAAAGGAATAAGGAGGAAAAGAGGGTATGGAGTTATTGAATACAATCGTCACAACCGTAAATGGAGTCGTCTGGGGATGGCCAATGATCATTCTGCTGCTTGGTACACATATCTATATGACAGCCAAGACAGGATTTATCCAGCGTTTTACCATCACAAAAGGAATCAGACTGTCTGTGGAAAAAGATCCGGATGCAGAAGGAGAGGTATCGCAGTTCGGTGCACTGACAACGGCACTTGCGGCAACGATTGGCACCGGTAATATTGTTGGAGTAGGAACAGCAATCGCGCTTGGTGGTCCGGGAGCAGTCTTGTGGTGCTGGCTGACAGGTGTATTCGGAATCGCAACCAAGTACGCAGAGTCTTATATTGCGGTCAAATACAGAGTAAAAACAGAAGACGGACGTATGCAGGGCGGAGCTATGTATGCGTTGGAACGTGGATTACATATGAAGTGGCTTGGTGTATTATTTGCGTTTTTTGCAGGCTTTGCTTCTTTTGGTATCGGATGTGCAACGCAGGTTAATTCCATTGCTGAGATATGTCATACGAATTTTGGAATTCCTCCGGTGGTAGTCGGAATCTTGATTGCTGTTCTGACAGCGATCGTAATCTTTGGAGGAATCAAGTCTATCGCCAGAGTCTGTGAAAAACTGGTACCTTTCATGGCCGCATTCTATGTGATCGGATGTGTGATCATCTTATGTATGAATTATGATTATATCATTCCTGCAATTCGCGTGATCTGTAAGCTTGCATTCACACCGGGAGCAGCGGCAGGCGGACTGATCGGATCGGGAATCCGCATGGCAATCCGGTTTGGAGTTGCAAGGGGCTTGTTTTCCAATGAATCGGGACTTGGATCTGCACCAATTGCGGCAGCAGCGGCGCAGACAAGAAATCCGGTGCGGCAGGCACTGGTATCATCAACCGGAACATTCTGGGATACGGTAGTTGTGTGTCTGATGACTGGGCTTGTGCTGGTCTCAACGATTATGAAGAATCCGTATATCAATGCAGATTCGGTTGATAACGGAGGTCAGCTTACTTCACTGGCATTTGGACAGATCCCGGTTCTGGGTCCGACCATCCTGACGCTTGGAATTATATGCTTTGCATATTCGACGGTGCTTGGATGGGCATATTACGGAGAACGGTGTGTGGAATATCTGGGTGGAAAAAGAATCCTGACAGGATATCGTGTCCTTTTTATTGCAGTGGCAGCGATTGCACCGGTCGTAACGCTGGATACCGTATGGCTGGTGGCAGATACATTGAATGCCCTGATGGCAATTCCGAATCTGATCGCTGTACTGGCATTATCGGGACAGATGGCAAAAGATACGAAGAAATATATTCATAATCTGGATGCAAAAGATGACACACCGGTACCGGTAGTGAAATGATAAAAAAGTAAAAAAACTTCTTGACAAAACAACTTTGATACAGTAAAGTATAACCATAACAAAGCAAAACCGTTGAGAAAGAGGAGTAGCTTATACAATGACATCCAAGAGAGCAGCAGGTGGTGTGATTGCTGTATGAAGTTGATAAGTGAATGGACTTTCGAGGGCAGTCTGAAATCAAGAATTTATGAATATACGTAATTCAAGAGAGTATGGCTTGTCGGGAACCGAACCCGTTATCAATCAGGAGTGTATGTTAGTACATGAGAAAGTGGACGATTCGTCAATTTGAGTGGTACCGCGATAATAATAGATTTTATTACCGTCTCAAACCTTTTGGTTTGGGGCGGTTTTCTTTTTATCAAAAAAGGTATGACAGACGTTATCGATGAAAGATTTTCTCTCCTAACAGTTACAGAGAGCTGGCAATTGCAATCTGTAGACAACAACAATATTTCATACAGGAAAAGGAGAAAAAAGATTATGAAAAAGAAAATGGTAACAGTATTATTAACAGCAGCAATGGTAACAGCAATGGTAACAGGATGTGGCAAATCATCCGATTCCGGAAGTGACAAGAAAGAGTCTTATACCATCGGAATTGAGCAGTTTGCAGAGCATGGTTCTCTTGATAACTGCAGAGAAGGTTTCTTAAAAGGTCTGGAGGCCGAAGGAATCAAAGAAGGCGACAACCTGACAGTAAAATATAAAAATGCAGCGGCAGATATGGGAACTGCAAAACAGATTTCCGACAGTCTGGTATCTGATAAAGTAGATCTGGTATGTGCGATCGCAACACCAAGTGCACAGAGTGCATACAATGCAGCAATGAAAGCAGATATCCCGGTTATCTACACTGCAGTTACAGATCCTGTAGCAGCAGAACTTGCAGACAAAGATGGAAAGCCGGTAGGAGAAGTAACCGGAACATCTGACAAACTTCCGGTAGAAGAACAGCTTAAGATGATCCGCGAGATGCTTCCGGATGCAAAGAAGATCGGTATCATGTACACAACAAGCGAAGCAAACTCTGTATCAGCAATCGAAGAATATAAGAGTCTGGTTAAGAAATATGATTTCGAACTTGTAGAAAAAGGAATCACAACAACAGCAGATGTATCCCTTGCGGCAGATGATCTGTTAAGCAAAGTAGACTGCATCACCAACCTGACAGACAACACCGTAGTTGCATCTCTTCCGACTATCCTGGATAAGGCAAATGAAAAGAAAATCCCGGTATTCGGAAGTGAAATTGAACAGGTAAAGATCGGATGCCTTGCAGCAGAAGGAATTGATTATATCGCTCTTGGCAAACAGACAGGTAAGATGGCAGCAAAAGTATTAAAAGGCGAAGCAAAGGCTTCTGAACAGAACTTTGAGACGATCACAGAGCCAGGATTCTATGTAAATAACAAAGTAGCAGAGAATCTTGGAATTACGGTTCCGGATGATCTTGCAAATAACGCAGTAGAAAGTTTTGACGAGATTACAGCAGAATAAGCCGGAAAGGGCAAAGTACAAAAAGAGAAACGTCTGTGACAGACAAAAATTGGGAGGCATTTTTTCATGAGTTTCATCACATCGATATTAGAGCAGGGTCTGATCTATGGGATCCTGGCACTGGGGATTTATATCACATACAAAATATTGGACTTTCCGGATCTTACGGTGGATGGAAGTTTCCCTCTGGGGGCAGCAATCACGGCTGCCCTTCTTACAAGAGGAATGAATCCATACATCACACTGATCCTTTCGTTTCTTGCAGGGGCAGTCGCAGGAATCTGCACCGGACTGATCCATGTGAAATGTAAGGTCAGAGATCTTCTCTCGGGAATCATTATGATGACAGCACTGTGGACGATCAATCTTTACATAGCGGGAACGGCCAATGTGCCGTTGTTTTCACAGAAGACTATTTTCAAAAATGACCTGATGGATAAGATTATCCCGGATGCACTTGCACCGTATTCAACACTGATCATTATCCTGGTGTTGGCAGTGATCTGTAAAGTATTGCTGGACCTTTATCTGAATACAAAGTCCGGATTTCTGTTAAGAGCCGTTGGTGACAATGACGTACTGGTAGTGTCTCTTGCAAAAGATAAAGGCAATATCAAGATCCTTGGACTTGCAATCTCAAACGGCCTGGTAGCGTTGGCCGGATGTGTGTTTGCACAGGAGGAGCGAGTATTTGAAATTTCAATGGGAACCGGAGCAATGGTCATCGGCCTTGCAAGTGTGATCATTGGAACCAGCATTTTCCGTAAACTGACGCTGCTGCGTACGACAACAGCGGTACTGATCGGTTCAATCATTTATAAAGCCTGTGTGGCAATTGCACTCCGTAATTTTGATCCGCAGGCAATGAAACTGGTAACAGCAGTCCTGTTCCTGGTTGTACTTATCATCAGTATGGAGAGAAAGAAGAAGGTGAACACCAATGCTTGAGTTAAAAGGAATTCATAAATATTACAATCCGGGAACCGTAAATGAGATGTGTCTGTTCCAGAATTTCAACCTGACGATCGACAAAGGGGAGTTCGTATCTGTTGTGGGAAGTAACGGTTCCGGAAAGACATCGATGTTAAATATTATCTGTGGAAGTATTCCGGTAGAAGGCGGACAGATCCTGATCAACGGATCGGATATTACAAAGCAGAAAGAATTTAAAAGGAACCAGAGAATCGGCCGTGTCTATCAGAATCCCGCAATGGGAACCTGCCCGAGCATGACCATTCTGGAAAATATGTCGCTGGCAGATAATAAAGGAAAGGTATTCGGCCTTTCCAGAGGAACAAACAAGGCAAGAATTGAGTATTACAGAGAACAGTTAAGCCAGCTCGGACTCGGTCTGGAAGATAAGATGGACGTCAAAGTCGGTGCATTATCCGGCGGACAGCGTCAGGCAATGGCACTTCTGATGTCTACCATGACACCGATCGAGTTCCTGATCCTGGATGAACATACGGCAGCACTGGATCCGAAGACCGCTGAACTGATCATGGAGTTGACCGATAAGATCGTAAAAGAAAAGAATCTTACAACGATCATGGTTACACATAACTTAAGATATGCGATCGAATATGGCAACCGTCTTGTGATGATGCATCAGGGAAATGCGATCCTGGATAAAAAAGGAGAAGAAAAAGACAAGATGTCGGTAGATGATATCCTGGCGTTATTTAATGAAATCAGTATTGAGTGTGGCAACTAAAAGATGTTATACTGAATATGCCAGTAAAAAGCACAGCTTTAAAGGCTGTGCTTTCTTTTGTGGCTGCCGGATACAAAAGAGAAGAATCCGGTGATAAAAAAGAATGTATAAAAATACAAAGAATATAAGAAAGAGGACATACACATGGCAAAAAGAATTGCGAAATTTGAAAAGGTAAGTTTTGAACAGTTTAAAGGAGGATACACAGATGCGATCGGAGAAGCTTCCGATGAGCAGATCAGGGAAGTCTATGATTCCTTAAAACTTCCAAAACGCGCAACAAAAGGATCCGCAGGATATGATTTTTATGCGCCGGCAGCCATCACTTTAAAACCGGGAGAGACGGCGAAGATTCCAACCGGAATCCGTGCGAAGATGGAAGATAACTGGGTGCTTCAGTGCTATCCAAGAAGCGGTCTGGGATTCAAATTCCGCCTGCAGTTGAATAATACAGTAGGAATCATTGACAGCGATTATTATTATTCAGATAATGAGGGGCATATTTTCGCAAAGATCACCAATGATACAAATGAAGGGAAAACAGTGGAAATTCCGGCAGGAACGGGATTTATGCAGGGAATCTTCATGGAATATGGAATTACGGTAGATGATGAAGTGGAAGAGATAAGGAACGGTGGATTCGGCAGCACAACAAAATAGCCGGAAATGACGGATTTTTGCATGAAATATTAAGAACCGGGGCATACTGGAAAGTATAGTCTATGTTAGGTAATTGCGAAACTCAAATTTGAAATATGAGAGCAGTTATCCACAATAAATGGAGATGATAAATGCAGAAACGTTAAATGACGA
>OCTW011455479.1_pt1 | contig 28671 bp, 26 predicted proteins | sample 1539671 | NCBI WGS metagenome assembly OCTW01 (sample SAMN02144230, study PRJEB22623) | gut metagenome | biome: sheep rumen | host: Ovis aries | place: New Zealand | reverse complement strand
AGCTATAATATTTGTATTTTGAAACAAAAATATAACTGGATATTGTACTAAATATATTTCATAGCTTATTTTTGATAATGAAGAAAGGTATTTTTCTAAATTATTACTCTTATTTATTACTGTGCTATAATCTATTATTCTAATAGTAATTAAAGTAGTAAGTAACATACTTATAGTAAAGTAACTTGATTTAAAATCTACTAAACAAAAAATTATAAATAGTATCAATATATAAAATCTAAATATCATCTTACTGTATTTTTTAAATGTAAGTGGATTATAATATATATGTATTAAGCCTAATAAAAGTCCAAATGCAATAGAGAATAACCTTGTAAATGTATTATAATATGCAATCATTAAATTACCATTATTAACTGTTTTTATAAAACATATATAACTTATTATTCCTATTATAAATAAAATAATACATGGTATAATCTTGCTAAATTTTTTACCAATCTTTTTTAATAATATAAATATGAGTGGAAATATTAATTCAAATTGAAGAAGAATAGCAATATACCATAAATGCATGAATGGAGATTCAATATGCCTAACAAAATAGTCCAAGTTAGCATTTAATTGCCAATAGTTATTATAGCCAAATAATACTGATGTGGTCTCTGGTTTTAAATTTACATATTCAATTTTCAATATTGAAATAATTCCTATTGATAAAAATACTACTATTAATAAAGGAAGATATACTTTTTTTAGTCTACTTAAATAGTATTTTCTAAGTGAAAAATTTCTTTTATTAAAACTAGAAACAATTGATAAATACCCAGTTAATACAAAAAAGGAACATACTGCTAAATATCCACCTTTTAATATTCCTAAATGATAAAATAAAATTGATAAACAAGAAAATACTCTTAATAAATCTAGTCCTCTATAGTACTTCATATTTTCACATCCTATTATAATATAATTCTATCACATTTTTTTAATAACATAAAGAAAAAAGAACTTTTATAAGTTCTTTTATTATCACTATGGTGCATCCGAAGGGATTCGAACCCCTGACCTTTTGGTTCGTAGCCAAACACTCTATCCAGCTGAGCTACGGATGCATGTCTACGTGAAAGAGTATATCATTTTTTTTATTATAAATCAAGTTTATAAAGAAAAAAAGTAGAAAATCTACTTATTTTACATCTATAATACCGTATTGTTTATCGTTTCTTCTATAAACAACTGAAACACTATCTGTTTCTGAGTTTTTAAATATATAGAAATCATGTCCTAACATATTCATTTGTAGTATTGCTTCTTCTTCACTCATTGGTTTTGTTTCAACTGTTTTTCTTTTAACTATACTTTCTTCTTCAGTTTCTTCTTTAGAAACTTCGAAATCAACAAATGCCGCAACTACATCTTTATTTATTTTATGTAATCTAGTTTTATTTTTTCTAATTTGTCTTTCTAATTTTTCTAGTACTAAATCGATAGCTGCATATAGATCTTTATTTGCTGCTTCTCCTCTTAGTATTGTAGTTCTAATTGGTATAGTAACTTCAATTTTTTGATTAATTCCACTTTCTTTGATAAGTACAGTTGCAGTTATTTCATCTGGATTTTCAAAATATTTATCAAGCTTACCAATTTTTGTTTCAATGTAGCTTCTAATAGCATCAGTAATGGCTATTTTACTACCACGCATATTAAACTTCATAGTATCATCTCCTTGAAGTAATTATAACATATATGCAAAATAAAATAAAGAAAAAACCGCTTACACTAGTGCAGTTTTTACTTCAATAACATTTTTTGCTTGTAAACCTTTATCAGTTCTAATAAGTTCGAAATCAACATATTGGCCTTCTACAAGTGTTTTATAACCTTCAGATAGAATAGCCGAATAATGTACAAAGATATCTTCATGATCATTATATTCAATGAAGCCATATCCTTTGTCATTGTTAAACCACTTAACTTTTCCTCGCATATAAATCTCCCTTCTTATTCCCATACAATGCAAAAAAATATTCCCGTATTTAAATTAAAACAAAATAACATTAACAATAATTCATCATATTTTTACTAGATAATTTTTTAATTTTTTTGCTTTTTTACGGGAACACGAATATATTATCACTTTTTAAATATCGATACAATTACTTTTGTATGAAAGGTCATTTTTTATGCATGAATTGTCATTTTATAGTTAATTATTTTTATTTTTTAACATTAAAAACACAGTAATTTACATAATAAACCTTTTACCTTGTTTTTAAAATTTTTAATGATAGAATTTTTTTATGGTAGCAGGTGATTATGTTGAAAAAAAGGTTTTTAGTTTATTCAACAAATTTAATTAAACAATACTATCCAGATACAGATGATATTAAAATGGAAGAATACAAATATAATCTTGAAGGATTCTATTTAACTATAAGTAAAATGTTTATAATTATTCCATTATCAATAATATTTAATGTATTTAAAGAATTAATATTATTGCTTATATTCTTTAATTTAATTAGAAAACCAGCACATGGATTACACGCATCTAAAAGTTGGATATGTTTATTATCATCATCAATAGTATTTATTGGAATACCATATATATCTAAAATAATATATATACCATTTATCTACAAAATTATTATAGATATATTAGGATTAATATTAATAGCATTATTTGCTCCTGCAGATACAAAAAAAGCTCCAATTATTAGAGCAGAAAAAAGAAAAAAATTAAAAATTCAATCAATTCTTTACTGCATTTTTTTAATAATACTAAGTTTATATATTAAAGAATCAGTTATTTCTAATTTAATAGTTTTATCAATTTGGATTGAAGTAATATTAATACTTCCAATAACTTATAAATTATTTAATTTAAGTTATAACAATTATAAAACGTATATAATGAATATGGATTAAACGGGCCTGTTTAATTATAAAAAAGGAATAAGGAGGAGTAACTATGTTTAAAAGCTTATTTTCTAAAATTTTCAAAGCTGTTGGTAGCATGAATGGTTCTGAAAAAGCATGCCTAAAAATTTTTCTTGATGAACCAGAAATGCCAAAAAGTATGATTGAAAAATAATAAATAAAAATAAGATTTAGAATTATCACTAAATCTTATTTTTTTATTGTCAATTTTTGAACAAAAAATTTACCATTTATTTCTCTAGATTGATTAATTATATCATTATTTTCTACTATATCCTTTACTAAAGATAATCCATAACCTCTATTTTTACCTTTTGTACTATATTTTTCTTTATCTATTTCATTAAAGTCTATTATGTCTTTATAAGTATTTGATAAAACAAATTCAATATTATCCTCATTATCAATAAATTCTATTATAATTTGTTTATCCTTAGCGTCAATAGCTGCTTCTATCGCATTGTCTAGATATACACCCAGTATTCTAGTATAATCTTCTAAATTCTTATTAATATTATTCCATTTCTTTTTATTTTTTAGATTACTATCAACCTCTATATATATTGATATATTATTTTCTAGCATTTTTTTTATTTTAAGATAAACAAGTCCTTTAATACCTCCAGTGGGTAAATTTACTAGTCTTTCTAACCAAACATTATCATCTAATTTTTTTACTTTTTCTAAATTTTTATCTACATATTTTTTTAAATCTAAAACTTTTTTATCATTAGGTGGAATCATACCACTAATTACAGCAAGTTGATTCTTATGCTCATGTATAGCTTTACCTTTTTCAACTACTTCTTTTTCATAATCTCTTACATAATCAAGTAAATTATCATATTTAATTGTCAATTGATTATTACTTGATTTTTCACTGAAAAAGCCGCCAACAAATATTATTATATTTAACAGTAATACAAAAAAAATTATTACAAATGATTTTACTTGATCTACAATGGTTACCAATTCTAAAACAATATATGTAAAAATCATAACCAATGATATATTAAAAATTAGATTTGCAATTTTATTACTTTCACACCAATCAATAATTCTTGTAACTAATGATGTGATTTTTTTTATTTTAACGATAAATACAAAGAATAAGAAAACAAAAGAATTAACTATCAAGTTACCAACATTGTTATTTACAAAATACTCTGTATCTATATTTAATCCTATTATAAAAATAAAAGAAAATATCATTTCTGCAATAGCATACCCTAAGAATATAAATAATGTACCTACAAGAGTTTTAGATATTGATTTATTAAATACCAATTTTAAAATTAGAAATGTTAATAAATTTGAAAAAATTGATTGCAGTACACTGATAAAATTTATTCTAACAAGCATTTCACCGAATGAAACGATTGATAAAGCAAGTAAATAATTAAAATTTATATGATACTTTTGATTCGTAAATTTTGAAAATGCATAACAATCTAAAAAATGTGTTATTAAAGCAATAACATACCAACTAACAGCTTCTAACATACTCTTTTAATTCCTTTCTTTTATCTCTAGATAGATAGTCTATTGTTTCACCATTTCTAAAATGAATTATGTTATTTTTCCAATCAATCATATTTATTTTATCTGTATTAATAATGCAACTTCTATGTGATAAGAAAAATCTTGAATCTAACATGTTATATAAATTTGCTATGGTTTCATTAATTACTACTCTATTATAATCAGTTTGAATTATACATTTTCTATCAATTGTATCTTTTAAAATATAAATTATATCATCTGTATATACTCTATATGTCATATCACTTGTTTCAAAAATAAGAACTTTCTTATTATCTATTTTAATTAATGCCTTTTTAATAACATTATTTAAACTACTTTCACAATTATTAAATTTAGAAATAAAATCCAATAACATAATTTGTGCTTTCAACGCTTCATAACCCATATCTACATGAGATGTTACTAAAATTATAATACTATTCCAATCCTTAATTCTTATTCTTCTTGCAACATCAATTCCAGATACACCATCTGGAATTTCAATATCCATAATATATATTTTAGGGTTATCATCATTGATTGTTTTCATCATTTTACTATTGTAATTATCAAATTCTTCAATTTCATAATTGATATCCGAATTTTTCATCACATTTTTTATTGAGTTTTTTACTATTTTTCTAAAATTAGATTCATCATCATAAATCACAAATTTTAGCATAAACCATGCACCTTACTTTCCATTTATTTCCAATATGTTAACCTATAACATATTATCACAATTTAAAAATATGTATAATAAAAATGCAAATAATTTTATAAATCATTCGCATTAATTTTAAATACTTCTCTATTAATTCTTTCAATTATTTTAGGGTTCTTAAAATTAGGTAAATATTCTTCCAATTTTCTTTTATTTAATAATTTAGAAATCTTAGAATAATTTTCAATTATTTCCCTATAAGAATCATTATCAAGACTTGTCTTATTTCTAACTATTTCAATTAATAATCTTTCTAAATCATATGCTTTAATATTAACATTTTGATATGTCATATTATTAACGCCTATATGATATAGATCATCTGTCATAAATACCTGCTTTATAAATTCTTCTTTCATTTTTCTATCTTTTTGTTTACTAGCAACATAATAAATATTAGGTAATTTCTTTTTTAATTTATATATATATGCAGCAGTTTCTAAAGTATATATGGCATTTGGATGCTTCTTTGCAATTAATTCAAAATAGTTTACATTATTATCAGTTGAATATACACCTTTTTTAACAAAAAATAATTTTTTTTCACTTACTAATTTCTTTATTTGATAAGCACTATATCCTTTATTTACAAGGTCTTTATGTCTTATAATCATTATTATCACCGAATATAATTATATTATAAATTATAATTAATTGCAATAGTATACCGACAATTAATTAAACTCCTGTTAATTTATTATTTTTTTTAAGAATATATTTTCTTAACCAATCTATTGGAATTACTGTAAATGCTAATAATAACATTATTTCTAATTCAATTAAATTTAAATCGGTTGTTCTAAAAATATTATCACCAAAATAAATCATAAAAATTTGAACAATTGTAATAAATGAAATTATAATAATAAATACTTTGTTTTTAGTTATATTTGCAAGAATATTAATCCTGTGAGTTCTAGCATTAAATGAATTAAATATATCTATAAAAATGAATAATCCAAAAAATGCAGTCATTAAATTTGAATTTGTATTATAAATACTTTGAATAAAAGGCAGTTTTAAAAATAAAATACATAGTATTGATGAATATAATCCTGTAAATAATATTTCATTTATCATATATCCATTAATTATTGATTCATTTTTCTTTTTCGGATATTCATACATATATTCTAATAATGGTGGCTCAAAAGCAAAAGCAAGACCTGCTAAAGTATCCATAACCATATTAATCCATAACATTTGAATTACAGTTATAGGAGTATTTATTCCAATAAATGGTCCTATAAAAGAAAGAGACATAGCGCATAAATTAATAGTTAATTGTAATATTATAAATTTTCTAATACTTTTAAAAATTGTTCTACCAAACAAAATTGCTTTAGAAATAGAAGAAAAATTATCGTCCAATATTATAATATCACTTGCCTCTTTAGCAACTTCAGTACCACTACCCATTGCAAATCCAACATCGGCGTGTTTTAAAGCCGGAGCATCATTAACCCCATCACCAGTCATTCCAACTACTAAACCTAATTCTCTACTTATTTTTACTAATCTACTTTTATCTTGTGGAAGAGCTCTTGCTATTACCCTTAAATTTGGTAATATTTTTTTTATTTCTTCATCTGATTTACTGTTTAATTCATTACTTGTTAAAACTATATCATTTTTACTATTAACTAGATTTAATTCTTTTGCAATACCCATTGCTGTATTTATATTATCACCTGTTATCATTACTATTTGAATATGTGCCTTATTAACTAATTTAATCCCCTTTATAGCTTCCTCTCTTACTTCATCTTTAATTAAGGCTATACCAACTAATGTTAAATTTTTAAATGGTTCATTTAAATTATAATTGTCATTAATCGCTAACGCTATTACTCTAATACCTACTTTAGTATACTTCTCAATTTTTTTAATATAAATTTCATTATTTAATATTTGTTTATTACCTTGTTCATCATAATAATATTTGCAATTCTTAATAATCAACTCTGGTGCACCTTTTATTAAATGTTTTTTGCCATGATAGTTAACTGTAGTAAGTGAGTATTTGTCTTTACTATTAAATGGTATTTTATTGATTATATCAACATTGTAATTGCAATAATTTACAAATTTAAGTAAAGCTCTATCTGTAATATTTCCTCCAATTATTTTACCACCGCTTATACTACTCGCATTATTAAAATAAATACTTAATTCTAATAGTTCTTTTAATTTTTGATATTTTTCTAAAGAATAAATATTTTCATATTCTTTATATGATCCTGAAACAAAACCAATCATTTCCAATTTTCCCTTAGTCAATGTTCCCGTCTTATCAGTAAATAAAATATTTATATTTCCTGCTGTTTCAATTCCAGTTAGTTTTCTAACTAAAACATTATTTTTAACCATTCTTTTCATGTTAGATGATAATACTAATGTGAGCATGACCGGAAGTCCTTCAGGTACTGCTACAATGATTACAGTTACTACTAGTGTTAGTGCATATAGTATTTGTCCAAACATATATGGATAATTGGTTATTGTTTCTATAATTAAATTAAAATTAAAATTATTTTTCATCACTATTACTGAAAACAAATAAGAAATACTTATTAAAAAAGCCATTATATATCCTATTCTACTAATTATTTTTGCTAAATTCGTTAGTCTTAATTTAAGTGGGCTTATTGGTGATTTTTCTCGTAATTCCTCTGCTATTTTACCATATATAGTATCATTACCTATTTTATTAACTAACATTAATGCTGTCCCTGAATATACAACACTTCCTCTGTATACTTTGTTTTTATCATCGATATTAGATGTTGTTTTATGTACCTCTTTAGTTTCACCATTTAAGGAAGATTCATCCACATCAATACTACCATCTATTATTATCCCATCTGCTGGTATTTTATCACCTAATTCAAGCAATACTATATCACCGATTACTACATCATCAATATTAATATCTTCTAGTTTTGAATTTCTTTTAACATGACACTTTATCTTTGATGCTTCTTCTTCAATTTTTATAAAAGCTTTTTCACTTCCATATTCAGATATTGTTGAAATTAATGATGCAAAAAGTATTGCAATTACAATTCCTAATGTTTCATACCAATTGAAATTTTTAAACAAAAATAATGTCTTAATTGCTAATGCAATAAGTAATATTTTTATTATAGGATCCCCTAAACTATCTATAAATTTTTTAAAAAAGCTAGATCGTTTTATTTTAGATAATGAATTATTTCCATATTTAATTCTTGATTTTTCTACTTCTTCATTTGTTAATCCCATATAATTCTTCATATATTGCCTCCACTAAATTATATTTAGGCATATATATTTTAGAATAATAATAAAAAGACACTTTTTGACAAGTATCTTTAATTAGCAATTTTATGATGTGCGGTTGGACTTGATTCAGTTAAAACTGCAAAATTATAATTTCTTCTTTTTAATTCGGCTAATATTGAATCTAATATGTTAGCAGTATTACCTTTAACATCATGCATCAATACAACACATGAACCACCACATCTAGAAACTCCATTAATAACACTATTATATATAACAGATGAACTAGCATTTTCAGCATCCCTTGAATCAACATTCCAATCAAAATAAACATATCCTCTATTTGACATCTCAGAAGCGATTCTTGTTACCACACCAGAAGAAAACTTTCTACTTATAGTATTTGATGATCCTCCTGGAAATCTAAATAATTTACTTTTACTACCAGTTTGTTTTTCAATAACATCATTCATTTTATTAAAATCATCTATATATGTATCTACACTTGTGTAGACATTATACTTATGTGTATATGTATGTACTGCAACAGTATGTCCTCTTTTTGCCTCCTCAGCAATTAAATATTGATATGCTGGATATTGATTTGTAACAAAGAATGTTGCTTTAACACCATATTTATCTAATGTATCTAATATACTTTTAGTATATGAACCCGGTCCATCATCGAAGGTTAAATATACTGTTTTACCACTTCCATCTGCTGCAGCTGGCATATCAATAATATTTACTGTTCTTGTTACTTCAGTCTTTGTTTCATTAGAATTAAATACTGTATATGTTATTTTATATGAACCCTTTTTATTTTTATCAACCGAACCATCAACTCTAACTTTGTTTGTTAAGTCTCCATCACATTCATCACTTGCCTCATATCCTGGTTCTTTAAATTCATTACCAATATATAGGCTTATAGATTGTGATCCTTTTAAATTAATAGTAGGTTTATTATCTGTTTTAATTGTTATTTTTTTTGTTAAAACTGTATTATTTTTTGATGAATCACTTACTGTATATATTAATTTATTATCTTTTAATTCAACTTTTACCTTATCTGTTAAATCTCCATCATAATTATCAACAGCGCTATATTTATATTCTTTATACTTATTTTTACATATCTTTTCATCATCATACTCTAATTTAATAGTAGGTGCTTCTTTATCTAATACCATAACTATTCTTGTTGTTTTTTTCTTAAAGAATAAAAATTTATAACTGTATTTTATTTCATATTTACCTATTTTTTTAGTATTAACTTTACCCGTTATTTTAACCTTATTATTATATTTACCAACTAAATTATATGCTTTAAATCCTGGGTCTTTATATTTAGTTCCAATATTTATTTCATAAATTGGTTTTTTTAATTTAAGTCTTGGATAAAATATAAATAATAAAATTATAAATAAGCTAACTAAAAAAGCACTTACATACAACAAATACTTCTTCATAATACACACTATCCTTACAATTATTATACCATGTAAAATGATATTTATAAAGCAATATTTTATTTTTTTCAATATACATCTTTATTTTTTTTTAATTTTATTTTATACTTAAAAAGAGGTGAATTATGGATAAAATTTACATATTTGGGCATAAAAAACCTGATACAGACGCTGTAACAGCAGCAATTACTTTATCTTATTTAAAAAATGAGTTAGGTTTTAATACTGAACCTAGAATATTAGGTGATATTAATAAAGAAACAAAATTCGTTTTAGATTATTTTAAAATTAAACAACCATTATATTTAAATGACGTTAAATTACAAATTAAAGACTTGAGTTATCATAAAAATTGTTATTTAAATGAACATACATCTATTTCAGATGTGTATAAGTATATGCACGATAAGAACATTACTGGTGTACCTATAGTTAATGATAATAAAAAATTCATGGGACTTGTGACAGTAAAAACAATATTTAAAGAATTATTTAAAATTGATCAGACTTTACTTAATACTTCCTTAGATAATATTATAAATGTATTAGATGGTGAAATTTTAAATAAAAATGATTCAGAAATATGTGGGCATATACTAGCCGCTACATATAAAAGTACAACATTTTTAGAAAGTACAGAATTAACAGAAGATTCAATATTAATAGTTGGTGATAGGCATAGTGTTATTGAATATGCAATAAATAGTAAAATAAAATTATTAATTATTGTTGGAAACTCTATGATTAAAGATGAACATTTAAAATTAGCTAAAAAAAATAAAGTAAATGTTATTAGAACACACTTTGACAGTTTTCATACTTCTAAATTAATTGGATTAGCTAATTATATAGGAAATCTAATTGGAGATGATGTTATTGAAACATTTAACGAAGATGATTACTATGATGAATTTTTAGTAAAAAGTAGTAAATTAGGTCACAATAACTATCCAATAATTGATAAAAAAGGTTTTTGTCATGGATTAATTAGAATAACAGATATAATAAAAAAGAATAGAAAAAAATGTATTTTAGTTGATCATAATGAAGAAGAACAAAGTGTATTAGGATTAAATGAAGCTGAAATATTAGAAATTGTTGATCATCATAAAATTGGTGATTTAACTACTAATCAACCTATTAATTTTAGAAATATGACAGTAGGTTCTTCTAATACTATTGTTTATGCTTTATATAAAGAAAATAATGTTGATATACCATATCATATTGCAGGATTAATGTTATCTGGTATATTATCAGATACTCTTGCATTAACAAGTCCTACTACAACAAATTATGATAAATCAGCAGTACTTAGTTTATCTAAAATGATTGGTATTGATTATAAAAAATATGCGACAGAAATGTTTAAAGCAGGTACTTCATTAAAAGGTAAAACTAAGGATGAAATAATCAATACTGATGTTAAAGTATTCCCTGTTAATGGTAAAAGAATTGAAATATCACAGGTATTTACATTAAACTGCGAAGAAATATTAGATGAAAAAGATGAATACATTAAAATAATTGAAGATATAAAAATTAATAGAGAATGTGATTTAGTATTATTATGTATAACTGATATAATGAAGAATGGATCATATATTTTATATCCTAAATCAGATGAAGAATTAATTTCTCTTGCTTTTAATATTGATGGTATACATGAAGGTTATTTCTTACCAGGTGTTGTATCAAGAAAGAAACAAATTGTACCTAATATTATGAACATAACAAAATAAAGGTAATTAAACCTTTATTTTTTTTGGCAATCTTTACATATACCATTTATTTTTACTTGATGTGATAATAATTTATATCCTTTATTTTCTATTTCTTCTATTGGACATATTTCTATATGAGTTTTTTTATGACATTTAACACAATATATATAGTGCTTATGTTCATGCCTATTAATAGAATAATATACTAAATTATTATCTACATTTTTAATAATTAAATCTTTTTCTAGAAATAATTCTATTATTCTATATATTGTAGAATTATCCATTACAGTCTTACATTTTTCTTTTATTTCTTCAAATGTTGTTTCTTCATTTTTATCGATTATTTCAAATATTAGTTTTCTTTGTTTAGTTAGTTTTAAGCCACTTTCTTTAAACAATTCTATCATATTGTTATACCCACTAAATCTATTATTATTCCACATATTACTCCAATAGAGTACATTATAGTTACTATTTTAAGATTTTCTTTCATATTATGATTTGATTTAAATAATAAAATTAAAGCTACTCCACTATTAGTTAAAAGTCCCGCAATTGTAGAACCTAATGTTATTACTTTATTTAAATATAATTCTGTTATTACTACACTTGATCCACAGTTAGGAATTAATCCGACTAATCCTGATATAAATGAACTAAAAATATTATTTTTTAAAAATAGTTTTTCTAATTGTTCTTCACCATAATTTTCCATAACGAAATTAAGAACGAAAGAAATAATAATTATAAATAGTATTACTTTTATTGTATGTTTAATACTTGATTTGAGTATACCATGTTCACAATCACAATCTTCTTCTTCACATATATCATGAATATGATTTACTTCTATTGCTTTTCTAAAAATTAAATCAATTATAATACCAAACAATATACCTATAATTACTTTTATTAATAATATTTTTGCTATTAAAGATATTTCTGCTCCTTCAGATATTAATATAGGTAACATTTCATCTGATGTAGATAAATATACCGATATTAAAGTACCTAAAGTAATAATTCTTCCTATAAATAAATTAGTAGCCGCAACGCTAAATCCGCATTGAGGAAAAGCTCCTATAATACCTCCTATTATAGGTCCAAATTTACCTGATTTTTTTATTGTTTCTTTACTTTTATTACTTAATTTATGTTCAAAATATTCCATAAGTAAAAAAGTTAAAAATAAAAATGGTAATATTTTTAATGCATCTATTAATGTGTCTAATACTATATCCAACATAATTCACCTCTAATTGCAATTTTTTTGCATTTATATATTATCATATTTATAAAAATACTGTCAACAAAAAATAGAGATTATTCTCTATTTTTCTGTTTCAATAACCATTATAAATTTAGTTGTTCCTTCTACATTATTTTCTTTCATTGTAAATGTTTCATATTTATCGCTTAATTCTAATAATTCTTTAACTTTATATTCAATATTTTTAGCTTTACTATTTATAATATTAACTACAGAATTAATTGATTTATTAAATTCTTCTATTCCTTCATTTAATTTAGTAGCACCTTCATTTATAGTTTTAGCGCCCTCATTAAGTTGATCTGAATAATTATTTAAAGTATTAATTGAATTATTTAGTGTTGTTAAACCACCTTTTACTTTATTACTTCCTTCATCTAATTTATTAACAGAATCAGCAAGTAAATCAATTTGTGCTTGATATTCTTTACCTTTTTCAGTAAATTCTCCTACTTTAGTTGCTAAAGTATTTGTTCCATCATTTAATGATTTTAATCCTTCGTTAACTTCTTTTAATTTTTCATTTAGTGTTTTAACAGTTCCTACATAAGTAGATAGTCCACTTAATTTAGTTGATAATCCAAGTAATGTAGTTTTTTCTGTATCTAGTTCTGTTTTAGAAGTTTCTAAGCCTGCAATAATATTGTCTATTATTTGTTTATCAGTTTCTTCTGTTAATTTTTCTTTAACAGCAGTAAGTGCTGCTATTTCCCCATCTATAGCTTGTTTTTTAGTATCAATAGCATTTGCTTTTTGACTTAATAATGTAGAAGCATTTGTTAAATCTTCTATATTAACATTATTATTTGCCTCATTTAAATATCCTATGATTGTATTATTATTTGTATATATTGTATTTGTACTTGTACTTAAAGTATCAACATTTGTTTTAAGTAATCCTAGATTATCTACAATACTTTTTGTACCATATTTAAGTGTAGGCATTTTGCTATTTAATGTAGATATACCTGATTGTAATTCATTAAATCCATTCACCATTGTTTTACTACCTTGATTTAAACTATTCATGCCTATATTATATTCATTCATTTTTGTTGTATATGCATTTACACCTGTTCTTAATTCTTTACTTCCTTCTTCTAATTTATTAGTTGCTTCTGTTACTTTAGCTAAAGTTCCATATAAAGTATTTGTATTATTTAATATATCTAAATCATCTTTATCGATTAATTTAGGAGTTGCTACCATATAGATTTCTGATGTACTAAATTTTTCTGTATCATATGTAATAACAGTTTTATCTAAATCTACAGGAACACTTACCCCTAAACTATCCTGTAATCCAGGAATTGATAGACCTACTAAAATATTTTTGCTACCTGTTGATATAACTTTACCATTAGATATATTTATATTAGTATTGTTTTTAGCATCAATAATTGTTGAAGTTGTAACTAAAAATGGTGTATACATATTATTATGTTTTTCATTATTAATATAATTGATAGTTATTTTGACTTTTCCTTTTTTACCAATCATATCTTTTAATTTAATTTCTTTATCATTTAATTCATATTTTACTTTAATAGTTATAGGTAATTCTTTGTCAATTTTTCCTTCATAGTAAATATCCTTTCCATTAGAATGCCATTTTATTTTATTACCAATTTGATCAAATTTTTCATTACCATTTGTATTATAAATACCCTTTAAATTAGATATATCATCGATAACATCTTTTCCTTCATCATTTTTTAAATGTTCTTCTACTACAATATTTTTTACTTTCCCATCATTTTCAAGTTTTGCATATACAGATTCTTCTTTTGATAATGCAAATACAGGTGTTGTAATTAATGATAATGATAGTCCTAAAGATAATAATTTTAAACCTTTTTTCATATTATTTTCCTCCTTTAAAACCAAGTGTGGTTTTAGTAATTATTTTATCAAGCATAACAAGCAATGATGGTAATACAGTGATTACAATTATCATACTTATTATTGCTCCTCTAGATATAAGAGTACAAAGTGATCCAATCATATCTATTTTGGATATTAATCCAACACCAATAGTTGCGGCAAAGAAACACATTCCACTAACAAATATTGATGTTACTGAATTATCTAGTGCTATTTTAATAGCCTTATATTTATCAGTCTTATTTTTTCGTTCTTCAATATATTTTGTTGTCATTAAAATTGCATAATCAATTGTAGCTCCAAGTTGGATTGTTCCAATAACAACTGATGCAACGAATGGTAATTTAGTTCCTGTAAGATAAGGAATTCCCATATTAATAAATATGGCTAGTTCAATAGTTGCAACTAATATTATTGGAAGAGATATTGATTTAAATACTAATAGCATTAATATAAATATTACTAATATTGACGTATAATTAACGCTTTTGAAATCTCTATCTGTTACTTTAACCAAATCGTTCATTAAAGGTCCTTCTCCAGCAATTATAGCCTTTTTATCATATTTATGTACTATTTTATTTACTTTAGCTATTTGATTATTTAATTCAGTTGTTGCTAAATCATATGTTGAATTTAGTAATACTAATTCATACTTATTATTACTAAATTTATTCATTAATTCTTCTGGAATTAAATTATTTATTCCATTACCAATTTTTGCTGGTGCTAATACTAAATCAATTCCTTTAACTTTTTCAAGTTCTTCTATCATGTTATTTATATCTTCTGTTTTTGTGTCTTTATTTAACAAGATTATTTCAGGAGATACTATATTATATTTTTCTTTCAATTCTTCAGTTGCAATTCGATATCCATAAGTATCGGGAATTGATTTATCTAAATTATAATAAACTTCTGTATGTTTTTCACAATAATATGCTGGAATATATAAAATAATAAATAATACTATTATGATTTTTCTATATTTAACAATGAATCCCTTTATTTTATCAAAGGATGGTAATAAATTTTTATGTTTAGTTTTTTCTATTTGTTTATCAAATATCAATAATAAAGATGGGAATAATGTAATAACACATAATACACCAAAAATTACTCCTTTAGCCATTACAATACCAATATCTGTACCAAGTGTTAAATCCATCGTACATAATGCTAGAAAGCCAGCAATTGTTGTAAGTGAACTTCCTGTAACACTTACTAATGTATCACTAATAGCTGTTTTCATTGCTTTCTTTTTATCCTTATTATTCTTTTTAGCATTCTCATATTTATGATATAGGAATATTGAAAAATCTGTTGTTACTCCAAGTTGTAATACTGAAGAAATTGCTTTTGTAATATAACAAATATCACCTAAAAGTATATTAGAACCCATGTTATATAAAATAGCTGCGCCAATATTTCCTAAAAGTAGGAAAGGTACTATATATGAATCCAAAGCAAATTCTAGAACGATAATACAACATATAACAGCAATTACTACATATTTAAACATTTCACTATTAAATAATTCCTTAGTATCAAGTACCATTGCACTTACTCCACCTACTAAACAACTATCATCAGTAATTTTTCTAATTTTGGAAACTGCTGCTAGTGTCTTATCATCACTTGTTGAATTTTTAAACGTAACAAGTAATAATTTTGTATTGCCAACTGCTACCTTATTTAGGATTTTTTTTGGTAGCATTTCTATAGGAATAGTTGTTCCAGTAACATCTGCTATACTAAATGTATCTACTACTCCATCTACTTTTTTTATTTTTTCTTCTAAATTCAATAAATCTTTATTCGGCATATTTTCTACTACAATAGTCGCATAAGCTCCCATATTAAAATCATCCGTTAAAATATGTTCTCCCTTTAATGTATCAATATCTTTTGGTAAATAAACTAATATATCATAATTTACTTTAGTCTTGACCATACCTATAAGTGATGGAATAAACAAAAGTAAAGATATAATAATTATTGATATTTTATGTTTAACTACTAAATTTCCAATATTTTTCATCATATAGCCTCTTTTCTAAAATGACTGTTAGTCATTTGTTAAATTCGTTACTATAATACTACAAAAATGACTATTAGTCAATAATATTATATTATTTTAAGCAATTTTATTGACTATTTTATAGAAATTGCTATAATTAAGTTGTGGTGAAAGATATGATTAGAAAAACCAAAATAGAAGAAAATAAATCTATAAAAGAAAAAAAAATATTTGAAACAGCCTTTAAATTATTTACTGAAAAAGGAATTAAAAATACATCTATCGATGAGATTTCTAAACAAGCTGGTGTTGCGAAAGGTACATTTTATTTATACTTTAAAGATAAATATGAATTACAAGATGAGTTGATTGCTAGAAAATCTTATCAACTATTTAATAAGGCTCTAAAAAAATTAGATAAAGACAAAATAAAAAGTTTTGATAATCAAATTATATTTATTATTGATTATATAATTAATGATTTATCTAAAAATAAATTATTATTAAAATTTATCACTAAAAATCTTTCATTTGGTCTTTATAATGAAAAAGTAATTGAATTAATGGAAGATAATAATATTAAAGTAAGAGAATTATTTATAAATGGTATTAGCGAATTTAATCCTCATATTGATAATCCTGATGTTATATTATTTATGATTATTGAACTTACTTCTTCAACATGTTTTTCATCCATTATGAATAAGGAACCTTTACCAATTAATGAATATAAACCATTTTTATATAAAACTATCAAAGATATATTAAATTCTAAATAATATATCTTTTTTATTTTTGTCAAATTAATACTTTTATGATATGATATTCATAGAAAGGAGCTGTATTATGAATAGGGTTGAAATTAAAGAAAAAGCAAAAGAAATGATCAAAGGTAATTTATGGAAAATATGGAAACCTACGCTAGCATTAGCAGCTATATCATCTTGTATTACATTTGTTATAGCTTTAATAATTGTTTTATGTGGAGCTAAAGTTGAACTTGCTACCGGAATTGCTAGTTCTATAGTAAGTTTAATGTTAGTACCTACTTATGCTGGTGTATGTGCATACTATTTAAAATTTGTTAGAGGCGAAGAATTATCATTAAATATAATTAAAAAGTATTATCCATTTTTTGTTAAATTATTTATTTTAGATTTATTAATTACAATTTTTACACTACTTTGGTCTATACTATTAGTTATTCCAGGTATCATTGCAGCAATTAGTTATTCAATGTCATATTTTATTGCTGTTGATAAAGAAGAATTAACTGCAACAGAAACAATTAAAGAATCTAAAAGAATAATGAATGGTCATAAATTAGATTTCTTTATCTTACAATTAAGTTTTATCGGTTGGGAATTATTAATGGCATTGACATTAGGAATACTTGCAATTTGGGTTATTCCTTATATGACAATATCTGAAGTATTATTCTATGAATCAATAAGAGAAAAAGCTTAAAAAAACGACTTAGTCGTTTTTTTTTGACTTTAATTTTAAATTATGCTATTATAATCACCAATTCAAGGGGGTTTTATCATGATGACTTCATTTATATTATTGAATTCTATTATTCATAGATTAGCACAGCAAGGTATGAATTCACAATTAGATTTAAGAAGGTTAAATCAAGATAATAAATTAAAAGATATCTTAGAAGAAAACGATTTTATGAAAGTATTAAAAAATGATATTTCTTTTTATCTTGATTGTTTATTTTATAATGAACCTTATTATTCGAAAAAAATGAAAATGGAATTAATAACTAAAAACAACTTAGAGTGGAATTCTTATTATGCATTAGCGCTTTATTGTGATAACCAATATGCTTATAGAAATTTACCTTTAATGCTAAAATTATTAATTGAAAAATTAGAAATAACTAAATACCAATATTTAACTATTGAAGATATAACAACTAAGGTATATCAAACATTTGATATAAAATGTTCAAATGATCCAAATATTAATCAATGGGTATGCGAAATTGATTATAAAAGGTTAAGTGATAAATATTTTAAATATGATAAAATATATAATTACAATTCATCACATCCTACCAATGTAGAAGAATTCTCGGTATGGGCAGAACATAGAACATTCGATGATGAAAAAATTACTCTTACGAATACTATTTATAAAGATTATGCTATATGGGCTGCTCGTGAATATGGAGATGGTTATGGATTTGATGTATTAAGTATTGATAAAAATACGCAAAAAGAAAAACTTATTGAAGTTAAATCAGGTCAATATTGGGGATTTATTTTAACTGAAAATGAAGTAAAAGTAATGAAGAATTGTAAATATAAAAATGCTGATTACTACATATACAAATATACTTATAATAGAAATGAGAATTTCATTTATTTAACCACCTATAAATATAATCCTGAATTAGATTTAATTGTAGATGAAAATAATGACTATTATGATTTAGTTTCATTTACTGATTATGATGAAAAAAATAATAAAGTAATTAAATATAATATTACTAAAGTAGAAAAAGAAAAAATAAAAGAAAAAACGACTTAGTCGTTTTTTAACTATTACCAGCCACAGATGCAAGTCCAATAATTATTAACATTATTCCTATTGTTAAACCTATAACTCTCAAAATTGAAAATTCGGTTGAACTATCTTTACTTAGTTCAACAGGTTTTATTTCATTAAAATATTCTTCCATTATCTTATCATACTGTATTTTCATTTCATTTGGAGCTGTTTTTTGAAAGTGATTATAATAATTTTCAACATCTTTTTTAAATAAAATATTATTGTCTCTTATTGTAAAATTTCTCGTCCTACAAATTAACAAGCCTAACCATCCTTGATAATCATTTGGACATTTTTCTGCAAATTCCAAAAAAAGTTTTTTAGCTTTCAAATATTCATCCATTTCTAACAATTCATTAGCAGATACAATAAGATCTGAATTTGTTTGAATACCATTTATACTTATTTTTTTTAGTAATTTATCATCTTTTATAATATTTTTTTTGCAATACTTACATACATAATGCGTTTTTGTATCATCTACTTCTATGTCTGCACCACAATTTGGGCATTTTGCTGAAACTAAATTCATAAATATCACATCCACCTATCATTAATCTAAACTTATTATAGCATATTTAAATAATTAATGCTATAATTATTTAAAGGAGGATGCTATGGAAGATATTTTAATTACTACTGGTGACATAAAAGAGGATTATGAAATAATTGATGCGATTTTTGCACTAGACTCTTGTAAAGAAGGTATATTTAAAGGTGCTGATCCAAACAAGGCATTTGATAAAGTTAAAGATGTATTAAGATCCAAATGTAATGAATTAGGTGGACAAGCAGTTATTAATTGTGAATTTGAATATCGTGTTGCAGTTAGTCCTGGATTTGGTGGCGGTAAACAAGTTATAGAGATATTTGCCTATGGAACTGCAGTGCGTCTTCATTAATTTTTAAAACGACTTAGTCGTTTTTTTTTATTCTATATTTCTAATATCGTTTATTGGTATTTTTTTATTATCAACAAATACTAATTCTTTTTTTATAATATCTATTTTTTTTATATTATTACAATATGTATTATAACTTCCTCCTGATTTATTTTTATCCTTTACAAAGTATGTTACTGTTATATATGGTTGTTCTTTTATAATTGACTCAATATATTGTAGTTTCATATCTAATAATGTTTTAGTTTCTTCATCAACTATAATTTTTTTATCGGTTAATCTTGCTGTTTCTTTTACGGCTTCTTCAAATCCAGTTAGTGCCGCAAATGGCGAAAATTGAGCTGCTCTATTATACATTGACATTCTTGGATGCTTAGGTTCATAATGTTCTAAATTAATAATATCATCATATTTCATCCCTTATGTCCTCCTACTTGATTATTTCTTTCTATAGTAGTAGCTCCTTCTTCTAAATTCATTGCTTTTAAAATTGAATTTTTTCCATATTTATTTTTTATCTTTAATATTGTTCTTTGAATGTCTCTTTCTTTTTTTTCATTATCTAATTCTTTTATTGTTCTGGTTTCCTCTTCTTTTATATTTGAAAATAAATCAAATTGTTTATATATTTTTTCATCACTAGTTTTTTCTTCATTTTCAAGATTCATAACTGCAATGTTTATTCTTCTAATTAGCAAATTTTTATCAACTATTGAATCATATAACTTAAGTAATTCTTCAGTTATTAATTTAGTTGATGAGGTTTTATGATTTAAATGTGTTGTACCATGAGCTGATTTAGGTACTTCCCTACCATAATAGTCTTTTTTGATTTCTCCTGTATAATTAATTTTATTACTTTTTATATTTTCTATATCATATCCTACTGTTAATACTATTTGATTTGTTACATAATGTTTTTCTACTAATGAAAGTGTTAATAATTCAATCATTTCTTTTACAATTAATCTAGCTTTTTTAAACTCGTATGGATCATGTAATACTTGTCCTTGTGATAAACTAGTTGTTGTTGGTTTATAACTTTTTACGTCTTTCATAGTACATGGTTCATATCCCCAAGCATGATCTATTAATAATTCTGCATTTATGCCAAATAATTTATATAGTAAATCTTCATTATTAATAGAGCATAATGCAATATCTCCCATTGTATACATTTTATTTTCTTCTAGTTTTTTAGCATATCCTTTTCCTACTCGCCAAAAATCAGTTAAAGGTGTATGCTCCCATAATTTTTTTCTATATAACATTTCATCTAAATAGGCTATTCTTACTCCATATTCATTTGCTTCTGTATGTTTAGCTTCTATATCCATAGCGACTTTAGCAAGATACATATTTGTTCCAATACCACCTGTAGCTGTTATACCTGTTGTTTTATAAACATCCTGTATCATTTTGGTTATAAGTTGTTTAGGAGTTAATTTATATGTTTTTAAATATGATGTTATATCGCAAAATACTTCATCAATTGAATATACATATATATCTTCAGGCGCTAGATATTTTAAATATATATTATATATTTCAGTACTATACTTCATATAAAGTTTCATTCTAGGAACAGCTATTATATAATCTAATTCTAATCTAGGATTTTTTTTAAGTTGAGTATCATTATATGATTTATCTATAAATTTTCCATATATTTTCTTTCTTCTTTCTCTATTTATTTCATTAACTTTTGCTACTACTTCATATAGTCTAGATCTACCTGATAACCCATATTGCTTTAGGGATGGTGTTACAGCTAAACAAACTGTTTTTTCTGTTCTTGATGAATCAGCAACTACTAAATTAGTAGTTAGTGGATCAAGATTTCTTTCTACACATTCAACTGATGCATAAAAACTTTTTAAATCTATACATGCATATATTTTATCCATTTTTATACACCAACCTTCCGTAAATATTATATCATATTTTATAAAAAAACGAACATATTTTTGTTATATAATTAGGATGAGAAAATAATGATTCAACTTTTATCAGCTCCAGGTAAACAAAATTTTATTCAAAATTTGGATTTAAAGTGAAAAAAGAGGTTGCTGAAGATGGTATGTATATGTGGTTAAAAAAATGATTTAGGATTCCCTAAATCATTTTAATTATCTATGGCACCTGTAGAAAAGAAGTATAACAACTTTTTTCACAATTAATAATAGGTAGTAATAACTTACTTACTAACTAATGTAATTATACCATAATTTCTAATAAATATATCATTTTGATTAATTTTTTTCTTTTTACATATTATCTCTTTCATTATCATCATGTAAAGTCCCTACACTATTTGGAATATCAATCTCTTGTATTGGTTTACTCATATCAGATAATAATTCAATAATATCATCAACATCTTTTGTTTCTTTTTCTTCTTTTATCGATTCTTTAATTTCAACTTTTTCTTCTTTATTATTTGAAAATACTAAATCTAATTTTTCTTTTATTTGTTCTTTACTAAATGGTTTAGCAATATAGTCTGCAAAACCCTCAGATAAGTATTTTTCTCTTGCCCCTACAACAGCATCAGCTGTTAATGCAATTGTTGGTATTTTAAAATTAGGATTTTCTTTTAATTTGGCAATAGCAGTTTCACCACTCATATTAGGCATCATTATATCCATTAAAATTAAATCATATTCATCACCATTTTTAACTTTATCTAAACATTCTTGTCCATCATAACATTCATCAATTTCAAAATTAAAATCTTGTAAAGCTCTACAAGCAACTTTAATATTTAATTTGTTATCATCTACTATCAATATTTTCTTACCATCAAATTCTGTAGATTTGTTTTCTACCACTGGTTGTACATTTTCTACTTTTGGTTGTTCTTGTACAGGTTGTATTGGTTGAACTGATACTGGTGCAGATAATTTACTAATTTTTTGTGGTATTTGAACCATAAAAATTGATCCTTTACCAAACTCTGAACTAACATTTATTTTTCCACCAATCATTTCTACAAGTGCTTTTGTAATTGCAAGTCCAAGTCCAGTACCCTCAATAGTGGAATTCTTTTCAGCATCCAATCTTTCAAATTTAGTAAATAATTTATTTATATTTTCAGCTTTAATTCCTTTACCAGTATCCTTAACACTAATTATTAAATTACATAAATTATTTTGATTAATGCATTTAACAGATAATTCAATTATACCTTTATCAGTATATTTAATAGCATTAGTTAATAAATTATTAACTATTTCTTTCATATGCGTTTTATCTCCATATAATTCATATGGAATATCAGGAGCTATATTAACTTTAAAATCAATTGGTTTTTCTCCAATTCTTGTTGCATCTATTTTAGCAAGATTTTCTATTTCTTCTCTAAAATTATATTTTGTTTCAACTAACTCCATTTTGTTACTTTCAATTTTATTAATATCAAGTATATTTCCTACAATTTCAAGTAATGTTTTTGAAGCTTCCATAATATAATCTGCATCTTCTACTATTTCAGGATCTACTGTATCTTTATGACTTTGAATATCTTCACTAAAACCTACAATTGCATTAAGTGGTGTTCTAATTTCATGACTCATGCTTGATAAGAAATCAGATTTTGCTCTATTAGCTCTTTCAGCTTGATCTTTAGCAAGTTCCATAGCATTTAACATTTTTAAATCTGGATTTTCTATTGTAAAATACATTATTAAATTGCAATAAGATATAACACCTGATATTAAAACTAAACCAGGATTTATTCTTCTCATAACAAATACTAACAATGCTAAAACTACAAATGAATAAAAAGGTATCATTTTTTTACTTTTTATTTTTGTCGAATTTAATAATATTGAAATAACAATAAATACAAAGTAAAATGCACATCCAACATATAAAACTTTTGAAGATAAACCATAACTATACATAATATTATCTTTATTATATATTTCAACATTTGTTATAAATATCGCTATTACTAATAGTATATTTACAACTATAAATAAACTTTTTATATTATTATATGAGAATATTTTATTATTTTTATCTTTAACAAACAAATAAGAAATATATAATCCTAACAAACTTATCCATCCAACAAATAATGAATAATCAATTTTATTTACAATTTTTAACATAAGGATTACACCATCAGGCATATCTTCACCAATATAATAACCGGTTGAAATCAGTATTATCATTAAAATACAATCTATAAAATTAATTAATAACATTAATGAATAGATTGATGTTTCTTTATTTTTAACTCGTTCTTTTACAAAAAAAGATACTACTAATAACAACGAACACATAAGTGCAAATATTGGTATATATAAATTTGAGTAGCTTGTCATACCATCACCTATTGTAATTATATCACATGAAAAATAAAAAATAAATAGGAGTTTCTATTTATTTTTTCTTCAAAACATAACTTTGTTCTTTATCGTATTCATAGTATGGATATTCGTTTAAAATATCAGGTATTGTATTTTGTTTATTTATTCCTAGTCCAACAAAAGATGGATGATTTAAAATAACTTGACCCATTTCATTTCTAATTCGTTCATTTTCTTCATTTAAATCTATTTTCTGATTAGAATATATTATAGGTTTCAAATGAGTAACATGACACTCTTTTTTATCAATATCATAAACGAATACCATTGGAACTATTTGAGCATCTGCCTCTTTTGCTTCAGTTATATATCCCCATTTCATTGGCATCATTAATTGATCTGATGTTAAATTCCATGTTACTTCGGGAAAACAAGCAAAACTATGTCCTCTATCTAACATTTTTATTATAAAATCTTTTGCATATTTTCTATCTTCTTTTGAAGCTCTATCAACATACATTGTTACTGTTGTATTAAAGAATAATTTATCTATCATTCTTAATTTTTGAATTCCAACCAATAAATAAGTTTCATTAGGAATTTGAGTTCTCATAACAGGTCCATCTTGAAATCTTGTATGATTTGCTATATATATCGATGGTCTATCACTTTTTATAATTAGTTCATTGTCTTTAATTACCTTATATCCACCTTGTTTTATAGCACTGGAAATCATCAAATTACTAATTTTTGATTTAAGCTTAATTCCTGATTCCATTTTTTTAATTGGATCAATTCCTTCACTATATAACATATATGGTGTTTTTTCAAAACTATAATTATTTGTCACAGAAACCAGCTCCTTAAATTGACTTATATTATAACACAATAATTATTAAATGCAAATTATAATCAACAACTCATTCTATTACAAATTATAAATAATTATTTAAGTGGCCAAAAACAGGCATATAGTGGGCAAATTTTCAATTTTTTCAAATTTTTTAATTTAGGAGCATAAGACGATGACACCAATACAGTTAGTTTGACCTTATATTCAAACAAACTAAATGGTGCCATTTTCATATTTTGCACTTGCAAAATGGCCACTGTACTGACCCACTAATCATTAATTTACCCTTATATTTTATTAAAATATAGTGGGCTTTTATAGGCCCACTATTAAACTAGTGCAAGGTACATTTTCAGGTACCTAAAAAATTAGATTTTTTTTAAATTTAGGTACCAACTTGAGGTTGTATTTTTTATCTGGATAATGTGGATGACAACAACTCGCCAGTGGCGAGTTTATCTTTATATTTCAATAATTTATTGTTTTATTATTGTCTGACAACTACTCTAATGTATGCCATTTTGTCTAACATTTTTTGTATCTTTTTTACTACTTTTTTAACTGTTTTAATGATTTGTCAGTCATTTGTTATAACAAAAATAAGGGTTTTTAAGAGCCAAATGTACCTTTTACTAATTTTTTTGAAAATTTTTTTAATCGTAAAATGTACCTAATTATGACTCATTTTCATTTAAAATCTTTTTTACCTTATTAAAAAAATCTTTATAAAACTGTTTTCCTTTATGATTTCTTATATTTGATAAATCTAATGTTATTACACCTAGTTTTAAGCTTTGAATTTTAAATTTGTTACCACTATCTAAAGCTATAAGTCTAATTATTTTTTCTATTTCTATATCACTATCAAATGTAAGATTTTTTAAATCATCATCTGTATCAACTTCATAATATTGTAATTTATATTCATCACCTAAAATATTACATAATTTATTAAAATATTCTTTTGCTTCTTCTTCAGTTTTAACTTCTTTATTCATAGTTAATGGAATACCATATTCATCTTTAAAAAGATTAAAATTTAATGGTGTTTCATATTTAATATGATTATTAATCATATCTGATAAAAATGATTTTCTAAAATGACAATCTGTCATAATTATTTTTTTACCTTTCTTTTCTATAACAACATAATCAATGTATTTAGCAATTAATTTTTGTTTTTCTTCTCTTGGCATATATAACCATCTTTCTAAATTAAGAGCAACTAATTCAGGTTTCATAAACATATCTATTTGTTGTCTATCTTGGATAATCAACAAATCATCAACCGTAAAATTTAAATTATCAAATTGCTTTTGTTCTATTAATTTTTCAGTTAAAAGTTTTCTATTAAACTCTATTTCTTTTATTTCATGATCAAAGTCTTCTATTTGCATAATTCCTTTAATATAAGCAGTTTTTATTCTATCTAATTGTTTATTTAAATTGCTTATTTCTTTTTCATAATCTATTTGTTTATTATCCAATTTAGATTTAATAAATGGAGTATAATACTTATCTATTAATTCATCTCTTTTATTTAATTCAATTAATAGTAAATCTAATCTATTTTCAATATCTGTTTCACTAAAATATGTTTTGCATTGTTCACATTTATAATAATAATATTTAACACCATTCTTTTTAGTTGTTGCTTTACCGCCAAGAAAGCAACCACATTTAGAACATTTAAGCTTATTTGTAAAAAGATAAGTTGCTGTTCTTTCAAAATGTCTTGCATTTCTTCTTTTTTGATATTGACAATCTTCCCATGTTTCTTTACTAATAATAGGTTCAACTACATTTTCATAGTATGTTGGATATTTTGTATTTTTGCCAAATACATAATCGCCTTTATATAATTCATTTGTCATAATACGATTTATTGATGAATCTCGCCAATTTGTTTTACCTAATACCATTTCTTCATTATAAATATTTGCAATAGTTTGATAACTTTTTCCTTCAATATATAAATCAAATATTCTAATAACAATATCTTTAGTTAAAGGATCAGGTACAAGTTTTTTCTTTTCTCTTTTAAATCCTAATGGTGCTTTATTTGGAATATGCCCTGCTTTTATTGCTCCAATCATTCCAAATTTAGTTCTTTCACTACATTTTTCTATTTCATTTTGACTTACACTTGTCATTATTCTCATAACCATTCTACCATTTGAAGTAGTTGTATTTGATTCATCTGCCATACAATCAATATCACATTCATTATCATTAACAAACTTCATTAACTTTTCAATATCATAAACACTTCTTGTTAATCTATCTAATTTAAAAGCAACTATTACATTTATTTTTTTATCTTTAACATCTTGAAGCATTTCTTGATATGCTGGTCTTTTATCGTTTTTAGCACTTATTCCCTCATCTGCATATACTTTATATATTTCGTAACCTTTAAACTTACAAAATTCTCTTAATTTTTCTTCTTGTTCTAGTAAACTAAACCCTTCTCGTTTTTGATCAAGCGTAGAAACTCTTTTATAAATACCAGCTATTTTCTTTTCATTATTCATTAATAACAACTCCTTTTGTTTTTATATATTATCACTTAATATACCTTTTTCAAGTACCCTGTTCATGGTACTAGTTTAATTTAATATATTGTTCTAAATCTTTAAATTTTATTTTAGTATCATAACCATTTACAAATATATCATCACATTCTTCAAATATTAAATAATCAATATTATTAATAGTTAAAATATGAGGTTTTACATAAGCAATATTTGTTCCTTTAATGCTTTTAATATTTCCATTTTTAATATTAGGTTTTACATTTGCAAACCTACATATCATTTCTACCTTTCTTTTTAATTTTTCACTTATTTCAATTTTTTTAGTTTCTATTGTTAACATATAATCACTCTCTCTTTCTTAAATAACAAAAAAACTAACTATTTCTAGTTAGTAATTTATTACTCTCAAACAAAAAGTTCGAGTTTCCTATCATAATGGCAGGGGCAGCAGGAGTTGAACCCACATCAGCGGTTTTGGAGACCGTTATTCTACCATTGAACTATGCCCCTATTAATTTCGGACACATTGATTATATCACGAAATTAATTTAATATCAATATTTTATAATTGATTTTTATTGTTTAATATTAGTTAATAAGATTTATAAAGTTTTCACTGCATAAGTATAAGTTTAATATATATGTTGTTAAAATTATAGTTGTAAATAGTATTGTTTCATTATGTTTAATACTTTTTATTATTTTTTTAATA
>OCTW011617118.1_pt1 | contig 28681 bp, 26 predicted proteins | sample 1539671 | NCBI WGS metagenome assembly OCTW01 (sample SAMN02144230, study PRJEB22623) | gut metagenome | biome: sheep rumen | host: Ovis aries | place: New Zealand | reverse complement strand
CTGAAAAAGGTTTATTATTTGCAGTTTTCAAGGTTCCACGGGAGCCTTTATTTTTGGCTCCGCTTTTTCATAGGTTATTTGACACTACCATTATTTACATATTTACACTTTATATTCTGCGTCATTCCCGGCTACTTTCTGTTTCCGGTCAGACACCTCTGTATTTTGCATTAATACCCTTATTAATAAACACTCACCACTGGACAAATATGCCGAAAACCCGGCCATTTCTTTCTTCCTACCACCGCCTTCTCTGCCCGGCATTCACCTCGCAGCATCAAACAGCGTATGTACAAGCGCAAATTACCATTCACGCATATTCGCATTCTTACGACTCATAGGGAATGATGCTGTCACCGTCCGCCTTTTTCTGACTATCCTCCTTCCATCCCCTTGCGATGGAAAACAGATACTGTTCATATGCTCTCTTGGCAACAAAAAATCCCTGTCTGTGAATATGTACCTGCTGCCCATCCAGCATAATAAAAGTAAGAAGCTCCCGATCAATTCCCTTTATCTTTGTGAGATTGACCAGAAAACTCTTGTGGCATCGAAAAAAATATTTCTCCGGGAATTTTTTCTGCTCTTCATCCAGCTTGCCGCGGAAGACCAGCTCCTGGCTGTCCTCCATGTGAAGACAGATCGTCTTTCCCCTCTGCTCGGCAAAGAGAATACAGTCAAAGGGAACCCGGATTTTCTCTCCCCCGGTCTCTCCCACATAGTGTGGCTCTGCCTCCTTCTTCCGGATGACATCCTGCAGCAGATCCCTGATATCCTCCTCTTTAACCGGCTTTTCCAGATAGCGGGCGGCACGCAGCCGGTAGGATTCCAGCGCAAAGTCCTGACTGGTTGTAGCGATCGCCGCGACCACCCTGGTGTCTGTCTCCCGAATTTTCTCCAGAGCATCAATCCCTGTCATCTCTCCCAGGTAGATGTCAAGAATCAGAAGATCAAATTTACCGGGGTAAAAATTGTCCAGAAGCGCCTCTGCGCTCTCAAACGCTTCCACAGTCACCCTCTCTGAAGAATCTGTCACCATGGAGAGAATCCTGACACTTGCATCCTTATCATCTTCACAGATCCCTACCCGAAGCTGCTCCATGTCCAATCTTTCTCCCCTTTCCATTTCTGCCACGCTGTTCTGTCTGATATTCATAAGGCCAGGCTCCTGCTCTCTGAGATCCGCCTGGCCTTCTTCACGCCCTACTTCACAGGGCTCTGGCTAATGGGTTTACACGCTGCTGGCTACTACGGAGAGTGCGCTGACCGCTGCACCTATAACGAAGATCGACACAAGCAGGCCGATGATTCCGGCGATGACCGTGATAATCGAAATAATGGATCCTGCCTTGCAGATCCCCTCGGTGTTGCCCTCTTTCTTTGCTCCCTTAGAGAGTACAATTCCCACAATACCAAGGATGATAGAGAGAATTGCGGAATATCCGAAGAAGCAGCATACAATTCCTACGATACTTACAACTAAGCTTGCGACGGCTTTTCCATGTGCCGGCTGATTCATAATAGAGTCCCCCTTGTTTTCATAAGTTATTTCAAAGTGCTTTACTGTTCCTTGTCAGGTTATAAGATTATTTTTTTACAGTCCCAGCGCATTCAGCTCCTGAACGGTCATATCAATCAACTTCTCTGCTGTCTTGGTGTTCTTGCTGGCAACACCCCGAAGCCCCAACAGACCGCCTGTCAGATCATTCAGAGCCGTGTTCACCACTGCGTTTCCTGCTCCGGCGATCTCGTTCTTGGAGATCTGGAATTTGGTGGCTTTTTTCTTCCCTACGCCCAGAACCGGCACAATCCAAATTTGATTGCGGCGATCCAGCGGCGGAAATGTCACAATGGTCGCGAAACCATGTTTGGTAAGAGCCGGAGCTCCGGCGGAGAAGCTCTTATCTTTGATCGCGTCGTAGAACTCCTCGATGGTGTACTCGTTTTTTGTCTTTACTGTCTTGACTTTTACTCCCAGCATACTTTTTTCCTCCTCGTATGTTTTATAAGAAATCAGCGAAATCTGTGTTCCTCGTTTTCTCTCTATTGGAACATTTCGCCCCCTTACGGCCTGTTTGTCTGCCGCTGTTCCCTTGCTACGAGTACATTTTCTCAGAATCCTCCGGGTTCTTGTAGTACAGAAAAATCGACCTTGCGGGCAAAACTGGTGCTTGTATTTTTTTTTATTCTTGATATGTTTAAAAATTATTCGCTTTTTGCAGGGGAATGCAAGTTTACAGCGATTCCATTGTGTATCATATAATGGGAAGTTCGAGGATGATTATGTAAGCAGAATAAAGAACCGCTTGATGCTGAAGTTTCAAAACTGGAGAAACTGAAGAATAAGTGAGACGAACTCCGGAAAAGGAGCTCATGAATGTGATGTGTTGGATGTAATCAAAAAGACTCCCTGCTATATTAACAGGGAGCCCTTGCAACAGATTCCGCGGGGAGTCTGTTTGATTATCTCTTGGAGAACTGTACGAGCGATCAGAGCATGTGCCGGTGGCACATGCTCCGCGAGTACCTGCGAGTCCGAAGTGACGAGCAGGCCGCAGCGCTGCTGCGGTAATCAAAAAGACTCCCTGCTATATTAACAGGGAGCCCTTGCAACAGATTCCGCGGGGAGTCTGTTTGATTATCTCTTGCTGAACTGCGGTGCGCGACGAGCCTTCTTGAGACCGTATTTCTTACGCTCTTTCATACGTGGATCTCTGGTAAGGTATCCTGCGCTCTTAAGCGTCGGTCTGTACTCTGCATCGGCCTCCAGCAGAGCACGGGCAATACCATGACGGATGGCTCCTGCCTGTCCGGTAAAACCGCCGCCGATTACGTTGACCAGAACATCAAACTTGTCGGCGTTATCGGTCGCTGTGAGAGGCTGACGAACGATGGTTTTCAACGTTTCCAGACCAAAATACTCGTCAATATCTCTTTTATTGATCGTAATTTTTCCGGTACCGGGAACCAGATATACTCTTGCTACAGATTTTTTTCTTCTTCCTGTTCCATAGTATTTTACGCTAGCCAATGTTCTTTACCTCCCTTTCAAAATGTGAGTACTTCCGGCTTCTGAGCTGCGTGCTTATGCTCTGCGCCGGTGTACACATGAAGCTTCGTGATCATTTCTCTTCCGAGAGGTCCCTTGGGAAGCATACCCTGAACAGCAAACTCGATAACTCTCTCCGGATGCTTGTCCATCATCTCCTTGAGGGTGGTCTGCTTCAGTCCGCCGACATAATCGGAATGTCTGTAATAAATCTTCTGCTGAAGTTTCTTTCCTGTAACTTTGATTTTTTCTGCATTGATGACAATAACATAGTCACCGGTATCTACAAAAGGTGTGAACTCCGGTTTGTTTTTTCCTCTTAACACTCCGGCTATACCAGAAGCCAGACGTCCGAGAGTCTGTCCGGATGCATCTACCACATACCACTTTTTTTCTAACTTATCCGGATTTGCCATATAAGTCTTCATGGATAAAACCTCCTGATTGAAGAACCGACTGCGGTTCGTTTTCTGTATAAAATTGCCGCTGTCCATATGCGCAGGCGATAAGACCTGCATGAACCGCTGCCGCAGAAACCGCCACTGTCCGGATGGTCAGAATCTGCAAAATCAGAGACATCATCACCAGGGCTTTTGGCTCCGTCTCCTCCTGCGGCGTCTGCACACCCAACTGTATTGGGAATTACAGAAGAGCGCACTTTCCCTGCGTCGCACTTAGTTATAGTAGTATATGCCGGCAGGCGTGTCAAGATACAATTTTACTTTTCCTCCCACAGCTCTTCCCACTCCGGGTATCGAATTTCCATCAGCGTCAGTCCATGCGCAGGCGCGGTAGGACCAGCGGCTGCACGGTCCCGTGTTTCCAGAATCTGCCGCATGGAGCCGGACGGAAGATTGCCGCGGCCGATTTCCAGAATCGTACCGGCAAGAATCCTTACCATATTATAAAGGAAACCATTTCCGACAATCCGGAAGGTAAGAACCTCCCCTTCTTTACGTATTTCCGAAGAATAGATACGGCGCACCGTACTTTTTCCCGCGGGTGCCCCGGAAGCCTGGAAGCTTCGGAAATCATGCTCCCCGATGACGCATTCCGCTGCTTCCTGCATAGCTGCAAGATTCAGATCCGAATAGACAAACAGCGTATCCAGCCTTCTGGTCGGGTCCGGGATCTTCCGGTTCAGAATCCTGTACTCATAAGTTTTTACTGTACTGGTATAACGCGGATGAAAGCGAAGCGGCACTTCTCTGGAGACCTGCACCTTGATATCCTCCGGAAGCCTGGTGTTCAGCGCATAGCAGAACCGGTCTGCTGGCATCCGCATCTCCGTATCAAAAACCGCCACATTTCCCCTTGCGTGCACTCCGGCGTCTGTCCGGCTTGCACCGATGGTCTGAATGCTGCTGCCGCAAAGTCCGGAGAGAGCCTGATTCAGTGTTTCCTGAACGGTAATGCCGTTTGGCTGAACCTGCCAGCCGCAGTAATTTGTCCCGTCATAAGCGACAACAAGCATAATCCTGCGCAAGCCATGTCCTCCTCACTGCTTCACCCTACTGCCGCACTCATTTTTTCTCTGCCGCCAGATAAATACAGGCAACTTACCAGTATAAAACTACCCGAAGAATGATCGTGGCGGCAAGATACCCCGCCAGAATACCGTAAGCGATAAAGTCTCTGCTTTCATAGCGAAGCGGCTTCATCTGTGTACGGCCTTCTCCGCCGTGATAGCATCTTGCCTCCATCGCCATGGCCAGATCGCCGGCGCGGCGGAAAGCAGACACAAAGAGAGGAACCAGCAGCGGCACCATTGCCTTTACTTTCTGAACCATTCCGCCGGATTCGAAATCCGCCCCTCTGGCCGTCTGGGCTTTCATAATCTTATCCGTCTCCTCCAGAAGAATGGGGATAAAACGAAGAGCGATAGACATCATCATGGCGATTTCATGAACAGGAACGTGAACAGCCTTCAGCGGCTGTCCCAAAGCTTCCAAACCGTCTGTCAGCTTATTTGGCGTTGTGGTAAGCGTCATAACCGAACAGCCGATAATCAGATAGATCAGCCGGATGGCCATCCGAACCGCAATCACGACTCCCTCTCTGCTGATGTGGAGAAACTTCCACTGGAAGAAATAAGTCCCCGGCGTCAGCAGCATATTCAGAGCCATCGTAATAATCAGAAGAATCACGATGGCCTTTAATCCACGCACCATAAAGGTAAACGGCACCTTGGAAAGAAGGATGATGGAAATCAGAAAAACGGTTCCCAAAACATATCCCCAGGTGTGAAAAACAAAAAGGGAGATAATATATACAATCGTGCCGATCAGTTTTACTCTTGGGTCCAGTCTGTGCAGAACGGAATCTGCCGGATAGTACTGGCCTATCGTTATATCTCGTAACATATTTTTCCTGTCTCCGTTTCTCAGGCCGTCTTTTCTTTCAGAGCCTGCAAAACGGTTCTGCGTGCTTCCTCCAACGTAGATGCATTCACATCGACATCCAGCCCGTGTTCCCGCAGCGCATGCATGATGTATGTCATCTGAGGCGCAGCCAGTCCCATCGTCTCCAGCTCTTTGTAATGAGAGAACACCTGGCGGGGTGTTCCGTCAAAGGCAACCTCTCCTTTATTCATGGCAATGATCCGGTCCACATGCTGGGCAACATCCTCCATACTGTGGGAAACAAGGATAACTGTTATCCCTCTTTCCTTCTGGAGCTGGTCCAGCTCACTGAGAATTTCTTCCCGCCCTCTGGGATCCAGTCCTGCCGTCGGCTCGTCCAGAACCAGAATATCCGGATTCATGGCCAGAACTCCGGCGATCGCCACCCGCCTCTTCTGTCCGCCGGAAAGTTCAAAGGGTGATTTTTCATACAAACCTTCCGGGATTCCCACCTGGCGGAGGGCTTCCCTGGCTCTTTTCATCTGATCCTCTTCGGAAAGACCCTGGTTTTTCGGTCCGAAGCAGACATCCTTGATTACATCCGTTTCAAACAGCTGATACTCCGGGTACTGAAATACCAGTCCGACATGAAACCGGAGCTCCCGGAGCGGATATCCTTCCTCCCAGATATCTCTGCCCTGAAAATACACATGGCCGGAGGTCGGACGGATCAGTCCGTTAAAATGCTGCACCAGAGTGGATTTCCCGCTACCTGTGTGACCGATGATGCCGACAAACTGCCCTTTCGGGATCTCCAGGGAAACATCCTTTAAGGCTGTAATTTCATACGCGGTCCCGGTGCTGTAAACGTAGCTGACATGTTCCAGACGAATCGATTCCAGTCCACCGCTCTCGGTATGTTTATCTTCCTGCGCCTGAATTTCCGGTTTCCCGCCTTCTATGTCCAGCTTCTCCGGCTGAACCTTTTCCGGTTCTCCGTCTCCGGCAGTCTGGTTTTTTTGCTGAGGTTTTTCCCGGACTTCGCTCTCTGCAGCAATATCTTCCTGCAGGGATTCCTTCAGCTTTTTGGGATCTGCAATCGGATTCTTCTCTTCGCAGAGATGGTGAACCAGCTCGTCTGTCGTGAGGATTCCGTCCGGAAGCTCTGCCCCGGACTGTTTCAGCTCGTAGGCAAGTTCTGTTACCTGCGGAACATCCAGGCGAAGCTTCCGCAGCTTCTCTACCTGGGAAAAGATCTCCGCCGGTGTTCCTTCCATGACAAGCTCGCCGGCATCCATAACAAAAATACGGTCCGCACCAGTCACTTCTTCCATGTAATGCGTGATCAGAATAACCGTCACATGCTCCGCCTTATTCAGATCCCGGACCGCCTTGATGACTTCCTTCCGTCCGTTCGGATCCAGCATGGCAGTCGGCTCGTCCAAAACAATGCATTTCGGCTTCATGGCCATGACGCCGGCAATCGCGACCCGCTGCTTCTGCCCGCCGGATAGTTTGTTCGGCGAATGCTTCCGGTAGGCGATCATTCCTGTTTTAGCCAGGCTGTCGTCCACCCGTCTCCAGATTTCATCGGTTGGAACACCCAGATTTTCCGGTCCGAACCCCACGTCTTCTTCCACCACGGAAGCAACTATCTGGTTATCCGGATTCTGAAAGACCATGCCGGCTTCCTGGCGGATTTTCCAGAGAGAATCATCATCCCTGGTATTCATGTGATCAATGTAAATGGTTCCCTCCGTAGGAACCAGGAGCGCATTGATATGTTTGGCCAGTGTAGACTTGCCGCTTCCATTATGGCCGAGAATGGCAATAAACTGTCCGCGCTCCACCTTCAGGTCTACGTCACGAACCGCATGTACGACCTCCGGCTCTTTGCCTTCGTCCTCGTCATACTGCACATAATCGTAGCCAAGCTTTTCCGCATGTATGATAGACATACCCATTTCCTTTACTATAGCTGGCGGCACTTAGAATGTTCCGGCGTTACATCCGTCTGTAACGCGGAATCTCGAAATTCTCATAAATTCACTGCAGAACCAGCGTATCAATACAATTCCAGACATCATCCCGCCCAAGCCTGCTTGTGGCGGAGAACGGAAAAATCACGCTTCCCGGCTTCATGTCCAGCCCTGTCCGGATCAGCCGGACCTGCTTTTGAATCTGGCTTCGTTTCAGCTTATCCGCTTTTGTGGCAATCACGATCGGCTGATACCCCTGACTCAGGATCCACTCATACATCATCCGGTCATTTCCGGAAGGTTCATGCCGGATATCAATCAACAGAAAGACTGCGCGAAGGTTTTTCGAACTCTGCAGATAGCGCTCGATCATTCTGCCCCAGGATTCCTTAACTGTTTCCGATACACTGGCATAGCCATACCCCGGAAGATCCACAAGGTACATGGACACATCTGTCAGGCTTCCATCCGGGTTATTTTCATCCCCGGCCGGCCGATCCGTGGAAACCGCTCCGTTCACAAGATAAAAATTGATGGTCTGCGTCTTACCCGGCGAGGAGCTGGTTCTTGCAAGAGCCTTCCGGTTCATCAGCGTGTTGATCAGCGAGGATTTTCCGACATTTGATTTTCCGGCAAATGCAATTTCCGGTCTGCCGGTGTCCGGAAGTCTGCTGGTCACGCCGCATACAATATCCAGTTTCACATTTCTGATAATCATTGGGCGAATCCTCCCGCAGTTAATCCCAAACCCCGGTTATTAGTCTTTTTTCGCTTCCGCACCCGGCCGGTGCCGTACTGTTCTCTGGCTTCACCGGGAAGCATTCCTTCACTTCCGCACCAGTGCGTATTCCAGCACCTGATCCATGCTGCTGACAAATCGGATATCCAGCTTCTGTGTGACCTCCGCGTCCAATTCCTCTACGTCGGGGCGGTTTTTATCCGGCACCAGAACCATCTTGATGCCTGCTTTTCTGGCTGCCAGAAGCTTTTCCTTTAATCCGCCGATGGGAAGCACACGACCCCGGAGTGTAATCTCCCCGGTCATGGCCAGATCCGACCGCACGGGGATTTCCGTCAGCGCAGAAAGCATGGCAGTCGCCATGGTAATTCCCGCAGAAGGGCCGTCTTTTGGGACTGCCCCCTCCGGAATATGGATATGGAGATCATGTTTTCCGAAAAAGTCCTCCGGAATATTCCATTTCCCTGCCGCCGCTCGCAGATAGCTGATGCCCGTCTGCGCCGATTCTTTCATGACATCCCCCAACTGTCCGGTCAGAAGGAATTCTCCCTTTCCGGGCATGACGTTTACTTCAATCTCCAACGTATCACCGCCGACGCTGGTCCAGGCCAGTCCACGGACAATACCAATCTCCGGCTCCGGATTGGCAGGATTGACATGATATTTCGGTTTGCCCAGATAGTCTTTCAGCGTTTCTTTTGTGACACAGATAACTGTCTCCTTCATCCCCTTCTCTTCCTCTTTCTGAAGAGCTGCCTTCCGGCAGATTCGTCCGATCTGCCGCTCCAGGGACCGGACTCCGGCTTCTTTGGTGTACGCACTGATGATCTCCTCCAGCGCCCCGTCCTCCAGAACTATCTTGTCTTTCTTCAGTCCGTTAGCAGAAATCTGTCTCGGAACAAGATGTTCTTTCGCGATATGAAGCTTCTCGTTATCTGTGTAGCTGTTTATCTCGATCAGCTCCATGCGGTCCAGCAGGGGGCGCGGAATATTCTGTACATCATTTGCCGTCGCAATAAAGAGAACATCCGAGAGATCAATCGGAACCTCTATGTAATGATCCTCAAACGCATAATTTTCCGCCGAATCCAGAACCTCCAGAAGGGCAGAGGCGATATCCCCCCTGTAATCGCTGCTTGTTTTGTCAATTTCATCCAGCAGCATCAGGGGATTTCTTACCTTTGCCTGATGCAGCCCCTGCGCAATACGTCCGGGCATCGCGCCGACATAGGTTCTCCGGTGTCCCCGGATCTCCGCCTCGTCCCGCACCCCGCCCAGTGAAATACGGACAAATGTCTTATTTAATGCCTTGGCCACAGATTTCGAAATGGATGTCTTTCCTGTTCCCGGAGGCCCGACCAGACAGAGAATGGGCGCCTCGCCCTTCTTTGTCGCCAGACGGACAGCCAGGTATTCCAGAATCCGCTCCTTTACCTGCTCCAGTCCGTAATGATCTGCTTCCAGAACGGCTCGGGCTTTCTTCAGATCCCGGTTGTCTCTGGATTTTTTGTCCCAGGGAAGTCCGAGAAGCGTCTCAATATAGCCGCGGATGACGCCGCTCTCAGAGGGATTTCCCACGACATTTTCCAGCCGTCTGATTTCCTCCCGCAGGGTGTCCTTTACCACCGCAGGAGCCTTCAGCGCATCTGTCTGTTCCCGGTACCGCTGAAGCTCCGACTGCGTATTATCCTCGCCCAGCTCTTCCCGTATCAGTTTCAGCTCTTCCCGCAGGATATATTCCTTCTGGTTTTTGTCAATCCTTGCCTTAACATCCGCCTGGAGCTGCGCGCGGATTTTCTGTACCGCCGCTTCATTTGCCAGCATCGCAGACAGAAGGTCATATCTCTCTGACAGGCCGACCGCCTCCAGCAGCTGCTGCTGCTTTTCGTATGGCACAGAAAGATTGACGCAAATCTGATCCACCAGCTTTTTCAAATCCTGGATTTCCAGAATCTGCCGCTGAAGATCCTTGCTCACCTGCCGGTTTCCGCCGCAGTAATCCTCAAAGAATTCCTTCAGGTTCCGGATCATGGCCTCCTGCTGAAGCGGATCCTCCGAGGTATCGTCCGTTTCCTCCAGCACAGCCACCTCTGCCATAAGCAGTCTCTCCGTCTCGGTCAGATCCAGGAGTTCAGCCCTGGACTGACTCTCCGCGACAATACGCAGAGAACCGGGATTCAGACGCACAACCTGCCGGATCAGCGCCACTGTTCCGATCTGGTAAAGGTCATCCTGTGTGGGTTCCTCCACCGTAGAGTCTCTCTGCGTAACCAGAAAAACCTTCTGATCCTTCAGCATGGCATTTTCTACCGCGCGGACGCTCCGCACACGGTTAATATCAAAATGTATCACTGTCGATGGCAGCACCGTCCGCCCCCGCAGGGCGACGGCGGGCAGCACTGTTCTCGTCTCTTCTTCCATTCGTTTTCCTCTCAGGCAGTCTCCGGATTTGTGCTGCGGAGATGCTTGGTTTTCATATTTCTCCGGAGAACCGGACGCGGCTCCCCGTGGGTCACAACCGGATCTCCGTTCGCCTCTACAGAATCTCTTGTTATCTCGCAGGAACGGATAGTGTTATCGGACGGAATCTTGTACATAACATCCATCATCGTTTTTTCCATAATGGAACGCAGTCCTCTGGCTCCTGTCTTTCTTGCCAGAGCTTCTTCCGCCATTGCTGTCAGTGCGTCCTCATCAAAGGTCAGGTCTACCCCGTCCAGCTCCAAAAGCTTGGTATACTGTCTGACCAGAGAATTTTTCGGCTCCTTCAGAATGCGGACCAGAGCCTCCCGGTTCAGTCCGTCCAGGGTAACCACAATCGGCACACGTCCGACAAACTCCGGAATCAGCCCGTATTTTACCAGATCCTCCGGCAGGACTTCCCGCAGAACCTGTCCCACGTCCTCTCTTTTTCTGACGCCAAGATCTGCGTCGAATCCGATACTCTTCGTATCCATACGGGTCTCAATGATGGATTCCAGACCCTCAAAGGCTCCGCCGCAGATAAACAGAATGTTAGTTGTGTCAATCTGAATAAAATCCTGATGCGGATGCTTTCTGCCCCCCTGCGGCGGAACATTGGCAACTGTTCCCTCCAGCATTTTCAGAAGCGCCTGCTGGACGCCCTCACCGGAAACATCGCGGGTAATGGACGGATTTTCTGATTTTCTGGTAATTTTATCTATCTCATCCAGATAGATAATTCCGTGCTCCGCCCGCTCAATATCATAATCCGCGGCCTGAATCAGCTTCAGCAGAATGTTTTCCACATCCTCTCCCACATAGCCTGCCTCGGTCAGCGTGGTCGCGTCTGCAATGGCGAACGGCACATTCAGCATGCGGGCCAGCGTCTGCGCCAGGAGAGTCTTTCCGGATCCGGTCGGCCCAAGCATAAGGATATTGCTCTTCTGCAGCTCCACATCGCTTTTTTTAGCCGAGAGAATTCTTTTATAGTGATTATAGACAGAAACCGCCAGAACCTTTTTCGCTTCCTCCTGCCCGATCACATACTGATCCAGAAACTCCTTGATCTCCACAGGCTTCATGAGGTTAATCTCCCCGCCGCCCGGTACGCTTTCCTCTCCGAATTCCTCATCAATAATTTCCGCGCAGATTCGCACGCAGTCGTCACAGATATAAGCTCCTCCGGGCCCGTAAATCAGTTTTTTTACCTGGTCCTCGCTTTTTCCACAAAAGGAGCAGTGAAGCTTCATATCATTTCCCTTGTTTGCCATAGTTCTCCTTACTTTAAACACGGCACATTTGCGGTGCCGTAATAGCGCAAAAGCGCTTTTGTGTCTCCTCTTCCCCTGAAAATGACACGGCACATTCGCAGTGCCGTAATAGCGCAAAAGGGCATTACAAAAAGGCCTTCCGGCGGTTTTGAAACACCCTCACTTCTTAATTAACGATTTGTGATGACGCTGTCTACCAGACCGTAGGCACACGCCTCTTCAGCTGTCATATAATTGTCACGCTCTGTGTCCAGCGTGATCTTCTCCAACGGCTGTCCGGTATTCTCGGACAAAATCTGGTTCATCCTCTTTTTTATCCGGATGATCTGATCCGCCACAATCTGGATTTCCGTCGCCTGACCCTGTGCGCCGCCGGACGGCTGATGGATCATAATTTCCGCGTTCGGAAGAGCCATTCTCTTTCCCTTCGTTCCTCCGGCCAGGAGGAAGGCTCCCATGCTGGCGGCAAGTCCTACACAAATGGTGGAAACATCGCACTTGATGTATTGCATGGTATCATAGATGGCCATGCCTGCAGTCACGGAACCACCGGGGCTGTTAATATAGAGATGGATATCCTTGGACGGATCCTCCGACTCCAGGAACAGAAGCTGTGCGACAATCAGATTTGCGGAGTCATCCGTAACCTCCTCGCCCAGAAAAATAATCCTGTCCTTCAGCAGCCGGGAATAAATATCATAGCTGCGCTCGCCCCGTCCTGTCTGCTCTATGACATATGGAACCAATGGCATTCCTTTTATTCCTCCGTTTTCGCTTCTCCGGCATCCTCTGCTGCTTCCTCAGCCTTCGCCGGCTCTTCTTTCTTTTCTACTTCTACAGCAGCATCGGCAACCAGATCCATGGCCTTCTGATCCGCCAGATCTTTACGGATGTTCTCCTTCTCCTCGTCGCCAATGATCTCTTTCATCTTGTCAGGCTCCATATTGTAAGCCTTTGCCATCTTCTCGATTTCCTGATCTACTTCTTCATCGGAAACCTGGATGTTTTCTGTCTCCGCGATCTTCTCCAGTGTCAGCTGATTGCGGATCTGGATTTCTGCCTGCGGTTTTACCTGCTCCCGCATCATGTTCTCGTCGGATCCGGTAAACTGCATGTACTGCTGCATGCTCATTCCCTGTGCCTGCAGTCTCCTGGCAAAGTTGTCAATCATGCGGTCCGCCTGTGTGTCAATCATAGGCGCCGGAATCTCGATGGTGGAGTTCTGCGCAGCCTTGGACACAGCATTGTCCTTAATCTCCTGGCGGGCAGCCTCTTCCTTCTTTGTCTCCAGGTTCTTTCTGACATCCGCCTTGTACGCGTCCAGCGTATCAAACTCGGAAACCTCCTGCGCGAATTCATCATCCAGCTCAGGCAGCTCTTTGCGGGTAACCTTCTCTACCTTGCAGGTAAAGACAGCTTTTTTGCCCTTCAGCTCCTCTGCGTGATAATCCTCCGGGAAGGTAACCTCGACATCTCTGGTTTCTCCGCCCTTCACACCGAGCAGTCCGTCCTCAAATCCGGGGATGAAGCTTCCGGATCCAAGTACCAGTGTATGGTTCTTTGCGGATCCTCCCTCAAATGGCTCTCCGTCGATTTTCCCCTCGTAATCCATGACAACGCTGTCGCCGTTTTCGGCTCCGCCGTCCTCGACGGTAATCTGGCGCGCGTTCTTCTCCTGCTCCTCCTTCAGAGCTTTCTCCACATCCTCATCCGTGACGGTTCTGTCAGGCTTCGGAACCTCTACGCCCTTGTACTGTCCCAGAACCACATCTGGTTTCAGCGCTACTGTCGCGGTAAAGATAAAATCTTTGCCCTTCTCAATCTGTGTAACATCAATCTGCGGGGTGGATGTGATGTCCAGTCCGCTCTCTTTGGCAGCATCCGCATATGCGCCGGGAAGAATGCTGTTCGCGGCGTCCTCGTAAAATACGCCTGCGCCGTACATTTTTTCGATTACCTGTCTGGGAACCTTGCCCTTCCGGAATCCGGGAATGCTGATGTTCTTCTTCTGCTTCTGATACGCGCGCTGAAGAGCTTTCTCAAAATCCTCCGCGGAAACGGTAACCGTCAGTTTTGCCATGCTTTTTTCCAGGTTTTCAACTTGGACACTCATTTTGATTCTTCCTCCTGCTTCCATCTATCTTTTCTGTTGCACACGATGTTTATGGTGCTAAATATTACCTTTGGCCACCCTTTATGATTACGCGTGGCTTCGCTGTTTCCGCCGCGCGTCCCCATTCGGCACTCCCATGTCGCTTACACGCCACTTCCGGGAAAGATCCGCTTCTACGCAGAACTGACAGAAACCGGCGTATAACTTTGCCGGAAACGGACACAGTCCGCCCCGCGGCCAGCGTCGTACCAGTATATCACACCGGTTTGTAAAACGCAACTACTTCAGCCTGATCAACTCCATATCCTTATCCGTCACGGCAACATATCGGTATGTACCGATTGCAAACAGCTCCTTCACCGCCTCCGCGTAGTCACCGCTGAATTTGCAGACACCGGATGTGGTATAGACATGCAGCGAACGCGTTCCGTAAAAGCTGATGCGTCCGTCTACCAGATCCACGGAATTATAGGTGAAATCCAGCTTCTGCTGCATCACCTCTCTTCCGCTGGTATTGTAGAGCCGGAGTAAAAAGCTGTTGTTGCTCTCCCCGGAAAGGACAAGACCGATATAGGTATCATCATGAAACACGCTGACAATATCTCCGTCAACGGCCACATCCGCTTTCTGGCCGGGAATCATGCCGCCGGAGTAAACCGTAAAGCCGTTATCACGGAATGCCACGCAGACCGTATCGCTCATATAATCAATTTCCGGAAGGACTCTTCCGCTGAAGGTAAACTCCGCCACCCGGTTATCCATCTGATTCTGTCCGGAGCTTCCGAAATTATAAAAATCCACGGAGCCGGTCTGTGTCCCGTTCTGATAGCTGATATAGGTCACTCCGAGCAGTGTTCCGTCTCCGGACAGGCACAGATCCATGGGATATCCCGGATCATCAAGCGCCGTGCGCATCTCCGCAATCCGGGTTCCATCTCCGGAATAATATTCAATCCACGTAACCGATCCGGATTCCTGGATGGTCGCAACCATCCCCTGCCTGTTTACCGCTGCCTTCACCACGGGATAGCTGGTGCTGATGGTTCCGATCTGCCCGGCTTTGCTGCAGACTTCTATGGTCGTTCCCGCCTGATCGAAAATCGCGAACACATCGCCATTCACAACCGCCAGCGGCGAGTCCATGGAATAGCTGATCCCCCAGAGTTCCTGATTCTGCCTGTCATAAAGGGTCGCGCCCTCCGCCCCGTACCGCAGAATGGTTCCATCCACATTGCAGTAGGAAAAAGAAGCCGTATCCTCCTGCGCATGGGTGGAAATCACCTCATAGCCGGAATATTTCCAGAAATGATTGACCGCTGTAGCCAGAACAGCCGTCAACAGAACCACACCGATAACAAGAAGATAGGATTTTGTTTTCAGCGACACGGGAATTTTCTTCCCCAACTGACGCAGGCGGATCAAAAGAGGAATCCCCTCCTGCTCTTCCTCGTCCTCATACAAATCTTCCTCGTCTGCGTCTTCGTCCTCGTCCTCTTCTTCCCCGTAAGCTTCGTCTCCGGCTTTCTTCTTTTTCCGAAAGAAACGGATTCCCGAAAAAGCTTTTCGCTCCGTTTTCGGCTTCTGTCCGGACTTTTCACCTTCCTGCTCCCCCACCTTCTCTGTGCTGTTTTCCGGAAGATCCTCCGCTTTTTCCCCGGTCTCTCCGGATTCCGGAGATCCGGTGTTTTCTTTTTCTTTTTGTTCTTCCCTCCCGGAGACAGAGGTCGCATATTCCACCGGGGCCACCCGGATTTCTACATCGGAATAATCCAGATCCGGCGCGGGTTTCCCGGTTTTCTCCCAATCGGCAGAAAGAATCTCGTCCTCCGAAATTTCTCTGGAATCGGCCTTCCTACCGGAATCTGCCTCCGGTTCCGGGCCAGCTGTTTCTATCCCGGATTTTTTTTCTTCTACCGGTTCCTTTCCGGCGGTATTATCAGAAGAATCAGCCGGGGTTTCCCTGTCATAGAGCCAGGAATCCTCCGCAAAAGGTATTTTTTTATCGCTCATAACTTCTTTCCAAGAATTGCGGCGCGTTCGTTTATCCCTGCACCGACGGTTGATCGGAACTTCGTGTTAAAAAAGCAAGCAGGCTGCCGCATCTCCGGCCTGCGCCGGTTGCGGCAGCCTGCTGTCCGTCACTGTGAAATGCCTACAGCCATGCCCTGATGTCCTGATAAATTCCCTTCGCATCCAGTCTGTACTTCTCCAGCAGCTTCACTGCCGGACCGGATTCCCCAAAAACATCCTGCACACCCAGTTTTTTCACAGGCGTCGGACATTTTTCAGAAAGTACATCACAGATAGCGCTTCCAAGGCCTCCGATTACCGAATGCTCCTCAACGGTAACCACTTTTCCGGTTTCCTTCGCAGCGGAAATGACCAGCTCCTCATCCAGCGGTTTGATGGTGTGGATATTGACTACCTTCGCCTGAATGCCATCCGCGGCAAGCAGCTCCGCCGCCGCCAGGGATTCCGACACCTCCAGGCCGGTGGCAAAAATCGTCAGATCCTTCCCTTCCCGTAGTACGATTCCCTTTCCAAGCTCGAACCGATAGTCCGGGCGGTCATTGATCACCGGAACCGCCAGCCTGCCGAACCGCAGATAAACCGGCCCCTGATATTCATATGCAGCACGGACAGCTGCTCTGGCTTCTACGTCGTCCGAGGGGTTAATGACAACCATTCCCGGAATCGTGCGCATCAGGGCGATATCCTCGTTGCACTGATGCGTCGCGCCGTCCTCTCCGACTGAAATGCCGGCGTGTGTCGCGCCTATTTTTACATTCAGGTGCGGATAGCCGACAGAATTACGCACCTGCTCAAAGGCACGACCTGCGGCAAACATGGCAAAGCTGCTGGCAAACGGCACTCTTCCTGTCGCCGCGATACCCGCCGCAATACCAATCATGTTGCACTCTGCGATTCCGCAGTCCACATGGCGCTCCGGAAACTCCTTCTTAAACATAGCCGTCTTGGTGGCTGCCGCCAGATCTGCGTCCAGCACCACAATATCCCCATGCTCTTTTCCGAGCTCCACCAGTGCGTGTCCGTAGCTTTCGCGGGTGGCGATCTTTTTAATCTCTTTTGTCTCAGCCAAGTTCCTCACCCGCCTTTCTCAGTTCTTCCATGGCAGTCGCGTACTCCTCATCATTCGGAGCCTTGCCGTGCCAGCCGACAGAATTTTCCATATAAGATACTCCCTTGCCCTTCACCGTTTTGGCGATGATGGCGGTCGGCATTCCCTTTGTCGCGCGGGCTTCCGCAAAGGCAGCCCGAAGCTGGTCAAAATCATTCCCGTCCTCAACATTGATGACATGGAAATTGAAAGCTTCAAACTTCTTATCAATCGGATACGGATCATTGACATCCGTTACCGCACCGTCAATCTGAAGGTTATTGTTGTCCACGATCACACAGAGGTTATCCAGCTTCTTCGCACCCGCGAACATGGAAGCTTCCCAGACCTGCCCCTCGTCCAGTTCTCCGTCTCCCAGCAGGGTGTAGACGCGGAAACTGTCATGGAAAATCTTTGCGGAAAGCGCCATTCCGACGGCCGCTGAAATTCCCTGTCCCAGGGAGCCGCTGGACATATCCACGCCCGGAATATGCTTCATATCCGGATGTCCCTGCAGATAGGAGCCGATGTGCCGGAGCGTCTCCAGATCCTCTTTCGGAAAATATCCCTTCTGCGCAAGTGTGGAATAAAGTCCTGGCGCGGTATGCCCCTTGGAAAGAACGAACCGGTCACGGTCTGCCTTCTTCGGATCCTTCGGATCCAGATTCTGCATTTCCTCAAAATAGAGGAAGGTAAAAATTTCCGCTGCGGAAAGTGAACCGCCCGGATGACCGGACTTAGCCGCGTGCACGGCAGTGAGTATCCCCTTCCGGACCTCCACCGCAGTTTTCTTTAACTCAAGATCAGTCATGTTCATGTCCTTTCCCTGTTTATTATTCACCGAATACCGCCTTGTAGTCCTCCTGGAACTTAACAATTCCGGCATCTGTGAGCGGGTGCTTCGTCATCTGCATGATGACCTTGTAGGGAACGGTGGCGATATCCGCACCGGCAAGCGCGCAGTCGGTGACATGAATCGGATTCCGGATGGAAGCCGCAATAATCTGTGTGTCCAGTCCCGCAACATCAAACATATCTGCAATGGTCTGGATCAGGTCAATGCCGGGAGTGCTGATGTCATCCAGTCTTCCCAGGAACGGAGATACATAGGTAGCGCCTGCACGTGCAGCCAGAAGAGCCTGATTCGCGGTAAAGATAAGGGTGCAGTTCGTCTTGATTCCCTCTGCATGAAGCGCCTTGATGGCCTTGAGTCCTTCCGCAGTCATCGGGATTTTCACAACCATGTTCGGATGGATTGCGGCGATCTCACGGCCTTCCCGGATCATTCCCTCCGCGTCTGTGGTGGTGGCCTTTACCTCTCCGGAAATCGGTCCGTCTACAATGCTGGTGATTTCTTTGATGACCTCTTTAAAATCACGGCCTTCCTTCGCAATCAGCGACGGGTTGGTAGTCACTCCGCAGATGACTCCCATGTCATTAGCTTCTCTGATTTCATCCACATTTGCTGTGTCAATAAAAAAACGCATTTTCCTTCCTCCTGGTACTTTATGCCAACTCCGGACATGGTACTTCCATGCCCCACTGCATGTATAAGCCACAAGAGCCTATACCCTGTCTGAATCCGCGGATCTTCCGGTTTTTACAGGCCGGTCCGCAGACCACTACCATAATATTTCAACCGCCATCCCTTGTCAATGAATCCATGCAGGGAAACCGTAGTTACCATAGTCAGCCGTTACAATTCCACCCGTCCTTCCAGCGCGCGCAGAAGCGTAACCTCGTCAATATACTCCAGATCGCCCCCGACGGGCACACCGCTGGCGATTCTCGTAACCTTAATGCCGGTCGGCTTGATCAGCTTGCTGATGTACATCGCCGTGGTCTCTCCTTCCAGGCTGGAATTCGTGGCGATAATCACCTCATCCACATCGCCCTGAAGGCGCTGCATCAGCTCTTTCATACGAATATCATCCGGACCAATGCCGAGCATGGGGGAAATTGCCCCATTCAGCACATGGTACACCCCTTCATACTTCTGTGTTTTTTCATATGCCGCCAGATCCCTGGAATTCTCCACCACCATAATCTGACGGTGGTTTCTTCTGGGATTGGCACAGATCGGGCAAAGCTCCTGATCGGTCAGGGTTCCGCACTCCCTGCAGTAGTGCACGTTTGCCTTTGCCTCTGTGATGGAATCCGCCAGTTCCTTTACCTGTCCCTCCGGAAGCCCGATAATATGAAACGCCAGCCGCTGCGCGGACTTGGGACCGATGCCGGGAAGTCTTCCCAGCTGTTCAATCAGCTTGCTGATGTGTTTGCTGTATAATTCCATTTCCGCAATTCCATGTCAACATTCATTAAAAATTCAGGCCGCCGAGATTTCCAATGCCTCCGGTCATTTTACTCATAGAGGCGGTGACTTCCTCATCCACCTTCCGGAGCGCCTCATTGACGGCAGCCACAATCAGATCCTGCAGCATTTCAATGTCATCCGGATCGACTGCTTCCGGCTGCAGGACAACCTTTGTCACCTGCCGGTTTCCCGTTACCGTGACTTCCACGGCGCCGCCTCCGGCTGTCGCCGTAAATTCCTTCTCCTCCAGCGCCTTCTGCTGCTCTGCCATCTGCCTCTGCATGCGCTGCGCCTGCTTCATCAGGTTATTCATATTTCCGGGCATGCCGCCCTGAAATCCGCCTTTTCTGGCCATACTGTTTTCCTCCGTAAATCTACATGTCCCGCAGGGCGGGGCACAAAACTGCTGTCAATAAAAAAATGGATCCATCTGCCAGGATTCTTCTGGGGCACGAAACTGCTCACAATATTAAAAATGGAGTATCTATTCAGCACCCCAGACTCAGAACGCTTTGCGTTCCTCGTTGCGAGCGGTCAGAGCGGCTTCGCCGCTTGTCCGCCCCTCAGAAAACTTCTGAAACCGTTCGGCGAGCAAGCTCTCCGTCCGAATTTCATCAGTTTTCTGGGGGTGCTGAATAATTACAAAATGGATTCGTCTGCTAGGTATCCTCCTCGGAAAGATCCACAAAATCCACCGGCATCTGAATCTCGTTTTCCAGAATTTCCTCCAGCGGAATGTCATTCAAATGCTGTTCCCCGGCTCCTCCTGTCAGAACCGCCTCTACTTCTACATCCTTTCCTGTCACCTTCCGGATGATGCTTCTGAGTTCCTCCATCTTGCCGGAATCCGGACTGTTCAGCGTTTCCTGTACCGTGGGATCGGAAAGTTCCAGAAACAGCCTGGACCCGCCGTTTTTACTGTCGTATTTCGGGACACACAGATCCAGATAGGTGCGAAGCGGCTGCGCCGCCGAGCCTTTGATCTGTCCCCACTTTTCACGGATTTTTTTCAGATCCTCCGGAGCGGCCATGACCGCTTTCTGCTCCCTTTTCGGATCTGAGTCTCCGCCCGGCGAAGCCATCCGGCCGTCCGCAGACGAAAAGAGTCCCGAAGAACCGGATCCCGTGCTTCCGGCGGGCGCGGTTCGCGGTACCGTCCCCGCTTCCAGCAGTGCAGATAGTCTGTCGTCCGTTTTCTCTGTTTTTTCTTCCAGCACCCGGATCCGGTCCAGAACCCCGGAGAGATCCGTATCCATCTGCGGTCTGCACAGACGGATCAGCTCGGTTTCCACCAGAATCTGCTTCTGCGTCGCAAACCGTATCCGTCCGGAAAGATCCGAGAAGATCCGGATATAGCGGAAAAGCATGTCGTCATCAATCAGCCGGCTTTCCTCCTTCAGCTGCTTCAGATTTTCCGTGGAGACATCCAGAACATCCTCCAGATCCTCCGAGCTTTTCAGCAGCATCAGGTTCCGCAGGTACCAGGTGAAATCGCTGACAAACTGCCCCATCTCCTTGCCGTCCCGGACCAGATCGCCCAGTAGCCGGAGGCAGGCCGCCGCGTCCCCCTTGATGACCTCCCGGAGCATACGGCTGAACACCTCCGTGTCCACTGTCCCCAGAACATCCAGCACCCGGTCATAGGTCAGCTCCTGGCCCAGATAAAATGCGATACACTGGTCTGTCAGACTGAGGGCATCTCGCATGGAGCCGTCCGCAGCCTTCGCAATATAGCGGATTGCCCTGTCTTCCGCCTGCACACCTTCCTTGTCCAGAAGTTCCTTTACTCTGGCTGAAATCGTATCAATCGAAATCCTGTGGAAATTATACCTCTGGCATCTGGAAAGAATCGTCACCGGGATTTTGTTGACTTCTGTTGTCGCGAGAATAAAAATCACATACTCAGGAGGTTCCTCCAGCGTCTTCAGGAGCGCGTTAAACGCCCCTGTCGAGAGCATATGTACCTCATCGATAATATAGACCTTGTACTTCCCCTGCGTGGGACGGTAGGAAACCTCTTCCCGGATCTCCCTGATGTTGTCTACCCCGTTGTTGGATGCCGCGTCGATCTCTATGACATTTGTCGAGGTTCCGCTCAGAATTCCTTTGCAGGTATCACATTCGTTGCAGGGGCTGCCGTCCTTCGGATGCTCGCAGTTCACCGCGCGGGCCAGAATCTTGGCAACCGTCGTCTTTCCTGTCCCCCGCGTCCCGCAGAACAGATAGGCATGACCGATTCTTCCGGCCTTCAGCTGGTTTTTCAGCGTTGTAACAATGTGATCCTGCCCCTTTACATCCTCAAATGAGACAGGGCGAAATTTTCTGTAAAGAGCTGTATAGCTCATAATGCTTTAATCTCCAAAAGATATTCCGATCCGTTTTGCATCCTGGATTTCCTGGCACTTCGGATCTACGGTTTTCAGCTTTCCGGCCACATCGCCTAAAGGAACGCGTTTTACCTTTCCGTTTATCATGGCGATCATATTGCCGAAATCCTGATCCAGGATAGCCTTCGCCGCTTCCGAGCCGAGGCGGGTAGAAAGAATCCTGTCATACGGGCAGGGACTTCCACCTCTCTGCATATGTCCGGGAACGGTAACACGGATCTCCATCCCTGTCTCTCTCTGGATGTCATCCGCAATTTTGTAGGAAATGGACGGATATTTCTTTGCAATATCCTCCAGCGCCTTCTTCTGCTCCTTTTTCCCCAACGCGGCAATCTCTTTGGGAATCGCCCCTTCCGCAACCGCGAGAATAGTGAACCCGCTGCCGCGCTGTTTCCGCTTGTTAATCGCCTCGATGACCTTTGCAATGTCATACGGAATTTCCGGGATCAGAATAATGTCCGCCCCGCTGGCGATTCCGGAATACAGGGTCAGCCATCCGACCTTGTGCCCCATGACCTCAACGATGAAAACCCTCTGATGTGACGATGCCGTCGTATGGATGCAGTCAATCGCGTTGCTTGCGATATCCACCGCGCTGTAGAAGCCGAAGGTAATATCTGTCCCGTAGATATCATTATCAATCGTTTTCGGCAGATGAATGATATTCAGCCCTTCCTCGCGCAGCAGGTTCGCCGTCTTCTGGGTTCCGTTTCCTCCGAGAATAACCAGGCAGTCCAGGCGAAGCTTATAATAGTTCTGCTTCATGGCTTCTACTTTATCCAGCCCGTTTTCATCCGGGACACGCATCTGCTTGAACGGCTGACGGGAGGTTCCCAGAATCGTACCGCCTCTCGTGAGAATACCGGAAAAATCCTTTGCCGTAAGCATCCGGTAGTCCCCGTAGATCAATCCCTTGTAACCATTCATAAAGCCATATACTTCAAGATCCTCCGCGCTATTGGCAAGTCCCTTCACCACTCCGCGCATGGTGGCATTTAACGCCTGACAGTCTCCGCCGCTGGTTAAAATTCCTATTCTCAACATGGCTGTACGATCCTTTCTTATGCTGCTGTTTTCAAGTCCTGCTAGATTTTCCTCCGCAGAAAATCCCAGATACAGTATAGCGGAAAAATTTTTTCAGTACAACCCGCTGCGGAGCCGGAATCAAAATCGGAGCCAGAACCTCTTGCAGACCCGGCTCCTGTTTCGGGCGAAGAAAGCGTCATGGCATCATGGGGAACAGCGTAAAGCAGGGAGGCAAAATATATGCGGGGAAATAGATTCCCGCATTTTTTCCGGAATTGACAAGTACTGTTAAAAACGATATACTGCGCTTATCCGCGCAGCCGGGGAGATAGCGGTGCCCTGTACCTGCAATCCGCTATAGCAGGGGTGATGCCGAACCGAGGACTTTTTCATGATGCAGCTGCCTTTGGAAAGTGGCGCTGACGTCTGGGTCTCACGCAGCGGAAATCTGTGAACCGTGTCAGGACAGGAATGTAGCAGCACTAAGCAGAACCTTTCGTGTGCCGTGAGGGCGCCTGGGCTGAGCTAACTGCCGGAGTAACGTGCATGGTGTCGGTCCGAAGCAAGGCGCGCGGCATTTTTATTGTATAAGTCCAGTTTCGGAGCAAAAGCCTACGGGCCGCTTGCGGACCAGGGAGCTTTCGCTCCAGAAACGACAACAGGTATGAGCATGGAGTGACGTGAATGCGGCACGAAAATGCGAATGCCTGTCAGCGATGCGAAAGTTGCCGGAGGCAACGCAGCAGCGCGGCGGACTTATAAGTCCAGTTCATATTTTATTCATAGTTTGTTCCGTAAATCTTTTCATCCCGCACATTCTTTGCACACTTTTCCCTTATATACTTGGAACCATCAGATACAGAAAGCATCTGATATTTAAGTTTAAGGCTTACAACACATTTAATTGTTTCTTTTTCATATACCGGCCGACAGAGCCGGATCTCCTTCCTTTTTTAGAAAGAGCGGATCAGACGATCCGCTCTTTTTACGCTTTTTACGATATGTGTGTAAAAGTATCTCTCCACCCGTTTACCCAATTTCCGGTCAGATTCTATACGTATCCGGCCGCCTGTCCCTGCAGCTGACCCTACAGAATATACTGACGGAGATACTTCTCCACCTCTGTCAGATCCTGGAATTTACGGGCATACAGTCCGTCAGCCTTATGCGTCTCCTTCTGCAGATCCGGCACGAAAAAAGTAGGAATGCCGGCGCTGCTGCCCGCAAGAACTCCGTTGACAGAATCCTCCAGCACCAGCGCGTCCTGAGGCAGAATTCCCTGTCTCCTGCAGCAGAGCGTATAGATATACGGATCCGGTTTGGCATATTTTACCATATCCCCCGTGATTATGAAGGCGAACCAATCCTTGGGGGTTCCGGTCAACCGAAGATTTTCCATTGTGCTCTCTTTTCTGGATCCGGTCGCCAGAATCATCGGAACCTGTTTCTCATGCAGGAATCCCATCAGCTCAAAAAGACCTTTCTGAACGGGAATTCCCTCGGCCTGTTTCATTTTTTCGACCTCTTCCCGGTAGCACTGCTCAAATTTTTCAAACGGGAACTCCGCCCCGCAGGCTTTGTAAAAATATTCCATACGGGAGGTCCGGTTCATTCCCATGGTGTTTTTCAGATGATATCCCATCGGCTCTCCGCAAAAAGACGGTCCCACGATATCCCAGGCTCGCTGAATCTGCTGCTCCGTCTGAAACATCAGTCCATCCATATCAAAAATAACAGCCGATGGCCATCCAGTCTTCCTGTTTTCAAATGGCTCCAAAAGCCGGAGGAGCTGTTCCTCATAATCACCGCGCAGCTCTTCCATATGTCCGGCGTGCATCAGATTTGTCTCCGCGCCAAAAGAACCGTCATCATCCTGAAATTCCCAGACATGATATTCCAGTCCCCGGTCCTCAAAGTCAATGCTTCCGATGCCGTCCTCTTCCTCATAGTCAAAAGAGTACGCCTTTTCCCGAAGAGCGCTCTGCACTTTTGCCAATCTCATTTTGGTATGATCCTTTCTTTTCCTCCCGGCTTACAAAAACTAACAATTTCCGATCCGGACAGGAGGAGGATAGTGTAAGGCTGCAGCGTCTCCCATTTTCCGCCGCATCCGGTTTTCGCATCCGTCTCAGGCTCTCTGTAAAATCTCCAGTTCCACACCATTGGGATCTTCTATAAGGAAGTTACGGAACCGCAGTTTTTCTACATAGCCGGGCTCGCAGTTTACCTTTACTCCTGCCGTTTTTGCTCTCTCCCAGATCGCATCCAGCTGGCTGGTGCGGATAGCAAGATGGCGCAGAATTCCCTTTGTCTTGACGGCCAGATGAGCCTCGCCGTCCGGAACATCGTATTGAATCAGTTCCAGCATGGCATCGCCGCCCAGCGAAAAATAATGGATCTGGTGGTCTCCCATATCGACGTTGTAAAGCTTTTGAAGTCCTATGACTTCAGCATAAAACTCCTCTGATTTGTGCATATCCTTCACATTGATCGTAACGTGATCCAGCTTTCTCTGGAACACCAGCTGTTCCCTGAGTTTTTCCTCCACTGCTTCGCCGTTCAGCAAACGAACCAGCTCCAGAGCAAATTCCATGGCTGCTCCCGGCCCATGACCGGTTGTCACCGTTCCGTCCGTGACCACGGCAAGATCCACCGGATCTGCGCCTGTCAGAGTATTCTCCATCCCCGGATAGACCGTAGCTTTTTTTCCGTTCACAAACCCAAGAGATCCAAAAACAGACGGGGCGGCACAGATGGCCGCGACTCGTTTTCCATCTTTATAAGCCCGGTTCAGCAGTTCTCTCAGCCCCTTATGCTCTGAGAGATTTCTGGTCCCCAGACCCCCGCCGGGAAGAATAAAGAGGTCTCCGTCCTCAAAACTCAGTTCCTCAAACACGGCGTCTGCCGCGAGGTATATCTTGTGGGAGCCCAGAATTTTCTTCTGTCCCATAACAGAAACCGTTGTTACGTCATTGCCTGCACGTCTCAGAAAATCCACAGGTGTAATTGCCTCGACCTCTTCCAGTCCGTCCGCAAGAAATTCATAAACCTTAGCCATTTCAAACCTCCTTTTCGTACACAAAAAACTTAGCAGTGCTCCGAGTTTTCGCTATTATCCGCAAAAGGGGAACCTCCACGCGGGCAGCATTTTCCCGCTTTCTCTTACATCCCGCGTCCCTTATCGACACAGGCACTCACGGCATCCATCACCGCGCCGCGGAACCCTTTCTCTTCCAGAACCTTTACCGCCTCAATCGTGGTTCCAGCCGGAGAACAGACCATATCCTTAAGCTCTCCGGGATGCTTCCCGGTTTCCAGAATCATTTTCGCGCTACCCAACACAGCCTGAGAAGCAAAAACATAGGCCTGTTTTCTGGACATCCCCTTTAGAACTGCCGCATCCGCCATTGCCTCTATAAAAAGGAATACATAGGCCGGCGAGCTTCCGCTGATTCCCGTAACAACATCTATCATTGATTCTGATACGATTTCTGTTTTCCCAAAGCTCTGGAAGATTTTCTCGACCAGCGAGGTGTCCTCCTCCGAAAGATTCCCGTTCGGACAGAGTGCCGTCATTCCTTCCCCCACGAGGGCAGGCGTATTCGGCATGGTGCGGACAATTTTCCGATCCGCTCCCAGCTTTTTCGCGAACCAATCCAGCGTTTTTCCGGGAGCAAGCGACACGAGGATCGCGTCCGCCTTAATAGCGCCATCCATTTCATCCAGAACTTCTTCCATATACACCGGCTTTACCGCCAGAATAAGGACGTCCGAGAATGCCGCAGCCTCCCGATTGTCCAGTGTAACCGCAATGCCGTAATCACTTTTTGCCCTGTCGATAGAATTTTGGGTTTTTGCCGTAGCAATAATCTGATCCGGGGAGACCAGCTTCTTCCGGAGGATCCCCCCGATCATGGCTCCCGCCATATTTCCGCATCCGATAAATCCGATTTTCAACCGTCCACCTCCTGTGAAATCCGCAGGTTTTAGCAATGCTGTCCTCCAAATGATACGCCTGTGCAAAAACTACTGAATAACCATGGTTTCATTTGTACGGGATTTGCCCCTATCCTGCGCTTCATCTGTTATTTTCCCCAAGAATTGTACCACAGTTTTGTACACCCTGCCCGTCAAACCTGGGAATAAAACTCTCTTTTGCCGTACCGCCCTCCTGGATATACGCGTTTTTTACTCCCAGGCCAAGAGCAAAATCCACAAGTCTTTCGTACGATCTCTTTGTAACCGTCCTGCCAATCTCCGGGTATTTCTCTGCCGTATCGCTGAACGGCGTATATTGGCTCATGAGGCTTAAGAATACCGAATCACCATACGTATGATACACATAGGAAACGACTCTCTCCGCATTTTTTACCAGTCCGGGAAGCAGAAGATGGCGCACAATAACTCCCCGCTTCATGATAATTCCGGACTCATTTCCTGCTTCCGGGCCGAACACCGGCTCCGGACACTGACGAACCATCTCTTTCAGGGCGCGGCCTGCCCATAAGGAATAGTCTCCGGCCGATGAATAGCGCTTTGCCGGATCCTGATCCATATATTTAAAATCCGTAAGATAAATATCAATGATCCCGTCCAGAAGCCGCAGCGTCTCCGGGTCCTCGTACCCTCCGCAGTTGCAGACAAACGGGATTTTAAGTCCCTGCTTTTTTGCCTCGGCGGCAGCAAAGGCAATCTGCGGAAAATAGGGAGTCGGCGTGACAAGGTTGATATTATTGGCGTTTTGTGCCTCCAGTTCAAAAAAAATCTCGATCAGCCTGTCCGGCGTAATCGGTATGCCAACATGTGCTTCCGCAACTTCTCTGTTCTGACAGTAGACACAGCGCAAATTACAGCCGCCGAAAAAGACCGTACCGGAACCGTTTTTCCCTGAAATACAGGGTTCCTCCCAGAAATGCAGGGCAGCTCTTGCAACATAAAGTTGGGCGGGAACGCCACAAAAGCCCTTTCTTCCAGCCTGTCTGTCAGTTCCGCAGCGTCTGGGACAAATTGTGCAGTGACTCATTTTTTCTTGAATAAAATCTCTGGTAATTTCCATTTCTATACAATACCATATGAAAAAGTCTGGTAATTCCTGCATTTTTAATATACCATAAACGATAAAAACACAAGAAAAAAATCCTGTCAGCATTAAAATATCTGTCTGCTCATCAAATATCAACATTCAGGATACTGTCTTGAGCAGAGTACACAAGTGGTTAGAAGTAATGTTTTTGACAGAATACACGAGAGGTCAGAAGTAATGTCTTTAATGGAATGTGAAAGCTGCGCCTATTATCTTTATGATGAAGAATATGAGGAGTTGTATTGTGATATCGACATGGATGAAGATGATGCCTGTCGTCTAATGGAACACCCGGAATCCCATTGTCCTTATTATCGGAATAATGATGAATATGCAGTCGTCCGTCACCAGATATAGTACAGGCTGAAAAGAAGATGCCAGAGTATTTATTTCTCCATTTGCTGCATGGAAGAAAACTGTTGATTTTTAGTGTTTTGATAAAGCCTTCTTAGAAATTAAAAAGAAGAAACCCGGCTCATACGAACCAGGCACCTCACTGTTTCCAGCTATATAAAGGCCTCGAGATTATGTCGATGCCGGAAACAATCTGTATTTATTACAATATCCGATAATGGAAAAGCAGGAGAATACCCCTGCCTTAAAAGCTCCCCGAGTTGGGCTCGAACCAACAACCCTTCGGTTAACAGCCGAATGCTCTACCATTGAGCTATCGAGGATTATTCCGCGCTGCGTCCCCCGCCGCGCTTCCGGTACTTCCTGCGGCCTCCCGGCCGTCTCCCGTACCTTCAAAACTGCATATACTCTTTCCAAACGCCCCGCAATTCCATGAACCGCTC